>JAABUN010001785.1_pt1 | contig 43654 bp, 40 predicted proteins | sample 5559311 | NCBI WGS metagenome assembly JAABUN01 (sample SAMN10711877, study PRJNA513370) | rock metagenome | isolation source: Antarctica rocks | place: Antarctica: Victoria Land, Siegfried Peak sud
AGTCGGTGCGGCTCAAGCTGTCACACTCATCGATGCAATTACTCAAGCTTTGGCAACCGTTTTGCCGCACGAGGTCGAAGCCTGTTTCAATCACTGTGGCTATCTTTGATGCAATTGCTAAAAGAAGTCCAAACACACCGCCGCCCGGGTTTGCAGCCTTCCAAGTTGCGAGCCGGGGACTTTTTTGCGGTAACGGGGTCTATTAAGCATTATTTTTAGAAGAATGTGCTCGAGCTTGTCCCGACACTCCGTATCTTTTAGCACCTGCTTCTTGCTTTTTCTGTCTGGCACAGCGAACATTGCAACACTTAGCTTAGAACATCAACAGAATCCAGCAGAGACGCCACCCGTTTTAAGTCAACCTCTCTATACCTGTGTCTTGTCATTCAAATGGCCCTGTCGTTTGTAGTCTGTCTAGCGCGTCCGGGTATTCGGCCCGCTACCGGACGCCGCCCCGTCTTGCGGAACCCTCCGGTTGGCGCTGCCCCGGAGCCTGCCGCCGGGCGCTCCGCCCGCAAGTGCGGAACTTCTCACCGTACGGCTCACAGGTTTGGCGAGCATGGCGGCGAAAACGCGTTTGTCGTAGTGGTGGTCGAGCGCATCTTTGTTGAGCAGGACAGCCTTGACGAGACCATCTTCACCCAGTGATTCACTATCGAGACTAATATAAGTGATGCCCCCAGCCGCACAAAACCGTTCCATCTCACGGTTGAATTTCAGCGTCAGTTCAGTCCGTTCTCGCTGGGTCGCGGTGACGCTTTTGCGCTGATTGGCGATCTCGCCCCAGTCGTCGTCGTCCTGAATCGTCGGAAGCGGCGCGCTGATACAGATCGGCAACAGTCCGCGCGCCTTGATTTTTTGAAGAAACTGCCCGTACGTCGTCAGGGTCTTGGTGAGCGCGTCGCCGACCGGCACGCCGTACTTGGCGGCGCGGTACCAGATGACAAAACCGGTATCGACCTCACCGAGCATCACCACGACCTTTTGGGCGCGGGTCGTCTCGAGCGCCCGGTCGAACTGCTGAAACGCCTGGGTTTTCGAGTTGGGGTTCTCGAGCCCCGACGCCGTTGCTGCGCCGACGCTGACGACGTTCAGATACTTTTGCCAGAGCCTGAACCGCAACATCGGGTAACGAAAGACCTTGGCGTGAGAGTCACCCAAAATGAGCACCTCTTCGAGAAAAACTTGCTGTACACCGCACAGCACATACCTCAGACTTCCTAGCACCTTGTTTTTGAGTTTCATCACGACCTCCGCTGTGCCGGACTATAGACGAAACGTACGGTTGGAGTGGGCGCAACGCTCACGCAGCTCGAGCGCCCACACGTAACGCTCGGCTCACCTCCAAAAAGAGCGCGACACGTCCAAAGCGTGCGTTAAAATCGGCGCGAAGGGAAGACGATGCAACCGACCTCGCTGGGCTACCGCACCGACCTCATCTTTCACCGTTTCGGAGGTGAAGTCGTTGACCGGGGCCACTACCTTGTGATTCGCACCCCGAGCAACCCGGACTACTACTGGGGTAACTTTCTGCTCTTCGGCAAACCGCCGCAACCGGGCGACTTCAGGCGGTGGAACGCGCTTTTTAAGAGAGAGATCGGCGCGCCACCCCGGATCAACCACAAAGTTTTCGCGTGGGACACTGTAGACGGCGACAACGGCGCGGTGGACGACTTTTTAGCAGCCGGTTTCGAGTTGGGTGAAGAGGTGGTGATGAGCGCCAGCGTGCTCGTCCGGCCTCACCGCTACAAAGGTGACCTCGAGCTGCGGGAACTCACGACCGACGCCGACTTCGCCGAACACGTCGAACTCCACGTCCTCTGCCGTGAAGATGGACAAGGCGAAACCCAGTACCGCACCTTTTACAGAGCGCAAACCGACAGCTACCGGAAGATGATCGGCGCAGGCCTCGGACGATGGTTCGGCGCATTTGCGGAAGGCAAGCTGGTTGCCGATATGGGCATCTTTGCGGCGGGCGGACTGGCGCGCTATCAGTCGGTCGTAACACATCCGGACTTTCGGCGGCGCGGCGTGTGCAGCACCCTGCTCTACGAAGTCGGTCGTTTTGCGCTCGAGACCTTGGGCGCGAAAACGCTCGTGATCGTTGCGGACGACCACTATTTTGCCAAAGGCGTCTACGCTGCGGTGGGTTTTAGCGTGCGTGAAAGGCAGGGGTCGCTCGAGTGGGTGGGCGAAACGCCGTAGTATCTAAAGCGTGGTGGTAAGTGTTCGGGGCGAACGGAGAACGCCGGTACTGGCGGAGTAACGGTTAGCGTTGATGACCCAAATTTTGCTTAATTTTCCGTCACCGAGTCGTGCGTTCGGTGGTCGTTTGTACTGCTCGAGTTCGTATCTTTCCCGACCCGCTACGCTTAAGGTGACTGAACATCGGTCGGAAATTGTATAACACCCTGCCCCGGAGATATGAACCGCGCCAAGCATCCTCAGAAGCAACCTACCTCTTCCCTGTACACCACCCTTTTTTCGGAGCGCGACAGGTAACGGCGTCGCGGACCGGCGTGGACGCCTGTGTGAAAACCTTTACCCGTCGGTGTGAACACGTTTTTGCCCTCAGGTCACGTCTATATCATCTACCGCCTAGTACCATGACAGCATGACGAGACGCTTTGCCACCTTTTTACTCGTGCTGCTGCTGACGAGTTGCGCTGTGCCGGGCGCGCGCTCACAAGTAGTTTCCAAAACCAGTTTACCACTCGAGCCGATCGGAACCTACAGCTTGCGCGGCAACCCTAACTTTAGTCCGGGTCAGCTTTCCAGCGAGATGCAGGTGTGGCATACACGCCTCTGGGAGGGTATCGAATACGCGAACGACAGCGAAGAACGCCTTAACCCGGAAACGCGCGCGTCGAGCGGCGATCTCTTTAGCATGGGTCGGTTTCTGAACGTTCACATCACCACCCTGCTCAGCGCCCTGCGCGTTACCAAAGACCTGGCGCTCCTCGATGAGGTCGACCGTTTAATGGAGATGGCTCGAGCCGAACTTGCAGACACCAACGCCGACGGGTTTCAAAACTGGCGTTACTTAAACGAGGCCACCGATTCGTCGCGGTCTTTTTACAAAGACGACTTTCACGAGATGGACGAAATTCTCACCCATTCGATGGTTGCAGCGGTAGCCTACGCACTCAGCGAAAATGCCTCTTTCGACCGTCGTTACGAAGAGCACGCGCAGTTCTGGCTCGATTACCTCAAAAACGACTTCGAGGCCAAATGGCGCAAACGCAACGATGTGCCCTTCGGTCTGCCCTTTATCTCAAAAAACCTCATGCATCCGTATGTGCAGTTTATCCGCTATAACCTCTACATGTACAAGCTCACCGGCGACACCGCCTACTACAGCGAGGCCAACCGTATGGCCGACCTCGTTCCCCGGCAGGTCAGAGATATCTACACCACGGACGGCCCTGCTTACGTCTGGAACCAGCGGTTCTTACCCGAAGCCGGAGACGCCAAAACGTTGAGTTGCCAGCCTTTTACGTACTTGAAGTACACCTTCCAGGCGTTTCAAGACTTAACTATGGAGGGATTCAGTGTTTTCGACGACGCCTTTATGCAGCGGGTAGCGACTTCGATGACGGCGCTCGTAGTAGAAGACAGCTACCGCTCGTTCGCGGAGGATATTTGCGGAGGGACCTTTCAGGCCGGGTTTTTCCCCTCGAGCGGTGACGGCGGTGTTCCCTACCACTTTCTGAACTTTCCCTACGCCCAGATCGGCAAATGGGACGCGACAGGCAAACTGCTCAGAACCACCGAACGCGCCTACGGAGAAGGCGAGCTCGATAGCTACCGTTATCCCTTAGCACGGGCAAACCTTTCCGCTACGATGCTCTTTTTGCTGGCAGACAATCCGGACGGCAGGCAGACCAGCCGGTAAGCTCCGTATTGGCGATTAGTGGTAATACCCGGTCTTGGGTCTTGGATACGTTCGACTGAAACGTCGTCCGTCACTCACTACAAACAATCGGTTCTGAACTCGTGAGAGCTGCGGTGGGCAGGTACAAGCATTAAAAGTGTTGTGGAAGAGGTGGGGAGATATGAAATGCGCGGCGCTGGTTCTCGTGATTTTTTGTGCGCTCGCCTCGGCGCAAGCACGAACCTACTTCGGTATCGGCGGAGCGCGGCTAATCTCATCTTCCAGTTCGGTACCGCTTGCGAGCGTCTAGGTGGGGGGTCAGGCCGCGCCCGAGTTTGGTCACCTCGAGGTTCGCGCCGCCTTCGACACGCTTCTGCTTTTTTCCGACCTGAGCCTCGATGTGTTCGCTTCGGTGGGCTTTCCCGACGTTTCGCTGCGGGTTTACTTCGGTGGTGGCCCGGATGTGCTTATCTTTGCGCCCTTAGACAGCATACCCGGGCAGGAGAGGCTTCCGGTTTCCTTTGGACTCCACGGAACCTTGGGACTCGAGTTCCTTGGGGGAGCTGTCCGGCCCTTCACCGAACTGCAACCGGCTACGGCTCTTCTTTACGGCGAACCTGTTTTCGGATTAAAGGCTCGAGCGGGCGTCGACGTCTACTTCTAGGTCAGCTTTACTTTTGGGCCGGTTTGCCCTACACTTTCGCCATGAATAAATATGACGCCCGCGCACGGTTGGTTTTCCACTTCGCCCGTGAAGAGGGCGAAAAACTCGGTCACACAGTCATTGACCCCGAACACCTGCTGCTAGGGTTGCTGCGCGTAGGCGGCACCGCGAGCCGCGTGCTGGGGGACGTGGGCGTAACGCTCGGCGAGGCGCGCCGCCTCACCGGGCTGGTGGGGCAGGCTAAAGCGGAAGGCGAACGGGCCATCAGCTTACGGACAGAACGCGTGATGAAAAGAGCAGGGCTCGAGGCCGACCGCCTGGGCAGCGAGCACGTCCGCACCGAACACATCTTGCTCGCCATCGTCGGTGAAGGTGGCAAGACGGGCTCCCGCATTTTGCAAAATCTCGCCGAACCGGACGACGTGCGGCGGCACCTGGAAACCGCGCTGTCGGAAGCGGCTGTGGGCAGGAGCCTTTTCGGACGCCCGGTATTAAAGTCCGTTTTGGCTACCGCCGTCAAGGTCTAGCTCGACTACGATTGCCACACTAGAGCATGAACCGCTACGACGACCGCGCCCGCCTGGTGTTTCACTTTGCCAGAGAAGAAGGTTCAAAACTCGGCCACGCCATGATCGGCCCCGAACATCTGCTCTTGGGTCTAATGCGTGAAGGCGGCAACGCCAGCCGCGTGCTAGCTGATTTCGGCGCGACCTTGGAGGGTCTGCGCCGCAAAGTCGAAGAGATGGTGGGCCGTGGTGACGGTCTGCCCCGCAACGAAACCGCCGCCATCACCCCGCGCGCGCGGCGCGTGATGGAGCTCGCCGGACTTGAAGCGCGGAGCTTGAACCACAGCTGCATCTTTGTCGAGCATATCTTGCTGGGCATTATCAGCGAGGGCGAAGGAGTAGCTTACAGAGTCTTACAAGGGTTGTCTCACGATCCTGACGCGATAAGGTGGCGTATTTTAGAGGCCCAACTACCGGAGTCCGATGTTGAGGACACTTCGCCCCGTCTCCGCTTCGATCCTTACGGTTGGAGTGAAACTTACGTCGGGCTGGACAAGCTTTCGCCCAAAATGGAGGTCAGGCTCGGGTTACGGCTTCTAACTCGAGGTTTGAAGCGCATTGTCCTGCGCCGCTAGGTTAAGCTCGAGCTGTATTAGCCGAACGTATCGTCCTCTGCCGGTTCCCTTTTCACAAGCTTGAACCGGAGCCGGTGGCTGTCAGGAGTTGAAGATGAAACGTGTTTTGCTGATTCTAACAACTGTTTTCGGACTGTCCACGGTTCATGCCGAGGCGCAGTATTTCGGTATGGGCGCAGCACTTATCGGGGATAACTCTCTTTAGGTGCTCCGCTCTTAAGCCTCCAGTACGGCACTTTTTTAGCTGAATCCCTTGAACTCAGGGGGCGGATCGATACCATCTTGTATATTTTCGATGTCGGGATCGACCTTTTATACACGCAAAACGTTGCGGACGCCCTACGTCTTTACGGGGGCGGTGGGGTTAATTATCTGGGCTTTATAGGGCCGGGCGCAGCCCCTTCCGTTCACCTGACAGCAGGACTCGAGTACCGCGCCGCCACCCTCGGAACGTTCGCCGATGTTCAAGCCGGTCTCTCCTCTTTTGGATTTTCACCGACGTTGCGCGCCGGGTTGAACTTCTATTTTTAGCGTTCAGGGCGTAAGCTCTAGAGGTGTTAGCTAAACGCATCATCCCCTGCCTGGACGTTCACAACGGGCGCACCACACGTGGTCAGCAGTTCGGCCTCGCCGAAGCGGGCGAACTCAGAGACGTCGGCGACCCGGTGGCGCTGGCGCTGAAATACAACGACCAGGGCGCGGACGAACTGGTTTTTTACGACATCACCGCGACCAGCGAGGGCCGCGGCGCGATGCTGGACATCATCACCCGCACCGCCGAAATGTGCTTTATGCCGCTCACGGTGGGCGGCGGCGTGCGGACGCTGGCGGACTTTCGCACTCTCTTTTTGGCCGGGGCCGACAAAGTGTCGATCAACTCGGGCGCGGTGTCGAACCCGGTGGTGGTGCGTGAGTCCGCCGACCACTACGGCTCGCAGGCGGTGGTTTTTTCTATCGACGCCAAACGGCGCGCGGACGCTTCCGGTTGGGAGGTCTTCGTGGCAGGTGGGCGCAAGGCAACGGGATTAGACGCGGTGGCGTGGGCCGTTCAGGGTCAGGAGCTCGGAGCTGGGGAGATCGTGCTCAACAGCATCGACGCCGACGGGATGAAAACGGGTTATGACCTCGAGGCGACGAGAGCGGTGGCGCAAGCCGTCGATATTCCGGTTATCGCCTCGGGTGGGGCGGGGAACGCCCTGCATATGCGCGACGTGCTCCGCGACGCCCAAGCGGACGCGGCGCTCGCAGCAGGAATCTTTCACAGCGGTCAGACGACGGTAGGCGCGGTCAAGCAACTTTTGGCGGACGCTGGTGTTCACGTGAGGCTCGTCTAGTGGGGTGGAAGCTCGAGACGCTCGCCGTTCACGCCGGAGCCGAGCCCGACGCAGCGACCGGGGCCGTTACCCCGCCCCTTCACCTCACCACGACCTTTGAACGCCAACCCGACGGTTCTTACCCACACGGCTACATCTACACGCGTACGAACAATCCGAACCGTGAAGCCCTCGAGCACGCTCTTGCGGCCCTCGAGGGTGGCGCTGCCGCCGCCTGTTTCGCGTCGGGTTCAGCGGCGGCGGCGGCAATTTTTCGCACGCTGAAACCGGGCGACCACGTGATCGCGCCCGACGACCTCTATCACGGCATTACCAAGCTCTTAAAACAAGTTTTTGTCCCGTGGGGGTTACAGGTCAGCTTTGTCGATACGTCGGATACCCGGACGGTGAGGGACGCTTGGCAGGACACCACCCGGTTGCTGTGGCTCGAGACCCCCTCGAACCCGCTCTTAAAAATTAGCGACGTTCAAGCTCTGACCGAACTCGCGCACAGCCGAAACGCGCTTGTAGCCTGCGACGCCACCTGGACGCCGCCCTCGGTGCAGCGGTCGCTTACGTTGGGCGCTGATCTGGTGATGCACTCGACCACCAAATATCTGGCGGGCCACAGCGACGTATTGGGCGGCGCGGTGGTCGCCAAAAACGAAACCGGAGTATTCGAGCAGATTCGCACGGTGCAGGGGCTCGAGGGGGCCGTACCGTCGCCGTTCGACTGCTGGCTGGTGCTGCGGAGCCTCCGTACCCTCCCCTACCGGATGCGCGCCCACTGCGACAACGCGGGCAAGGTCGCCGAATTTTTGGAGACGCAGCCCCTGGTCGAATGCGTCCACTATCCCGGTCTGGCGTCGCATCCCGGTCACCAGGTCGCAGCAAGACAAATGCAGACGTTCGGCGGGATGCTCTCGTTCGAGGTCGTGGGCGGGGAAGCCGCCGCGATGCGGGTCGCGGCGGGCGTTCAGCTCTTTACGCGGGGGACGAGCCTGGGCGGAGTGGAATCGCTTATCGAACATCGCGCCAGCATCGAGGGGCCGGAGAGTACGACGCCCCCGAGCTTGCTGCGGGTCTCGGTGGGGCTCGAGCACCCGGACGACTTGATAGACGATCTAGCGCAGGCACTTGGGCAAGCGTGAGGGAATACGACGCTGCCGCCGACTACGACGCGCAGTACAGCGCGCTCTACGAGCCCGAAATTCGTTACCTGAGCGCCTTGGCGCTCGAGCGAGGCGGCTTGGTGCTCGACCTCTGCTGCGGAACGGGCATCGTCACGGTTCCGCTGGCGGAGACCGGGCTCGAGGTCGTCGGGGTAGATATTTCTCCGGCGATGCTGGCACAGGCGAAAACCAAAGCTGAGGGTCAAAAAAACCTGACGTTTATTTTGCAAGATGTGCTCGAGTTCAGTACATCCCAACATTTCGGCCTCGTGCTGATGACCGGGAACGCCTTCCAGTGTTTTCTGACAGACGACGACCTGAAGACGCTTTTTGCCAAGGTTTATGCGCTGCTCGAGTCGGGCGGCGTCTTCATTTTCGATACGCGCCTGCCTGAAGGGTACGACTTCACGCTGGACGCTGAGTTTCAGCTTTGGAACGAATACACAGACGCGGCGGGAAACCCGGTTCGTTTCTTTGCCAAACAAGCCGCTTACGACGCCGAACACGGGACACTGCGCTACGAGATGCAGGACGTTTTTGCCGATGGGACCGTCAAACCCTCGAGCGAAACTCTAAAATTTACCCCGTTGGGGACGCTGTTGGCCTTAGCTCGAAACGCTGGCTTTGAGATAGTTGGGCGCTATCAGGACTGGCATCTCGAACCTCTTGCAGAAAACCCGGCGGCGTGTGTGCTCGAGCTGAAAAAGCCGTAAACCCTCGCAGGGCGCTTCTGCAAGCGGTCCCTACGGCTTAGCCGCTAGGCGTCCGGTTGACTTTTTCACTCCGAATTTTTCTATACTGAAGGCGTCATGTTGAGAGTGTCCGGGTGAACCGTACCGACAGGCTTCTGGCAATCGTGCTCGAGCTGCAAGGCCGCGACCGCGTAACCGCCGAAGAACTCGCCCGCACCTTTGAGGTTACGAAACGCACCATCTACCGCGACGTTGCCGCCCTGAACGAGTCGGGTGTTCCCGTCGTCTCGGCTGCAGGGCAAGGGTACTGGCTGATGGAAGGCTACTTTTTGCCACCTGTTTCGCTGACACCTGACGAAGCCGTGATGTTGACCTTGGGCAGCGAAGTGATGGCGCAGAGCTTCGACGCACAGTACCAAGAGGCTGCAAAAACGGCGAGCCGCAAGATAGAAGCCGTCCTGAGCCGAACGGTGCAAAGAGACGTCGCCTATTTCAAAGAGAACGTCCGCTTTATCAGCTTGGACAGCAAAGTTTTGTCCGACGTACATGCGACCTTGCGCAGCGTACGCCTAGCCATCCTCGAGCAAAAAAGCCTGCACCTGAGCTATCTCAAACGTGCAGGTGGCGACCGGGGCGAACTGACCAAGCGCACGGTTGACCCGCACGGGCTCGTTCACTTTAACGGGGCATGGATGCTCGCGGCATACTGTCACCTGCGCGAGGCCATGCGTATGTTTAAGCTCGAACGGGTCCGGCGAATTACGGTTTTGCCTGAAACTTTTACGCGACAAGCGGGTTTCAGCCTGCACGAATACCACGCGCCGACACCTGAGGCCACAGTAGACCTGCTCTTCGATAACGAAGTGGCTCAGTGGGTACGGGAGCGTCCAGTATTTCATGGCAGCGTCTATGAAGATACGCTCGAAGGTCTCAGGGTTACGCTGAGCGTAAGGCGTCCCGACGAAACGCTGTCCTGGATACTCAGTTGGGGCGCGAAGGTGCGGGTGCTCAGTCCCGAGAGCCTGCGAGACCGCTTGAGAGAGGAGCTCGAGGCTATGCGACTTAGGTTCTGAATAAATGCTACTGACCTGAACTCGTGGGCTTGAACCTTTACCCCACAACGAAGAGATGCACAAGAATCGAGCTCTGAACCTACGTCAAAGTCTACTGACATAGGGTTGTCACTCGCATACCTTAAATTTATAGGTAGATGGGGACAAGGCACGAACAGCCACTCAACAACCCTATCGCGGAGGTTTAATATGGCGAACGTCATCAACTGGTTCGATATTCCCGTAAGTGACCTGGATAGGGCGAGAACGTTTTACGGCACGGTTTTGGGGCGCGAGCTGACGCCGCAGCTGGACTTAGGTGTCGAAGACCCGCGTGAAAACGGCGTACAGGCGATTTTCCTCGCTGAAGACGGTGTTGGCGGCGGTGCTTTGGTACAGCACGCGCTCTACAGGCCGAGTCAAGAGGGCAGCGTCGTCTACTTAAACGGGGGCGACGACCTGAGCGTACCTCTCGGCAAGGTCGAGGCGGCAGGGGGCAAAATCGTGCTGGAAAAGACGGGCATCGGTGAAAACGGCTTTATCGCTTATTTCCTGGATACGGAAGGTAATAAGGTCGGGTTGCACTCGCCGAACTGAACCCCTCGCCCTAAACAAATCCCCACAGCTCCCTTCAAGCTGTGGGGATTTCTCTGTGAGGTGGCTCGAGGAGCACGCGGCAAAACAACGCCACGCCCTTAAACTACGTTTCATGTCGGCACGCCAGCAGATACTCGAGACCCTCGCCGCTTGCATCCTCGAAACCCCTTCGCCTTTCCTTCTCCGCGTCACCATCGACGGCGTAGACGGCGCGGGCAAAACGACCTTTGCAGACGAACTCGAGCCGCTACTTTCGGCGTCCGGACGAAACATCATCCGCGCGTCGGTAGACGGGTTTCACAACCCAAGAGAGGTGCGTTACCGGCTGGGGCGCGGGTCGCCCGAGGGTTTTTACCTCGATTCGTATGATTACAGGGCGCTGAAAGAGAGGCTGCTCGAGCCCCTCAGCCCCGGCGGATCGGGCGGTTACCGGACGGCGGTCTATAACGTCGCTACCGAAACGCCCGTTGCGGTACCCGAACAGCAGGCCGAACCGGGCGCGATCTTGCTGCTCGACGGGATGTTTTTGCACCGTCCGGAACTGCGTGAGTACTGGGACGCGTCGGTGTGGTTGGACGTTCCTTTTGATATCTCTATCCCCCGTGGCGCGCAACGCGGTACCGGCTCGCCCGACCTGCACGCGCCCGAAAACCGGCGCTACGTGGAGGGGCAAAAGCTGTATCTAGACGAGAGCACGCCGCAGCGTTACGCGACTTTTGTCGTCGATAACACCGACCTGAACGCGCCCGTCCTGCTCGCGCGCTGAATCTGTACCTACACCGTGGCTGCTCGAGCCTCACCGTAACGCACGTCCGTCAGCATTTCCGAAACCTGCCACAAACGCTCGGCGACCGCCGCGTCCTTAGCCGCGCCTGTAGACGACACCTTTTCAGGGTAGCCGCGCATCTCCTGAAACCCGTCCGGGCCGAAGTAGTCGTTCGGCCCAACGTCCGGCGCGGTGGCGGCGTAAAGGGTCGGCAGCGCGCCCATCGCGGGCGTCTGGGCGAAAAAGCGGTTGAGAAACGCCGTCGGCCTCGAGTTTGCCTGAAGGTTCGTCCCAGTCCAGCCGGGGTGGGCGGCGGCAGCGAGCGCGTCTGTACCCGACGCGGCAAAAACCCGGTTGAGCCCGAGCGTAAAGAGCAGGTTAGCGAGCTTGCTCTGCCCGTACGCGCCCCACGCCCGGTAGCCCTTTTCGGCGTGCAGATTGTCGAAGTCGATACGGCCCATTTTGTGCGCGGCGCTGCTGACGTTGACGACCCGCGCCCCCGGCGTCGCCTGAAGCTGCTCCATCAATCGCCCCGTCAGCGCGAAATGCCCGAGATGGTTTGCGCCGAACTGCACCTCGAAATTGTCTTCGGTTCGGGTCAGCGGCGGCACCATCACGCCCGCGTTGTTGATTAGCAGGTCGAGGCTGTCGTAATCTGCGCCGAACGCCTCGGCAAACGCCTCTACCGAACCCAGATCGGCGAGGTCGAGGTGCCTCACCTCGAGTTGGGCAGTCGGTACCGCCTGACGAATCGCAGCGGCGGCGGTTTTGGCCTTGTCCAGGTTGCGGCACGCCATCACCACCACAGCGCCTTTAGCGGCGAGGGCTTTAGCAGTCTCAAAACCGATGCCGCTGTTTGCGCCGGTTACGACGGCGACGCGGCCCGTCTGCGTTGGAATAGAAGCAGTTGTCCACTTTGACGTGCTTGACATCATGGTCTCCTCCTCTCGAGCATAGCCTCGAGCGGACGCGTTAAACAGAAATGACCTAACCACACGGTCTAAAAATGCAGGGGTTAACACCGAGTAACGAGCTATACCTTTTTCCTCATTGCCCATTGCTCGCCACCCATTGCTAGAATCACCTTACAGATTGCGAGGAACGCCCCATGTCCAAAACTGAATCCAAAACCAATTCCCAAACCCCCGTTTCTGACTTTATCCGTCACCACTACCGCCACTTCAACGCCGCTGCGCTCGTAGACGCTGCCGACGCCTACACCGTGCACCTGGACTCCGGCGGTCACATGATGGTCACGCTCGCCGGGGCCATGAGCACCGCCGAGCTGGGATTGTCGTTTGCCGAAATGATTCGGCAAGACAAGGTGCAGATGATCTCGTGTACCGGCGCGAACCTGGAAGAGGACGTGTTCAACCTCATCGCTCACGACTTTTACGAGCGTGTGCCGCACTACCGCGACCTCACGCCGCAAGATGAACAGGACTTACTCGAGCGCCACATGAACCGCGTCACCGATACCTGTATTCCTGAAATGGAGGCGATGCGGAGGCTCGAGACCGCGCTGCTAAACGAATGGCAAAGGGCCGACACCGCCGGTGAACGCCTGTTCCCACACGAATTTCTCTATAATTTGATCCGGTCGGGGGCGCTCGAGGAACACTATCAGATCGACCCCAAAAACTCGTGGCTGGTCGCCGCCACCGAAAAAAACCTGCCGATTATCGTCCCCGGTTGGGAAGATTCGACCACCGGCAACATGTTCGCCGGACACTGCATTACCGGCGATATAAAGAACGTTCACACTGTCAAAACCGGCATCGAATACATGATGCTCTTGGCTGAGCTGTATACCGAAATTGCGCCGGAACACTCTATCGGCTTTTTTCAGATCGGCGGCGGCATCGCCGGAGATTTTCCCATCTGCGTGGTCCCGATGCTGCATCAGGATTTGCAACGTGAGGGTGTGCCGATGTGGGGCTATTTTTGCCAGATCAGCGATTCGACCACAAGTTACGGCTCGTATTCGGGGGCGGTACCGAACGAAAAGATCACTTGGGGTAAGTTGTCGGCAGATACGCCCAAGTTTGTGATTGAATCTGACGCGACGATTGTGGCACCTTTGATGTTTGCGTTGGTATTGGGTCAATAGCTACGAATTAAGGGATTTAGGAGTAGATAGATGTTTTATATCTCAAGCGTCCAAGTTGAAGGTTTTTGGGGTAAGTACACTGCTCAAGCAAGCTTTCATCAAGATGTGAATGTACTGATTGGCAGAAATGGTACAGGTAAAACAACTTTTATGGACATGCTCCAAGCTGTTTTGCGTGTTGACCTGTTTTTGCTTTACACCCTCGAATTCTCTTCCATCAAAGTCATTTTGAAGGAAGGCAAAAGACAACGGACAATTACTGTAACAAAGAACTCTGAATCAGACCGACCATACGATGTAGCCACATATCATATTGGCAATAGAACACACAAGTTCCCTTTACACCTAAGAGAGTTAGACCGATACAGGATTTCTCGGCTACCTATGAGAGTTACTGAAAGCTTTAGTGAGGTCAAGCAAGAAATTGACTCTTTAGTAAACATAGCGTTTTTATCCGTTCACCGTATATCCCAAGAAGAACTATATGAAGAAGAGGAGTCTTTTTCTCGGGTGAGAAGGGCTAGTCCCGTTCCCATGATAGATAGACGAATTGACAAGTTAGCTAATGACCTAAAATTGTACCAGCTGAGTCTAGCTGAACAGGAAAAAGAAGTGTCTTCTGGATTTCAGAAAGAGGTCTTGGCCTCAATGTTATTCAATAAGAACTTCGATGTTTTGGATATTGCTGAGGCAGCTAAAACAGAATTGAGTAAGGAAAAGAGTCAACTCACAAATGCCTACCGTGAGCTGGAAGCTTGGGACGATACAGTTAGCAGCAAAATCGATGACCACTTCAAAGCCCTCAACAACAGCGTGGAAAGTGTGAAACGATTAGTGAAGCAAGCTAAGGAGGAGAGAGAGGGAACTATAGGACTCAATACGGAAGAATTACTTCCTCTTCCTTTGCTAAAAAGAACGCGGCATATCATTGATCTATCCTTGGCAGCAGAAAAACAAAAACAAGAAATCTCCGCGCCTATAACCGACTTTCTCAAAATCGCCTGTGAGTTCATGGATGACAAACAATTAGCTATAGATTCGTCTAGTGGAGCTTTGACAGTATCTAAAGATGATAGAAAAATCCCTTTGCTAGAGCTTTCCTCTGGAGAGAAACAGCTTCTGATTCTGTTAATTGAAACGTTGCTCCAAGAAAATCGATTCTTTATCTTCTTGGCTGATGAGCCAGAGATATCGCTGCATATCGAATGGCAAGAAAAGGTTATTTCTTCTGTGCGAAAGCTTAATCCATCGTCACAGATTATAGTAGCTACTCACTCACCTGAAATAGCAGGCGGTTGGAAAGAACGAATAGTTGACATGAAAGACATAGTGCATGGCTGAGCTAAACTACTCCTCTCAAGCACTAAACACATTAGACCGATTTCATCGTGCGAAATATATCGTCTACGTGGAAGGGGATGATGACAGACCATTCTGGAGAGAAATTTTCCGTATAGCTGGAATCGAAGACGTGTATCTAAAAGTCGCTGAAGGTAGAAGCGAAATTGAAAAGTACGAGAAGCTGATTGTTGAGAATTCGGTCAACATAGTAGTAGCTCGTGATAGTGACTACACTAACCTATTCGCCAACCAAATAGATCACCCACGAATTATTTACACCTACGGCTATTCTATTGAAAACACCTTGTACAGTCCAAGGAACATAGCCGTCGCCATTTCTATCTTGTCTCGTTCCGCAGAAGAAGATGTAGAAAAAGTAAAAGATTGGTTGGCCGAGTTCGTCAGTGAAATTAGGCCACTCCTTATCCACGACATTGCTAATGAGCTATTTGGTAAAGGGACACAAATCCTCGGCAACAACTGTACTCGTTTTCTGAAAAGTGGCTCGTCAGTCGCGGTATCTCGAACAAAAATCGACACTTATTTGGAAACCGTTCAAGAGCAATTTACAGATGAAGAATTGGAAACCGTGACGAATTTGTTGGACGAATATAGCAGGGAACACGTGTTTCTGGTTAGAGGTCATTTTTTGTCCAATGCAATCATCAATTTTGTGAAGAAGGAGAGCCGTCTAAGCTCTATGTCCCAGGATATGCTGTTTGGTCAGATGTTAGGGCAGCTACCAGCTCATTGCAGAAACAATGAAGATGTGCTGCATCTACAAGAGAGAATAAAAAAAGTCCTCAACTAAACAACAAGTACAGCGTAAGTTAGCATCAATTTTACAATCCTAAACGCTTATACTCTGCTATGGCAACTCGAGCGATCACTATTCGGGTAGACCCCGAAGCGGCCCAGGCTTACGAAGCGGCGTCGGCGGAAGAAAGGCGCAAGTTGGACGTGCTGCTCAGCCTCAAGCTTACGGAGGTCACGACAGGGGAACGGTCGCTGGAAAAGATTATGCAAAACGTCAGCCTCAGTGCACGAGCACGCGGTCTGACGCCTGACATGCTAAAAACGCTTTTGGATGAGTAGGGCGCGTCACGTTTCGGTACCAACACGTCAGCTCCCCACTTTTTAATAGCTCTACATTTGAACGAGCAAACGACGCCGGTACTAGAAAAACGACTCAACTGTGCAGAGACGCGCACACGTTGTCGCCGCTTTAGGGCTAAATGGAAGGATGAGCACCTTTTCTCCCCTGACCTATCTGGACGGCTACTTGCCCATCGAAGACTTCGGGCTGATCGGCGACATGTCGACGGCGGCGCTCGTCGGACGAGACGGCAGCGTTCCCTGGCTCTGCTTGCCCCATTTCGATTCACCGCCGGTTTTTTGCGGCATTCTAGATAAAGACGAGGGCGGGGCTTTTTCGGTCACGCCCGCAGACCTGCGTGACTCGCGGCAGTTTTATCTCGAGGACAGCGGCGTTCTCGTGACCGAGATGCGTTCCGAGACCGGCACCGTACGCGTGACCGACGCGCTGACGCTGCGCGCCGGGGCCGACCTCGCTGAAGGTACGCCGACCGAGCGGAGCGAGCTGCTACGTCTGATAAAAGTCGTGTCGGGTACGGTCAAGCTCAACGTCAACTGTGCGCCGCGCGGGGGCGCGGTGAGTGTGGTGCGTAGCGGCGGCCTGCACATCAAACTCGGCGAACGCCCGGAGTTGGACCTGCACCTGCTGGCCTCGAGGCCGCTTGAAGGTCTCGAGACGGTTTATGAGCTGAAAGAAGGCGACGAGCTGTACCTGCGCCTCACCTGGGGCCACCCGCCGCACCGCCATCACGCGCTAAACCCGGCCGAGGTGCTGAAAAATACCGTCGCGTCGTGGCGGCGCTGGCTCGGCTGTTTCGACTACGACGGCCCTCGCCGCGAACTGGTGCGCCGTTCGGCGATCACCTTAAAGCTGCTCGACTACAACCGCTCGGGCGCTATCGTCGCGGCCCCCACCTCGTCTTTGCCCGAGGCTATCGGGGGCGAGCGCAACTGGGACTACCGCTACGCCTGGGTTCGTGACGCGGCCTTTTCGGTGTACGCGCTCCGGCAGGTCGGTATCGTGCAAGAAGCGCAGGAGTTTCTGGGCTGGGTTTTGGACGCCCTCGAGCGTCATCAGGCTCCGAAAATCTTATACACCATAGACGGCGAACTGCCCCCACCCGAAACGATTGACGAGGCGCTGAGCGGCTACCGGAACTCCCCGCCGGTGCGCTGGTTTAACGGAGCCGCCGAACAGACGCAGCACGACGTTTACGGTGAGATTCTCGACTGCGCCTACTTGTGGGCGCTCGGGGGCGGTCATCTCGACGCGCCCCTGTGGGAGCAGCTGCGCGCCCTCGTCGAACGCGCTCGCGTAGCGTGGCGCGAACCCGACCAGGGTATCTGGGAGGTGCGCTCAGAAGGTCGGCCCTTTACCTATTCGGTGGCGATGTGCCACGTCGCGCTCGACCGGGGGGCGAAGCTCGCCGAGCGTTTCGGACTCCCCGGCGACGCGGCGGGCTGGCGCGCCGAGGCCGAGCTGATCCGGGAGGCCATCCTCGAGAAGTCCTGGAGCGACGAGTTGGGCTCACTGACCGAACATATCGGCGCGGGCGGTGGTCTCGACGCGAGCCTGCTGACGCTGCCGCTACGCCGCGTGATAGACGCCGAGCACCCAAAGATGAAAGCGACCACCGAGGCGGTCGTCAAACACCTGAGCGCCAAGGGAGCCGAGGCCGACGGGCTGCTGTACCGCTATCTGCCCGAACGGTCGCCGGACGGGATCAACGGTGAGGAGGGCGCGTTTCTTCTCTGTTCGTTCTGGCTGGTCGATATTTTGGCTGATCAGGGGCGTTTGGACGAGGCTGAGGCGCTGTTCGACACGCTCTGCGACCGCGTCAACCCGCTGGGGCTTTTTGCTGAGCAGATCGACCCGGAGACCGGCAGGTTTTTGGGCAATTTTCCACAGGCGTTTTCGCATATCGGGATCATCATCAGCGCGACCAATCTGGTCAAACGCAGAAGGGAAAGGGGTTAAAGATGCTCAAACGTTTTGCGATTCTGGGTGCGGGCGGCGACCTGACCAGCAGGCTGCTGCTGCCCGCGCTCGCCGACCTGCTGGCGCAGGACAAACTCCCCGAAGGTTTCGAGATCGTCGGGGTGGGGCTCGAGCCCTTTTCTACCGCAACTTTTCGCGCGCACATCACCCAAACGCTTGCCAAGTTCGCCGACAAAATCCCAGAAACGGTGCGAGACCGACTCGTCCAGACCCTTAGCTACACGCAGGGTGACGTAACCGATACGGACGTGCTGAGGGCGGCCTTAAAACCGGAAACCGGGCCGCTGGTGGTGTATCTGGCGCTGCCGCCCCCCGTCTTCGAGCCGAGTGTGCGGGCGGTGGCTGCTGCCGGGGTCGGACGAGATAGCCGCATCGTCATCGAAAAACCGCACGGCGTCGACTACGCCTCGACAAAAGCCCTCAACGCGCTGCTCGCCCAAACGTACACTGAAAGCTGCGTCTTCCGTATGGACCACTTTTTAGGCAAGCAGACGGTGCAAAATGTGCTGGGGTTGCGGTTTGCCAACCGGCTTTTTGAACCGCTCTGGAGTGCCGAGCACATCGAACGCGTCGATATCCGCTGGGACGAAACACTGACGCTCGAGGGCCGCGCCAGCTACTACGACCGCGCCGGGGCGCTCCGCGACATGCTGCAAAACCACCTTTTGCAAATCTTGTGCATGATCGCCATGGAACCCCCCGCCAGCTTGAGTGAGCGCGACCTGCGCGACCAAAAGGTCGCGGTGTTGCGGAGCGTCCGCGACCTCTCCCCCACCGACGTAGCGGAGCAGACGGTGCGGGCGCGTTACGGTGCCGGAAACGTGGGCGAACGCGCCGTACCCGCTTACGTTGACGAACAGGGCGTCGAACCCGAACGGGAGACCGAAACCTTCGCGCAGGTGACGCTCTACGTCGATACCGAACGCTGGCGCGGGGTGCCGTTCGTGCTGAGAAGTGGCAAGGCGCTCGGCAACACCGCTCAGGAGGCCGCCATTACCTTTCGGGGCGTCGCCGACCTCCCGCTGTGGCACGGCGCGCGGCCCCGGCAAAACACCCTTCGTCTGCGTTTCAAACCCGACGAACTGACGCTCGACCTCAACTTGAACGGAGCGGGCGACCCCTTTGAACTCGAGCCCGCCGAACTAGACCTCGAGCTGGCCCCGCAAGAGATGACCGCCTACGCGCGGCTGCTGCTAGACGTTCTGGAGGGCGACAACACCCTGTCGATTCGCGCTGACGAGGCTGAAGAAGCGTGGCGTATCGTGACGCCGATTTTGGAGGTGTGGCGAGAGAGTGGGGTACCGATGCAGGAGTATCCGGCAGGGAGTGAGTTTGAGCCGAAAGAGCCATTTCAAGGGGAAACTTTTGCAAAAGACTGGATCTAATCTTTATGATTCTCATGCATTGCAGCATAAAAGCCCATATGGAGTCTTATACGTTCCTCACTCCGTATAATTCCTAGTTAGGCCGGTGCGCGCGGCTTGGTCGCGTGTGTTAGGAAGGAAACCATGTCAATCTTCACAGTTGAATATGCAAAAAATACTTCTGGATGGGAAGAATGGCAGTTTGAATATCGCTTTGGCGCTTTCTACATCTTCCCGCCAACCGGCGTTATCGAGCCAGTTGATGCACTCAGGCGAACTTACGACCCTAAATCTGATTCAATCTGTCAAGCACACATCAGCCTGAGCGAGTCACTTCCAGCTTCACTATTGGATGGACAGGTGCAGGAAATCCGCACGGCATTGTCCGCTGTCCAGCCCTTCAATATTCAATATGGGCCTTTGCGGAGTTTTCCACCGCATCCTGGTGTTTGTTACTCCATCACGCCGGAAGATGAGTTTCGGAGGCTCCGCTCGGTGCTTCACTCAACGTCCGCTTTCGCTGATGTTCCGCTCAAGCATGAGCATATCGCGCCTCATATGACAATTGCCGAGTTTATCTCTGTAGAGAGGACTAACGAGCTACTACAAGAGTTGAGCGGCAAGGTACCAGAGGGAACCTTCCGCTGCGGCTCTATTGAATATGCTGTGCCAAACGAGAGGTTTTATTTCGAGAGAGTTATCACCATTCCGCTCAATGGCTGAACCATGACTAACCAACACCGGCCTAACAATGCGCTGCACTTCCGGCGGCGGGTGAGCTTGGTGTTAAACCCTCTAGCTGACCTCGAGACTCCCCAAAAACCGCCTCAGCCGCGCCGCCACCTGCGGAAATTCGATCAAAAAAGCGTCGTGTCCGTGTGGAGAGTTGATGCGGGCGTATTCGGCGTTCGGCATCCCTTCGACCAGCGCCAGCTGTTCAGGCTCCGGATAGAGCACGTCGCTGCTGATGCCCATGACCAGCGCGGGCATCGTCATCTTCTGGAGCACTGCCCGGAGGCGTCCGCGCCCTTCGGAGAGGTCGAAATCGTCCATCGCTTTGGTCAGGTACAAGTACGTGTTGGCGTCGAAGCGTTTAACGAGTTTGACGCCCTGATAGTCCAGATACGACTCGATCTCGAACGAACGGCTGAGGAGGTCTCGAGACGCCGACACGCGTTCACGACCGAATTTGGCCTCCAGAGAATCGACCGAGCGGTACGAGAGCATGGCTACGGCCCGCGCCAGACCCAGCCCCGCTTCCGGTTGCGTGCCGGGTGGATAGTCGCCGCCACGCCACGCCGGGTCGCTGGTAATGGCCCGCCGCGCAACTTCGTTCAGGCCGATGGCCCACGCCGAATGCCGCGCGCCGACCGCGACGCTGACCAAACTGCGGACGCGCTCCGGATAGCTGGCGGCCCACTCGAGCGCCTGCATCCCGCCCATACTGCCGCCGACGACCGCCTTCACGCTGTCGATCTCGAGCGCGTCCAGAAGCCGCGCCTGCACCGCCACCACGTCGCGGACGGTGTAGCGGGGAAAACTCAGGCGGTACGGCGCACCGGTCGCCGGGTCGGGGCTGCTCGGGCCGGTGGTGCCGTAACAACCGCCCAGCACGTTCGCACAGATTACGAAGTGTTTGCGGGTATCGACGGCTTTGCCGGGGCCGATGAGCGGGTCCCACCACCCCGGAACCTCGCCTTGCCCCCTACCTAACCCCTGGACTCCGGCAGCGTGCGCGGAGCCGGTCAGGGCGTGACACACCAAGACCGCGTTGTCTTTCGCTGCACTCAGCTCACCGTAAGTCTCGAAGGTGACGCACACTTCGCTTAAAATACCGCCGTACTCGAGCCTCAGCGGATCGTCCGGCGTCGCTACGGTGAGCGTTTGCGGCCTCACCACCCCGACGCCCGCGCTGCCGTCTTGTGAGCGGGCCAGGAGCGCGGCGTGGTCGCCCCAGGTTTCGTGAACCAGGGTCGTCATCTAGCCCTGTAGCGCCTGGGTAAAGTCGGCTTGCAGGTCGGCGAGCGCCTCCAAACCCACCGACACCCGCACGAGCGCGGGCGTGACCCCGGCGGCGCGGCGCGCGCTTTCACTCATTCCGGCGTGCGTCGTCGTCCAGGGGTTGATGACGACCGTTTTGGCGTCGCCGATATTGGCTAGATGCGAGGCGAGCTTTACGCGGTTCAGAAAACTGTGCGCGCGTTCCAGCGTGTCGGTCTCGAACGACAACACGGCTCCGAAACCGTTGCGGAGCGTCCGCCCCGCCACCTCGTAGGAGGGGTGCGACGGCAGACCAGGGTAGAGAACGCGCCCCACACCGGGTTGCGCTTCCAACCAACCTGCCAGCTCGAGGGCCGTATCACACGACCGCTGCACCCGGAGCGGCAACGTCTCCAAGCCTTGCAGCGCCGCCGCCGCCGCGTGCGGCGAAAGCGTCATCCCCATCGTAAAGAGCCCCAGGTCGTACGCGCGCAACGTAAAGGCCGTTCCGGGCGCGCGCGAGACGTAGGTGCGGCCCCGCGAATCGGGCGTGGCGAACGCCGGAAACCGCTCCGGTTGCGCCCCCCAGTCGAACCGACCCGCCTCGACGACCGCGCCGCCGACGAACGTCCCGTGACCGCCGATCCACTTTGTCGCCGAATGCACGGCGACGTCCGCGCCGAGTTCTAGCGGGCGGCAGAGATAGCCGCCGCAGCCCCAGGTATTGTCCACGATCAAAGGCACGCGGGCGTCTCGGCAACATTCGGCAAGCGCGGCGATGTCGGGTACGCTGCCGCTCGGGTTGGCGATGGTCTCGACCCAGACGCCTACGGTCTCGTCCCGGACGGCCTCATGAACCGCGTCCGGGGTCGGCGCGACGGTGGTGACAGCGCACCCCCACGGCTCGAGAATCTTCCTGAGCACCGAAAACGTCCCGCCAAAACACTCGTTAGAAACGACCAGATGCCCACCCGGACGCGCCAGCGCCAGGAGCGTCGCGGTGGTCGCGGCTTGCCCGGAAGATAAAGCCAAACCTGCGGCTCCGGCCTCGAGCGCCACGAGCCGTTTTACAAACACATCAACCGTCGGGTTGTGCATCCGCCCGTACTGGTTGCCGGAAACCTCCCCAGCGAACAAGCTGGCAGCATGTTCGGCACTCTCGAACGTATACGAAGCCGTCACGTAGATCGGCACCGCGCGCGAACCCGTCAGCGGGTCGAGTTCCTGACCGGCGTGAACGCTGAGGGTGCTGAAATCGAACGCCTCTTCGCGGTCCGGCGCGTCCAGCGGTAGCGGCAACGTGTCTCGGGTACTCATACGCTCACGCTCATGCCGCCGCGACCGTCCGGCACGCTTCAAGTGCTTGCGCCAAGTCCTCTTTGAGATCGTCGATGTGCTCGATGCCGACGGCAAGCCTGAGCATCCCCGCCGACACCCCGGCTGCCTCAAGCGCTACGGGCGCGAGCTGCGCGTGCGTGGTCGAAGCGGGGTGCGTGATCGAGGTTTTTGCGTCGCCCAGATTGACGAGCCTCGAGGTCAGTTCGACGCTGTCCATAAGGATTCGGCCCGCGTCCCGCCCACCCTCGACCTCGAAGGTGAGAATAGAGCCGACGCCACGAGGAAAGTGCGCCTGCGCGTAGGCGTAGTGTGGATGCTCCGGCAGACCGGGATAGTTGACCGACAAAACACCCGGCTGCTCCTGAAGCCACGCCGCCAGCGCCACGGTGTTCTCGATATGACGCTCGGCGCGTAGCGAGAGGGTCTCGAGACCCTGAAGATGGTAAAACGCGTTTTGCGGCGACAACGCGGGGCCGAGGTCGCGCAGGCCCTCGACGCGCGCGCGAATAGCGAACGCGATATTGCCGAACGGCCCCCCGCTCCCGAACACTTCCCAGAACTTCAACCCACCGTAAGACGCGCTCGGTTCGGTAAAACGCGGATAACGCCCGTTGCCCCAATCGAAACTCCCCGCGTCGACGATCAGCCCGCCGAGGCCGGTACCGTGACCGTTGATCCACTTCGTCGCCGAGTGCAGCACGATGTCGGCACCGTCGGGGATAGGCTGATACAAATAGCCGCCCATTCCCGAGGTGTTGTCGACGACCACCGCGACGCCCTTCTCGTGCGCCGCCGCCGCGATCTCGGCGACCCGCGGCAACGCCAAAGACGGGTTGGGAATCGACTCACAGTAGACCGCTTTGGTGCGGTCGTCGATGAGCGCGGCGTAGTCTTCAGGGCGGTCTTCCGGCCCCACGAAACGCACCTCGATCCCGAGGCGCGGCAGCGTTACGGTAAACAAGTTGACGGTGCCGCCGTAGAGGTTCGGCGACGCCACGATGTTGTCGCCCGCTTCGGCGAGCATCGTCAGGGTTAAAAATTCGGCGGCGTGACCCGAGGCCACCGCGAGCCCCGCCACGCCCCCCTCGAGCGCCGCGATACGTTTCTCGAGCACGTCGTTGGTCGGGTTCATAATGCGCGAATAGATGTTGCCGAACTCTTGCAACGCGAACAGGCGCGCGGCGTGCTCGGCGTTGTCGAAAGCGTAGGCGGTGGTCTGATAGATCGGCACGGCCCGCGATTTGGTGGTGGCGTCGATCTCTTGTCCGGCGTGGATTTGCAAGGTTTCAAAACGGTGGGGCATGGTGAACTCCTCTAGGTTCCTTCTAAGATGCGTCGTTACTTTCATCGGTATGGACAAACAACCCTTTACCGATCAGGGCGAATCAGCGGGTGCGGCGGCGCTAGAAAAGGGCAACTTCTCCTAAAACTGACCAGGTTGGCAGCTTTTCCAACAGCAGGCTCGAGTTTTGACCGACGACGAACCAAATTCTAGGCCGACGGCTCTGCTCTCACCCGTACGCGCTTGCGCGACGCCGCCTACGGCATTCGTTGTAGGTTGGTTATAGACAAGCTGATTAGCTGCGTCATTCGGGCCTCCGGTATCGTCTCGAGGCGCTGGGCCTCTATCTCTCCGAGCGGCGTCATCGTAAGGCACACTCGGCTGGAAGGAGCACCCGCTTGGATGAAAGCTGGTTGCTGCAACGTCTCGGGGCCAGGTCCCTCGGTTGCTCTGGATAAAGCCACGACGGGGCGTGGATAGGTTTAAGTAGACCATAGCGGGTGTGGGTGTTGCAAGGAGGCTTGGCTCTCTCGGTGGTGTCTTAGCTTTTGCGTCCTAATAAGACGCTCCCCACGAGCAGTGCAGAAACGATGTAACCAACCATAGGCAAAAATAATAGAGTATTCGTAACTAACGCAACCAGCAACATCAACCCTGCGTTCAGTAGCGTTGCGATGACCCTACAACCTGCCAATATCTACTTCTGATTGCTGGAATAAGTGAAAGAGAAAGAACGGGACTCACGAACCAAGGAGCCAAAGAGAGGTCTGAAATAAACGGAGAGAGTGGGTCGTCTCTGGTTACAGGTATGATAGGAGACCGGGAAGCACTAAGGTCTAAGAATGCAAAAACGATCAGAACATTGTAGAGCAACCACTGAGCACACGCATTGAAAAGTGCAAAACTTACCAACCTGCTAGATATGTTTACTGAGTTTTCGTCCGACTCGTTCAATCTATCTGCTCCTTGAAAAATTCTTTGCAGAGAGTACCTGAAGATATACCATTTGTGCTCGAGTAGGGCGTGAACAATAGAACAGAAACATCATCACAGCAGGCTTACAGGGACGAAGACTAGTCAGGCTCACGCCTTACCTATAAAGAGAATTTCGTCGCATAAGAGAGAAAAACCGCCGGAACACGAATTTCGCTCGCTCGTCGACGCCATACGTTATTCATTCTTTTCAAATGGTTGTGCGTGGCGCGATCTATCGGGGTACTAGGTAAGACTCGGGCCTACCCCTACGACGAGGGTGTGATGGTCTAATAGGGCATGGTTGGAACCGGCTATGGCTAAACCTGTTATTCTCAGCGTCGACGACGACCCGCAAGTCCTGAGCGCGGTAAGCCGTGACCTGCGGCGGCGCTACGGTGAAGACTACCGCGTGGTGCGGGCTGCGAGTGGCGAGGCGGCGCTCGAGGCCGTACGCGAACTCAGAGACCGCAACGAGACGGTGGCGCTCTTTTTGGTCGATCAGCGGATGCCGATCATGAACGGCGTGGGTTTCTTGAGCGAGGCTACGCCCCTCTATCCGGAGGCCAAACGCGTGCTGCTGACCGCCTACGCCGATACCGAGGCGGCGATTCGGGCGATCAACGAGGTCGCTATCCATCACTACTTGCTCAAACCGTGGGACCCCCCCGAAGAGAATCTCTACCCGGTTTTAGACGACCTGCTGGACGACTGGCGGGCGTCGTTTCGGCCTCCGTTCGAGGGCATTCGGGTGCTCGGCGACCGCTGGTCGCCGCTGGCGCACACCCTCCGCGATTTTTTAGCGCGTAGTCACGTCCCCTACCGCTGGCTCGATGTGGAATCGGGCAGGGCGGACGACGAGGTAAGCGCGCTGCTCGGGGGGCTAGGCGACGACCAGACGTTTCCAGTAGTAATTTTTCCGGACGGCTCGAGGCTTACCGCGCCCTCGACGCAGGCACTCGCCGAACACGCCGGACTCACCACCCAGGCCGCCGAATCGTTTTACGACCTGGTGATCGTCGGCGGCGGCCCGGCCGGGTTGGCCGCCGCCGTCTACGGCGCGTCGGAAGGGCTCAGCACGCTGATCGTCGAACGCGACGCCCCGGGCGGGCAGGCTGGCCAGTCGAGCCGTATCGAAAACTATCTGGGGTTTCCGTCGGGGCTTTCGGGCGGCGACTTAGCGCGCCGCGCGGTGGCGCAGGCCAGACGTTTCGGGGTGGAGATTCTCGCGCCGCAAACCGTTACGGGGGTGCGCGCCGAGGGGCCGTACAAAATCGTGCAGTTAGGTGACGGCAGCGAGATCACCTCGCAGGCGCTGCTGATCGCTACCGGCGTGCAGTGGCGCACCCTCGAGATTCCCGGTATGGAACGTCTGCAAGGGGCGGGCGTCTACTACGGGGCGGGTATCGCCGAGGCTATCGAGTGTAAGGGCGAAGACGTTTACATCGTCGGCGGCGCGAACTCGGCGGGACAAGCCGCGATGCAGTTTTCCAAATACGCGCGCAAGGTGGTGCTGCTCGTACGCGGCGACTCGCTCGCCAAAAGCATGTCGCGCTACCTCATCGACCAGATCGAGGCGACCGAGAATATCCAAGTCGAGCTGGACTCGAGCGTGACCGAAGTCCACGGCGAGGCGCGTCTGGAAGCCCTGTCCGTCTACTGTTCGGTATCGGGCGAGACGACCCGGCTTCCTGCCACTTCGGTCTATATCTTTATCGGCGCAGTTCCCAGCACCGACTGGCTGGGCGGCGTGGTGGCGCGCGACGCACGCGGCTTTATCTTGTCGGGCGCTGACCTGCTCGCGCGTGGCGAACGCCCGCAGAGCTGGACGCTGGAGCGCGATCCGGGACTGCTCGAGACCAGCGTACCCGGTATTTTCGCCGTCGGCGACGTCCGCCTCGGGTCGGTCAAACGGGTCGCGTCGGGGGTCGGCGAAGGGGCGATTGCGGTGCAGTTTATCCACCAGTATCTGACCGAGGTCGGCGCGTGATCGGCCCTTATGACAGGTGCAAAATGATCGGCGCTCAATGATCGACGCCAAGTGATCGACGCGAGCGAGTTGGGGGTCGTTACCGCCTTTCAGGGCGTGCCGCAAGCTGAGCTGACGTGGTTGGCGGGGCAGCTTACGCTGCGTGAGCTGGCGGCGGGCGAACGCTACTACGCGCAGGGCGACCCGGTGACGGGGTTACAGATCATTTTGTCCGGCAGCCTTCAGGCGGTGCGGCGCGAAGAGGGGGAGGAAGTCACCTCGTTTTTGCTCGAGACCGGCGAGATCAGCGGCTTGTTGCCGTTTTCACGGATGAAGGTGTTCGGCGTGAGCACGGCGGCGCTCCGTGAGACGAGGGTGGCTGAACTCAGCTCCGACCTGTTTTCCGAGCTGCAAAAAGAAGCGCCGACGGTGGTCGAGCTTCTGGTTCACGAGATGCTCGACCGCACTCAGGAATATACCCGTCTGGGCGCGCAACGCGAAAAACTTATCTCGCTCGGCACCATGGCGGCGGGTCTGGCGCACGAACTCAACAACCCGGCCTCCGCCGCACGCCGCGCCGCGCAGAACCTCAAAGAGACGTTGCAAGCGTTCGACGAGCACTCGTCACGGATTCTAACTCCCTATATTTTCAAGCCGCGCCTACAAGGAGATGACGGCGACCCGTTCGCTCCCCTTTATGAGGCCATGACGCTGGACGGCGACGACCTGAGCGCGTTGGGACGCAGCGATTTGGAGGACGACCTCGGCGACTGGCTGGAAGCGCACGGCGTCGAGAACGCCTGGGACGTTGCTGCGACGCTCATCACCGGTGGGCTCGATAAAACCGTGATGGAGCGCGTTGCCGACGCGCTCGTCCCCGAACAGGTGCTGAACTTTCTCCACTGGGTTCCCAAAGATGTCGAGATGCGCCTGCTGAGCAAAGAACTCGGCGAGAGCACCACCCGTATCTCGGATTTGGTCGGCGCGATGAAGGCGTACACCTACATGGATCAGGGGTTGGACAAGCAGGAGGTCGACTTGCGCGAAGGCGTCGTCAACACCTTGATTATCTTGAAGCACAAATGGCGCAAAAAGGGCGTGACTATCGTTAAACATTTTGAGGACGTGCCGAAGGTGTCGGCGTACGGCAGCGAACTCAATCAGGTCTGGACGAACCTCATCTCGAACGCGGTCGACGCCGTGGGCGAAGGCGGGACGATCACGCTCCAGATAGGCCACGACGCCGAGGCCGCGTACGTAGACGTTATCGACGACGGTCCCGGCGTCCCTGAAGAGCTTCAGGGCCGGGTTTTCGAGCCGTTTTTTACCACTAAAGGCGTCGGTGAAGGAACCGGGATGGGTCTGGACATCGCCAACCGCATCGTCCGGCAGCGGCACCGGGGCAGCTTGCAGCTCACCTCGAGCCCCGGCTACACCCGCTTCCGTGTAAGGTTGCCGCTGGGGTAGACCCGGCGCATCGAAATCGGCGTGCAGAGATCAGTCTAAAGAGAGTATAAAAGGGTGTGGCGCTGAGCATCTCTCCCCTTTCCGAACGCCCCGACTTGGAGGCGCAGTTGGCGTCGCCGGAGCTGATGGCGCGGTGGCCGCGTTTTATGCGCGAGGACGCCACCGCCAACTTGTACTTCGCCGAAGGCCGCTTCGAGCGGTTTTTCGAGTTTATGCTCGTCGTGTTCGACGACGCGAAACCCGACAAGCTTTTGGGCCGCGCGCTGAGCGTCCCGTTCGCGTTCGGCGATGACGACCGCCCCGACCTGCCGGACGGTGGTTGGGATACGGTCGTCCGTTGGGCCGACCAGGACGCGTTCACTGGACGGACGCCCAACACGGTGTCGGCCCTCGAGCTGACGCTGCACCCGGACGCCTCCGGACAGGGCGTTTCGGCGCGGGTGCTGGGGGCGCTTAAAGAGAACGCGGCTCGGCACGGTTTTAGAGAATTGGTCGCCCCGGTGAGACCGAACCAGAAACATCGTGAACCGCTCACACCGACGCACGACTATGTTGACCGTACTCGAGCGGACGGCCTGCCGACCGACCCGTGGTTGCGGACGCACGTGCGTATCGGCGGCGAGATCGTCAAAATTGCGCCGTATTCGATGGTGGTCGCGGGTACTCTAAGCGAATGGCGCGCGTGGACGGGGGAGCCTTTCGACCGGAGCGGCAGCGTCACCGTGCCGGGGGCGCTCGTCCCCGTTTACGTTTCGCTCGAGCAAAACTGCGCCGTCTACACCGAGCCCAACGTCTGGATAAGGCACCGGCTCTAGGTTTTGTCGGTTTACGTAACTCTGGTTTTTGTCGTGCTGACCGGAAGAAGTGAGAAGTAGCAAGATTTCGGAACGTCGATATTCATCTCGTCGGTCACGAAGCCAACTGTGTTTCCTGAAGGGTAAACGCCGACACCACCTGAGTTTCGCTAATGTACTCTCTAACCCGGTTTTTATCGTCCTCGAAGCCGGTAGAGAGCAGACAGAAATCTACAAGCCACACGCCCTCAACCAAACCTGTTTAGCTCAACCACCCCACCGTCCGCGGCCCCTCGCTGTCCGGATAGCTCGGGCGGGCGCGGTGAAACGACTCTAGCAGCAGCCGCCGGGGGTTCGAGCGCATGAACGCCAGCACGCTGCGCGCCTGCGTCTCGTGCTGGGCCATCGCCCGGAGTTTGTTCTCCAGGTACGGCCCCACCTCGAGGTAATGCGTCGGGGGCAAAAACAGGCGTTTAACCTCGTCTGCGCCCAAAAAACCTTCGCGCGGCGCGTCGCTTACGTACGGGCGTTCACCGGCAAAATAGTAGAGCGCGGGTTGCTCGGGCAGCCCCTCGAGCGCCCGCAACACCCAGGCGTTCGTCGTCACGTGGTCGGGATGACCGTTCGAGCCGTTTGGGGGAAACGTCACGAGGGCGCGCGGTCGGTGCTGCCACAAAAGCCGCGCGAGTTCACCGACGCCCTCAGCCTCCGGCACGTCGCACAAACCGCCGTTGGGCTCGAGTCCCCGCTCGGCGTCGGGAACGAAATCGGGATAGTCGTAGATGTACACGTCGTCTACCCCGAGCACCCGGAGCGAGGCGCGGAGTTCGCGTTCGCGCAGCGTCGGCAGTTCGGCCTGGGCGCAGAGCCCGAGCGTGCGCCCCGACCCGCCCTTCGTCAGGGTGACGGTGACGGTGCGGCGGCCTACCTCGCTTAGTTTCGACAAGATACCGCCACACGAAAAAACCTCGTCGTCGGGGTGAGGGACGATCAGCATCAGGTCGGCGTGGGTGTCTGTGGGCGTATTTGTGGGTGCGTCGGCGGGTGCGTCAGGATGGTTCGGGGAAGGCGTCATCGCGTTTCAGCATACCCAACGCACAAGGCTTGCCCGGTTGCGGTCGTCAACCTACAAAAGGTTCTACCGAACAGGCAAACTCCGGATGGGTCGGACGTGCAACTAGAGCTCTATCTTCTGAATTCTGCCTTCTGTGTTCTAAATCCCTTCCCACACCGCACCGTGAAACACGTTATGACTGGAAAGGTCGCCAGAAGCTAGCGCAGCGGCGTCTCGAGCAGCGACGCGATCACGCACTCCGCTGCGCCGGGTTGCGCGAGCGCGAGGGCCGAACGGCACATCCGTTCACGCCGCTCGTTGTCTTCAAAGTAGCGGCGCAGTTTGTACGGCGTAACGGTCAGGGGCTCGAGCCGTAACCCTACGCCGTTCTCGAGTAAAAAGTTGGCGTTCGCCTCCTCCTGAAGCGGGTACGGGCTCACCACCGCAAAAGGCAACCCGGCGGCGAGCGCTTCGCTGCTGGTCAGGCCGCCCGGTTTGCCGATGACCAGATCGGCCGCCGCCATATAGCGCGGAATCTCCTCGGTAAATCCGAGCACCACGAAGCTGAGCAGTCCGGTGTAGCCGAGCAGTTCGTGTTCGGCGACCGCCACGAGCGGCTGCGAGCGTCCGCAGATGACGATGACCGTCAGCGGCCAGCGCAGGCGCTTAAGCGACGCCAGCAGGTTTTTGAGGGTCGGCTGATCGAGCCCCGACGCCATCAGAAGCAGCACGTCGCGTTCCGGAGTAAGCCCCGACGCGGCGCGCGCCGCTGCTTTAGACTCGAGCCCCGAAAAACGCGGGCTGATGGGGATGCCCGACACGCACACCCGGTCGTCCTCTACCCCGACCGCCCGGAGGTGCGCCGCGACCTCGTGCGTCGCTACAAAATAACGTTTGACCCCCGGTTGTAACCACAAATTATGCGCGGCGTAGTCGGTTACGACGACCGCCTCGGGGATGTCGTAACGCTCGGCGCGGACGATAGCAGGGGGCAAAAAGTGGGTATGGACGATCAGTTCGGGCGCGCGCTGCCGTACCTGCCAGACCAGATTGCGCGATAAAAGCTGTGTAAGCCGCCACATCACCCGCTCCTGCCGCGTCCGCTGCTCCTGCGGACGGCGGTCGAGGCGCTTGCCGAGCCAATCGACGAAATCCGGGGCGGTGCGGACCAGATCGAAATATGTCTGGCGGTACAGGCGGCGGAATCCCGGCGCGGTGTACGAGAGCAGGTCGATATGTTCGGGCGTAGCCCCCGCCTGATACGCCGCCTCGGTCAGCGCGCGCGCCGCCGCGACGTGTCCGCCCCCTATCGAGGCTGAAACGATAAGCATTCGGGGTGGAGCGGGGCGGGTCACAAGGCAGAGTCTAGCAAGTCGGGGGATGAGGATGAGTCGTGAGGGCCAGGAGCTGAGTGCTGAGTGCCGAGTACCGAGTAAGGAGTGCTGAGTGCCGGGAGATGAAGCGATGAGTTGTGGGCGGGGCGTGCCGAGATTTCGGGTTCTGCTAAGGTTCGTTCGTCATCTGCGCGCCATAGGTGAGTGATTACGGGTGTATCTCTGCAAGCTGTTTGCCTGAATAGAAACCGGATTGCCTAAGAGTAGAACCCTCGAGACTTCCGTGGAGAGTGTCTAGCAAGCGTCGTCTGTCACGCTTTGCGCCGGGATGGTGTCGCGCTTGAGCTCGCTACCAAACCTACGAACCGCACCAGTCTGGGAAGGCGGTGCCAGCGTCCGGGGTCGAGGCCGACCCGGTACGCCCACTCGAGCCCCGCTCTGTGCGTCCACGCCGGAGTCCGGGTGACGTTTCCCGAAAGCACGTCGAGCGCGCCGCCCACGCCCATCAGCAGCGGCGTGTGCAGGGCGCTGCGGTGGGTGTGCAGCCACAGCTCCTGAGCTTCGCCGAGCCCTGCCAAAAGCACCTGCGCGCCGCTTCGGGCGACCGCCTCGACGACCGCCGGAACCTCGTCCGGGTGCCTAAAATAACCGTGTTGTACCCCCGCGACGTGCGTTCCGTAACGCGTTCGGGCGTTCGCAGCGGCGCGTTCGGCGACGCCCGGTTCAGCCCCTAGAAAGTAGACGCTCAGGTTCGGCCCGCCCCGTTCCAGAAGCCGCGTCATCAGTTCGATACCCGGTACGCGCTCCGGCAGCGGGGTTCCGGCGCGTCTGGCGGCCCAGGTGATGCCCACGCCGTCGGCGACGCTGAGGTCGGCGTGATGAAGCGCGTTTTTCAGGTGGGCGTCGGTTTCAGCCCGAACGACGATCTCGGGGTTTAGGGTGACGAGCAGCCGGGGCGCGTCTCCGGAACGGGCGGCGTAGAGCGCCCAGGCGGTAGCCTCCTCGAGCCCTACCGAAGCGACCCGGTAGCCCAAAACGGTGTGCGCGGGTTCGGGGGAATTTATCCGGCTCACCCTACGCCTCTTGCGCGAAAAAGCTGTAGAGGCCGTCTTCGTGGTGTTCTTTTAACTGCGGAACGTGCCGCGCCTGCGCTACGAGGCTACCGACAGCGATGTCGTCGGTCAGGCCGAGGTGGCGCAGGCGGTGTCCGGCCCGCGACCCCCAGAGCGTTCCGACGGGGTTGGGCGACGCCCTCAGCAAACCGACGGCGAACATCGCCGCGCCGCCCAACACGGCGTCCGGAAAACGCCTTTTGAGCTGCGCCGTCAGGTAGCCCGCGCAGAGCGTATCGTCGAGGTCTTCGTCGCCCCGGTAGCCGGTGCAGACGAGCGCCACCTCACGTTCGGCGAGCGCCGCCGCCCGCGCGACCACCGCGTCGGCGTTGTAAAGCGAGCCCAGCACGACGTGCCGCGCTCCCGCAGTTTGCTCGAGTACCCGGGGCGCATTGTCAGAGATGAGCACCGCCGAGCGCCCGCCGAAGTCGCCACGCGCAATCTCGGCGGGCGAGGTGCCGTAGTTGAACCCTTCGGGCGGCAGACCGTCTCTTTCTCCGACCAAAAGCACGTCTTGCGTCTCTGCAACCCGCCGCGCGCGGCGGATGCTCGAGCACAAGTAGAGCGTTTCCAGACCCCGCCCGAACAAGATCGGCGCGAGCGTACACGCTCTCAGCACGTCGATCACGACCACCACGTCGGTATACGCCCCTTTGGGCGCGAGGTCGACGCGGAGATTCATCGTTGCGGGTGGGCCGCGAGACGGGCGGTGTGGGAGCGGATGGTGTGACGCACGGATTTCATCGTAACACCTCTCGAGCGGCGAGAAGGGGTGAGTATTGGGTGGAAAGTGCCGAGTGATGAGTGCCGAGTACCCAGTAACGAGTACCCAGTGCTGAGTTTTTGTAGAGGGTCTCGAGTATCATGTGAGCGGCGACGGTGAGAAAGAAAGGCTTTTTGCGGTTGTGGGCTCGAAATTGGCGTTTTGGGTAGCTGTGCAGCGCGCTTTATCGGAGACAGCCTTGCCGGGGTATTTTTTATGCGGCTTCAGCCGACTCTCGAGACGATTCGGTTTTAACGGTTTTAACGGAGCCGATTGCGAGAGGCGCGGGGATACGAACCTACAAGCTACGTGCCACAGGTCACAAGCCTCTAAAAAGCAAATGGTGCCGACGAGAAAAATTAGAACCTAGCCACCCGGACGACGTCCGTTACCCGGTTTCCGTTCGCCGCCCCTAACTCGCCGCCTCTCCCGCAGCTTAGACTCAGACTATGGCAACGACCACCGTCCCCAACCGCCTCGCCCTGAGTGGCGTAGGTTTATCTACCCTGCTGATCGTCGTTCACGCGACCAACGACGCGTTCTCGAGCATGTTGGCAGCCCTTTTACCGACCTTGCAGTTCCGTTTTGGCCTCACCGAGGCGACACTGGCGCTGCTCGTCGCCACCTTGTCATTTTCGTCGTCGGTGGTGCAACCCTTTTTCGGGGCGCTCGCCGACCGTTTGGGAAGGCGGCTCGTCGGGGCGCTCGGCATCGTCACCAGTTCGTCTCTACTAAGTCTGATGGGGGTCGTACCGGACGTGGCCCTTCTCTTCGTGCTGCTTTTTTTCGGTGGCCTCGGTTCGGCGGCGTTTCACCCGGCAGGGACGGGTATGGCGCGGGACGCCGGGGGTGCGAACAAGGCGCTGACGGTCAGCTTGTTCAGCGCGGGCGGGACGGTCGGTTTGGCGCTGGGGCCGTCGATTATCCTGCTCTTGGCGCGAACGGTGGGGCTCGAGTTCAGCCCGCTCCTGATGTTGCCGGGGATCGTTTTGGGCGTCGCCATGTACCTTTTCATCCCGCCACAACCCAAAACCGATAGAGAGGTCAACCCGCGCCTTTTCGACGTGGCGCTCTTTCGCGGGCCGGTCGGGGTGCTCTGCGTGTCGGGCATCTTGCGGAGCGTCTCCTACGTAACCTTTACAAACGCCGTCCCGCTCTATCTGGTGTCGCAGGGTGTCGCGCGTGACAGCGCCGTTATCAGCAGCACACTGCTGGCCTTTTCACTCGCGGCGGGGTTCGGCGGCGTCATGGCGGGCGTGCTCGGGCGGCGGGTAAGCCCGCAACTCCTGATTACCGGGACGATGCTCGCGGCGTTGCCCGTATTTTTAGCCATCTTCTGGGTACCGGCGGGCTCGCCCCTTTACTTTTTGTGCGTCACGCTCGCAGGCGTACTCGTCAACGCGGGCTTGCCGCTGATGGTCGTCGCGGCACAAGACCTCGCGCCGCACGCGGTCGGCACCGCCTCGGGGATGATGATGGGTTTTACCTGGGGCAGCGCCGGGGTGCTCTATATTTTGAACGGCTGGGTGCAGCAGTACGTGGGTCTGACGGCGGCAATGCAGCTCAGCTTTTTAAGCTTGTTGCCGGGGGCAGCGTTGGCATTTTGGGTGTTGCGGCGGCGCGGTCTCAGGTAAGCGGCTAAACTAACAGTTGATCGGCTTTACCGTTTCTAGCGAAGCGATTAGGGGTACACATGTCGAACTTGACCGAGTTTTTACGAACCAAACAGCAACAAGAACGCGCGGAAGGCTCGAGCCTCGAGAAACGAAAAGAGGAGTGGCTGGAGTCTCTGGCAGAGCTTTTCAGCAGCATAAAAGTCTGGCTGGCAGAACCCGTATCTCAAAACCTCATCGAAATTGCAGAAGACGATGTAGAAATCGACGAATACAAAGTAGGACTTTACAAAGCTCCGAGCCTCATTCTCCGAGCAGGTCACGATGTTGTGTTTGTCGAGCCGGTAGGAACGATCATCATGGGTGCGAATGGCAGAGTAGACGTCAAAACTGGCGGGACTTCGTTCAAGATCATTCTTACAGACCAAAACGAATGGGGAATCTTACAACCTGATCGTACCGTGGCTACCAGATTGGATGAGCGTACCTTTACTAAGGCTCTTCAAGACCTGCTGTCGTGAGCCAGCTAGATGAAACGATAGCCTGGTACAGAACCGTAAAAGCAAATCAGCTGTTGGTGTCGAAGATACTAAAAGACCATATCGAGGTCGTTCCGGAAACGTCACCGTTTTTCGGTTTGTCGGAGTCCGAAGCCACTCGGATGCTGGAAGAGTCTGCGGCTGAGGTCGAGGATTTGACCGTCGTGGCGTTGGTGTCTTTTTTCGAGCAGCTTGTCATAGACTCCTTGCGTGAACTGGTCGAACGCATAGAAACCGAGCAAACGTCGCCTACGATGGGTGCTCTCGCAGGTTACGCCTTTAGGGATGTCGAGCGGTGGCGATTCGACGATATCTTGAAACTTTTCGAGGCTGCCCTGCAACACGGACTTTTAGATCAGGTCCGAAATATTTACCGATACCGAAACTGGGTTGCACATGGAAAGCGGAAGCAAAAACCCGTTATCACCGATCCCGTCACAGCGTACGAAGCTCTTTCACGGTTTCTCAGCAGCGTCGGTGAGGTCGTACGCTCGAGTCACCCATAAATGCTACACTGAGCCCCATTCAGAGAGGGGGTGAGACCCGTGCCTACAACCGATGTTCCGATCAGCGCCGCGTTTCACCCCCTCCGCACATCTCCAAACGCGCGCTAACCCCCGTAGGCCACACCTGAATAGATTTTGTCAGCTCTACCCAATCGGGTTGCCGAGTTTTACGTCTAGTGTGTTCTAAAAAGGAGAACGACGTGGAGAAATTGCCTGGTACCGTCTATGACGGCGGGTTTTACGAAAAAGTCGGTGATTTTCAGCGAGCAGCGTATCTGGATGAAGGGTATACGCAAGGAACCGTGCAAGAGGTTGACTTTTTGCACTCATTGTTTCAGCTGCCACCCGGAGCGCGAATTCTGGACGTGGGGTGTGGGGCCGGGCGGCACAGCCTCGAGCTGGCGCGGCGTGGTTTTCGCAGCGTGGGCGTCGATATTGCTGCGGGTTTGGTCGAACACGCCCGAGAAGTAGCCAACGTGGAACGGCTCACCGCAGCGTTCGAGGTAGGGGACGCCCGCACGTTTACGTTCGGCGCTGAGTTCGACGCCGCTGTCTGCCTCTGTGAAGGGGCGTTCGGTTTGGCCGGAGACGACGACGGACATCGGCAGATTCTGAACGGGGTAAGCCGCGCGCTGAAACCGGGCGCGCCCTTTGTGCTAACCGCCATCAACGCGTTTTCGGCGGCGCGCGACGAGGACACCGCCAACCAATTCGACCCCTACACCGCGACCTCGTCGTGGCGTCAGGTGTTTCGCAATCCGGAAGGCGAGGCGCAGGGGTTCGAGATGTACTGCACCGCGTTTACCCCCCGCGAACTCAGATGGTTGCTGGAGGATGCAGGCTTCGAGGTGCGCGCCATTTACGGCTGCGTTGCAGGCCGCTTCGAGCGCAAACCGCTCGAGCTGAGCGACGTTGAAATCATGATGGTCGTCCGGAAGAAAGGTTGACAAAAGTTTTACGCTGAAGCTCGAGCCGCGCAGCACAGTAGTACACACAGTCTGCGAGGCTCAGCGTACCCGACGTTTTGACCGGCGTTCGGATACAGGCGGGTTGCGCCGCTACTGACGTGCGTTCGGCGTCACCGCTAAACTAGAGCTATGGAGATGCTCGAGCTGGGCCGAACACGTATACAAAAACGCGTCGTCATCATCACCCTGACGCTCGCTCATTTTTTGTCACTCGGCGGTCTGGTCGCCATTTTTGTCGCCAACGGCAGCCCGGATTTGCCGCCGCTTCTGGCAGTGCTGATGGTCGTGGCGACGACGCTGTGGCTGCTGACGTTCGTGCTGCTGTCGGTCAATATCGCCTACTACTTTATGCGGCGTTCTTAAACGCCCTAAACAAACGAAGCCGCGCTCGAACGATCAGGGCGCGGCTTTATAGTGTGCGGTTTCGTGCCGGTTTAGATGTCTAGCTGCTTAGATGTCAAGCTGCGCTAAGTGCGCGTTCTCTTCGATAAAGCGGCGGCGCGGCGGTACCTCGGTCCCCATAAGCATCTCGAAGGTCTCTTTGGCGTCGAGCGCGTCTTCGACCTCGACGCGCTTCAAGATGCGCGTTTCGGGGTTCATGGTGGTCGTCCACAGCTCTTCGGGGTTCATCTCACCGAGTCCCTTGAACCGCTGGAGATCGTATTTGCGGCCCCGGTTGCTACTCAGCAGGCGCTGCAAATCGCCGTCGTCGTAGACGTAGGTCGGCTCTTTTTCGCGCCCGAAACGTACGCCGTACAGGGGCGGCTGCGCCAGGTAGATATATCCGGCTTCGATCAGGGGCCGCATGTAGTTGTAAAAAAAGGTCAGCAGCAGCGTCCGGATGTGCGAACCGTCGACGTCGGCGTCCGCCATGATGATGATGCGGTGGTAACGGACGGACTCGAGGCTGAAGTGCGCGTTGTCGCCCGTGCCTTCGATACCCGCGCCGATGGCAGCGATCATCGCCCGAATTTCGGCGTTTTTCAGGATTTTACTCAGCTGCGCTTTTTCGACGTTCAGGACTTTTCCGCGTAGCGGCAAGATAGCCTGAAAACGGCGTTCACGCCCGCCCTTCGCCGAACCCCCCGCCGAGTTTCCCTCGACGATATAAAGCTCACTCGCCGCCGGGTCTTCGGACTGACAGTCGGCGAGCTTACCGGGCAGCTCGTCGTTGTCGATGGGGTTGGCGCGCCGCACCAGGTCGCGCGCTTTACGGGCCGCCTCACGCGCCCGCGCCGCGTTCGCAGCCTTTTCGATCACGGCTTTGGCGATCTTTGGATTTTCTTCTAAGATTTCGTTGAGGCGTTCGTACACGACCGACTGCACCGCGCTCTGCGCTTCGGGGTTTAAGAGTTTGACTTTCGCCTGCGACTCGAACTGCGGGTCACCGATCTTGACCGAAATCACGCAGCTGATGCCCTCCAAAAAGTCGTCGCCGGTGGGGGGCGGGTCACCTTTTTTGACCATGTTTTTAGCGCGCGCATAATTGTTCAGCACGCGCGTATACGCCGTTTTGAAACCGGTCAGGTGGGTACCGCCGTCGCGGTTGGTAATCATATTGGCGTAGGTCAAGATGGTTTGGTTGTACGAACTCGTGTGGATAAACCCGACCTCGACCTCGATCTCGTCGGACACCCCCGAAATCAGTACCGGCGGGTCGTAGGCGAAGGTGCCGCCTTCAGCGAGGTTGAGCGCAAACGCGGCGACGCCGCCGTGCTCCTGAAACACTTCACGTTTGGCTTCGGGGCCGCGGTTGTCTTCTATCACGATCTTGACGCCCGCCGTCAAAAAGGCCAGCTCGCGCAGGCGGCGGCGAATCCGGGTGTACTCGAACGCCTTGACCTCTTTGAATATCTCGTGGTCGGGCAAAAAGGTAATTTTGGAACCCGAGTCGTCTTTGCCGACCTTGCCGATTTCGTGTACCGGCTCGGTCACCTCGCCGTGATCAAAACGGATACGGTGGCGTTTGCCGCCCGTTTTAACCTCGGCCTCCAGAAACACCGAAAGCGCGTTTACAACTGACGCGCCGACCCCGTGCAGACCACCCGACACCTTGTACGAGTCAGAGTCGAATTTGCCGCCCGCGTGAAGTTCGGTAAAAACAACTTCGATGGCGGAACGGCCTTCACGCTGCATCATGCCGACCGGAAGCCCACGCCCGTTGTCTACCACCGTAGCAGAACCGTCGGCATTTAAGATCACTTCGATGGTGTCGGCGTGACCGGCTAAAGCCTCATCGATCCCGTTATCGATAATTTCAGTCAGAAGCTGATGGTAGCCGTCGACGCCGGTTCCGCCCTGAACGTACATGGCAGGACGTTTGCGGACGCCCTCGAGCCCTTTCAAGACCTTGATGCTGTCTGCGCTATACGTCGTCAAAATGTCCTCCAAACCGCGCTCCGAGCGCGACTGACAAGTCAGCCCGGAGCTTCAGTAACCCAGTCTACCATTCAGCCGAGACCTGCGGTGAGGTCACGAGACACGTCTCAGACGCGGGTTCTCTGTATTTTTGGGGGTTTAATCGCGGATCTGGCCCTGTCCGTCGAGCAGATACTTGTAGGTGGTGAGCTCGGTTAAACCGACCGGCCCGCGCGCGTGCAGTTTTTGCGTGCTGATCCCGATCTCTGCTCCGAAACCGAACTCGAAACCGTCGGTAAACCGGGTCGAGGCGTTGACGTAGACCGCTGCCGCGTTTACCTCGTCCTGAAACCGCCGCGCGTTCTCGTCCGAAGCGGTCAAAATCGCCTCGCTATGCTGCGTGCCGTAACAGTTGATATGTGTAACGGCTTCGTCCAGCGAAGCCACGACGCGGACGGCTAGCTCGAGGTCCAAATATTCGGTTTCCCAGTCGGTTTCGGTGGCGGCGTCGGTCGAGAAAATCGCCCGCGTCCTTTCACACCCCCGGAGCGTCACCCCGGCCTCGCTGAGCGCCCCCAACATCTCCGGCAAAAAAGTTTCGGCAACGTCCTGATGAACCAACAGCGTCTCTACGGCGTTGCACACGCCGGGACGCTGCACTTTGGCGTTTAGGACGATCCCTTTCGCCCTCTCCAGATCAGCCGACGCGTCGACGAAGATGTGGCAGTTGCCGGTTCCGGTTTCGATAACCGGGACTTTCGCCGTTTCGACCACGTGACTGATCAGCGACGCCCCGCCGCGCGGGATCACCAGATCGACCAGCCCACGCGCCGACAGGAGTTCGGTGACGAAGCGGCGGTCGGGCGAGTCGATAAGTTGCACCGCGTCCTCGGGCAGGCCCGCACGCCCCAGCGCCTCACGCATCGCAGCGGCGAGCACCCGGTTACTCCGCAGCGCGTTCGCCGAGCCGCGCAAAACGGCGGCGCTCCCGGCTTTCAGGGCCAGCACCGCCGCGTCTACGGTGACGTTCGGGCGCGACTCGTAGATCATTCCGACAACCCCGAACGGGACACTGACCTTACGCACCTCCAGGCCGTTCGGCAGCGTCCAGTCCGCCAGAACCCGGTGCAGGGGGTCGGGCAGGGCGGCGACCTGACGCACCGCGTCGGCGATCTCCTGAAGGCGCGTTTCGCTCAGCGTCAGGCGGTCTAAGAGCGCGTCCGAGGTTCCCTTGGCGCGTTCGGCGGCGACGTCTTCAGCGTTGGCGGCGAGGACGTCGGTTCGACGCCCCAGCACCCCTTCGGCTATCGCCACCAGCGCCGCGTTACGGTCGGCGCGGGCCAGGGCGCGGCTGGCGCTGCGGGCGCGGCCCAGCAGGTCGCCGAGACCCCTACTCAGGTCGGTACGGTCTAACGTTACATTTGACATGGGTCAGTATAGCGCCTGTTCGGTTCCAACAATTTTTTAGACTTCCCGCCTTTTGTCATTCTGAGGGAGTTCTACAAGCCACTTGCTTACAGCACGCAAGCGTGAACCCTCAAACAGGAAATATTAGAACCTGCCCTACAGCGGTTTCGTCCACCCCCCCGCCAACATCGTTCCGGCGACCTCGAGGCCGTCCAGACTCGTGTGCGGGTCGTGCGATACCACCACCAGATCGGCGTCGAAGCCAGCGCGCAGCTGTCCCGAACGCGCTTCGCGCCCAATCGCGTAGGCTGCGCCCCGCGTGTAGGCGGCGAGCGCCTCACCGACGTTCAAGGCTTCGTCGGGGTTGAGCACCGTACCGTCCACGGCTTCACGGGTACAGGCGGCGCGGAGGCCCAGAATCGCGTCCGGGTCGGCGACCGGCGTATCGGAACCGAACGCCAGCGTCGCGCCGGACTCGAGCAAGCTCCGCGTTCGGTACGCACCGCCCTGTCGGTCGCCGAGAAGTTCACCGATGCGTTTGACGTCGAAAGTCAGGTGGATGGGTTGCATCGACGCAGGCACGCCGAGCTCGGCAAAACGCGGCACATCGTCCGGGTGGAGGTGTTGGGCGTGCTCGAGCCTCGGCCTCAACCCACGCTCCTGCCACCGGTCTTTCGTAGCCGCCAGGGCGTCTAAGACGGCGCGGTTCGCCGCGTCGCCGATAGCGTGCGTCACAACCGTCAACCCCGCGTCCAGAGCTTTAGGGAAGCGCGCAGCCAACGTCTCCGGCCCGTGAACGGTAACGCCTGTGGTGTCGGTTCCGGCGTAGGGCGCGAGCATCCACGCCGTCAGGCTGCCGAGCGCGCCGTCGGCAAAGAACTTCGCCCCGCCAACCGTAAAGCGGTCTCCCCCCTGCCCCGTCGCCAACCCCAGCGCGTCCGCCGCTTCGATATGGTCGTGGTCCAGGCACGCCCACACCCGTAGCGGAAAATCGTCTTGGCTGGCAGCCAGCGCCAGCTGCCGCCAGTTGCGCGCCGGTTCGTAGGCCATGTGATGCACCGTGGTGATCCCCAAACCAGCCAGATGCTCCCCGGCCCGGCGCAGCGCCGCTTGCAGTTCGGCGTCGGTGGGTTGCGGCGTGACGCGGCCCGGCAGCTTGGCGGCAAGTTCCAGAAGCCTGCCCGTCAGCTCGCCGCGCGCGTCCCGTTCGATCACGCCGTGTTCGGGGTCGGGCGTGGTGCGGTCGATTCCGGCGCGCGCCAGCGCGAGCGAGTTGACCCAAACGCTGTGTCCGTCTTGCGACCGGAGCACCACCGGATGCTCAGGCGATACCGCGTCGAGGTCGCGTTTGTCGAGCGTGGCGACGTTCCAGCGGCTCATCGACAAGCCCGAACCTTCGATCCAGCTGCCCGGTTCCTGTTCCTGTACGCGCGCCGCCACCCGCTGGAGCGCCTCCTCCAACGTCTGAGTTTCGACCAGCCGGAGCCGCGTCAGGTCGAGGCCGTGCTGCGTCAGATGTACGTGCGCGTCGTGAAACCCCGGCAACAAACAACGGCCCGCCAGCGCGACGCGCTCTGCGCCCAGTGCCGCGCGCGCCTCGGCCTCCCGCACACTGCCGATGAAAGCGATCCGCTCACCCCGCACCAGCACGGCGTCGGCGTGGGGTTGGGCGTCGTCCTGGGTCAGGATGGGGCCACCGGAAAATAAAATGTCGCGCACGTTTGGGTCCTTTCAATTTGCTCGTCTATGGTGGTTCGGTTTGGCGGGTGGTGGGGAGTGAGTGTTTAGCAATGAGTGATGAGTGCCGAGTGATGAGTGCCGAGTGATGAAATGATAGGCGATGAGTAGAGGCGTTGTTACCTCACAGAAAGCCCTACGACAAGCAGATACGAGATTCTAACCCTCGAGCCCTGTGCTCTAACTTCTGAGTTCACTCTTTTCAACACAAGGCGTTCCGCCTGGATACCGACCGGACTACTTCCCCCGAAACTGCGGTGTGCGTTTTTCGCTGAACGCTTGCAGACCCTCCTTAAAATCCTCGGTGGAGCTGGCTTCGTTTTGCAAGCGGGCCTCGAGCCCCAACTGCTCCTCGAGGGTGTTCTCAAAAGACGCAGCGACTTGCGCCTTGATCCGCGCGTAACTCTGCGTCGGCCCCGCCGCGAGCGTCCTGGCAAAGTCGGTCGCCGCCGCTGCGAAGCCTTCGGCGGGCAACACGGTTTCGCCTAAGCCGAGCGCCCGGGCCTCCCCCGCCCCAAGTCTGCGCCCGCTATAGGCGAGCTCGAGAGCCCGCGCCGGTCCCACGAGGCGCGGCAGCGTGTAACTCATACCCGCGTCCATCACCAGCCCGATACGGCTGAAGCCGAGCGCGAACGCCGCGTCTTCGGACAAGATTCGCACGTCGCACGCGAGCGCCAGGCTCATCCCGGCCCCGGCAGCGACGCCGTTGACCGCCGCCACCACCGGCTTGGGCAACGTCATCAGCGCCCGCACCACCGGGTTGTAAAACGTTTCGATAACCGTTTCCGCGTTGCCTTCGATGGCGGTCGCGCCGAGGTCTGCGCCCGAGCAAAACCCGCGCCCCTCACCGGTCAGCAACACGGCGCGCACAGCCTCGTCTTCGGCTAGCTTGAGCGCCGCGCGAAGTTCGGTAAGGAGCTCGAGCGTCAGCGCGTTGAGCACGCCGGGCCGGTTGAGCGCGATGCTCAGGAGCGCGCCGTCGCGGGTCAGTTTGAGGGTTTTCGGGGCGTCGGGTAGCGGGGTCGGCGTAGACATAAGGTTCTCCTCGGTGTGGGTCAGGCGTTTGCCGTTTGCAGGGGGCTTCCGAGTTCAGGTCGGGCGTGGCGAATGGCGATCTATAGTTTATTGAAGGTTTGTCTCAGAGAAAACTGTATAATACCTCGACTGCTAGGGGGTAGCCCTACAGAGACAAAAAAGCGAAGATAGCGAAATGTCTAAGTCCCGCTATCTTCTGGCGCAGCATACCGTAAGCGAGCTTTTCACTATTGTTTACGTGCTGGT
>JAABUN010001786.1_pt1 | contig 43638 bp, 40 predicted proteins | sample 5559311 | NCBI WGS metagenome assembly JAABUN01 (sample SAMN10711877, study PRJNA513370) | rock metagenome | isolation source: Antarctica rocks | place: Antarctica: Victoria Land, Siegfried Peak sud
TTTCGCGGTTAACCTCATTGCGGGTCTCGTCGCTTACACGCTTCAGCCTAAAAAACCCTCGATCCGTCTTCCACAACAGTTGCTGCAGCTACCAGCTCTGATCTAAACCCCGAACTCAGGTTGATTAGCTATCAATCGGAATTTGTATGACAACCTGGATCGGTTTCTCAGGTTCCGCGTAGGACGCCTCGAGGTTGTTGTCCAGGTACTATGGCTCGTAAAAACGCTCGAGGGTTACTACATTTCTCCTTCCAAATTCTATTTTCTTTCGTACTGCAAGGCACGCTTTCAAATGGCGCTAAGCAGGGATCAGCTGCCGCGAAGGACCACCTCATCGGAATTTTTTCCTCTCGCCAGGGTCCGGTTGGGTAACCGGAGCACATACGCCCGCCTCGTCGCCATAATCGTTAGCAGCGCCCACACGTGCTGGGCGTCCTCGACGTTTGAAGGTAGCATCGACACCACCAGCGCCAACCACAAACACAAGTAGAGCATCTTGTCCGCTCCCGGCAGGCGTATCAGGGGAAGAAGAACGATGATAAAATTGCCCACGTAGAGGGCAAAGCCGATGACGCCCATCTCGATCAGCACCAGCAGCCAGGCGTTGTGAGCGGGCATACTGTAACCGAGAATCGGTTCGACTGCGCGGATAAAGCTACCGGTACCAGTACCCACAATTGGGCTCTCCGGATAGAGCCGAAGGCCGGCAGCCCAGATTTGACTTCGGTTACTTACGTTCCCTTCGCTTATCTCCGACGAGGTTTGGGAGAGGCGTTCAAAATTACCGGGAGGGATAAGTAGATAGAGGAGTGCACTTGCCAATACGATAAAGGTAGCTACCCCGAAGCGGCTGCCACGGCCCAGGTAACGAAACGTTAGGGGAATGATGAGAAGTCCGACCAGAGCGACGACGAAGCCGCCCCTCGAGGCCGTTAAAATAATGCCCAAAATACCTGCCGGAAGGTAAATAAAGTTGAGCCACCGGAACAGCCCTCGAGACCAGAAATTGGCTAAAAACCACGCTATCGGCAGCGACAACGCCAGAATCGCCGCTAACCCGTTGGGGTTTCCGCCAAAACCCGTGTAACGCTCGATGCTTTGCTGCGAGTTGGCGACAAAAGGGTTGGTTAGAAAATCGTAGACGAGACGCCCGGCCAGGATACCCGAACCTAGTACGAACGCCTGCAACAAGACCATGTGATCGTCCTTGGTCCGGCATAGCTGCCAGATAAGAATCGACATCACAGCGAGTTGCAGATAGGCCAACGAGGTGATGATACCCAGTTTGGGATCCCACACATTCCAGAGGTTGCTCGCCATAGCCCACAGCGCGAACATCACTGTAAGTAAGATAGTGACGGCGGGCAGCCGCAACCGTACGACGCCGCGGTTAAGGGTTGCGCCGACGCCGCCCGCGATCAGAATCAGGCCGACGATCCGCGAAACGGAAAGGGCGCTCCCTCCTGATATTCTGATAATGTCTTGCCACGGCAACGAAAAGACGAAAAAAACAAGTGCGTAAAAACCAAACCTGAACACTTTAACCTCACTAAGGTGCGCTGGGGTGACGGCTCAGTCCCAGCTGCGAAGCGAGCCGAGACTGAGACCAGCTTAAAGCATAAGGGCAGTTACCCATAGCGCCTGTGACCCCCGAAGATGTGCAGGCGTTTCAGAAGAGGCTCGAGGCGTGAGAGTGTTTCGGGAGACGTTTCAATTTGTGCTCACAAGCACCGTAAACATGGTTGGGGTCCGGCTTAGCTGTGTTCCTTTTCAAAAACCGCAAATGTTTCGCTCGTTTTTGAAGTTTGGTGCTCGGCTATCTTTGTGCGGATTGTACGAGAGCTAAATCTGGGAATCAAATAGGTTCAGTACACCAAAATCCACCCGGAACCGTCGGCATTAGTTGCCGGAACCCTCCAGCGCAGCTTTCCCGACCAGCTCGAGCGCCGCGTCTCCTGAGGGTGGGTGCATCAGGCCCGCGCGTACGTCACGGAAAAACCGTTCTAGTGGCAAGTCCGGGCTCAGGCTTGCACCCCCGGCAAGCCTGAGCGCCGCTTCGGTGACGCTCAGGGCGGTTTCTACCGCGACCTGTTTGGCAGCGACGACACGTGGATAAAACGCTTCGCGGTCGTTCCCTTCCCAGCTGTGAGCAGTTCCCAGCAGCAGGCTTTTGGCCCCCATGAGTTCGACCACGAGCGCCCCTACCTGCCGCTGAATCGTCGGCAAGGTGGCGATGGGTTTGCCGAGCGCCGTCGGGACGCGCGTACAGGCGTAGCGCACGGCGGCGTCCCGAGCCGCTAACGCGGTGCCCAGGTAGGTCGCGCCGACCAGGAGCGGAAACCACACGTTCGTGGCCTTGGGTCCGTCGCCGAGCAGGTGTGATAAGGGTACCGAGACGTTCTCAAAAAATACATCGTCCGAACCGCTCGCCCGGAGGCTGAGGCCGTCGCCCCAAGTTTTTTCCCAGCGCACACCCGGCAAATGGTTGGGTAGCCAGAGCGTTTTAGCCTCGTCCCCCAGCCGTACCCGCACGAGCAGATGCTCGAGGTGCTGGCCCCCCGTCACCCAGGTTTTGTGACCGTTTAAGAGAAGCGCGTCGCCCTGGCGGACGACGTGCGTTTGCGGCAGACCACCCCGCGATGGTGAACCGAGCTGCGGTTCGCTGGCAGCGCTGTTAAAGAGCTCACCAGCCACGGCGCGTCGGCAAAACGTCTCGGTGTGCTCACCCCAGGCGTCGGTTTCCAGAGTATGCCCGAACAGATTGATCTGCATCGCCGCAACGAGCGCCGCCGAGGTGCTGCCGTGCGCGAGCGTCAGCAGCATTTCGGTGGCGAGGCCTAGGTTCGCGCCCAGACCGCCGTAAGCTTTGGGGACGCTCAGCGCCAGCAACCCTGACGCTTTGAGGGCAGCCACATCCTCGGCGGGCAGCGCGCCCTCACGGTCGGCTGCGCCCGCACGCGCGGCGAAGCCCTGCGCCAGCTCCGCCGCTTTCGCTAGTATCTCGTCTCGGTTCAGGGCCTCACTCCCGGCCGTCGGCCCGTTCTGCGGCGCGCGCCAAAGCCTCGAGCGCGCGGAGGTTGTTCGCAGCGTCGGTGACGCCGTAACGCAAGGGCGCAGCGTTTAGGACGCTCTCGGCGAAGTGCTCGACCATCCGAACGAAGTGGTTTTCGCCTTTGATCTCATGAGTCACCATGTCCTGACCGAAGTGATGCTCTTCGATGACCGAATCCTCGTCAATGAGGCTGAAAGGATTGTCGAGATAAAGCCGCCCCTCGGTACCGGTGATCTCGAGCAGATTCCGCCGCTCCAAGGTTACGCCGCAGTCAAAAAGTGCTGTTGCGCCGCCCGGAAAACGCATCAACCCGGCGGCGCTGGTATCGACCCGGCCCTCGTCGGCGGCGTCTACATAGTTGGCAAACGCCGCGACCTTGATCGGCTCTTCGCGGGTAAGCATCCGGCTGATGTTGACGCAGTAGCAGCCCGTGTCGAGGAGCGCCCCGCCGCCGAGCGCGCTGAACCAGCGGATGTTTTCGTCGCCCTCGGCGGCGAACGAGTGCGCGACCCGGATAAATCTGGTTTCACCGACGACGCCCCCTCCCATGAGCTCTTGTAGCCGCTCAAAACGAGGATGAAAGCGGTACATAAAGCCCTCTAAAACCTTGAGGCCCTGTTCGTCGGCGGCGCGCCCGATCTCTTCGCACTCGGCGGCGGTTACGGCGAGCGGCTTTTCGCACAACACGTGTTTACCGGCCCGGAGTGCTTTCAGGGTCCACTCGAGGTGCAGCGTATTGGGCAGCGGGATATACACCGCGTCAATGTCCGGTGAGGCCAAAAGCGCGTCGTAGCTACCGAACGCCTCTGCCAGGCCGTGTTTGTCGGCGTAGTCGCGCGCCTTGGCTTCGGTGCGGCTGGCGATACCGACGACCTCACCGTTTGCAGCTTGCAGCGCCGGAATTACCTTTCTGACGATGCGGGCGGTACCCAACACCCCCCAATTCAGTTTTTTCATGATGACCTCCATCACAAAGCCTACCCGTTTTGCTCCGAGTGTGGGCTATGCTGGCTCTCGTTTGGAGAGAAATCTTCTGAGAAGCAAGGCTACTAACTCACCTTACGCAGAGCAAGGTCTAGCAGAGTAGTAGGCTGAGTTTGAAGGGGTCAGGGGTCGGCATTTGGAAGTCAGAAGGGGGTGCAACTCTCGAGTACTGGCGACTGACTCCCAAGGTTTCAGCTTCTAGTCAAGCTAAATCGCAGTGCGCGTAAGGCGGGTTACTAAGCTAAACACAGCCAGAAGCACAGCTACAAAAAGCACGGTGAGAGGAGACCGGAGTGGCATTTTTCGACCTGCCGCAAGATCAGTTGGAGGCGTATCGTCCGGAGCGGCGTGAACCGGAGGACTTCGCAGCGTTTTGGCGTGAGACGCTCCAAGAGACGCGCGCCCACGACCTGAACGCCGAGTTCGTACCGGTAGACGCTGGGCTTGCTACCGTAGAAGTTTTCGACGTGAGCTTCGCCGGATTCGGTGGGCAGACCGTCAAGGGCTGGTTGCTTACGCCGCACCGTGAGATAATGGGCGAGGCAAAACTGCCCTGCGTCGTCGAATATATCGGGTACGGCGGCGGGCGCGGGTTTCCGGCTGATTGGCTGCTCTACGCGAGCGCCGGTTACGCGCACCTGGTGATGGATACGCGCGGGCAGGGGAGTGCGTGGCGGCAGGGTGACACACCCGACGGTGGCGCGCCGGGGTCGGGCGACCCGAGCGTTCCGGGGTTTATGACGCGCGGGATTTTGGACCCGAAACGTTACTATTACCGCCGCCTGATGACCGACGCGGTGCGGGCAGTCGAGGCGGCTGGGGCGTCTGGACGCGTCGACACGTCCCGGTTAGCGGTGTCGGGGGGTAGCCAAGGTGGTGGCCTAACCTTGGCGGTTGCAGGTCTGGCGGGGTTGGGACTGGCTCCCGAAGTCGAGCTGGCGCTGCCCGATGTACCCTTCTTGTGCGGCTTTCGCCGCGCTTGCGGGTTAACCGACAATTATCCATACGGTGAGATCGCGGCGTTTTGTAAAACGCACCGGGACAAGATCGAGACGGTGTTCGAGACGCTTACGTATTTCGACGGCGTAAACTTCGCCGCCCACGCAAAAGCGGAGGCGCTCTTTTCGGTCGGGTTGATGGACGACGTGTGCCCGCCCTCGACGGTCTACGCGGCGTACAACCATTACGCCGGCGATAAAGAGATACAGGTCTGGCCCTTTAATCGTCACGAGGGTGGCGAAGGCTATCAAACGCAGGTTAAGCTCGCCTTTTTACGCGCGCGCTGGGGTTGAGGTCCGGGGGGTTAGAGTAAGCGGCATGGATTTAGCAGCGAAAGTAGCAGAGGCTTTTAAGGAACGTTTCGGGACCGAACCCGGCGCGGTGGTGCGGGCTCCTGGACGGGTCAACCTGATCGGTGAACACACTGATTACAACGACGGTTTCGTATTGCCGCTGGCACTCGAGCGCGCCACCTATCTGGCGCTTCGCCGCCGGACGGACCAAAAAGTGGTGACCGTATCACTCGAGAAAGGTGAAACCAGCTTCGACCTCGGCAGTCTGGAAAAGGGTAGCGGCTGGGCTGAATACCTCAAGGGCGTGGCGTGGGCGTTGCAAGAGGACGGCTTCGAGTTGTCCGGTTGGGAGGGCGTGCTCGTGAGCGACGTACCCGCCGGGTCGGGGTTGTCGTCGTCGGCGGCGCTCGAGCTCGCTACCATGCAGGCGTTCGCGGTCGCCTCGGATTTTGGCTGGGAGCCCAAGCGGATGGCGCGGCTTGCCCAACGCGCCGAAAACGAGTGGGTCGGAGCGATGACGGGCATTATGGATCAGCTCATCTCGGCGTGCGGTGAGGCGGGGTCGGCGCTGCTGATCGACTGCCGCAATTTGGAGACGACCAGCGTGCCGGTTCCCCCGAACAGCGCCGCCCTGGTGATGGACACCACGACGCGGCACCGCCACGCCGGGGGCGAGTACAACGAACGCCGCCGCCAGTGTGAGGAAGCCGCCGCGTTTTTCGGCGTTCCGGCCCTGCGCGACGTGAGCATAGAGGCGTTCCGGGCGCGCGAAACGGAACTCCCCGAACCGGCTCGCCGCCGCGCCCGCCACATCATCACCGAAAACGCCCGCACCGTAGCGGCTGCCGAGGCGATGAGGTGGGGCGACGCCGAGACTTTAGGCCAGCTTATGAATGAGAGTCACGTTTCGATGCGAGACGATTTTGAGATTTCCTCGCGCGAACTCGACTTGATGGTGTCGCTCGCACAAGCCGAAGCGTCTTGCTACGGCGCGCGGATGACCGGCGGCGGCTTTGCCGGGTGCGCTGTGGCACTTGTGCGTGAAGCGGACGTGAGCGTGTTTTTAGAGCAGGTGGCGGCGCGCTACGAAGAGGCGACCGGGTTGAAACCGACGTTGTACGTCTGCCGAGGCGCGGCGGGAGCGTCGGTCGTCGAAGGTTACGGCCTGCCGGATGAGGCTGGGTAAAGGAGCGCTGCTCGAGCCTGCTGTGACGAGGTCGTGTAGCGTTTAAGGTTTAGGTTGCAAAAGCGTCCCCCAGCGACGCCTGACGTTTACTGTCTCGAGAATTGCAAAGTAGCGAGTTGATAGACTTTGAACGCCACTCATTTCTCGTTGCTCGGCGGTGAGGTGGTCAAGTCGCAAAGAGATGTACGGAAGTAAGTTTTACACTCTCTATCTTGCATTCTCCGTCCTACCACAACAAAACCGTCCCGGACTTAGGGAGTCGGCTTTACCGACGCTTCGAGCAACCTCTGGCAGAATTGGGTGAAAACTGCGCGTTCGTCCTCGTTCAGAGTGCCTAGGCGTTTTTGGCTCGTCTGTCGCCACGAGGCGCGCAACTCGCTCAAGGTCTTTTGACCGTCGTCGGTCAACTGCAGCCGCACGCGCCGCCCATCGCTCGGGTCGCCCTCACGCACCAACAGGCCACGCTGCTCGAGGTCGGTAACCAGCGCCGAGACTGCGGGGGGGACGGTTCCGGGCCTCTTTGCAAGTTCTTTGGGTTGCGTGTAGCCACGCTCGACAAGTCCCAGCAGCAGCGTCTGCATGGTACGAAACCCAAGCGGGTCGAAGGTGCGCGCAGCGTCCTGCCGGAGTGCCCACATCAGCTGCAACAAGGAGCTGGTTACGTCGTGATCGTTTGCGGGTACTGCGGCAGATTTTGACATGAGTGTATTATGACACTCCGAACGGCAAAATGTGAAGTTTTTTATAGCATTATTTTTCTCGACGTAGTGTCTGGTGCTCCGTCATTTTCTAGATGACCTAGACTGGGCAAGCTCATCACTCGTCTCTATACCCATAACGGCTACCGCCACAGTTGCACGTTTGTCTCGTACGTTACAGTGACCACGTGAACATCAGACCCGGAACGCCCTATCCGCTCGGCGCAACGTGGGACGGCTTGGGCGTAAACTTTGCCCTCTACAGCCAGCACGCGCACCGCGTCGAGCTGCTTTTTTTCGACCACCCGGACGCCCGTGAAGCGTCGCAATCCGTCACCTTGCCCGAACGCACCGGACCGGTCTGGCACGGCTACCTGACCGGCGTCTATCCGGGACAGCTCTACGGCTACCGCGTGCATGGGCCACTCGAGCCCCAAAACGGACACCGCTTCAACCCCAACAAGGTGCTCCTGGACCCCTACGCCAAAGCTTTAGGCCGCAGCCTGCGCTGGGACAACGCGCTTTTCGGTTACGCTATCGGCGACCCGAAAGAGGACCTGAGCCGTAGCGAGGCCGACAGCGCCCCCTTCGCGCCGCTCGGGATGGTCGTTGAGGACGCCTTTGCCTGGGGGGACGACCGACGTCCGCAGGTCCCGTGGGAAAACACCATCATCTACGAAACGCACGTCAAGGGGATCAGCAAGCTCCACCCGGAGGTCGAGCCGGGGTTGCGCGGGACGTACTTGGGTCTGGCGTCGGAGCCGGTGCTGGAGCACCTCACCACGCTCGGCGTTACGACCGTCGAACTGTTGCCGGTGCAAACGTTTACCAACGACCACTATCTGGTCGAAAAGGGTTTGTCGAACTACTGGGGCTACAACCCGCTGGGGTTTTTTGCGCCTGAACCGAGTTACGCAGCGAGGCCCGAAGCGGCGGTTCACGAGTTCAAGACGATGGTGCGGGCGCTTCATAACGCCGGTCTGGAGGTCTTGATCGACGTGGTGTACAACCACACCGGCGAGGGCAACCGTATGGGGCCGACGCTCTCGTTTAAGGGTATCGACAACGTAAGTTACTACAAGACCAAACCGGGCGAGGGCCGCTTCTACATGGACTATACGGGTACCGGCAATACCCTAGACGCTACCCAGCCCGCGGTGGTGCGCTTGATTACCGACTCACTGCGTTACTGGGTAGAGGAGATGCACGTCGACGGGTTTCGTTTCGATCTGGCAAGCAGCCTCGCACGCGGTTTCGACGATATCGACATGCGCTCGGCGACGCTTCAGGCCATCGAGCAAGACCCGGTGTTGGCGGGCGTCAAACTCATCGCCGAACCGTGGGACGTAGGGCCTAACGGCTATCAGGTCGGCGGCTTTCCCTGGAACTGGTCGGAGTGGAACGGGCGCTACCGCGACACCGTGCGTTCGTTCTGGCATGGCGGCGAGGGCCTGACCGCCGAACTCGCTACCCGCGTGACCGGCAGCAGCGACCTCTACGCGCACAGCGGACGCCGCCCCTCCGCGTCGATCAATTTCATTACCGCGCACGACGGTTTTACCCTGCAAGACCTGGTGTCTTACGACCACAAGCACAACGCTGCCAACGAAGAGGGCAACCGTGACGGCGAAGACCACAATAGCTCGCACAATGGCGGCGCTGAAGGCGAGACCGACGATCTGGCGGTGCTAAAGGGCCGCGAGACACGCAAACGCACCTTTTTAGCGACGCTGCTGTTGTCGCAAGGCGTGCCGATGCTCCTGGGCGGTGACGAACTCTCACGGACTCAGGGCGGCAACAACAACGCCTATTGCCAAGACAACCCCATCAGCTGGTTCGACTGGGACTTGGACGAGCGCGAAGAGGGTTTCTTAAACTTTACGCGTGACCTGATCGCGTTTCGTCAAGCCCACCCCATCTTTCGCCGCCGCCACTTTTTTACCGGACATCAGGTGGACGGCTGCCGTGACATCACCTGGATTCATCCGGAAGGGCGCGAGATGGAGGGGGGCGACTGGCACAACCCGCGGCTGCGCGCGCTGGGAATGCTGCTCTGCGGCGAAGCGTCTTCGGAGGTCGCGCGTTTGGGACAGCGGCAGCGCAAAGACGAAAGTTATCTGGTGCTCTTTCACGGGAAACGCCCCGCGCGTTTTGTCCTGCCCGACGTACCCAGCCATCCGGGTTGGCTCTGGCAGCGGTTGTGGGCGACCGAACCGGGCCGAACGCGGCGGCAGCGTCCGCTTCACGCAGGCAGCAACCTGATTTTGCCGATAGGTCAGATCACGGTGTTGGGTGGGGTAGCGCCGGAGTAGTTACGCATCCGAAAGCACATCAAGATTTGCCGCTTGACCTGCCCGACTGTGCAACCCTACAATGACGCCAGAAACTCGTTTTGCAAAAACAGATTAGGAAAGGTGGCGTTGTGAACGCGGTTCGGGGGTTTTTGCTCGCTGTAGTTGCGGGACTGGTGTTGCTGACAGGTTGTGCGGGGGGTCGAGCTGACGACGAGATAAACTTTTTGCGGGCGAAGCCGTCCGCTGCTCCCGATATGACGGGGCTTACTGAAGGTCGACTCGTATTGAGCGAAAGGTGTTTGTATCTCGAGAGCAAGGATAAAAGTTTGACCCACGCAGCCGTCTGACCGCTCGAGTTCAGCTTGACTGCACAGGGCGACAGCATCCAAATCCTGAACGAGAACGAAGCGGTCGTCGCCCAGACTGGTGATGAAATTCGGGTTGGTGGTGGTGAAGCGCGGCAGCTCTCACCGGAAGATTTGGCAGAGAACTTTATCGGGAACGCTACGCAGTGTAAAGCACCTTATTGGAGAATCAGCGACGTTGAAGTTGTCTCTCCGTAAGCCAAGTTGAGCGCAGAAGGGGTACGGCTGCCTGCAAAGCCGTACCCCTTCTTTTATCCCTACTTTTCGCTGATAAGCACAGCAAAGGGCAGCGGCAAGTCGCCCAGCTTGAACGTGTCTTGGGTAAAACGTTTTCCGGAGAGCAGCTCGAGCCACTCCCTACCCTCCAACGCTCCGGGTAACGATACGATGACAGCGCTCAGGTTGGCGGTTTCAGCGTGTTTGGGAAAGCGTGTGACGAACGTCAGGAGCGCCTCGCCGCCGCCTTCGCGCGCGTAGGCGATCAACTGCTCACAACCTTCACCGCTCACGCTGAGGTCGCGGTACTCGCCTGCGAACAGCTCCGGATGGTCGCGCCGGACGCGCAGCAGGTGCGTGGTCAGGTACATCTTGGCCTGCGGGTCTTGGGCTGTCAGCCAACCTCTGAAAACCTCGGCGTCGGGGTTTTGAATAAGGGGCTCGAGCGCGTCGATCAGCCTTCCCCGCGCCTCGTAATCGACCGGGCGGCGGTTGTCGGGATCGACGAGTGACAGGTCTAGCAGTTCGGTGCCCTGATAAAAGTCGGGGACGCCGGGGGTGGTGAGCTTGATAACGACCTGCGCCAGCGTGTTGTGAAACCCGAGCCGCGCCATCTCAACCGCGAGCGGCTCGAGTATCCCCAAAGCGGTTTCGTCGTCTAGAAGTTGCTCGAGCAGACCCTTGACTGCGCCCTCGTACTCGCTGTCGGGGTTTAGCCACGAGGTCGTAAGCTTGGCCTCACGCATCGCTTTTTCCATGTACGGCAGCAGGCGTTCCTTGAGGCCCGCAGGCGTTTCCCCGACGAGCAGCGCGCCTAGCAGCTGATACATCAGATACAGGTCGCTGCCGCCCAAGCTCGCGGCAAAAGGTGCGGCGGGAACGAGGCGCTGAAGCTCGAGCGCCCGTTCGTGCAGCTTCGTAACCGTCTCTTCCCACAATTCGGGCAGTTCGGCGAGCGCAGCGAGGCGCATCCGGGTATCTTCGCCGCGTTTGTGGTCGTGGGTGGCGGTCGCCAGCAGGTTTTCCGGATAGCGGTAGGCGCGGAACCGGGCGCGGGCGTGAAAGGCGTGGAGTTCGGTAAAAAAGTGATCGGGTTCGCCGCCGACCTCGTTGCGCGCAGCAAACGGCAGGTAGCGGTAAAAGGTGGTGTCTTCGACACCTTTGGCTGTGACCGGCGCGGTAAACTGCTGGAAGCGCCCGACGATAGCCTCTCGAGCGGGCTCGAGCTCACCCCCCCGTCCGTTCAGTAAACACCCTTCGATAAAGTCGTACACCGACTTTTCCGTCGCCGGGTTGCGCCGTTTGGCGGCCCCGACCGCCTCACGGATGATCGTCGCGGCCTCCTCCGGGCCGTGTGGCAAATAGGTGCGGTAACGCGGAAAGAAGGCGATAATTTCGGCCAGCGCCTTTTGCAACGCTTGCAGGGTAAAGTCGCGGGTGTGATAGTCGGCTTCGGCGAGCCCCCGCAGTTCGCTGGCTAGACGTACCAACTCACCTGAGAGGCTGGTCTCCATCACCAACAGTTTGGCGTCGTGAACCTCGTCTTCATAGGGTTTGACCACGCCCAAAAATCTGCGGTAGGCGCGCAAAAGCGGTTCCTCGCCGTCCGGGTAGACGAGCACACCCAGCACGTCGTTCATAAACTCGTAACCCGAGGTACCCGCCGTGGTCCAGGCTTCGGGCATAACCTCGCCTAACGCTAGAATCTTTTCGACCCAGGCTTTTTTAATGCCGAGCGCCTTGAGGTTGTCGAGATACCCTTGTGGGTCGAAGAGGCCGTCGATATGGTCGATACGAACGCCTTCCAACGCATCATTTAGCGCCAGCTCACCGAGCAGTTTGTGCGACGCCCAGAAGACTTCAGGCGTTTCCATGTGCAGCGCCACGAGTTCGTTGATATCGAAAAAACGGCGGTAGTTGATGTCGTACCCGGCAGTCTGCCAGTGGGCCAGACGCCAAAACTGCCGTTCGAGCAGCGCGTGCATGACGGCGGGCTCGAGCGTCGGCAACTCCTGAAAATCGAGGCGTTCCGCGAGCGCCTCGAGCCGGACCCGGAGCGCCTCGGCCTTTTCAACCTCTTCGGGAGCGAGTTCGGTGTAGGCGTCGAGCAAGTCTTTGAGGTCGAAGTAGCCTTCGCTGCGTTCAAAACGGGGGAGAAACGCCTCCAAGATAACCGGATACGTCGCCGGATTGAGCGCGAAGCGGCTTTCGTAATAAGTCACGAAAAAGCGCCCGTCCAGGTACATCAGGCTCAGTTCGCCGCCGTCGATCACGTCGCCGTACGGGCTGCCAAGCGAGGGCAAGAGCACCTTGTTCGCCAATTCGGGTTTGAGCGGGTGCCAGTCGATATCGAAAAACCCGGCCTGCGGCGAGTGCGGCCCGTAGGCCAGCACGTCGTGCCACAAGACGTTGCGCGGCGCGACCCCGGCGTGGTTCGGGACGAAATCGACGATGAACTTAAGCCCCTGTTCGTAGGCTGCGTTCATCAGCGTGTCCAGGCCCTCGCGCCCGCCGAACGCTTCACGGACGCGGTTGTGATCGATCACGTCGTAGCCGTGCGTGCTGCCGAGACGCGCTTCGTTGATCGGTGACAAGTAGAGGTGCGAGACGCCGAGTTTGGTAAAGTACGGCAGGAGTCTTTGAACGTCGGCGAAGGTAAATTCCGGGGTCAGTTGCAAACGGTACGAGGCGTTCACGCGTCCACCACGGCGATAAACGCACCCGGCGTCCCGAACGTCACTTCGTTATCAAAAAATTCGGGTTCGCTGCCGCTCTCGGCGTAGCGCCCGGACTCGGTGACGAGCACGGTTTCAAACTCGCCTGAGAGCGGCAGGGTAGTGTTTTCCTTTAAGGCTACATAGAGCAGATGTTTGCCGCGCCGCAAGACCAGTCCGGTGTCGGTGGTGGTGACGGTCTCGAGGTTCCCTGACAGTTCCCCGCGCAGCTTTAGCAAATCTTGATAGAGGTTCAAAACTCCGGCGTGCGGCGGCCTGCTCCGCTCGTCCCACTCGAGCTTGCTCTTCTCGAAACTCTCCGGGTCCTGCGGGTCGGGCACGTCACCCTGAAAGTCGGGGAAGTCCCTGAACTCCTCCTTGCGGCCCTCGCTTACCAGCTTGCCGAGGTCGGGGTTGTGGTCGGTAAAGTAGATAAACGGCGTTTCGGTAGCCCACTCCTGACCTTGGAAAAGCAGCGGCAACTGCGGCGCAAAGAGGAGCAGCGCGCTCGCGGCGCGGTAGGCCGAAAGCGGCGCGTCGTCGCTCAGGCGGTTGCCGCGCGGACGGTTGCCGATCTGGTCGTGGTTCTGAATACAGATGACGAAGTTTTCAGGTGCCAGACGGTCCGTGGGGGTGCCGCGCGCCTCACCCTGATTCTCGGATTTTTGCCCGGTAAAAAACCAGCCTTGCTCTAAAGTTTTGGCAATGTCTGCCGGTGTACCGGTAAAGTCTTGGTAGTAGCTGTGGCGGTCGCCCACCAGCGCAACCCGCAGCTGATGGTGAAAATCGTCGGCCCAGATACCGTCTAGACCATATCCGCCCTCACCTGGCGGCAGCACCAGGTCGCGCAGGTTGCGCGGGTCTTCAGCGATGAGGATGCGTTTCCAGCCGGGTACGTCGCCCACGACCTCGGCGAGTTCTTTGAGAAAATGCTTCGGCGAGTCGTCTATGAGTGCAAAGGTCGCGTCGAGTCTAAAGCCGTCGAAGTGATATTCGCGGAGCCAGTGGACGGCGTTCTCCAAAAAAAACTGCCGCACGTGTTCGGAACCCTTATCGTCCAAGTTGATGGCTTGGCCCCAGGGAGTTGTGTGATGCGCGGTAAACACTTCTGGGTTGATGCCGACCACGTAGGCCCCGTCCGGTCCGAAATGGTTGTAGACCACATCGAGGTAGACCGCCAACCCGACTTCGTGCGCGGCGTCGACAAACGCACGCAGTTCGTCCGGACGACCGTAGGGGTATGCGGGCGCAAACTGCGCGGCGGGGTCGTAACCCCAGTTGCGTTCGCCGGGGAATGCCGCCAGCGGCAACAGTTCGACGGCGGTGACGCCCAGTTCCTTGAGGTACGGCAGTTTGTCCTGCGCGGCGTGGTAAGTACCTTCAGAGGTAAACGTGCCGATGTGCAGCTCGTAAAAAACCAAATCTCGGTGCGGGACGCCTGTCCAACCATTATCGCGCCACCCATACGCTTGTGGGTCGACAACTTCGGAAGGGCCGTGGACGCCTTCAGGTTGAAACCTCGAGGCCGGGTCGGGCATCGGCGCGCCGTCCTTGTGAACGCGGTAGCGGGTACCGGGTTTGGCGTCCGGAACGAGCACCTCAAAGGTGGCGTCGTCGGTTTTTTTCATAGGATGAGCAGTGCCGTTCTCCAGCACGATGTCCATCCGGGCGGCGGTCGAGGACACGACGCGGAAACGCACGCCACTATCCTCTATCGTCGCCCCTAAATACGGGTAATTCACACCTGACTCCTTTTTGCGGTAGACCTGAAGCGGTCGGATAATCAGCTCAGTCCCGAACACACGCAGCGGCGTAGAGCCGCCTTATCAGGATTATAAAGGTGTGCTCTGCCGGGGATGTCGGTTTGGGGCGTCGTAACGTAATTTTGGGACGAGCGCAAACGGAGCGGTGACACCGTTTCGTTCGCCTTACGCACGCGTCACCGGGCGGAGTGTTGTGAGGTGAGCTAACGTTTGCACGCTCCATGCGGCATCTTTACGCCTATGTTTACACGCCCAGTTTACGAGATCGGCTTACGCCAAATCTGTGTGTAGACGAAACCACCGCGAAAATTTTGAGTACGGACGGGCTCGAGGCCGCACGCCTGTAAAAACGGCTGGGGCGGCACCACAGTCTTCGCAGGCAGGGCCGTCTGAAAACGAAAAAAGGTGTACATCAGCGCCACCAAAACGCGGCTGTAGGGCTGTACCCACCCGGACAGCGTATGCGGCGCGGCAAAATCGGTGACGAGCCAGCGGCCCCCCGGTTTGAGGCTGCGGCTGAGGTTGGGAACGAGTAACCTGAGCATCGTTTCAGAGAACACGTCCAGAAAAAAAAGCGTCACCACAGCGTCATAGTGCGCCGCCGGTAGCGGCGTGGTGAGGGCGTCTTGATGCCACCAAGTCACGCGCGCGCACGCGTCCGGCAGGTGCGCCCGCACCCGCGCCTCCGCGCGCCTGATCATCCCGGCGCTGTTTTCCAAAACTGTGACGTGAGCGCGCGGGTGGTGAGTGAGCAGCGACAACAAAAAGCGCCCATCGCCCTCGCCCAAGATCAGGATGGCGTCGGCTTCCCCCAGGTCGCTCAGGCAAGCGTTCCTGGCCCGAGTCAAAAGACCGCTGAAGATGGTGCGCTCGAGTCCCTCATACACCTGCGCCAAACGTCCGAAGCCGTCGCTCATCAGACAAAACCGTTAATCACACAAAAAAGAGCGCCAGCAGCGGCGTCAGCAGGGCCGCGTCCGCCAGCACCCGCCGCGCCGCCGGACCGATTGTGTTCAGGTAGCCGAGGCAGTAGAGCAAAAGTGCGCTCCCGCCGAGGGCGAAAAAAAGCGGCGAGTAGGCCACCAAACCCGCGCCGAACCCGTAACCGGTGAGCCCCAGAGCCCCCAGGTCTAGACGCGCGGCAATCTTTGGCGCGCGCGCGGCGAAGGGGACGGGCTCATGGTCGAGGTCGCCCTCCCAGCGGGCGATAAGCGCGCAGTTGAGAAAGATTAGGACGGCGAAAAGGAGCGTAGAGACGACCAGCGGGAGGAGCGGCGCACCGTTCAAACTCGGCAGAAAAGCGACGCCGAGCGCGAAGATCAGGGCGATCTGCACCTCTTTGGGTTGCGTTGCCGGGTTGAACGCATGGCGAGCTAGAAAATAACCGAGCATCAGGCTCGCCAGCACGGTAGCGGTGAGGCGTTCGGCGGGTGTTAAGAGAATCACGCCCGCCACCCCCGCCGCCGCGCCGACGACCAACCAAACCCAGAAGACGGGGCGGCGGTGGCGGACGTAAAAACGGTGTCTTTGGGTGCGAGCGTGGGGTCCCAGCTCGAGCCCGTCGAGCCAGCGGTCAGCGCTGTAGATAAGCCACACCGCGACGCCCAGAAGCGCACTGTGCTGCCAGTTTAGGCTGGCTCCCAGCGTCCGTCCGAGGAGCAGCTGCCACACCACCGCGATCAAGGGTACGTCGAGCGACACTACGTTGGGAAGTTCCCAGAGCGCAATCCGCCCGGTTCGGCCTGCACCGCGCGCGTCAGGGGCTGCCGCCTGTCGCCCAGAAAGTTGACGCTCAGAAAGGTGCCGTTCAGGGAGATGTCGGCGCGTAGACACCCCCTTTTATACCTGTGCCTGACAAACGCGCCTAGCCTGGATGTTACACTCACCCTCACCCTATGCGTTATCTCTCTCTCGTCCGTCACGCCGTCACGCCCTGGAACTCGGGGGGGCGCGTGCAGGGTCACAGCGACGTGCCGCTCTCCGCCGAGGGCGAGGCGCAGGCGCTCGCGCTGCGTCACCGCTTTGCCAGAGACGAAGTGCTGCTCTACACCAGCCCTCTGGAGCGCGCCAAAAAAACGGCGGCGCTGGCCTTTCCCGACCGCGCAGCCGTCCAGGACGCAAGGCTTAAAGAACTCAATTTCGGCGTGTTCGAGGGCCGAACGCTTCACGAACGGTCCTCGCTGCCCGAGTGGGCGACGTGGAATACCGACCCGTTTCTGACGCCCGCGCCGGGGGGAGAGTCGTACCGTGAGCTGCGGGGGCGGGTGGTGGCGTGGCTCGAGTCGCTGCCTGACGCGCCGCACATCGTCGCGGTGACGCATTCAGGAACGATTCAGATGCTGCTCTCGCACGCGCTGCGGATCGACACCCCCCGCTGGCGCAAACGCTTTCAGCTGGCGCATACCGGCGTGACCGGTCTCGTGCTCGAGGGTGCAGACATCTTTATCGAGCGCGTCAACGACACCCGGCACCTCGATGGCATTTATCCGGATACCGTCCATCCGAACGAAACCCACTCGTCCGGTACCCAAGAGATGATCCTTGAACCCTGAAGTCTCATTTCGTGTCGAAACTGCCGCTTTTTCCGGCACGCTCGGCGAGTTGGCCCACGCGCTCCGAACGGAGCGCGTGCTGCCGAGTGAGCTCGACGTGTCGGCGCTCGTGGGAGACTATCTAGCGTACTACCGAGAACACTTTGAGCGGAACCTCGAGGGCGCGACCGAAACGCTCCCAGGTTTGGCGCGCGTGATCGAACTCAAGCTCCGGCTGCTGCTGCCGAGGCCACCCAGAACACCCGAAGCCGAGCATGAAGAGGTGCTCGAGACCGTTCTGGCCCTAGAAGCTTTCGACGAAGCTATAGGTTTTTTGCGTGAACGCCGTGAAGCGCGGCGGCACCTGCTCCCAGCGCAAGCCCCGCGCCCGAGCTACCCACGCCGCGCCCGTCCTCTGAGCGGCACGCTGGGCCGCCTTAGTGAACTCGCCACCCGCCACCGCCCCGCGCACTATTTTGAACTTGCTACCGAACGCCTCACGCTCTCTTCGGCGCTCAATACCCTAAGAGCCGCACTCGGGCGGGGTGGGCGCGGCACGCTTCAGAATCTGATGGGCGCGCGCGACTGGCCCACGCTGACGGTCGCGTTCGGGGCGATGCTGGAAATGGTCAAAGAGGGCGAGGCGTGGGCCGAACAGGCAAGCTCTTATGACGAGATCGTGCTGTTTACTCGTGAAGCGCCCTAAAACGCTGAGCACTCCCCTCAGCCATACGACCGTGTAAAAAACACATCGTCAGAGCAGCTTAGTGGCTCAGAAACAGCTGTAGCTGACTGGGCGGTTACTGCTGCGTGGGTTGCCTTCGCTTTGGCTTCAGGGTTTTTCGTCCTGCAAAAAGCGGTTTACGCAAACCCCCAAAACAAGAAAGAAGCGGACGTAGTCAAACCGTCCGCTTCGTCTTTGTTGTCGGAAGCTCTAGCTGGCCCCGACCTTTTCTTCTTTTTTCCGCATGTTGGGGTCCAAGGTGCGTTTACGCAAACGGACGCTCTTGGGCGTGATCTCCAAAAGCTCGTCGTCGGTAATGTACTCTAAGGCTTCCTCGAGCGTCAGCTTTTTGGGCGGTGTCAGGGTGATGTTGTCATCCGAAGACGACGCCCGCACGTTGGTCATCTTCTTGTTTTTGGTAACGTTGACGTTCATATCGCCCGAGCGCGTGTTGGCCCCGACGATCATGCCGATGTAGACCTCGGTCCCAGGGTCGATAAAAAAGATGCCGCGGTCTTGCAGCTTAAAGATGCTGTAGGCGAACACCTCACCCGGTTCCATCGCCACCAGCGACCCGCCCTGCCGCGTTTTCAGACCGCCGACGAGCGGTTCATACCCGTCGAAGGTGTGGTTGAGGAGACCTTCGCCCTGCGTCATCGACAAGAAGTGGGTGCGGTAGCCGAACAGTGCGCGGGAGGGAATCGAGAACTCCAACCGGGCGCGGCCCAGCTCTTGCGTGAGGTTTAACAGCGACCCGCGGCGGCTCGACAAAGATTCCATAACGCCGCCCATCGCGCTTTCGGGTACATCGGCGACGACGTGTTCAAAGGGCTCGAGCGTTTTGCCGTCGACCTCTTTTAAGATCACTTCAGGGCGCGATACCGAAAACTCGTAGCCTTCGCGGCGCATCTGCTCGATCAAGATGCTCAGGTGCAACTCGCCACGCCCCGAGACGCGGTAGCTCTCGCTGCCGAGTTCCTCCACGCGGAGGGCGACGTTGGTGAGCAGTTCGCGGTCCAGACGGTCTCTGATATGCCTCGAGGTGACGTATTTACCTTCTTTTCCGGCAAACGGGCTCGTGTTCGGGCTAAACGTCACCGACACCGTGGGGTCGTCGACCGCCATCGCCGGCAACGCGTCGGGGGTGTCCGGGTGGGTCAGCGTATCGCCAATCTGTACCCCTTCGACCCCGGTGAGCGCGATGATATCGCCCGCCGAAACCTCTTCGACCTCGACGCGGGCGAGGCCCAGGTGGGTATAGAGCTTGGTCACGCGCGAGCGCACGTGCGATCCGTCGCGTACGATTCGCAGCACGCTGTCACCCTTGGCAAGCTGCCCGCGCAAAACGCGGCCCACAGCGATACGCCCCAGATAGTCCGAATAGTCGAGGTTCGTAACCTGAAGCTGAAACGGCCCTTCGGTGTCGGCAAGTGCGGCGGGAATGTTTTCCAGAATCGTCTCGAAAAGTGGCTCGAGGCTGTCGCCGGGCGTTTCGAGCTCGAGCCACGCCTTGCCCTCACGCGCGACTGCGTAGACGATGGGAAAATCCAGCTGTTCATCGTTCGCGCCCAACTCGACCATCAGGTCAAACGTCAGGTTGATGACCTCGTCGGGGCGGGCGTCTTTGCGGTCGATTTTGTTGACCACGACAATCGGTTTAAGACCCAGCGCGAGGGCTTTTTTAAGCACGAAGCGCGTCTGAGGCATCGGCCCTTCGGCGGCGTCTACGAGTAGCAAGACACCGTCGACCATCTGAAGCGCACGTTCGACCTCACCGCCGAAGTCGGCGTGACCGGGCGTATCGACGATGTTGATCTTCGTGCCGTGCCACTCGACAGCGGTGTTTTTTGCCAAGATGGTGATGCCTCGTTCGCGCTCGAGGTCGTTCGAGTCCATCACGCGCTCCTGCACCTCCTGGTTGTCACGGAAGATGTGCGACTGCCTTAAAAGGCCGTCAACGAGCGTGGTTTTGCCGTGGTCGACGTGCGCGACGATGGCGATGTTGCGGTAGGTCATGGGAATCCTTTGGGGTGGCGCAGATTTGGTCAGATCAGCTGCTTGGGATAAGAATACGCGATGATTACTCGCGGGGCCGCGCCGGTGGGGGCGGCTACACAAGCGTCTAGTATACACGCTGTCGGCGTCTGTTTGCGTCATGTGCCTGTCACGCGTCAACTGCGCCGAGCACCCAACGGTCACGCAGCTATTTGTTCAGCGTTATTTACTCAACAGTTGCCACGACGCCAACTCTTTGAGGTTTGGATATTCGAGCAAGTTCACCTGTTCGCCACGACCAGAAACGGGAAGCTGCAAGTTACTTAGAAGTCTGAACCCCTCGAGGACTTGAGGAGAACTCAGCCGCCTATTTACAAATAGGCGCTTATTGAGGCGTGGTTCGACGCAGAGCGGTTACTTGCTCGGTTCAGCTCGTAACGCCTCTGTTGCAAGTATGTCGCCAATATCCCAAAGGGTTCGGAGTTTGGCAAATACGGGTAAGCAGTCCCGCTCTCCCTCGGTTAAAGGACGAACAGCTTCATAACCTCTAAAAAAAGCTTTTTGTTGCGCCTCAGGTAAATAGAATATAGTCGCCAGATCATAGGCTCGCCAACCGTAAGCACAGTGGTCAAAACCAAATAGTGTTACCTGGTTCCCTTGAAAATGCATATTGCCAGCGTGCAGATCACCATGGATGATGCCGTACTCGTCGCCGTCCGTAGTCAACGACTTGACCGCATCAACCAACGCACTTATGGGTTGTAGAGACGCCAGTATCTCCTGAATTTTGTCGTTGTCTTGTTGTGCAATCAGCCTGAGAGGTTCTTCGACCAAATATTTAAGATTTAGATGGTAGCGCCTATGTTCCGAGTGAAAACTGTTGGCTGTGAGATGAAAAGTAGCTACGGTTTTGCCAAGCTCGAGGCGTTGTGCTGTCGTCAACGAATCTTTTGAAATCTCTTCGCCCAAGGCGTACGAGAAAAGTGCGGTAGCTCGCTCGCCCAAAGGAGTAGCTGCCCAACCGAGCAAATCCCCATCTTTTCGCGGAACAGGATAAGCAACAGGCATTTTGCGCTTGTGCAGGTAGTCGACCAAATCTACTTCAAACTGAAAGGCTTCTGCTGAGTCGATGTAGTATTTGCCGTTCAAGTAGGCTCTAAAGATATACTGGGTGTTCCCAGCCGTAACTTGATAATGGTCATTGAAGCCGCGCCTTATCAGGCGACAAGTCTGAGGTGCATCTAACGAGTAGTGAGCACGGACAATCTCGAGCACTTCCTCGGGATCAAATAAGGTATTGATGGCTTGACCTGGGTACGATTCGGGCATTTGACGTTTGAGTTAAGCCGAGCCGCGAGGCGGCTTCGGTTTGAATGAATTGTTAGGCCGCAGACAGCTCACCGCGAGCCCCAAATCTGCGTTGCTACGAGAATAACATTGACCACTGTTAGCGCGAGGATGAACCAAGTTAGGCTACGCATAGTTTGGGTCAGCTCCAACATGCGAGTGCTCTCTCTGGTCATTTGTCGCCGAGCAAGTTCTTCCCGATAGAAGCCGGTGCCAACAGAAGTGTTGTTTGCTGCTGCGTCGTAACGAGCAATCAAGTCGTCATCCGACAAAGACTCAAGTTCAGCATGTTTTGGAATATAGCCCATGAACTGCCTCTTTCGGCATAAACACTGCTCATCAGATATTTGCCCGACAAGATTTCTGTAAGGGTACTTCTACGACAGTCTGGGTGACGGACAAATCTCACAACCGCCCGCTTCAAACTTTCCTTCAACATCAGGTGTTCAGTGCGTCTCGTCATAGCCCTTCGACTGAGGTATCTGAAGTGGCCCCTCGCGCCACCCACAAACAAAAGAGCGCCCCACTCGGGGGCGCTTGCAAGTCAGCAAATGTCTACTGCCCGACTTCCCCACAGGCAACAGGCGCGGTGTCCGCTTCGGACATATCGACCGATAGAGCGTGGTCGCCGCCGATAATGTCCGCCAGCGGCACGTCTAAAACGGTGGTGCTAAAGCCGGTATCGCCGGAGACGGGCTCGAGCGCCGCCACTTCGTCACCGAGCGCCCCGCAACTGCCCATGTAGAGCGCCGCCGGATGAACGCCGCCCGCAGGGGTGCCGGAGAGCGATACGCTCACGACCGTGCGGCCTTCGCTGTACTCAGCCATGAGCGCGGAACCCGACACCCCGCTGTCCTGAACTTCGTTTAGCACAAAACGCTCGCTCGTTTCGGCGGTGCTTTCGTAGAGAGGTCCGTCCTGGTTGGTCGTGGTTGTACCTGCGGCCTGTGCGGGTGGCGTCAATACGGTGTCGATAACAAACACCACGCCGTTCGAGGCCGGGATGTCGACGGCGGTCACGGTCGCGTCGCCGACGCCCGTCTGGGTGATGGGCAGGTCGCTGCCCTCGAGTGTCGGAAACGCCGTCATCCCTTCGGTAATGTCCGAGGTCGTAAAGCTGCCCGGAACGACGTGGTAGCTCAGCACGCGCTGCAAGGCGTCGCGGTCGGCGAGAAGTGCGTTCAGCTCGTTTTCGGAGAGTTTGGCAAACGCCTCGTTGGTCGGGGCGAAGACGGTGAAGGGGCCGGTACCCTGAAGCGCCTCTGTCAGCCCTGCCGCGCCTAAGGCGGTAAGCAGCGTGCTGAAGTCAGGATTGTCGGCGGCGACGCCGATCACGGTCTGGTCTTCGCCGGTGGTCTGGGCCACCGCCACGTTCATGATGAGCGCCAAGCCGAGCAGGAAGGCGCAGCTGCGGCGGAGCGCCCTGATGGGGGTACGCACGGGTAAACCTCCTTTTGTGCCCGCCCTCAGCGTTTTTACTGGCGACGTGGCACTTTCTCGCATTATGCCAAAAGGTTGTCTCTGCGGATACGTTCTCGGCACGTTTCGGGTCGTGCGTCGTGTGTGTGCTCGCTGCCTGCGCGTGTTTGCACAGGTTCTGTCGTTGATCGCCTTTTAGAAAACACGCCCCAGTTCGTGCCGAGGGCGCAACACACCGACACTTTCCAAACTTCTTGCTTCCTACTCCTTTCAGCACAGCTTGTCGCAACGCCCGAAGCGTCAACAGAACCTAGCAGCGGGCGTGTCAAGCAGCCGACACCGGCGGCGGGCGCGCGCTGTTACCTTGGGCGATGACTTCGGGCGCACCCGCGTCCGGTTTTTCGGAGGCGACCTGTGATTTCTGAAACCCTACCTGAACATGACGAAACGCTCGTGATGTACACCACCTCGTGGTGCGGCGACTGCGTCGTAACCAAAAAAGCTCTGTCGAAGCTCGAGGTTCCTTTTCTCGAGGTCAACATCGAAGAAAACCCCGACGCCGCTGCTTACGTGATGCAGGTCAACGGCGGACGGCGCAGCGTTCCGACGCTCGTCTACCGGGGTGACGCGGCGAGCTTGTCGAACTTCAGCCGCGCCAAACTCGACACCTTTTTGTCACGGCATCAGCTGCTCGGTTAGGGCGGCTGTCCAGCTTCAAGGACACTGTAGAGACAGGCTAAACCCCAGAAGTTCAAATCACGAGTTGTTTGCAGAACCTGGCAGTTTTTTTAGACCGCCGGGTTCTGCACTTCATCTCTTCCCGCGCCCCGAACCTCACCGGATGCGAACTCGAGTGACAAAACCTTGCTTCTCTTTATACCATCTATACGGTTGCCGACCTACGGTAGCAGCCGACCCCTGCGTGCTAGATTTAGAGGGTGAAACCCTCTCCGCCTGCTCCACCTGTTCAAGTCCCGCTGCCCGTTCAAGAAGGCAAGGCCGCGCAGGTGCAGGCGATGTTTGCGGGTATCGCGGGGCGTTACGATTTGCTTAACAAGGTGCTGAGCCTGGGTCTCGACGGACGCTGGCGTCGTGAGGCAACCCGAGCCGCTTTTGCCGCGGGCGCGACCCGCGTGCTGGACGTAGCTACCGGTACGGCGGACCTGGCGCTGGCACTTAAAAAGTACCGACCGGGGGCCGAGATCGTCGGCGTCGATTTCGTCGAGGCGATGCTCCAAATCGGTCGCCGCAAGGCGGCAGCGCGGGGGCTGGCGGTACGTCTCGAGCAGGGTGACGGTCTCGCGCTGCCCTACCCGGACGCGTCGTTCGGCGCGCTTACCGTCGCCTACGGACTACGCAACTTCGCCGATCTGGGCGGGGGTCTGCGCGAGTTTTACCGCGTGCTCGAGCCGGGGGGTACGCTGGTGGTGCTCGAGTTTCCGCCGCCGCCCAAAGGCGTCTTCGGGCGGCTTTTTAGATTCTATTTTTTGCAGGTTTTGCCTCGTGTCGGCGGGCTCGTATCGGGGCGGCGGAGCGCCTACAGCTATCTGCCCGACTCCGTGCTGAAGTTTCCGCCTCCCGCAGCGCTGGCCCGGGCTATCGAAAACGCCGGTTTTAGCGCCGTAACCTACAAGCTGCAAACCTTCGGCGTTTCGGCGCTGCACACCGCCCGCAAAGCTGTACCTACCCGCTCGAACCCAGAGACTATTAAACCTGGAGACTGTTAAAAGAGACTAGGGGAGAACCTTGACCACACCCGGTTTTGAAGTCAACACCGACATCGAATTTATCGACCCGGACTGGGAAGATTTTTCTGCGCTTCACGAACAGCGTTACGGTCTCGCTATCGCCTACGTCAAGGGTGCCATCCAGGGCAGCTCTTACGGCAACGCAGTCATGAAACTCGTCGTCGGCGAGGCGGGGTTTTACACCCAGTCGAAGGGGTTTCCGGGCGCGTTTTACGGCGACTTGGGCGCAGCCGAGGTGACGTGGCTTTCTGAAAGCGAGGCGCAGGCGATTACCTGGGAGGCGATGGCGCTCTACCGCGCGGGCGAGGCGCAGTCGTTGACGGCACTCTACAGCAGCGCGCCCTCGGACGTGTTTTTCGGCTACCGCATCGGTGAGGGCGAACGTTACGAACTGGGCCGCCCTAAAGCGATCCTGCCGCTACACCTGCGGGTGATGATCGACGCCCCGGACGCGACCGAACTCCTGGGTGAGCCTACGGGCATCTTGCTCTATCAGCGTACCGACAAAGGTGAGCACCTGCTCCTGCGCGCCCCCGGACGGCGGCAACCCTTTCCGCTCCTGGACGGGTTCCAAGAATAGCGCCGGGTACCGGGTGAGTGACCACGAAGACCGCTACGACCTGATCGTCGTCGGGGCGGGCGTCAGTGGTTGCGAGGCCGCCCTCGGCGCTGCTCGGGGCGGCCTGAACGTCCTTTTGGTAACGACGAGCCTCGACACGGTTTATAACCTGGTCGGCGAGGGGGCGCGGCTCGCGCCCCCTCCGGGGACGCTGATGGCGGAATTGTGCGGAAGCGCGGGACAAGTCGCTACCTTCGAGCTGCACCGCCGCGCCAAAACCGCCGCCGAGCATCACCCCAAGCTCCACCTGTTACAGTCGAGCGTCTCAGGGCTGCTCGCCGAAAACGCGCAGATCAGGGGTGTGTCGACGTGGGAAGGCGTAGACCGCTTTGCGCCGCGCGTGGCGCTCTGCGCCGGAAGCTTTTTGCGAGCGCGGTTGCGGGTAGGGGAGCTGACCGAAACGTCCGGACGACTTTCTGAAATGGCTTACGACGATCTTTACGACGACCTCGCCGAGCGCGGGTTCGAGTTCGCCGAGGTTCGGCTCGAGGCTCCCCCGAGTCGCGGCGCACCCCCCTACACCGTCGCTTGTTGGCACTTCGACCATGTGGAGTGGCGCGGCGACTTTACGCTTTCCCGTCTGCGTGGGCTCTACGCCGCCGGGGTCTGCGCGGCGGGCTACCTCTCTTACGAAGACGCTGCGGCACAGGGGCAGGCACTCTCAAGAGCACTGTTGGAGGCCGGGCAAACGCCCGACTAGGCGGTGTGGGTTCTCGAGCTATCTGTTTTGTACTGTCCTCTCTGCTTTCTGTACGGAGAGAGTAGAGAATACCGAAACCTCAGTACCGGCGGGGTGCTCAGCAGGGCTTAAGCGTCGTCTGCTACGGTGACGACCAGGAGGAAACGATGACAAGGTTTAAGCAGATTTTGGCTGCGGCGCTGTTCGTAGCCCTCGGTTCAGTTTCGCAGGCGCAAGTTTTGGGCGAGGGCGCGCCCGATTTGCTCAACGCGGCGGCGCGCGTACCGCTGAGCCTCGAGGTCGGTGACGAAAACATCTTCGGCCCACGCCTCGGTTTCCGGATCGGGGGCTCGCTCTATCCGCTCCCGATCCTTTTAGACCGTGACCTCAACCTAGACGGTTTTGCTGACGTGACCTATACGCTCCGGGGCGGCGTCGGTAACTTTCTGGCCCGCGCGAGCGCCGCGCTCTACGTCGGGGCCGGGCCGCGCTACCGCTTGATCAACTCCGACTTGTTTTTAGACGGGACAGCTCCCGGTACCTACCTCGGCGCGGGCGCAGTAGCCGGGGCGGAGTTTAGACTCGGCGTCATCGGCCTTTCATTAGTCAGCGCCTTTGCTGAGGCCGGTAACGACTACATCTGGCCTACCGGCAATCTGGACGAGGGCCGCTTTAGTCCACGCGTGCGGGTCGGGCTGGGGATTCCGTTCGTCAACTTCTGAAACCCAGCATCAAGTCAGTATCTGCCTACCGGCCCGGATGATGCGCTTCACACCACCTGAAAAGCGCGTCCGGTGATGTTCCGGGGTTTCCGGGTCACTGACCTGGGCTCTATTTCGCCTCGAGCCAGTTTGGCCCCAACCCGACCTCGGCGACCAGCGGCACGGTAAGCGTATACGCGCCCTCCATCGTGCTTTTGACGATCTCGGCGACCCCTTCGGCCTCGCCCGCAGGTGCTTCGATCACGAGTTCGTCGTGAACCTGTAAGAGCAGTTTTGCACCTGCCTGATTTAGGAGGGGTGCGAGCTCGAGCATGGCGAGTTTAACGATATCGGCCTGCGTCCCCTGAATCGGCATGTTGTAGGCGGTGCGTTCGGCGTACTCGCGCGCGTTGCGGTTGGACGCGGCGATGTCCGGAATCATCCGGCGGCGGCCCAGCAGCGTCTCGACGTAGCCGTGCTCACGGGCAAACGCAAGCGTCGTCTCGATATACCCACGCACCTTCGGGTACCGCTCGAAATAGGTCTTGATAAAGGTGTCGGCCTCGGCGTACTCGATACTTAGTTCACGGGTTAGCCGGTGCGCCGACATGCCGTACAAAACGCCGAAGTTGATAATTTTGGCGACGCGGCGCATCGCGGGCGTAACTTCGGCGGGTGGAGCGCTATAAATCTGCGCGGCGGTGCGGCGGTGGATATCGTCGCCCTGTCTAAAGGTTTCGATCAGCGCCTCCTCGCCGGTGATGTGCGCCAAGATTCGCAACTCGATCTGCGAGTAGTCGGCTACCAACAGCGTCATCCCCGACGCCGCCACGAAGCCGCGCCGGATTTCGCGCCCAATCTCGGTTCGAACCGGAATATTTTGTAAGTTGGGGTTGGTCGATGAGAGCCGCCCGGTAGCGGTCGCGGTTTGGTTAAAGGTCGTGTGAAGCCGTCCGGTTGTGGGGTTGACGAGGCGCGGTAGTGGGTCCAGGTACGTGCTTTTGAGTTTGGCGAGTTCGCGGTAATCCAAGATCAGCGGGACGACCGGGTGCGCGTTGCGGAGGGGCTCTAGGGCGCTCACCGCGGTCGAGCGTTTGCCGGTGGTGGTTTTACGTCCGGCTTGCAGCTCGAGCCGTTCAAAGAGCAGTTCGGCGACCTGATCGCGCGAGTTGAGGTTCAAAGCCGGGTTCCCAGCGATCTCCCGGACCTGCTGCTCGAGGTCTAAAAGCCGCGTACTCATCGCCTCCGATTGCGCGCCCAAAAACGTGCTGTCGATCTCCACGCCGTTACGCTCCATCTGCGCGAGAACCCCTGCTAGCGGACGTTCGATCTTCTCGTACAGGTCTCTAAGCTGCCCGTCTAGTTTGGGCGGCAAAAGTTTGAGGAGTTCGGCAGTTACAACGGCCCGTTCAGAGGCCGTCACGCCCCACTCCGGTGCGCCGTAACGCCGCGCTACCGTCTCGGGGTCGGCGGTGTTGGGGTCCAGAACATACGCCATCAGCAGCGGGTCGTCGCCGGGGGAGACGCTCGGCGCGTCCTCACCACGAGACGCGAAGACGGCTAACGCCTTGGCGTCGCAGGCGTTGAGTATGCCTTCGGTACCCAGAACCGTTTGCGCCCACTCCGGTTCGACCTCCGCCACCGTTCCCGCAGACGCGACCGCCAGACCGACCAGGTCGCCGCTCATCGGGGAGGCGCTCGAGAGCACATACCCCAGCGCCCCCCCGAAAAAGATATCGGCGGAGGGAATCTTGCGGTAGCCCGTACGCGCCGACGGGCTACCTGCTGTACTCTCCTCGAGCCCGAGTTCGCGCAGTAACGTGCCGAACTCTAAAGTCCGCAAAAACTCGGCGAGCGCCTCGCGCTGCATCTCCGGTTTGGCCCAAACCTCCGGCGAGATGTCGATGTCGGCGTCCGTGACAATACGTGAGAGCTTGTGTGAAAAGCGCACGTCGTCTATGCTGGCCGCGACTTTTTTGGCGGCACTTTCGGGTTTGACGGTCTCCAGATTCTCCAGGATGTGCCCTAGCGTCCCGTATTCCTGCAAGAGTTTGGCGGCGGTTTTGGGACCGATGCCTTTAGCACCAGGAATATTGTCCGACGGGTCGCCGGTGAGCGCTCGAAAGTCTATCCACTGCGCCACCGTCACGCCGAACTTTTCAAAGACTTCGTCCGGTCCGAAACGGTCGTTTTTGGACAACCCGCGCACCGTCACGTGCTCGCCGACGAGCTGATAGGCGTCGCGGTCGGAGGTGACGATCTCGACTATGTAGCCCCTTTCGGCGCAGCGCGTGGCGATGGTACCGATGAGGTCGTCGGCCTCGAGTCCCGCCCGCTCGATCTGATGCAAGCCCAAAAGCTCGACGAGCTGTTTAATCTGTCCAATCTGCCGCGGCAAATCGTCCGGAATCTCGCGCCGCCCCGCCTTGTAGCCTTCATACTGCTCGTGCCTAAACGTTTTGGCGGGTGCGTCGAACGTTACGACCGTGGCGTCGAACTCGCCCTCTTCGGTTAGAATCCGCATGAGCGAGCGCAAAAATCCGTAGACCGCGTTTGTCGTCTCGCCGCGGCTGTTGCTGAGGTCGCGGATGGCGTAGTACGACCGAAACGCGAGCGCGTGACCGTCGATCACAACGATCTTGTGCCCGTTGCGCGCGGCGTCGGGTGCGGACGCGCTAGTCATGCGGGTGCGGGGTTGCGTCGGCGGCGTTAGGGGCAGAGAACATTAAGCTAGTTTACAACGCGGGTTTTGGCGGTGGTGCCGGGTGGGGGAGCATCCGGCGCTCAGGGCAGCGGGCGGTACATCAGCACGTCGGTCGTGGGGTCGGCCTCCATAAATCCGAACCGAGTATATAGACTCTGCATCCCGCCCGCCGAGATGAGCATGAGGCTCAGACGTTCTTTTTCGGCGTACGTAACGAGGTGCGACACGACCTCGCGCGCCACCCCCTGGCGGCGGTAGTCGGGGTGCGTCATCACGTCCAGCAGCTGCGCCCAGTAAACGTCGGTCAGGACGCGACCGAAACCGACCAGCGCGTCTTCGTGCCACGCCGCTACGAAATAGGGAGCACGTTCCAGCACGAGTTTCGTCTTTTCGTCCGTGCGTTCGCCGCCTTCGTTCCAGCCGACTGCGGTGTAGAGAGCGTTAAGGGCTTGCGGCGTCACCTCAGAATCGTTGGTGACAAACCTCATTCTTGCACCGCCTCTAAAAACCACCCCGGCAACCGCCCCTGCTGCCGCTTGACGAACTTGCCGAAATCCGCGTCCAGAACATACGTCACGGCAAAGTCGTCGGCGCTTCGGACGCTGCGCCCGTACGCCTGCACGACGCTCAAGCAGGTGCGCCAGTCGTACCAGCCGGGGTCGAGGTCGCGGCGGCGCGCGATCTGAGGGTCGCCCAGATACGGGTACGGCAGTTTGCACAACACCTGCCAGCGCGACAACTCACCGGGAAGGTCGATGCCTTCGGTCATGCTAGGCGTTAAAAGCACGGTCGGTTTGCGGCTTTTGAGGTGCTGCTCCAGCGCGGCGTCGCGCCCGTCCGCGCCGTAGTGGGTGACGATGCGGTCCCGGTGGCGTTTGGGCAACCCTTTGGCGATGTACGCGGCGATCTTGTAGGTGTGGGTGTGAATCAGACCCTTGTCGTCGGGATGCGATTCGAGGAGCTCGGTGATCTCAGCGACCACTTTGGGGAGGTCGCGCTCGAGGTAGTGCCGCGTCATCCGGGCGGTGTTGCGCGGATAGATAGGGCGGTTTTCAGGCGGAAACTCGGACGCGACCGCGATAATCTCGGCGTCTTCAGGTTCGATACCGAGACTTCGCAGGTACGTCGGGGGGTCCAGAATGGTCGCCGAGAGCATCAGCACCCGTTCACCGAAGCGGAACATCAGGGTTTCAGCAAACGACGCCACGCGCACCGGCTTAAAGGTCACGCGCTGCCCGTCGGCCCCGCTGCTGCGTTCAACCACCCATTCGACATTCTCTTCGTCGCGGCTGTAGCTGAGCAGTTCCAGGCGTGAAAGCTGCGTGTCGAGCCACTGTTTGTGGCTCAGGAGCTCGAGCGCGATCTCCGGTGGCACCTTGGAGCCTTTGAGCTGCGCTTCCAACTCGCGGCGGCGTTTGCTCAGGAGCGGCACCACGTCCTCGGCGAAGTCGAAAAACTCGCCGTCGTCGAAGGCCGTCGGCAGCATCTCGCCCACCCCGACCCGCCGGAGCTGCGCGTCGGAGAGCGTGACCTCGATAAAGCCCATCAGCGCGCCCTCGGTGTTGTGCGCCTCGTCGAGAATCAGCAGCTCACGCGGTCCAAACCCCCCCTGATAGTTGAGTTCGGTCAGGTAATAGGCGTAGTTCATCAGCGCGTTGTCCGCCGCCATCGCCTCGTCCTTGGCGCAAAAATACGGGCAGTCGTCGCACTCCGGAAACTTGCGCCCGGTTATGCACGGCGCGGCGGCGGCGTGGGTCGGGGCGACCAGGCAGCGGTAGTTGGCGCGGCCTTTCATCAGGGCCAGGTCGGGAAAATCGCGCCCATACTGGTCTTGCAGCAGCTTTTGCGCGGTCAGCAAGTAGGCGCTCCCCGCTTCGCGGGCCAGCGTTACGGCGATAGCGGACTTGCCCGAACCGGTCGGCGCTTCGATGACGACGAACCGTTTGCCCCGTTTGAAGGCGGCGCGGGCAGCGTCGATAGCCTCGAGCTGCCCCTTGCGGTAGGTTTTGAAGGGAAACGGCACCCGTTTAGGCTATCATCTCAGGTATGCGGGTAGTGGACCCACGAAGTCGGAATCTCTACTTCAGGTTCAGATAACCTTTTAGTTTCGTCATCTCGAGCTGCCAGACAACGTCGGATTTGTACAATTTGAAGCCGAGTTCGGTGTTGATAGCGAGCATCGGCGCGTTCGAGTTGGCGTTCCCTGTACGGATACGTTTGACGACCGGGCGCTCGGTCAAAACCTTTTGAATCATGGCGGCTTTAAGCCATCTGCCGAGTCTATTCCCCCTATACTCAGGTAAGACTCCCGTAGCTTGTTGGTCGAGGTTCTCGGGTTCTTCCGGATACCAGTACGTTACGGTAAAACCAGCCAGATTTTGGGATGGTTTGTGACGAACATAAAGTACCCGGCGCTCAACACCGCGAGCCATCTCATAAGCTTCCATTTCACGCAGTTGTTCAGGTTTCGTTTGCCGATCCTCCATCTCGAGGTCATCTCGAGGCGCGGTGTTCATCACGTTAAAAAGCTCTGCTACGGCGTCGATGTCAGCTTCGGGGTAACGGCCCCCCCAAAACCCCATCTCAAAGTCATGAGCTTGTGAGTCGGCGAGGTCTAACCAGCTACTTAAGAGTTTTTTATCCAACGCTTTTAGGACAAGCTGGCTCGTGGTTTCCTCCAAGCCCTTGGTCGCGCCGACGCGCTCGGCAAAACCTTGTCCGTCAGGTACGAATGAGCTTGTTTGGCCCATTGCAAGGGTTCTCTTGTACTTCTCTGCAAATGCAAGCGCTTTTTCGAGAAGTGGTTTTGTGTAGCCTTTTCCCCGGTACGGCTTTAAGACTCGAAGCTCTAATGGAAATAGATGCAGATTATTTTCGTCGAAGTCCACGCTCAGAAAAAGTTCGGCGACGATTTTCCCGTCTTCCTACAGATGCCAAACCTCGAGCTTCGCACTCTCGATCAGTTTCCAGCTTTGTGCGTTTTTGATACTGTACTCGAGCGATGTACCAGGGTCGTCAGGCATCGCTTCTTTACCCCACGCGCTCAGGTACACATGGCGGCTCTTGAAATAAGCGTCGCTAGCGGTCTCCGGATCGAGTAACTTCAGTTCTGGCATAGTTTGTTTGTCTCCTCATAAGTCCTATCGTGTTACGGACCGTCAGCTAAAACAACCGTCAACCTCAATTTTAGTCACCAGAAACACGCTTTCGCGCGAGTCCTGTGCAACTGGGCAAACCAAACCCGGCAGACGTGAATGCAGTTCCTCCACCATACCTCAGCGACAGATCCTGGTTATAAATACAATGATGAAGCTTCGCTACCTCGGCTACCCCTGCACCAACGTCACGCTCAACCTCACCACAGGCCGCACGCTGCGGCTCGCCAACCTTAAAGAGCCGCGACTCTCCAAAGTCGTGCGGGAAAACCTCTCGACCCTGTTAGAGCTGCTCCGCTGGAACGTGGCGCGCGATATTCGTTTTTTTCGGGTCGCGTCATCGGTCGTGCCGCTGGCCTCACACGAGGCGTTTCCGACCGACTGGCAGACGGCGTTTGCTGATGAACTTGCCCAAATCCGCGCCTTTGTCGAGGCAAACGATTTGCGCCTGTCGATGCACCCCGGTCAGTACACCATCCTGAACGCGCAGCGGCTCGAGGTAGTCGAGGCGGCGGTACGTGAGTTGGAATATCACGCTGCCTTTTTAGCTGCAACCGACCCCCGAAGCGGTACCATCACGCTGCACGTCGGCGGGGCGTATGGCGATAAGACGGCGGCGCTGGCGCGCTTTGCGGCGAATTTTTCCCAGCTCTCGCTCGAGGCCCAAGCTCGGCTGACCTTGGAAAACGACGACCGTACCTTTACTGCCGGGGAGGTGCTGGGGCTTTGCGAAACGCTGAACGTCCCGGTGGTATTCGACTTTTTTCATCACAAGCTCAACCCGACCCTCGAGACCTGGGACGCGGAACTGGTACCCCTTTTAGGGCGCGTCGTCAAAACTTGGGGTTCACGGATTCCCAAACTGCACCTCTCTTCGCCCAGAGACTTCACCACCGCCCACGCCGACCTGGTAGAAGCTGGAGACTTCGCACAGGCCGTGGACGCGCTTGCACAGTTCGGCGGTGACGCGCCTTATGACCTGATGCTCGAGGCTAAACTCAAAGATGTGGCACTTTTACGACTTTCAGAGGAGACGCTTGTAGCTCGTGGTTAGTGGCTTGTGGGGAGAAACTCCACAGGCTACAAGCCGCGTCACGCAATAAAAAAGGCCAACCCGTAATGGATTGACCGTAACTTTCGTTGGTGCCGAGGAGGGGACTTGAACCCCTACCTCCTTGCGGAGACCAGCCCCTCAAGCTGGCGCGTCTACCTATTCCGCCACCTCGGCAGGTGCTGAGCGATAGGTGCAAGAGCGATGATACCGGGCACTCTCAGCGGGTGTCAAGCAGGCGCGCCTTGTGTTTTGGGTCGTATGCTGGAGCTTGTGACAAAAGAACGCTACCAGAAAATTTCCACGATGCTCGCCCGCCGTCAGCCCGACCTGAGCGTGCTCGCTGAAAACGTGCACAAACCGCACAACCTGTCCGCCATTTTGAGAAGTTGTGACGCCGTAGGTGTCGGGGTCGTTCACGCCGTTCAGCCGACCGGCGGGGTCCCGACATATAACGAGACTAGCGCGAGCGCCGAAAAATGGGTCGAGGTCCGGGTTCACGCGTCGCTGGGGGAGGCCAGGGCTACCCTCGGTGAGGTGCAGTTTTTAGCCGGGCACTTTTCCGGGACTGCTAAAGATTACCGCGACGTGGACTATGCCCGGCCTACCTGTATCTTGCTGGGTAACGAAAAGCATGGGGTTTCGCACAGAGCAGCGGACTTAGCCGACGCACACATTATCATCCCGATGCTGGGGATGGTGCAGTCCTTAAACGTCTCGGTGGCGGCGGCGGTGATTTTGTTCGAGGCGCAGCGGCAGCGCCGTGAAGCGGGTTTCTACGACGCACCCCGTCTGGACGAAGCCGAGCGGCAGCGGTTGGCGTTCGGCTACCTGCACCCACGTCAGGCGGCGCGGCTGCGCGGGCTGGGGCAGGCTTTTCCGGAGTTGGACGACGACGGCGACATCACGCCCGTACAGGCTATAGGAACCGAAACCACCACAGAAACCGAGGTTTAGTGTGACCGACTCTACAGAAGACGTTCTACAGGCTGAATTAGGGGCAAAGCTCGAGCGCCTCCGCATGATGATGGTGGCTGGTAACGTCAGCGCCGTTCACGTGGCCAAACTGGGCAATCTGGCGTGGCTTTTGTGCGGCGGCGACGCGCTGGTGTCGTTTGCCGACGCGCCGGTAGCCGAGGCTGTGGTGACGCGGCAGCGGGTCGCCGTGGTGATAGCGGAGGTCGAGCGCGACCGGCTCGAGCGCGAAGCCTTTCCCCCCGGCGTCGAAGCGCACTACTACCCGTGGCAAGACCCGAACGCCAAAGGCGCGCTGCTAAAGGAGCTTCTGGGTACAGGTAAGGTGCTGGCGGATACGGCGGCGGTAGCGGGCGCGGAAGTTCGGGACTTCTGGCCCCTGCGGGTACCGCTTCTGGGGTCCGAGGTCGAACGTTACCGGGCGCTGGGCCGTGACGCTGCCGAAGCGTTCACGGGGACGCTCGAGCGCCTCACACCGGGTCTGAGCGAGCACGACGTTGCCGCCCGCGTCGCCTACGCCCTGCGCGAGCGGGGAATGCAACCCGCGCTGATTCTGGTCGCGGCGGACGAACGGCTACAGCGGTACCGGCATCCCTTACCGACAAATAACGTCTTTCACGACCGGCTGATGGTCGTAGCCTGCGCGCGGCGGCACGGACTCTACGCCAATCTGACCCGTATCGTCTCCGCCGCTGCGCTTGCGAAAGACGCCGGAGACGCCTACCGGCGGCTGCTCGAGGTCGAGAGTACCCTGCTGACCTATACCCAGCACGGCGTCTTGACCCGCGAACTCTTTCCGGAGATGCAGCGCGCCTACGACGCGGCGGGTTTCGTCGGCGAATGGGCGAAGCATCACCAGGGCGGCGCGTGCGGTTACGAAACGCGCGACTGGATTTTGCAAGAGGGCGGCGAGCGGATGCTGCATGAGGGCAGCGCCTACGCCTGGAACCCGTCTTTGCCGGGGCTCAAGGTCGAGGATACGGTGCTGTTACAGGGTGACGACCTGGAGGTTCTTACCCACGATCCGAACTGGCCCACTGTGGCGGTTGCGGGCAGGACGAGGCCGGGGGTGCTCGAGCTGGGCCGGTGAAGCCGGGCTAAACCCGTCCGAGGTGGGTGTCCTTAAAGGCGGAGGCGTACTTGAGACCGTAACCGACTGCGCGGTCCATACCGATGTGGGCCAGCCAGATGAGTGCGGCGGACGTCCAGAGAGGCGCTGAAACGAGCAGACTCCAAGCCAGCAGCGCGGCGGGGAGCGGGTAGCTGTGAAACAGGTTGTAGAGGGTCGCGCCGGTTTTGGCTCCCGCCAGATAGCCGAGCATCGCCAAGTCGGGTGCGAGCAGAAGCACGCCGAACAGAAGCCAGGAGCCACCGAACCAGGCGTAAGCGCCACTGCTGGCGAGTAGGAGCGTAAACCCCTCGAGGTGCAAGAGCACTTTGGGCGAAAGGGCGGATTGCTCTGTCGGAGTAGCTGAAAAAACGAGGGATGTAAGTTTCATCTTGTGGCCTCTTTTCTCAAAACGGACACTGTCCGCCTTTGTGAACACAACTCTATACGCCTAAGCCTGATATGTCAAGACGTACGCCGTTCACGTTGCTTCACCTTGTCACCGGGTACATTTTGTAAAGTGTCACACCGCGCCTGTCAGGTAAACGCCGAGACGCTCGAGGTGAACCGAGCACCGCAGCGCCTTACACTCGAGCTACACCTCACTGCAAAATTCAACCCAAAAAAGGATTCGTCCGCCGCTCCGCGCCAATGGTCGTCTCCGGCCCATGCCCCGGCAGCACCCGAGTCTCATTTGGCAGCGTGAGCAGTTCGCGGCGGATGCTCGCCAACAGCTGGGCGTGGTCGCCCCCCGGCAAGTCGGTACGCCCGACCGAACCCTGAAAAAGTGCGTCGCCTGCGAGCACGGTGCCGTGCTCCGGTAGATAAAAAGCGATGTGGCCGGGTGCGTGACCGGGGGTAAAAAGGCACGTCGCTTCGTGTTCGCCCAGCGTCAGCGTTTGGGCGTGTGTAAGCGGGGTGGTCTCGAGCACGGGTTGCTCGAGCGTCAGCCCAAAAAAGGCTGCGCTCTCGGCGGCGTGCGTGAACAGCTCACGGTCGTTTTCGTGCAGGTAGACCGGTACCGGAAACTGCCGGTGCACCGCCGCCAACGCCCCGATGTGGTCGAAATGCGCGTGCGTAAGCCAGACGGCGGTCAACTCAAAACCGTTCAGCGCCGCGATAAGCTGTTCGGCTTCGTCACCGGGGTCTATCAAAACGGCTTGCTGCGTGTCGTTATCGCTTAGCAGATAACAGTTCTCTTGCAACGGGCCGACGGTCAAAGTTTGGATGGAAAGCATATGTTCAGTTTAGCCTTGCATATTGCGTTCACACATCAGTGTCTGACCCAACCCCGGAACAGCTCGAGCAAAATCTCCGCGTACATCCTAAGCCGAACTGAAAAGCCTACCCAAAACCCGCGTTTTTCCTCTTTCATCACCTGCGACACACCCGGCAGCGGTACCTCGGCAACGCGCCAGCGGTTGCGTCTGGCATGTTCGGTGATAGCAACCTCGAGCCCGTAACGGCTTTCAGCCAAACCTTTGACCTCGAGCAGCTTTTCTCTCGAGACGCCCCGCTGCCCGTTGAGCTGTGGCGTCAGGCGCTGCGCGGTCGTTGTGCGCCAGCGCCCACCGGAGAAAATGCCGCGCGTCATTTCGGCGGTTCCAGCCTGAACGGGCGCGGCGAGCGCGCGCACGTGCTGCGGCGTCAGACCGAGTAGGTCGGCGTCTAAAAGGACCACCACCCCGGCGTTCAGGTGAGCGGCCCCCGCGACCACCGCGCCGCCCTTGCCCCGGTTGGGGCGGAGGCTCAGTACGTCTGCGCCCGCGCACCGCGCCGTCTCCGCCGTGTCGTCATGGGAACCGTCGTCTACGACCAAAACCGGCCCTAACGCCGCCGCCCGCGCCACCCCCACCACGCGGGCAACGTTCGCCGCCTCGTTATAGGCCGGAATCACCACCGCACAGCTCAGCACGCCGGAGTTTACCCCAGCGGAGCCCGCACTGCCAGAACCGGCCCTATACCCTCGCTGTCAAAACCAGCCCTAGCGCCGGATCAGGTCGCCGACTTCGCCGAAGCTTACCAGCACCACGAACAGCATCAGCAGCGCGATCCCTAAAAAGTTGACAAACTCCTCTTGTCCAGGTTTGAAGGGTCTGCCGCGGAGCGCCACCACTGCTGAGAGTAAGATACGCCCGCCGTCGAGCCCCGGAATTGGTAGCAGGTTAAAAAGGGCGAGCGAAAAGTTGATGATGCCTGCAAAGGTCAGAATCTGGATGAAGCCGCCGCGCGCCGCCTCGCCTGCCAAACCGACCATTCCGACCGGCCCGACAACTTCTTCGCTGCGCTGACCGGCAAAGGTCTGACCGAACGCCCGTACAAACCCGGTGATCGACTCCGGGACGATTCGAGTTAAAAATCTTGTCGTCTGAACGAGAGCAGCGCCGAAACCTATCTCAGGTAGGTCTTCAACTACCATAGGACCTAGTTGTACGCCTAAAACAGGCGTACCGGCGACGTTTTGTGGTGGCCAGGGCTCGAGCACTCGCACCTGCTCCCCACCACGGCGTACCAGCAGGTTTAGCTCCGAAGCGGTGGCGATGACCTCTCGCACCTCGGCTACGCTCGGATTTTGAATACCGTTGACCGCCAAAACCTCGTCGCCGTCCTTAAACCCGAAACGCTCGGCGGCGCTCTCCGGCATTACCTGTGCAAAAACCGCCCCCGACATTTCGGGCGTTTCTCCCGTCGCCAGAAAGCGGATGGGCGCGTTCGGCTCCGCCGTCATTACCGACGCCAGCAGCAATACCGCCAAAATAAAGTTGGCGATGACCCCACCGATAAGCACCCAGGTCTTTTGCCAAAAGTTTTTCTTCGTAAAGCCTTCGTCGGGGTAGTGCATGGTGCCGTCTTCGGCCGGTTCGGGCGCGAGTCCTTGAAGGTCCACGTAACCGCCGAGTGGCAGCAGCGACAACCGCCACTCGGTCCCGCGCCACTTTTTGCGGAGCAAAACCGGCCCCATGCCGACGCTGAAGGCGCGTACCGGGACGCCAACGCTGCGGGCGTTGAAGTAGTGCGCCAACTCGTGGATCACGACCGAAACGGTCAGGATAATCAGAAAAACAGCTGCGGTCAGCACGGCGCGCTACCGCTAAAGTGACATTTTGAGGTGAGCTTCATACCCTTTAGTATGGCAGCTCGAGCCTGGAAAAGCTGTCGGATACGTTAGAGATAAAAGCGTTCTTGAACGGCGCGGCGGGCTTCGTCGTCGGCTTCAGAAATGGCGTCCCAGCTGAGGTCGGTGTGCGGAACGTGCTCGAGGGCGTGCTCTAAAGCGCGCGGGATGTCCATAAACCCTATTCGTCCCGCCATAAACGCCTCGACTGCCACCTCGTCGGCAGCGTTGAGCACGACCGGAGCCGTTCCACCCCGCCGTCCGGCCTCGTACGCCAGCGCCAGACTCGGAAACCGCTCTAGGTCGGGCGCAGAAAACTCCCAGGTGCCGGTGAGGGGTAGCGGCTCGAGCGGCGTCGGAGGACGTTCGGGAGTGGTCAGCGCCACCTGAATCGGTAGGCGCATATCGTGCGAACCGATCTGCGCCTTGAGGTTGCCGTCTCGAAACCGCACCAGACTGTGAACCAGAGACTGCGGATGAATCACGACCTCAATTTTCGAGAGCGGCAGCTCAAAAAAGAAGTGGGACTCGAGCACCTCCAAACCTTTATTAAACAGTGTCGCCGAGTCTATCGTAACCTTGCCGCCCATGTCCCAGTTCGGATGTTTGAGCGCCTGCGCGGGGGTAACGCTTGAGAGGTCGCCCGGTCCCAGTCGAAACGGTCCGCCGGAAGCGGTCAGCACGAGCGCGTCGACGGCCTCCGGGGGTTCGCCCTGCAAGCACTGGAAAAGCGCCGACAACTCCGAATCGACGGGCGTAAGGCGCGCCCCGTGTGCTCGCGCCGCCTCCCACACGAGCGGCCCCGCGACCACCATCGCCTCTTTGTTGGCTAAAGCCACGTGCCGTCCGGCGCGCAGAGCTGCGAGCGTCGGCGCGAGTCCGGCAAACCCTGGAATCGCCGAGACGACGGTGTCAGCCTCCAGTTCAGCAATTTCAGCGGCGTCCGAAACGAGTTTTGTGTCGGGCGGCAGACCAGTGCGCACCCTGTCGGCGAAGGCGGCGTCACATGAGACGAGTTGCGGGCGAAAATGGTGTGCTTGCTCGAGCAGCAGCTCTACATTTTTACCCGCCGCCAGCCCCACGACCTCAAAACCGCGCCACCCTGCGACCTCGAGCGCCTGCGTCCCGATAGACCCGGTTGAACCCAAGATGCTGATACATTTCGTCACCCCGCCATTGTGACCTCTGGGGCCGAGGGTTTGTTGGGTCTGGATAGCGGTGTTTTGAAGGGCAGAAGGAAGAAGGGGGAATTCAGTAATCAGTAGTCGGTGGTCAGGAGTTTATAGAGGCGTGGTCTAAAACGCGTTTTGCGCCTAGAAACACTTGGGATTTGCCGTGTCGCCCAAACTCATCTAAACGCCAGATGACCGCGACACCCACGTCTCGAGTCAGATGAACCACGCGTCCGTCACCCAGATAGACGCCTACATGCGCGCCCCACGGGTCAGGCGTCCGGTTCCAGAAGAGCAGATCGAGAAGCTTCAAGTCACGTACGTGCTCGGTATGGCTCGTGTCTGCCCACAGCTCGCTCGAGCGCAGCGGCGGCACCTCGAGGCCGAAGTGCCTGAGCAGCGCATAGGCAAAAAGCTGACAGTTCGCTCCCGTACTCAGGTCGGTGTCCGCACCGGACGTTGCGCCAGGGTAGCGCGCACCGTTGTAGCGGACCGTCATAAAAGGTTTCGGGACGTTGAGCACAGGCCAGTTTACAAAACGCACGCCCAAGAGCGCCCTAGAAGCAAAACAGATCGGCTGCGGCTACTATCGCACATCTCGCCGACATTGCCCGAACGATTTCAGCTCAAAGCAGCAACACCCCGCTCTATCCGGTAAACTTAGGCGTTTATGACCCTAGCCGACCGGAAAGCTTTCCTTAAAAAGACAACGCACATGAAAGTCTGCGTATGTTCGTAGCCCAGTGGATGACCGCCGCGCCCCAAAGCGTCACCAGCAAGACGCCGGTGATGGAAGCGATGCAGCTCCTGCGTAAAGGCGGATACCGCCGCCTGCCGGTCGTCGACCGGGGCCGCTTGGTCGGTATCGTCACCGACCGCGACCTCAAAGACGCGACCCCGGCGGCGGCCAATACGCTCTCGGTTTACGAACTCAACTATTTGCTCAGCAAGCTCAGCGTCCGCGAGGTGATGACCACGCCGGTGGTGACGGTCGCCCCCGAAGACCCGGTAGAGCGGGCGTCGCTACTGATGGAAGAGCACGGCGTTTCTGGCCTGCCGGTGGTATCCGGCGGCGCGCTCAGCGGGATGCTGACGATCACCGACTTGCTGCGCGCCTTTATCGCCATGCTGGGCCTGCGCGACGGTGGTACTCGCGTAACCGTGAGTTTGCCCGACGAACCGGGGGTGCTGGCGCGGGCGGCGAGCCAGGCGGCACCGTCGAACATCGTCGCGGTCGTCACCGGCGGCGTCAAGGCGGGTAGCACCCGCGAGCTGGTGTTGCGAGTCGTCGGTGAGGGTGCCGCCGAGTTTCCCGAACGCCTGCGGGCGGCGGGCCTCGAGGTCAAGGATGTGCGCTGATGGATTTTAAGCAGCTCGAGGCGGCGGCGCGTGGCGGACGGGTGGCGCACACCGAGTTTTTGGAGCCCGACGAAGCGGCGCAACTCGCGGCCCGGTTGCGGAGCGTGGGCGTCGGTGTAGACGCGGACGGCGGCGTCACCGGGGCCAGACGGCGGGTGCTGACCGCCTACCCCGACCACATTCCGGGGGCCAGCACGCCGCTCGCCGCCGTGTACGTCGAGGGCGCGCCGAGCGAAGGTGACCTGCTCGCGGCGCTCCGGGCTGCCGGAATCGAAAAGACTGCCGTAGGCGACACCATAGAGCATCAAGACGGCCTCAGCGTCGTTATCTTGCCACAAGCTAAAGAGGCCGCCCTCAAGATCACCCACGTCGGCGGACGGCCCGTCACGGTGCAGGAGACCGAGCTGTCCCGGCTCGCGCGCGGACGGCAGCGGCGGCAACAGGTCATCGTGCCGTCACTCCGGATCGACGCTTTAGGCGCAAAAGCGTTCCGGGTCTCGCGCGCGTATTTCGCCAAAGGCGTCGCGGGCGGGCGCGTAAGCTTAAACGGCGCGCCTGCGGGCAAGTCGAGCAGCGCCGAAACCGGCGACGAGGTTTACGCCGAAGGTCTGGGCCGTTTTACCGTGCTGGAGGTGCAAGGCGAGACGCGCAAAGGTAACGTCAAGGTCGAACTCGAGGTCGAGCAGGGTTGACAGTCCCGCCGAAGGCTTTATACAATCTTCTTTGCGTTTGTTGGGGTGTCGTCTAACGGCAGGACCGCGGATTCTGGTTCCGCTAATCGGGGTTCGAGTCCCTGCACCCCAGCCAACCTAACCCTTAATGGGGCGTCGTCTAATGGCAGGACCGCGGATTTTGGTTCCGTTAATTTGGGTTCGAATCCCTACGCCCCAGCCAAGTAAAAATCTGCTAGAAGTAGCAGCGAGAGAGCGCCCAGAGTGAACGGGGCGCTCTTTTCGTGTTGTGTGTGGGCTAGAACGCAAATATTATCTGCGTGTATGCCGTCTCTGGCTCGAGCCCCTACGCGCGAGTCGTGAAGCGTTGTGGACGCTCAGGTCCGACACACTGCCGTTCGAGACCTCAACGATTTTCTGCCAGCGCCTAGCAATTTGCATATAATGCTGCGCCGTTCGGACGCTTCCGTCAAAGTGCTGCTCGAGCCAGAGGAGCCATTCCCCGTGCCGACACGTTTCTTTGGCCTCGAGTAGAAGTGTTCCGGCGGCGAGAGCGTTGACGATTTTTTCAGGGTGTTTCTGCGCGGCGGCGTGGTAAGTGTTGATGTGTTCCGCGATCTGAATTAGGTGTTCTCGTGCTTCGGCTGCTAGATTAGACACTACAAACCTCCTTGGTTTGTGAATGGCTCGGGGTGCTTTGAGTTTGGCGACCGGGGCACCCTCGAGCAACTTACGGTTATATGCGGATAAGAGAAAACCGCACCTCCTCTTCCGGTACGGTGCGATTCTACCAGATTTATAATATTTTTATCAAGCTTATTTGCGTCTCTGACGATACTCTCGAGCCATGTTAACTGCTTCAGTTACCAAAGCAGTTAACATGGCTCCGGCCTGTTAAATATGTTTTCGATTCTCTCTAAAGCCGCCCCCATTTCTTCTTCCTCTGCTTGTATATCCTCTGCCTCTGAAAGCTGCTCAACACGCCGCTCTGCTAATGCTTGGCGTGCCAACAACGTTAGCGCAATCATTGCAGGCAACTCCAACATCTTCAGCTTTTGCATATCGTCGGCTGACCCGGAAGCCGCTAGTTCCTCGGCACAGCCGATGACCGTTTCTCGACCTCTGCGGCTGTTGACCATCCAATCGAAAAAGGTTAACTCTATTCCGTAGTCAGTGAGTTTTACGTGGGTTGTTCTCGGTTTCTCTCCCCGACCTTTCGCGGTGTCATAAGCAATTACAAGCCCGCGTCTTTTCAAACCCTTCAGAGATTTTGAAAGCGTTACCGTTTGGCTCTTCGTCGGGCTATCGCCAAAAAAGCCCTTTGCCGACCACGGAGCGCCCTTTGTGCAGTATTCCTTCAGTTTCTCACCATCGGCAGCGGTGGCCTCGATCATGTGATAGTCAAACAAGCGCATGAGAATCGAGTATTGAAGCTCGCTCAGCTGACTTAAACCTCGTGCCGCCCCTCGCTTACCTTGAGTACTTCTCCTAATCCTGACAATTCTTCTATCATGTGCCATAACTTGCCCCTTAAATCTGTGTGCCAACTCAGCCAAAACAGCCTTTTGCGCCCATAACCATTTAACAAAGTCTACTACACAACCGCTTCTAGAACGGCGTAACCCGCGCCTACCGTAGCAGCCTAAACAGCCCCGCCGTATTTTTGTTCCATTAATCACGAGGCAAGCCCCCCAACCCCACTGCGGTACGTTGTAAACAGTGCGCGCAGCAGCGCCTATCGGAGGTACACATGGGACTTTTTGGCAATTTGTTAGGTAACGCTTCGGAGGTCGATACCGGGCGGCTCGAGGGCGACTTCGCTACGCTGCTCGTAGACGGCGAGCAGATCGAACACGCTTACCGGCTTTTTCGTAACCTGATCGTTTTTACCAACAAACGGCTGATTATGGTGGACAAACAGGGTATGACGGGTAAAAAAAAGGAGTTTTTGTCGGTGCCGTACAGCAGCGTCACCAAGTTTTCCAAAGAGGGCGCGGGCCG
>JAABUN010001787.1_pt1 | contig 43617 bp, 37 predicted proteins | sample 5559311 | NCBI WGS metagenome assembly JAABUN01 (sample SAMN10711877, study PRJNA513370) | rock metagenome | isolation source: Antarctica rocks | place: Antarctica: Victoria Land, Siegfried Peak sud
GTCCGACTTAATCATTGAAAAACTGAAAAGTTACACCAGAGAAAAGATAAAATCCTTGGTTGGATATGAATACTTACAAAAGGCTTGTCAAGTATTGCACTCTAACCAAGTGTAAAGCGTATTAGAATTTGAAACGGCGACTTTTTGGCGCGATATTCTTTTGAATGTTCAAGAGATTTGGAAGGAAAAGAATCTGCACCTGCGACTCGATGACGCGATTGATAATTTTGAAATTACTGAAAAGAATGAAGAGGTTTTCATTTATCTGGTAACGCAGCGCGGCAGGAAAATTTTGGGAAAACGAGTTTTTGTTTTTGAGAAAAAAAATAACCTTGCACTGGAAAATTTTATCTCGCAGTTTCTATGGCAATTCTACCAATTTCACGCGCCAAAAGAGATTTGTGTAGCGTGGGATTTTCCCAATCGCAAATTTTTGAGCGAATTTTTGTGCCGCCGCGAAAACAGAAAAATCAAAATAAACATCGTCAAATCAGATGACCAAAAAATAACTACCGAACGAGCATTCGGAAGAACAAAATTCGAGTTTGATTTCCGGCAAATCAAACCGCCGCCCGGCTATAAAGATATACAAAATGAACTGATAAAAGAATTTAATCTAAAGTATCAACCAAAACGCATCGAGTGTTTTGACGTGGCGCACATTTCAGGCACAAATTTCGTCGCGGCAAAAGCTGTGTGGGCAAACGGCGAGTTTTTGGCGAATGAATATCAGTTTTGGTTTTTTGAGGAGAATAATGAACTCAAAATGCTTGAAAAAGGAATTGAAAAGAGTTTTGAAGAAAACAAGAAAACGCCCGATTTAGTTCTTGTTGACGGCGGAAAACCGCAATTAAATGCGGCTTTAAATGTTTTAAGAAAGCTGGGGTAAAGGAAATTTTCTTTAATCGCCGCCGTTAAACCACCGCGCCGACATAATGAAGTTTCGCATTTTATTTCGGAAAATGGCGAAATTTTCGCTATGAAACCGAATTCTGACGCGATGCGATTGCTGGTTCGCCTGCGCGACGAAACGCACGAACTCGCCAACCGCATTCATCGAACCTTGCGCGATACGTCTCATTTTTACGAATTGGCGGGTATTTTACCGGATTTGAACGAAAGAGAAAGAACCAGCTTGTTGCAAAAATTCGGCTCGATAAAAAAACTCAAACAAACCGGCGAAAATGATTTTGTCGAAATATTCGGAGACGAAAAAGGCAGGAAAGTTTTTGTCGCCTTGAATAATAGTAATCTTGACAAAAATTTGCCCGTGAAATCCTTGATAATTCCGATTAGATACGATGACCCGAACGGTTTGGCAAAAGATTTACAGCCTTTAAGATTAAGGCATAAATAAAGATTGTAAATTAAAAAAATCGTGGGAGAAAATTCTTTTAACTAGATTTTCAAGGTATATAAACATCCCATAGCGATATGAGATATTCATCACCATTTTCAGAAAAGAAGTCGCGTTTTACATTTCCGTTAACATCCAATATCCGCATTCGTCCGATACGAAAATAGCGGTCTGTTCCGCCCGTGTCTTTTTTAAAATCCAGCTTATCTTTGTTTTTGCGCTTGTTATGCTTGTTTTGATTACTTTTTGTTAAATCATCAGGCAGTTCCAACACCAACGGGGTAGATAGACGGTTTTCAACATCAGGCACGCCGCCGATGTCGGCTGGGTCCCAGATTTCTGGATTTACGCTTATCAACTTTTGAAACCAAAGTTGAATAATCACGCCGCGGCTATCTCGATAGCGATAACCAAAAGGAGTACTGATTAGTGATTTTTCATTTATTTGGTTAACCAGAACGCTTTTAATAACTCCAAAACTTCCTTTATATTGATTGAGTTTCTTCCGTTTAGGATTGCCGGTAATATCGCCCGCATCTCTAAATCCGTCAACCGAGTCAATGATAAAAGAACCGGATTTAATAATAATAGGCGGCAGTTCGCCTTCCTCTACATCTTTAATCCTTTTCACCAACCAAGTAATTAGAACTCCAAGCGCAATCACGCCGATACCAATAGCTGCAACTGATTTAGAATCAATTTGGTCTTCGGCTCTTTCAATCAAGTCCGTTGTATTCATAGTCAAATCTCCTAGTTTTAGTTTGTTGAAATCAATTCTTTACAATTTAGCTAAGTTTTCAGCTTCCTTAAAGCTAAGGTTAATGTCAGGCTTTTTCAAGTAAACATTAAAATACTCCGCTCCCCAATCATTTTGTAATTGAGATAATGTTTCAATTGCCATTTTTCCGTATTTTCTTGCATTTTCATCATCGCCTTTTTGTTTGCCGGCTTTTCCGGCAATCAGCCAGGCTCGCCAACCCGACTCGGTTTGCCCGGAATTTATAAAATAATCCTTTGTTTGCAATGCTGTTTCCAATGCATCTGAATAATTGCCTGTATTGAAATAACCTTCGGCGAGCGTCAGTTTGGCAGAATTGATTTTTCGAGCGTCATTGGTATTTATTGACTGCTGCACAGCTTTTATGCAATTCTGGATTCCTTCGGAACTTCTCGGATTTATAAATGTTTGGGTAAGTCCGATTATCTGATTCGCTTCCGACGAGAGAGGAGAATCATTTGAAGTGCGTGTTTGTTTAGCCTCAACGATAGCCACAGTGAAATCTCTGTTGCTCAACGCGATACGGGCATTTAGAAAATGTATTTTGTTGTTTAGCTGCGGAAGCGGATTTTCTCCTTCATCGAGGATTGTTCGGGCTTTCGAAAGTTTATCTTTCGCCTCTTCAAACCGACCCAATTGGTAGAGAACATCGCTCGAATAAAATAAGCTGTGTGCGGCATAAAAGGAATTGTCCAAAGATTGATACAAATCATAACTTTGTTCAAAACGCTTGAGAGCTGCCGGATATTTCTCTTGAACAATTAAGGTATCGCCGCCAGCCATTTTTGCATAGGCTCTATCGGAAATTGACGACTGCTCCGAATTCTCAACCTGTTCAAATGCTCGAAGCGCTTGGTCGTAATTCTCCCTCATGACTGCGGCGCGTCCGAGAATAAGATTGGCTTGCGCGACTTCTTTTTGGTAGCCGCCCTTTTGATAAAAGGGAAGAGCCTGCCGGACAAAATCTGCTGCTTCGTCCGGTTTTTTTTGCTGTATTCTTAAACTTCCCAGAGATAATAAAGCTCTGGCTTCGTTGTTAAGTCCTTCGTCTTTACGGGAAAATTCGAGAGCTTGCCGAAAGTTCTGTTCGGCTTTGCCGTAATCGGCGCGCACCAGAAAAGCGTTTCCCAGACTGATTAAACCGTTGGAAGCGAGGTTTTCCATCCGCTCCTGTTTAGCTAAAGCTATCGCTTTTGAGGCGTATTCTTCGGCGCACCGCGTTTTTCCCAGACTGCTGCAGACACTGCTGATTTGCAGCATTGCCCGAATTTGCTGGTAATTATTAGCTCTCGGATTGCCGATTACCTGCTCGAATTGAAGAAGTGCGGCATCTGATTTCTCCTGAATATTAAAGGAAACGCCGCGCTGATATTTTACCTCGGCGACTCCTTCGTCGTTGCTCAGCCGGTCATAGATATTTTCGGCGCGGTCAAAGGCTTCGTTAGATTTGTCGTATTCGGCTTTTCGTTTTAGCAGAATTCCCAGCCGCAGAAATCCCGCTCCGTATTGACCGTTTAAATTCAGGGCTTTTTCATAACAATCCTTTGCTTTATCCGTTTCCTCATTTTTCTCGTAAGCGCGCCCCAAATCCAAATAAACGTGCGGCTCGGTAGGATTACGCTCCGCTATTTTTTGGTAAATTGTGATTGCCTGTGGAAAGTTGCGAATGATAATAGCGTTTATCGCGTCAAGGTAAAGTGTATCTTCAGTTTGATAAAAGGGAGAGAGGAATGTTTGCTTTTACGCTCCAGTTCATTGACTTTAAGCATTTCGCCTTGCGCAAGTCCGAAATAATCTAGCTCCACCCAGGTCTCGGCTAGAGCGGCGTGGGCATTGGAAAAGTCGTAATCGATTCTAATAGCGTCTTCGAACATTTTACTCGCTTTGAAATACGTTCCGTCCCTTAATGCTTCCGCGCCGATATTGAACAATTTTACAGCTTCGGTTTTTGGAGGTTTTACTGAAGCCGCCCGAATTAAAAAATATACAAATAAGGAAATCCCAATCAAACTAAGCACAACAAAAAGAGTATAGCGGGAGTTGTGCGAAACTTTCGCTTTATTTGCAGATTCTATAAACGGAGGATTATCAGTGGGAATTACTTTAATTGGATTAGTTGTAACATTTATTGTTTTGTCTGTATTAACTTCAAGAATTTGGGTTTTCGTTTCCGCTTGTTCGTTTGCTGAATTCCTGTGGTCAAGTTTTGATTTGAAATTCAACTCTTGCTTGAACTCATTAAGATCATCCAGTAAATGTTTCGAGGTTTGATAACGTTTTTCTTTATCTTTGGAAAGAGTTTTATAAATTATTCTTTCAAATTCGACTGGAATTTCAGGATTATAGCTTCTTAAAGATTTCGGCTCGCCTGTTAGAATTGCTGCCAGAACATCTGAGGTTGTTTCACCTTCAAACGGTTTTCTCTTTGTAAGCATTTCGTAAAGAACAACACCCAGACCCCAAACGTCGGTTCTTTCATCAACCGGTTTACCGCGTGCTTGTTCGGGCGACATATAACCGACTGTGCCGAGAATCGTTCCGGCTTGTGTATTAACTTGGGCTACGGTTAACGCTTCGCTTTTGTTTAAAGTAAATTTTTCTTCTGTAAGTTTTGCAAGCCCGAAATCCAAAACTTTTACTAAGCCGTCTTCCCTGAGCATTATGTTTTCCGGCTTTATGTCGCGGTGAATTATATTAGCTTGATGTGCCGCCTGAAGAGCGGAAGCTACCTGAATGGCTATGTCAAGAATTTGCGAATACGAAAGCGATTTATCGGGCTTAAGCCTCTCACGCAAAGTTTCGCCCTTGATAAATTCCGATGCGATAAAGCGCGAGCCATCCATTTGTCCGATTTCATAAATCGTGAGAATATTCGGATGATTAAGAGCGGAGGCAGCTTTAGCTTCCTGGACAAAACGACGAATTCTTTCCGTATTATCGGCAACATCGAGTGGTAAGACTTTTAATGCGACAAGCCGCTCTAATTCTGTATCTTCCGCCAGCAAAACTTCACCCATTCCGCCTGCTCCAATTTCAGAATGAATACGGTAACGCCCTAAATGTTTTCCGGAAGATAGCATAGTTTGCTGTCAAGATTTTAGCTAACCGAAAGCCTTAAAAACTAAACTTGTTTGAAAAAATGTGAGATTACTATACACCCGCGCCAAATAACTGACAAGTTTTTTATGAAAAACTTGTCAGTTATTTTCCCTGTCAATTAAGAAGAATTTTGCGTGAAACATTGCCGCTTGGAAGTAAGAAAATCGAGGTAATCAAAGTTACTGAAATTTTAGTGACGATGGAAGTTGAGAATTGATTTGAAAATCTATTAAGTTATTGAAAAGGATGGAGGCGGCGATCGGAATCGAACCGATGAATAAAGCTTTTGCAGAGCTCTGCCTTACCACTTGGCTACGCCGCCATTTTTGATTTTGAATTTTAGATTTGCGATTTTGGAATTCTGCAAGAATCTAAAGTTTAATTGTAAAGAACGAAAACTTATTCGGTAAGCAATTGAAGCGACGCTTCGGGCAAAAAATTTACCAATCGCGTCGCTTCTGAAAGTTTTGGAGCGGGAAACGAGATTTGAACTCGCGACTTCGACCTTGGCAAGGTCGCGCTCTACCACTGAGCTATTCCCGCTCGACCGTAAATGATAATTCTACAAACTAAGCAGATTTTGTCAAGTCAGACATTATTTATAAAACGAATTTACTTTCCTTCGACCGTTATGTCCTTAATAAAATTCCAGTCGCCGCTCGAATTGATTTTGATATCACCGATGCGCTTATTGAAAACAACCATATTTGCCGGATACCACAGGGGAAACATCGGCAAATCGTTGCTGATAATTTCCTGCGCCTTAAAATATAACTGTTTGGCATTTTCGCGGTCGGTTGAATTTAATGCCTGGTCAATGACTTTATCGAACTCCGGGTTACTGTAACGGCTGCGATTACAACAGGAAACCTTTCCACCGGGAATCGCGCTCGTCGCAAATAAATCATTGAGGAAAATAGGATCTTGATTGCCGCCAACCCAAATTCCCGTATTCATTTGAAATTGTCCAAGACCAAGCTCTTTTAGTAACACGCCGCGTTCCATAGTTTCAATTTCGACATTTAATCCGACATCTTTCAGCGCGCTTTGTATGACTTGGGCGTATTGACTGACGGCGTTGTTTCCGGCGGAAAATTTATACTTTATCGGCTCGTTTTTATAACCCGATTCTCGAATAAGTTGTTTCGCTTTTTCTTTATCGAAACTATATTTTGTTCCGGCATTGTAAGCCCAAGATTCGGTCGGCAGCATAGAATGGGCGATGGTCGCCTGCCCGAATAATAATTCGCTAATGATTTTTTCGCGGTCAATCGCATAACCGATTGCCTGCCTGATTTTCGGATTGTTGAGCGGCGGCGATTGAGTGTTGAATTGCAGATACTGAATGTTTGAACCGTTGAATTGGTCAACTTTCAGATTCGGGCTTTGTCCCAGAGATTTTAACGTATCGGGAGTCAAGTTGCTCGGAAGCGGAGCAATATCGACTCCGCCACTTTGCAGTTCGGCTTGCAGCGAATTTGCGTCGGTTACGGTTTTTACACGAATTTTCCGCACCTTCGGCACACCTTCCCAATAACTTGGATTTGCTTCGAGTTCGACGATGTTTTGCGATTGGTCGAAATTAACAAACTTAAACGCGCCTGTTCCGATGGGCTGAGTTTTTTGCTGTTCGATTGTACCTTCGGCAATAATCGGAACGGCGACAAGATTTGAAAGAAGTTTATTCTTTAGAGACGGACGACTTAAAGTAAAGCTGACGGTTTTTGCGTCAGGCGTATCAATCGAAGTGATATGCGGAGTTTTTTGCTCGTTGATGGTTTCAAAAAATGAGCCGGCTTTATACGCGCTCTGACTTTTGAAAAGCTCGTCAAATGTGTATTTGACATCGGCGGAAGTAAAATCTTTATCATTATGAAACTTAACATTGTCTTGGAGAACAAAAGTTATCGTTTTTCCGTCTTCGGACGTTTGAATTTCCTTTGCTAATTCGCCGACATATTCAAATTTTTCGTTTTTCCTAACCAGAGAATTAAACATCAGACCGCGAACTCTTTCCGCCGCCGCGTCCGAAGACAGCGAAGTTAAAGTATCAAGCGTTGAAAATTTTTCAGGCAGCGCGATGGTAACGAATTCATCGGTTCTGTTCCGACAGGAGAATGAAAAAATAAGACATACAATAAAGAAAATACTAAAAAATAAACGACGTAAAATCATTTAACCTCCATAACTGTAATTAACTTTTTTATTTAATTCGGCAATTTCTCGGGAGAGAATTTGCAAACGAGCCATGTCTAATGGCAAAGGCGGTTGAAGCAAAGACTTAACTTGAGTAATACGATTTAGGGATTCTTCAATTCTCGTTTCTTTTATTTCGCCTGTTTTTACAGCTTCTACAACCGCCGTAAAACCTTTGCGTATAAGGTCTACGTCAGCACAAATCGAAACCATATCGACACCGGCATTTATCGCCATTACGCAAGCGTCGCCGATTGAATAATTTTTCAAAATCGCTCCCATCTCCAAATCATCCGATATAACCAAACCTTGAAAGTTCAATTCAGAACGCAGTAGATTGTTGATAATATTGAAACTCAATGAAGACGGTAAAAGTTTGTCATTTACGTCCGTTTCCTGCAAGTCAAAGAGCGGGTAAGTCGCGTGCGCGACCATTACAGCGTGAACTTGCGCTGATTTGAAAAGTTTTCGGTAGGGAAATAAATCAGTAGCGAATAAATCTTCCCGGGTTAAATTTACGATTGGCAAATCCTCATGCGAATCAGTTTGGCTCGCGCCAAGTCCGGGGAAATGCTTGATACAGCCTAAACAACCGCCGTTCTGCAGAGTGTCCAAATATGCGTCTGCCAATTCGCCAACGGTTTCTTTGTCATTACCAAAAGCCCGAGAATATAGACCGTTTGCGTTGCCGCCGCGATGCTCACCCATCACATCAACAACCGGCGCGAAATTCATGTTAAAACTCAACATTCGCAAAACTTCACTTGTGATTTTTGCCAGTTTTTCAGCAACTTCAGTGGTTTGAATTGAAGCCGCCGAAGGCATCGGTGTGATAATGCGGCGTAAACGGTCAACCAAACCACCCTCTTGGTCGAGGCTTATAAACGGTTCAATCAATAGAACTTCTCGGATTTCATCAAGAAGATTTCTGGTTTGCGCGGCATTTCGTATATTTCTGGCAAAAAGACAAATGCCACCGGGCGTTATGTCTTCTAAAAGTTGTTGTACTTCTACATTGATTTCAATCCCTGAAATACCAATGAAAAAAAGCTGACCGATTTTTCTCTCTAGTGATAACGACATAAATAATTGACTCACACCAACTTGAAACAAAAAAGCTAAAGTAATAAATCAAAAGTTGAATTCTCGACTGTTAATGTAAAACTTAACTTTATATTTGGTCAAACTATTCGTTTTTGTAATTGAGCCAAAAAGTTTTTTAACTCATCGTCTGACATATTCTCAAAATTCGCGCCGCGCAAAGCATCAATAACACTCTCATTTGAACTCGCAAACAAAGAAAACTGCGATGAAAATTTTCCTTTTCCGGCACGACCGACGGCGGTTACCAAAGCGTCGGAGTTTTGTTTTGCATCTGAAAATACCGCTAATTCATATTGTTCCAATTTCGATAAAACTTCTTTCGCCCGCGTGATTATGTTTGTCGGTAATCCGGCAAGTCTGGCTACGGCGATGCCGTAAGACTTTGAGGCTTTTCCTATTTGGAGTTTGTGAAGAAAAGCAATGTCACCGTTTTTTTCGGTTGCTAAAACTTGATAATTTTTCGCGCCAGGAAGTTTCTCGGCTAGTTCCGTCAATTCATGATAATGCGTGGCGAAAAGAGTTTTGGCAGAATGTTCAGGAGAATTATGCAGATATTCGGCAACCGCCCAGGCAATTGAAAGTCCGTCGAAAGTAGAGGTTCCGCGACCTATTTCATCTAATAAAACTAAACTCCGCGGCGTGGCGTTATGTAAAATTGTGGCGGTTTCGGTCATCTCGACCATAAATGTCGAACGCCCCGATGCCAAATCGTCTGATGCGCCGACGCGCGTCCAAATTCGGTCGATTATCGGCAATTTCGCGTAAGTTGCCGGAACATATGAGCCGATTTGAGCGAGAATTTGAATTATGGCAATTTGCCGTAGAATCGTCGATTTACCGCCCATATTCGGACCTGTGAGAATCAAAAGCCGGTCAGTCGAGTTGTTTAAATATAAATCATTCGGAACGAAAGTGTGTCCGCTATAAACTTCGACTAGCGGATGCCTGCCGTTTTTTATCTCAATTTCATCCCCATCGTGTAAAGTCGGAGCGACATAATTATATTTGGCTGAAATTTCCGCTAAACTCGCCAGCGCGTCTAAAGTTGCGAGAGCGCGTGCGGTTGATTGTAGCTTTTGCGTTTCCATGGTAACTTCAGCACGGATTTTTTGGAATATTTCCGATTCAATTTCCTTAATGCTTTCATCCGCACCCAAAACTTTTTGCTCCCAATCCTTCAACTGCGGCGTGGTAAATCTTTCGGCATTGGTTAAAGTTTGACGACGTTCATAATCTTCTGGAACTTTGGCGAGATTGCCTTTCGATATTTCGATAAAATAGCCGAAAACATTATTGAATTTAATTTTTAAGTTAAAAATTCCAGTGCGTTTTTTCTCGCGTTCTTCAAAACTTGCAATAGTTTGCTTAGCCGAAAGCGAAATATTTCGCAATTCATCTAACTCCGCATTAAAGCCTTCACGGATAACGCCTCCGTCGGCAATATTGACCGGCGGTTCATCAGAAATTGATTTTTCGATTAAATCACGAATTTCGGGAAGCTCAAAAATGTTTTCGGTTAAAACTTGCAGTAGAAGCGACTGAGCGTCTGATAACGATAAATTGATAATCGGTGTCTGGGAAATGGAACGATTTAAGGCAAGTAAATCTCTCGGTGTCGCCGTTTTTAGATTTAAGCGTCCGACAAGTCTTTCCAAATCGGCGACTTCCTTTAAAAGAATACGAATTTTGTCGCGCAAAATTAAATCGGTTAATTCGGAAACAGCGGAAAGTCTGGTTTGAATTTCTGTTCGTTTGATTGACGGGCGGAGAAGCCATGAGCGCAGAAGCCGCGCGCCCATTCCAGTAACGGTTTCGTCAATAATGCTGAGAAGTGTGCGTTTATTCGTTTCCTTGCGCGATTCGACGACTTCGAGATTTTTGAGCGTAATCGCATCCAAAACCATAAAATCGTTGGCTTCAAAAAAGTTGATTTCGGAAATATGTTCGGCGGAAACTCGCTGTGTTTCCTGCGCATAGCGCAGACACGCGCCTGCTGCCCGAATCGCCGCGGATTTGCCTTCCAAACCAAAACCGGACAAATACCGAACATTCAGTTGCTTTTTCAGAAGATTCGCGCAATCTTCTTCATGAAAAAGCCAATCGTCGAGCGATGTCAAAGTCGCCGAAAATTTATTTGAATGTGGCGCAATCGAAACCACGTTTTTTGATTTGCTGTTAATTTTCGATGTTGGATTGGCAAAAGAGTTTTCTATTAAAACCTTTAAAGATTCGGGAAACAGAATCTCTCGCGGCGCAAAATTTTCAATGTCCGCGCAGGTTTTCACCCAAGCATCAGCGCCGAATGTTTCAGTCGAAAAAAATTCTCCCGTTGAAACTTCCAGAAATGCTATGCCGAAAGTTTCATCCGCACCGCAAACCGAAGCCAGATATACTGATTCATTCGATTCGACAAGCTGCGGGTCAATCGCCGTTCCGGGCGTAATAACGCGGACGACTTCACGTTTAACTAATTTAATTCCTTGTCCCGCTTCCTCGGTTTGTTCGCAAATCGCCACACGATAACCTTTTTTGACCAGCCGCGAAATGTATCCGGCTGCCGCGTGATGTGGCACGCCGCACATTGGAATCGGATTTTTTGAGTCTTTGTGTCGCGCTGTGAGAGTAATATCAAGTTCACGCGAGCCGATAACGGCATCTTCGTTGAACAATTCATAAAAATCACCCAAGCGGAAAAACAGCAAAGTTCCGGGATATTGTCTTTTTATTTCGAGATATTGCCGAAGCATCGGTGTAGAGTTTTGCATAAATTATTTGAAATTCAACCCCGAACTTTAAAGTTTAAGCTAAAAGCGAAAATTTGAAAACATCAATTTTCAGAAGTTATGATTGTTTATTTTTTACAATTTTTGTTAAAATACTTTTTTTATGACTTAAATTGAAACGGATATTTATTAATCGTTATAAACTTTCCACGGTGAATTTGAATCAAAGGCTAAAATCCCTTCCTAGTTTAAGATAAGATTTGGAGTTAGGTGTTATGAAACCAGTAAAAATCATTTCGCTATTGTTTGTCTTCGTATTTTTGTTGAATGTCTCGATTTACAAAACTTTCGGTCAAAGCACGGAAAATGTTAAGCCGTTTGGAAAAAGCGATTCGACAACGGAGAAAAAAATCACTCAACCGCAAATTGAAAAAAGCGAGAATACTGAAGTTCAGAAAAATATCGGTGTAACGAGCAATCAAAATCCCTCTAAGGATACCAATAACGAGCGCTACCGCATCGGTTTTCAAGACACGCTCGAAGTGAATGTTTATCGTCATCCAGAGCTTTCACAAAATGTTGCCGTCAATCCTGACGGAACAATCTATCTGCCGCGCATTGACCAACCGATTGTAGCGGTTTGCAAAACCGAAGGGGAATTAAAGGATAATATAACCGCGCTTTACAAAAACTATTTGCGTAATCCGTTCGTCAATGTGCGGGTGAGCGATCAGAGGTCGCAGGGGTTTGCCGTAATCGGCGCGGTACAAAAACCGGGAAGTTTTTATCTAAACCGTCGAGTTCGTCTCTTAGAACTACTTTCATTAGCGGGTGGTCAGGACGTAGAATTTGCCGGTGGAAAAATACAGGTTGCCAGAATCGGCAGCGTTGCGGCTTGTAGAGAAAATGTTGAAACACCGGATGAAAAAGATGATTTTGAGTTTTTAAGTTTTAGCTTGAGGGACGTTCTCGAAGGCAAACAAAATCCTTGGATGCAGCCGGGCGATATTATTTCCGTTCTGAAATCCGAAGAAGCCTACGTGGTCGGAAACGTTTTCAAACCAGCCAAAGTTCCGCTCAACGAGCCGGTTACTCTAACACAAGCGATTGCCTTTGCCGGCGGACTCGATGCGACTGCCAGAACTGATAAAGTCGTTATCCAGAGGCAGGCAACGGGAAATTCGCCTAAAACGGACTTGGTATTTAATCTGAAAGATATTCGAAATAAAAAAATTCCTGACCCACAATTACAGGCAAACGACATTGTTGACGTAGGAACAGATAAGGTCAAGTCTATTCGTAACGGCTTGTTAAAAGCCATAACGGGCGGATTGGGAAATGTCTTTTATAGATTTCCTTAATTTTTATGAAAGAAAGTCGTGAAATAATACAGAAAAAAGTTGAAACGGTTGAAATCGAGCGTCCGTTTGAATCACAGCTTCCTGCAACTAGCGGCGGTTATGGAGCATATCGGCAGCTAAATGCTCCAGACGGTTTTCAATTAGCGGACTACTGGCGGGCAATTCGTAAAAGATTATGGCTAGTTATCGGAATCACCGTTTTATTGACGACCTTAGCCGCGATTTATATGGTGCGGAAACCGGATATCTACCAGGCAAATGCGGTAGTTCAAGTAGATTTGGAGCAAAATAATCAGGATTTAGCAATGAGCGACCGCCGCTCGCCCGTGTCTGGTCAAGACCCGTCTTATTTCAATACTCAACTGCAACTGTTATGGAGTGAAACTCTTCTGCGGAGAGCGGTCAAAGATTTGAGTCTTGACAGTAATAAAGAATTTCAGAAAGCCAAAGCCGAAGATTCGGTTTCGACTTTGAGAGGTTTATTAAAAGCAATCGGTCTAGCGAGCGATACCAAGAAAAAAGAAGTAAAAGGTGTTGATGAAGTTTCTGTTTCTGCCAGTACGACCCTTGGCTCTGCCGAAGAAATTGCTGAAGCCATGCGGCTTGCACCGTATGTCGGTATTATAAGAAAAAGTTTCGTAGTCGAACCTCGCAGAGAATCAAGAGTAGCTTTCAAAGAAACGCGCTTGATAGACATTTCCTATAAACATACCGACCCGGAATTCGCTGCTTTAATTGTAAATGGCATTGCCGAAGTGTTTGCTAAGTCTAATCAGGAAAAACGCTCCGGCACGAGTCGTAAAACAAACGATTTTTTGCAGGAACGGGTTGCTCAACTTCAATCCGAGATAAAAAGCAGCGAAAACAAGTTATTTGAATTAACTAAAACCGCCGGAATTCTTAAAACCAATGACGAGCAGACAATTGTTTTAGACCGTCTTTCAGGATTGAACAAACAACTGCTGGAGGCGGAAAACGAACGTAAAAACGCCGAAGCGAAATATCAGGCAGTGAACAATTCGCCAGAAGGTTTAAAAGCTCAGACGGAAGTTGAAATGGTAAGATTTATCACAGAGAGAGAGAATGATATTCGCCAATTGGTGAACGATACGCAAAAGAAAATCTCAGACTTAAATGCTACTCGTGCAAAGGCTTTGGAGGAATATCTTGAGAATGCCCCTGAAGTTAGAGAATTGGATCGGGCAATCAAGTCTCTCAAAGATGATATTGCAAAGGTAACGGAAAGGAACCAAAAAGACCTGAAAGAATTTCGCAATAAAACAAGCCAGGATATTTTGAATACCTTGAAGACAAATTATCTGAAGGCTAAAGCTCAGGAAGACAGTGTTAGATCTGCTTTTAACGCGCAATCTAATGAAGCGCAAGGTCAAAACCAATCGGGTGTTTCCCTTCGTCTTCTTCAACAAGACATCGAAACGAAGAGGGGATTTTTGGATAATCTCCAGAAACAGCAGCGAGAAAACGATGTGATTGCCGTCGGAACTGACAACAACATCAGTGTTGCCGATTTCGCAACGCCGCCCGAAACTCCGATTGCGCCGAGACGCCTGACGACAGTTTTGGCAGCAATGTTTTTGTCTATGCTTTTTGGAATGGGTCTCGCGCTATTTCTCGAATATCTTGACGACACCATCCGCACCACTGAAGAAGTCGAGAGTTACTTACAGCTTCCGGCTTTGGCTGTTATTCCGACGATTGATTCGATGACTAAACGCCGGCTTTTGCTGGTCGGAGCAAACGACGATGGAGAACCTAAAGCAAACTCTGAACTTTTAATCCATATGGATTCGCGCTCGTCTCTGGCGGAAGCCTATCGTCAACTGAGAACTTCGATTTTGCTTTCAACCGCCGGACACGCGCCGAAATCTCTCTTGATTACGTCCAGTCTGCCGGCAGAAGGAAAAACGACCACAGCCGTGAACACCGCAATCAGTCTGGCGCAAACCGGCGCGAAAGTTTTGATTATTGATGCGGATATGCGTCGCCCTCGGCTGCATTCCGTTTTTAATATCAGTAATGCCCAGGGATTAAGCACCCTGCTTTCCAGCGAGCTTTCCAACGATGATATTTTGAATACAGTTCAATACGACAATGATTCAAAGTTGAATTTGCTTACTTCGGGACCTGTTCCGCCAAATCCGGCAGAACTTATCGGCTCGACACAAATGGCTGAGTTATTGAAAATTTTACAGAGTAAATTTACGCACGTCGTCGTAGATTCGCCGCCGATTGCTTCTTTTACCGACGGAGTTTTGATCGCTTCGATGGTTGACGGGGTTATTCTCGTCGTTCATTCGGGAAAAAGCTCGCGCCAGGTCGTGCGCCGTTCTCGCCAGCTTCTGCAGGACATCGGCGCGAAAATTTTCGGTGTCGTGCTGAACAACGTCAATCTTCGCTCGCAAGACAACAGTTATTATTATCAAAGCTATTATCATCGAGATAGTTACAATCAGGACAGTGAATAAAATTTTACTTTTTGATTCATTAGAAAAAATAAAAATTATAAATAAACAGGTATGAGTGAGCAAACAAAGGTTTTAGTAACGGGTGCGGGCGGGTTCATCGGAAGTCATCTGGTTACTTTTTTGAAACAAAGGGGGTTTTGGGTGCGCGGAGTTGATCTAAAATTTCCCGAGTTCAGCGAAACGGATGCGGACGAATTTGAGATTTTAGATTTGCGACGTTGGGATAATAGTTTGCAGGCGACCAGAAATGTCGAAGAAGTCTACGCGCTTGCCGCCGATATGGGCGGAATGGGTTTTATCTCGAATCATCACGCGCAAATTCTTTACAACAATTCGCTTATAAATTTACATACGCTCGAAGCGGCAAAGACAAACGACGTAAAACGCTATCTTTATACAAGTTCGGCTTGTATTTATCCTGAATATCTACAAGAAGAAGCGGACGTAAAACCGCTCAAGGAAGAAGACGCATATCCGGCACAGCCGCAGGACGCTTACGGTTGGGAAAAATTGGTTTCCGAAATTCTTTGTATGCACTACCGCAACGATTACGGCATCGAAACGCGCACCGTTCGTTTTCACAACATTTTTGGTGAAAAGGGAACTTGGGAAGGCGGGCGCGAGAAAGCACCGGCGGCATTGTGTCGTAAAATCGCGTTGGCGAAATTGACCGGAAAAAAGGAAATCGATATTTGGGGAGATGGCGAGCAAACTCGTTCATTTTGCTATATCGAAGATTGCGTCGAAGGTATTTATCATCTGATGCATTCGAATTTTCACGAGCCTTTAAATCTCGGTCAAGACCGAATGGTTACGATTAACGGGCTTGCCGATATTATCGCGGATATTGCGGGCGTAAAAATTGCAAAAAACCACATTGACGGACCGCAGGGCGTGCGCGGGCGCAATTCCGACAATACGAAACTGCGGGAAGTTCTCGGTTGGGAGCCGGAGATTTCGCTCGAAGAGGGTTTGAAAAAAACCTACGGATGGATTGAAGAACAAGTTCGCCGGAATATTGCCGACGAAAATAAGTTTTCGCAGATTGCCGCCTAATAAAGAAACAAAAAGACGTGCCGCAGCAAAAAAAAATCGAGCTTGTTATTCCCGTCTATAACCGCCGTGAAATAACTTTACAAGGTCTGCGGAGTCTGCGCCGGATTGATTGCCGAAATCTGGAAGTTCACATTATTGTCGTCAACGACGGCTCAACAGACGGCACGTGTGAAGCGATTCAAAAAGATTTTCCTGAAGTTCAAATCATTAAAGGTGATGGAACACTTCATTATGCCGCAGGAACGAACCGCGGAATTTCCGCCGCGCTCGAAAGAAATCCCGATTATATTGTAACGATGAATGACGACGCGGTTTTTCACGAACAGTTTTTGCAGAGACTCGTCAAAACCGCCGAAGCCAATCCGCATTCTATTGTCGGTGCGCTTTTGTTGTTGTGGAACGAGCCACATCGAGTTTTTCAAGTCGACTTCAAATGGAAAACTTCGGTCGGCGGCTGGTTTCAGCCGGAAGAGGCGACGGCTTTCGATTTTTCACACGAAGCATTTAAAGTTGAAGGAATGGCTGGAAACTGTGTTTTGTTTCCGGTCGAAGCGATTCGTGAATGCGGTTTGATGGACGAGAAAAAATTTCCGCACGGCTGGGGCGATATTCAATATGTCGTGCGGATGAAAAGAAAAGGCTGGAGATTACTAATCGAGCCGAAATCTTATGTCTGGTGCGAGCCGAATACTTACCCGAAACCGCTTCATCAATCTTCCAAACGCGAAGTTTTGCGAACTCTGTTCCGAAATCGGCGGCATCCTTCAAATTTGCAACGGCAATTTATCGCGCGTTGGGAATCTGCGCCGACTAAAACACAGGCTTTCTTGAGTTTTTTGATTTATATTTTTACTCTTTCGGGTAAAACCCTGAAATTTACAGCAAAAACGAATAAATAGTTTGGTTTAAGTAAAGGAAAATAAAGCTTTTTAGTTTTTATAGTAGAGGCTAATCAAAACCTCATTTGTGACGAAATAGAGCAACTCCGCCGTTTTGAAAGTAAGGCTTATCTTCATACCACTTATTTAATATAGCAGAAACGCGCTCGTCGCCGTTCCAAACCAGCATTACTTTGATTTTATCGTGGTGCAAATTTAACAAAGAATCCAGTCGAGAAAATTTCTCATTGATTTCAGGCGGATTGCAAAGGTTAATGGCATTACTTCCGCTAAAGTCAAAAACAAATTGACGGTCTGCCGGATTTCGCGCGATTACGGGAAACAGGTAATAGCCGATTTCGTAATTGTCCCAAACGCGAGCGTTTTTACTGACACCGAGTAGCGTGTTCATATTCACCATCGGATTTGCCCTAAAACGACAGCCGTCTTCAATCAAAACGATTGAGCCGAGCGAATCCGTATTTTCAATTGCCTGCTCTGCCGCGAGATATTCCTCTCCCAATCTATTTGCCCAAATAGCATATTCCCAAAGGGCTGCCGTTTGAAAAATTATGATAAAAACCAAACATACTTGCGCCGCTTTTTTTAGATGCGAAGAAATTTCCGTTCTAAAAAGCGGAACAAAACAAACCAAACCACACAACAAAACTCTCTCTCGCAAGAATCCGCCGTGCGATTTGCCGAAATCGTCGGGCGCAATTACCCAAAATATAATAGAAAAAGACGTTAATAAAACAAACGGTAAGTATTGACCGGAAAAAACACTTTGCTTTTGGCGAATAAAAGTTCCCAGCAATAAACAAATTAGAGCCGCAGCCAGCAATAAAACGGACGAGAAAACCGCAAAGACAACCGACTCGGTTTCTACAAAAGGCAAGGCTTTATGACTCAGCAATAGAAATGGGTCGGCACCTTGCAGCTGCAAAATCCAATTTGATAAAGAAAGGGGATTTGATAAATGCTGCCAAACGGGAGACAAACCGCCGCCTTCCGTATCGCTCAATAATTTGTAGCCGATAATAAAAGGCAAAACCGGAAGAAATGCCGCCAAAGTCCATATCAAAGTTTTCCTTAAAATCGACCGCGAAACAAAAATACTCAAAATCAAAAGACTCGCGGCAAGCATTCCGAAACCGATTAAATGACTAAAAAAGACGAAGACGAGCAGAATTGATAAAACAAAGCTTCGCCTAAGATTTAAGTTTTCGCGCCACTTCCAAAACAAACCGAGCGTGAATATAAAGCCGACGACTCCGATTATGAAATTATAAAACCCGAGAAACCACATCCAGTTAAATGCCAGAGCCGTGCCAAGCAGTAAACTGGTTTTTAAGCCTTCGCGTCCGGCAGTTCTGAAGCGCAGCCAGCCGACTGCCGCAACGAAAGCGGCAAAAGTAAAGGTAACAATCAATTTTGTTACGGTCGCCGCCGAGAAAAAAACTAACAATCCGGCAAGCAGAAAGTAGCCGGTCAAATTCGGTATCGGAACGGAATTGAGCGCGTAAATTTGCTTAATACTCGTATTATCCTTGAGCAATTCAAGCATAATATAAGCATTATAAACGTGCGGTGAGCCGTCCTGGTTGATAAATCTTTCGAAGCTCCAAATCGGGAGACAAGCAAAAACGATTAAAAATATATAGAAACCGAGTAGAGGAAGATTCTGCGGTGAAAATAAGCGCATTGTGATTGAAAACCGGATTGATGAAAATTATCTGCTAAATCCTTACTTTTGGGAATGTTTAATTTTTTTAACAAATGAAAGCATCACTTAACTTATATTTTTTCAGCAAAATAATAAAGCCATTGGTATAAATCAAAGCAAGCATTTATAATTTTAAGGTAATTGACCGTTTTCCTGAGAATTTGCTTTAACAGTCGTTTTGCCGACACTTTATAAACTACTTGAAGTCTCAAACAAAAAACAATCTCTCAAATCGAAGTTCAAGCCGATTTTATTATGTGTGGAACTATTTGGAATGGGGCGGCGCGCAGATTTATTTCCTTTCCATAATGCGTTTCGTATCGCAAAATCATCAGGTTAAAGTAATTCTACCGGAAAATTCAGCCGAAAAACTTTTGAGTTATTTAAAATCAAACAATATTGAATTTGAATTTTTCAAAGGTAAAATAGACACACAAAAGGCAGAAACCATCGGGCGTAGAATCCAGAGACGATTTAACGATTATCTTTGTAACTTAAGTTTAGCGAAACATCTGGCGCGGCAAAACTTGAAAAACTCAATTGTCCATATTGATGTCGCGCCCTGGTCAAGTTTTACTTTACTCATTTATCTGGTGTTCAAAACGCGGATTTTTTTAACATTTCATACGCCGCTGCCAAAAATTTCAAATTGGCGCAAAATGTTATGGCGGCTAAAATTCGGCATTCTTACCGGATTTGAAAATTTTCATCTGGTATCTTCAAATCAGAAGGTCAAAGAAAGTCTGCAATCTTATATCTCACCAAAAACTTATAATGCAATTAAGGTTGCGTATTCAAGCGTCAATCTAGCCGAGATTGATGAAAACCTGAAATCTAAGCCGAGTCGAAAAGAAATTGCCGAAAAATATGATTTGCCGACAGAGAAATTCTGGCTTTGCAATGTCGGGCAATTTATCGAGCGTAAAGGCTGCTGGATTTTATTAGACACTTTAAAAAAATTAGTAAAAATCCGAAAAGATATTTTTTTTTACTGGCTCGGCACCGCGCCGCTCAGCCCGGAAATTTTAGAAAGAGTAAAGTCTTACGATTTAGACGAACATTTTCGATTTTTTTCAGCCGAAGAAATCGGAAGTCGTCGCGCGGATTTGCTCAATTTTCTTTCGGCGGCAGATTTATTTGTAATGCCGAGCTTAGAAGAAGGCTTACCCGTTGCGTTAATCGAGGCGATGGCGTTGGGAAAATGCTGTATTGCTTCGGACACGGACGCAATCCCGGAAGCGGTCGAGCATCTGCAAACAGGCTTTTTAATCGCGCCGAACGATTCCGTAATGCTGGAAAATGCCATAGAAAATCTACTGCGCGAGGATTCTTTGCGCCGGAAACTCGGTGATAACGCGAGAAAAAAGGTTGTCGAGAAGTTTAATGATAAAAAATTAGGAGCAATAATGCTCGAACTTTATGAAAAGGCATTGGATATAAAGCCGCTTAACAAATAAGATGGTAAAGATATTATTTGATTTATAAATGATTCACTTATCGTATTTTTCTTATAATGCGAAAAGGCTTTGTTGCATAAATTACTCATTTGTTTTCAAGAGTTTAGAAAATACAAAAACCAGAAAATTGCTGTTTTGGCGTTATTTTGGCATTTATTGATTACTTAAACTATTGAAAAATAACAAATTATTTATGCAACAAAGCCATGCGAAAACCAAAAAAAGATTAATAATTATATTTCGTCGAATATGATAAATGAAATTTTTGAAAGGGTTTTGATAATTGGCGGTACAGGATTTATTGGCTCGAATTTAGTATCGGAATTGCTTGGGTCGGGTTGCTCGCCGACGATTTTAACAAGAAATAAGGATAGGCATAAACTTCCTGAAAACCTAAGGAAAAAAATAACTTTAGTCGAACTCGATATAACGGATTACTCCGCAACAAAGAGTTTTATTTTAGATTTTCGTCCGACTTTAATAATAAACTCAGCCGCAACTCTCGGGTTGGAAGACAATAACGGTAAAACTGTGTATCGGATAAATTATGAAGCGGTTAAAAATCTTTTAGAAACATCTCTCGCGGCAAAGGTAAAAAAAATTATTTTGTTCGGAAGCGCTGATGAATATGGTTATCAGCCGATTCCGCAAAATGAGAACTTACCGCTTCGACCGAATTCGCCGTATGCCGTCTCAAAAGCCGAGATGACAAATCTTGCACTCGAAATGTATGAAAACGATGAATTACCGGTGGTCATTCTGCGTCCTTTTACGGTCTACGGAATGACGCAGCCGAAGGGTATGTTTTTGTCGGATGCAATCAGATGCGCGCTTGAAAACAGAGCGTTCGAAATGTCGGAAGGCAAACAAAAACGGGATTATATTTTTATTTCAGATTTTGTCCGGGCAATTATGAGCGCGATTCGGACACCGGACATCGAAGGCGAATCTTTTAATATCGGAAGCGGGCAGGCATTTCCTTTGAGAGAAATCGCCGAAAAAGTTTGGGAAATAAGCGGAGCGGACACTTCATTGTTAAAAATCGGAGCGCGAAAAGCGTCGCTTTCAGAATTACACGATACTTGCGCCGACATCACAAAAGCTGAAAAGTTGTTAAATTGGCATCCGATTATCAATTTGAATGACGGACTAAACCAAACAATCGAATCCATCAAAGAAAACTCAAGAACTTAAAATTTGTTACCAAAAGCAGTTTCAAAATATGCCGTTTCAAGGGCTTCTATCGTATAAAAGTCACCGGAAAATCATATAACAAAATGGAAGAAAGAAAGTCTGAAACAAGCAAAAGCATTTTCAGAAATGTTTTGTATGGATTTTCGACCTGGATTTTGCCGTTGGGATTGAGTTTTATCGCTACGCCCATAATCGTTAAATCTCTCGGCGACGAAGATTACGGCATCTACGCGCTGGTTTTGGGTTTTGTCGGATATTCGTTCAACTTCAGCTTCGGACGCGCTATAACGAAATACATCGCCGAATATCGGGCAAAAGGTGAAAACGATAAAATACCCGATTTAATCTCTTCCGCCCTTTTCATAAATTTAGCCGTCGGGCTTTTTAGCGTTTCGATAATTTGTTTTTTTGCCAATTGGCTGGTCTTATTCGTTTTAAAAATTGACGTTGAATCGCAAAGTAAATCTGTAACCGCGCTTTACATTGCATCCGCGATTATATTTTTTTCGATGCTCAACCAGATTTTTAACTCTGTCCTGCAGGGAATTCACCGATTCGACGTTTATTCAAAAATCTTTAATTTTAATAATCTGGCTTTGCTGTCGGGAAATATTATTTTGGCGGTTTTGGGGTTTAAGTTAATAAGTCTGTTCGTCTGGAATTTATCGGTTACCTGCCTGACCTGCGTAATTTTTGCGATTAGCGCGAAACGACTGCTTCCCGAGTTTAAATTAAATTTTAAGTTCCAACCCGAAACCTTAAAGTTGATTATTAAATATAGTTACGGTGTAATCGGTTATCAGATTTTATCCAATTTTTTGCTGTTGTTCGAGAGAGGCTGGATATTCAGAAAGCTGGGTGCGGAGAATTTGACTTATTATGTCGTTCCGATGACGCTCGCCATTTATATTCACGCCTTCGTTTCGAGTTTGATAATCGTTATTTTTCCGCTTGCCAGCGAATTAAAAAACGACAATGAAAAACTTTTGCGGCTTTATACCAAAGCGACAAAAATCGTCGTTTTGTTTGTCGTTTTTTTGGGAACTACTATAATAATCGAAAGCCGATTTTTTTTATCGCTGTGGATGGGAGTGGAGTTCGCGGATAAAACCTGGATGTTACTAGCGGTTCATACTGTTACCTTCAGTTTAGTGGCGATTCAAGCGGTTTCCTGGCAAATGACCGAAGGCTTGGGTTATCCGAATTATAACTTTTTACTTTTTTTGGTATGCTTGATAGTTAGTGTTTCACTGATGGTCGGACTGACTCCGAGTTTGGGAAATTTAGGAATTGCAATCGGTCGAATGGCGGGATATACAACAATTTTCCTGTCAATTTTTTATGTCGAGCGGTGGTTTTTTAAGAAAGTCCAGGTCAAATTTTGGATAAAAGTCATCACTATTTTAGCTGTTTCATCTACAGCTTCGGCTTTGACCGAACGATTTATCGTTCAAAGCTACTCTCAAAGCTGGCTTGTCCTTGTAGCAGCAACCGCCGTTGGCGCGTTTGTTTATTTTTTTATGGTTTGGGTATTGGGTTTTGTCAGCCAAGACGAAAAACTTTTATTGAAAAGACTTTTAAGCCGTTAATATCAGAAAATGAGTAGAAAATTTGACCTTGTTCAAAGAGTGGATTTTATAAAAAATGCGTGTGTAGGCAAAAAAGTGTTGCATCTCGGCTGCACGAATTATCCTTACACCAAAGAATCGCTCGAAAACAATATGCTGCTGCATTTTGAAATCGCGGAAGTTGCCAAAGAGCTTTACGGTTTTGATTTTGACCAAAAGGGAATCGACGTTTTGGAAGAATCGGGAGTAAAGAATTTGTATCGGGCGGATTTGGAAAAACTCGAAGATGTTGAACTGGATGAAACCTTCGACGTAATAATTGCCGGTGAAATGATTGAACATCTCTCCAATCCGGGTCTTTTTCTCAAAGGTATTCAAAGGTTTATGAACGCTGAAACAAATCTCGTCATAACGACTATCAATGCTTACAGCGCGATGAGGTTTATGATTTACGGGCTGCGCGGAAGAGGCGGAGCGTTAGAGCCGGTTCATCCAGACCACGTCGCATATTACTCATACAAGACTTTGAGTTTAGCGATTGAAAGAGAGAATTTGCAGGTGAGAGAGTTTTTGTTCTACGATTTGGGAAACGAGCATCGAAAATTTAACCGTTGGTTTTTTAATGTTTTCAATGACGTTTCGGTAAAAATCTCTCCACACTTATGCGACGGAGTAATTGCGGTTTGCAGTCTGCCGAAAAGCGAGTATGTATAAAACTAAATTTCAACCGGCTTTTTTGCCGAAGGACAGAAACACGGCTCTTTTGCTGCCGATTTTGATAATCGCCGCGATTATTTTCGCGGGCGGTTTGAGCGTACTGGTATTGACTGACGATTCAGCCAATCCGTTCAAACAAATGTATCTGCTGCCTTGGGCATTGTTGGTCGGCGTGGTGATTGCCGCCCCGAGCGTTTATTTGTATTACAAAGGACGTTTCAATTTATTTCACCCGATCGTTTTTGCGGCGTGGTCGTATTTTTTTCCGGCTTTCTTTCTAGGCAGTTTGATTTTAGCGAGCGGTTTATCACAGCCCTATTTTCTGACTTTCATCGAGGATGAAAGATACAATTTACCTTTGACACTGGTTTTTGTCGCTTTAGGTTACGCGGGCTTGAGTTTGGGTTTTTTCTTACCATTCGGCAGAAACATCGGAAAAAAAATAAACGGCTGGCTTCCGAATCCGCAATGGAGACCGGAAGGGCTTATATTTCCCGGCTTGTTGCTTCTGGCAATCGGTTTGACAAATGTTATCCTCGGATTTATTTATGGAATACTCGGTTACCAGAGAGTCGATGTCATCGGGGCATACGACGGATTACTTTTCCTTTTATCGCTAATCTGGTTTGAAGCGAGTTTTTTGTTATGGTTAAGCATTTTTAGAACAAAGAGATTAAACGTCAGTCATTATTTAGTAATCGGGACTTTAATCTTCCTTTCACTGACAAAATCCGCTTATCAAGGTAACCGCGGCGGCATACTTCAGGTTTGCATTTTGGTAGTTTGCGCATTTGTCTTTTCGGGAAGACAAATCCAATTAAAATATCGAATTCTGGGCGCGACGGTTCTGGCTTGCGCCGTTTTAATCGGGATATTTTACGGAACGGCTTTTCGCAGCGTCAAAGAAAGTGAAGCGCAGGTCGGAATTGATGAATATACGGAATATATTTTCGGCACTTTCGATAAAGTTTTGGAGCAGGACGCGGGTCAAAGTTTGGAACAAGGTTTTACGGCGTTGGCGGAACGCCTCGACGCTGTCAGCACACTGGCGGTCGTAGTGTCGAATTATGAAAAATTAGCGCCGTTTGAAGAAAGCTACGGTCTGGATAATAATATCTGGAATGACAGCATTTACTTTTTTATTCCGAGACCACTCTGGCTCGAAAAACCTGTCGCTTCGGATTCGCACAAATACGGAGATTTATATTTCAATTACAGCGAAAATGCTTTTGCCATCACCCCGATGGGCGACCTTATACGAAACTACGGACCGATAGGCGTTCCTTTAGGAATGATTCTTTTAGGTTTTGTAATCCGTATATTTTATTCAGCCTTAGTTGAAAATCAAGAATTTTCCTTTTGGCGCGTCACTCTTTTTTATATGCTTTTGATGAGTGTTTCCTACGAAGGTTTTTACGGAACAATCATTCCGTATTTAATAAGAGTCGGGTTTATTTCGATAGTCGGCTTATTGATAATTTGGTTTTTTGCCAAAAGCGAACCAAAACGTATCTGAATGGAAAATAGGATAAAATAGAAATATTTCAGAGAAACAACTCTTTGTCATAAATGCTGTGTTCGTTTTAGCCGACACGGAGCGAATGAAGCATTATTGTTTCATCAAAAAGGAAAAGAAGATTTGTATTAGATGAAGGAAATTGTAGTTTTTACCAACGGTTGTTTTGATATAATTCATCCGGGACACATAGATTTATTAGAGCGAGCCAGAAAACTTGGCACAAAGCTGATTGTCGGAATCAACAGCGATTCGTCCGTCCGCGCCATCAAGGGCGAGCCGCGTCCGTTTTTATCACAGACTGACCGAGTCGTAATTTTAAAAAGTTTAAGATTTGTTGACGAAGTGCGTATTTTCGACGAGCCGACACCGGAGGAATTGATTCGGGAAATCAAACCGGATGTTTTGGTAAAAGGCGGCGATTGGAAAAAGAATGAAATAATCGGAGCGAATTTTGTCGAGCAAAAAGGAGGCAAAGTATTTTCTCTGGCTCTTAAAGACGGCTATTCGTCAAGTAAAATCGTCGAAAAAATCCGCGCAGACTTTGGATCGAAACAAGTCGAGATACCAAATGAAAATACCGGTGTAATTGAAAAGTCCTTCAAACAGCACATCGAAATCTTTCAGACAATTTTATCTTCGGAGATAAATTTGATACAAAAATGCGCTGAGATAATTTTAGAAACTCTAGATAAAGGCAACAAAATTTTAATCTGCGGAAACGGCGGAAGCGCAGCCGATGCGCAACACATCGCGGCGGAGTTTGTCGGGCGTTATGAAACAGAAAGAAAAGCATTGCCCGCGATAGCTCTGACAACTGATACTTCCGCGCTGACCGCAATATCAAACGATTATGGATTTGAAAGGGTCTTCGCGCGCCAAGTAGAGGCTTTAGGTCGAGCGGGCGACCTTTTAATCGCTCTCAGCACCAGCGGAAATTCCCCGAATGTCAATGCCGCCGTGATGTCCGCACGGCAAATCGAATGTAAAACAATCGGACTGACGGGAAGCGGGGGAAAAAAATTAGCTTCTCTTTGCGACGCTTGCATTCTGGTTCCGGCAACCAGAACCGCCCGCATACAAGAAGCGCATATTACGATTGGTCATATCTGGTGTGAGATTGTCGATGCGAAATTTATCGAGCATTAATCTTTTTGTAATAAGTAGTCACTCAAAATTACTTTTACCTATTTACATTCACGCTTTGGGTCGTAAATAGCATAAATCGTTTTAATGCATTACTTAGTAGCTAACATAATAGCTAAGTCTAATTGTGAACGACTACTTAATATGAATTAACCTTCATTCGCAAACGATAGTCCACCGATTTAATGGAACAATTAGAAAATTTCTCAAAAGTAAAAGTTTTGGTTGTCGGCGATATAATGCTCGACCGATATTGGTGGGGAAGCGTCAACCGGATTTCGCCCGAAGCACCGGTTCCGGTTGTGCATTTGAAGGAAACGAGTTTGGTCGCGGGCGGCGCGGCAAACGTGGCGGTCAATATCGCCGGGCTTACGGCAAAGCCTTTTTTAGTCGGGATGATAGGCGATGATAAAGAAGCCGAATTATTTCCTTCCTTATTAAATAAGTCTGAAATTTCTGCAGATTATTTGATTAAATTGCCGAATCGTCAGACAACGGTAAAAACCCGCGTGGTGGCACACAGCCAGCAAGTCGTTCGGATTGACCAGGAATCAAAATTAAATCTTACAAATTTTGAGGAAGATAATATATGGGAAAGAATAAAGGGTTTAATTGAAAAAGTTGATTTAGTCGTGCTTTCCGATTATAACAAAGGATTCTTGACGGATAATTTGCTTAAGCGTCTGATAACGACGACATCTGAAAATAAGAAATTTATTCTGGTTGATCCTAAAGGAAAAAATTATAATAAATATCAGGGAGCAACGATTTTAACACCGAATCTAAAAGAAATTGCCGAGGCTTGCGGGATGGATACCTCCGAACCGGAGATACTTGAACGCGCGGGAAAACAATTAGTTGAAGCCCTCGACTTAAAGGCGTTATTAATAACGCAGGGCGAGGAAGGGATGACGCTTTTGGAGAAAAACAAAAAATCGATTCACTTAACTGCCAGAGCGAGAAAGGTCTATGACGTAACCGGAGCGGGCGATACGGTAATTGCAACTTTGTCGGTTGCAATCGGAGCAGGCTTAAGTTTAGCGGAATCTTCAAACGCCGCTAATATCGCCGCAGGTATCGTAGTCGAGCAAGTCGGAACTTCGACCATAAATTTTAATGAATTAAACGATTCAATTAACGTATCTAAATAGTTGTATCGAAATGATTTTGGCTGGTTATAGAACTTTGTTACATTAACTTATTGCGTGAAGTATTTTAATAAGATTTTAATTTACCGTATCGGACATCTGGGAGATACGCTCGTTTCCTTACCGGCATTTTGGGCAATCCGCGAATCTTATCCGAAGGCTCATATAACACTGCTCACAAATTCAAATGTAAATAATCCGAATTATATTCTGGCACAAAATGTTTTGCCTAAAGAAGATTTGTTTGATGATTGGCTTATTTATCCGACCGAATTAAACAAACTTCAAACTATACTTACTTTTAGCAAATTATTTCTCAAAATAAGACGAGGAAATTTTGATGCGCTTTTTTATTTAACAACTAGAAATCGAACCGTTGAGCAGATAAAACGCGACATTCTGTTTTTCCGGTCGGCAGGAATAAAAAATATAATCGGAACAGAGTATTTGTTAAAGAATTTATTGGATACGACAGTTTCCAGACCTTTACCATTTATTGAATCTGAAAAAGATTTTCTTATAAACTGTCTGAGATACGAGCGTATTCCGATAAAAGATGCCGAAAATTTAAAACCGGATTTAAGGCTTACCGAACAGGAAATTTATGAAGCTGAACAATGGCTTAAGGAAAACTGCGGTAAGTATTTACAAAAAAACAAGTTGTTGGCAGTCGCTCCTTCCGGTAAATGGGAATCCAAAATTTGGGCTGAAAATTCTTTTGCGGAAGTTGTTCAAAACTTAATTGAAAAAGAAGATGTTTTCCCAATTATATTTGGCGGAGCAGAAGATGAAGAAAAGGGAAATCGCCTGATTGGAAAATGGAGAAGAGGAGCAAACGCCGCCGGTATATTGAATATTCGCCAAGCGGCGGCGGCACTTTCCAGATGCCGCATTTATTTGGGAAACGATACGGGAACAATGCATTTAGCGGCATCGGTCGGTGTTTCCTGCGTAGCTATTTTCTCGGCGATTGATTGGTCGGGAAGATGGATTCCCTTTGGTGAAAACCACAAGATATTCCGGGAAACCGTTCCTTGTGAAGGCTGTCTGTCAAGCGTCTGTAAGTTCCAACACGAATGTCTAAAAGCTATCAAAACAGATGCGGTTATCGCAGAGTGTCTTTCTTTATGGAAAGTTCAGTTAAAGCGCAGTCAAGTCGAAATCTAATGTAAAGTATGAGGAAATTTTAACTTAAACCTGACGCGTCGAAGTATAAATTGAAATTTCAAATAAAATGACAAAAATCGAGTCTGAAAATAAAGGCAGCAAAATTCTTATTTTGTGTGATTATTATCTTCCGGGTTATAAGAGTGGTGGCGGAATGAGAACGATTGTTAATATGGTCGACCGTTTAAAGAATAGATATGAATTTTTTATTATTACACGCGACCACGACGGGAAACTCGACCGTCGGCAATATACAACCGTCAAAATCAATCAATGGAATTTTGTTCGAGATGCCAAAGTCTTTTATCTATCAAAAGATAATTTCAAATTCTCGAAAATACGCGAGCTTATATTAAAAGTCAAACCAGATGTAATTTACTCTAACAGTTATTTCGCAACTCTTACATTATATCTGTTGATATTAAAGAAGTTAAAGATAATTCCGAAAATTAATGTAATACTTGCTCCGTGCGGTGAGCTTTCCGAAGGAGCTTTAGGATTAAATTCTGAAAAAAAAAACGCCTTTATCAAATTGGCTAAACTTTTAAATTTATACAGAAATGTAATATGGAAGGCATCTTCTGAACTTGAGAAAGAAGAGATAGAAACAGTTAAGGGAAGCGGCGGTGAAATTTTTACCGCGCCCGATATGCTACCGCTCACAATTTTCGAGGATTTTGAACTAAACCTAAAACCTCACAAAAGTAGCGGGGAAGCAAAAATGATTTTTCTTTCGAGGTTTATGAAAAAAAAGAATTTCAGATGGGTTTTAGAAAATCTCTCTGGCATAAAAGGAAAATTGGAAATTGATATTTACGGACCTTTGGAAGATGCGGAGTATTGGAAACAATGCAAAAAAATCATTAAAACTCTTCCGAAAAATATAAGGATTGAGGCAAAAGGCGCAGTTCCACACGAACAGGTCCTGCCGACGCTTGCCAAATACCATTTTTTTATAATGCCGACTTTAGGAGAAAATTTCGGGCATATTTTCTTGGAGGCACTTGCCGCAGGTTGCCCGTTGGTAATAAGCGACAAAACTCCTTGGCTTGACTTGGAAGAAAAAGGAATAGGTTGGGATTTATCTTTAGAAGAGCCAAAAAAATGGATAGAGAAATTGAATTTTTGCATAGATTTAGACCAGCAAAGTTATAATAATTTATCATGTAATGCGCGAAAATTTGCAGTTACGGTCTTAAAAGATAAAAGATATGAAGAAAATACTTTAGCAGTATTGAATCGCGGTTTAGAATATAACTTAATAAATAATGCTTAAATAGATGAAATAAATAGATTTACCATTAAAAATTTTAGATTTAGAGTCGGCTTGCAGACATCTATTAAAATACTTTTACAAGAGATGAAAGTTTTAATTTTTGGCGGAAACGGAATGCTCGGTCATAAACTCGTCCAAGTTCTGCAAAAGAGGTTCAGCGTTTGGACGACTTTGAGAACAAACTTTGCGGATTTTGAGAATTACGGAATTTTTGATCCAGAGAGAGTTATCGGCGATGTGGATGTTGAAAATTTCGACAGCGTTCAGAAAGTGTTCGATGTATCCGAGCCGGATGTGGTAATAAATGCCGTCGGAATTATCAAACAGCTTCCTAAATCGAAGGAAGTTATAAAAACACTAAAAATTAATTCGATTTTCCCGCACCAACTCGCTCAATTAGCGCATGCGACAGGCGCGCGCTTGATTACAATAAGCACGGATTGTGTATTTAACGGGCGAAAGGGAAATTACAACGAGGAAGATGTTTCGGATGCGGAAGATTTATACGGCAAAAGTAAAAACCTGGGCGAAGTTTTCGCCGATGGTTGCTTAACTTTAAGAACTTCAATAATCGGGCGCGAGTTAAATACTTCGCACAGTTTAGTCGAGTGGTTTTTGAGCAATTACGGCGGAAAGGTAAAAGGTTTTACCAAAGCTATTTACACGGGTTTCCCGACCATCGCGCTTGCAGATATAATTTCGGATTTGATTGAGAATCATAAAGATTTACAAGGTTTGTATCATGTTTCGAGTGAACCGATCAGTAAATTCGACTTGCTGTGTCTGATCAAGAATTTCTATAAAGTCCCGATTGAAATTGAACCGTATGCGGACTTTAAAATTGACAGAAGTTTAGATTCGTCCAAGTTTAGAAAAGAGACGGGTTTCGCGCCGCCTGGATGGGAAAAAATGATTGAGAAGATGGCGCAAGACCCAACGCCATATGATAATTTCAGGTAATAAATAAAATAGGAGTTACGCAGTTGGGCGAGAGCCATTTTAATTACGATGCTGAGTTATAATTTCAGCTATCTCGTAAAGCCTGTGTTTACAAGGCTTAATGACTTTTTGAAAAATGATGATAAATTGTTCTTACGATGCTAAGGTTATTTTCAGCTATCTCGTAAGCCTATTATTAGCAATAATTGCTATTTTCTCAAGTCCAACTGCGTAACTCCTATAAAATAAGTTTGTAAAGAGTAAAAATTTTAGTAGCAGGCATATACAGGTTTGTCTGAACAAGCAAAATAAAACGCAGATTTTTCTCAAGCGGCTGTTGAACAATTAAACCAATGAAAATAATGACAATTTTCGGAACCAGACCTGAAATAATCAGGTTGAGTCCGGTGATGAAAATTTTAGACCGGCACAGCGAACATATCACAGTTCACACGGGGCAAAATTTCCAGGAAAGTTTAAGCGATATTTTTATAAAGGATTTAGAGGTCAGAACGCCTGATGTTCATTTCGGAATAAAATCAAAAAGTTTCGGTGAACAAATCGGTCAAATTTTATCGAAAACCGACGAGGTTTTGGAAGAACACAAGCCGGATAAAGTTTTGATTTTAGGCGATACCAACAGTGCTTTGTCGGCAATCGTCGCGGCGCGAAGGGGAATCCCGATTTTTCATATGGAAGCGGGAAACAGGTGTTTTGACAATCGCGTGCCGGAAGAAGTTAATCGCCGGATAATAGACCATTCCAGCACGATTTTGCTTCCTTATACCGAAAGAAGTAAGGAAAATCTAGTCAGCGAAGGCATCGAGCGCGAGAGAATTTATGTTACCGGAAACCCGATAAAAGAAGTTTTAGATATATTCAGCCCGAAAATCGAGCAAAGCGATGCTTTGGAAAAATTCGACGAGAAACCTTTCGAGTATTTTTTGGTCACGCTTCACCGTTCTGAAAATGTCGATTTGCCTGAAAGACTCAATCAAATTCTCGAGAGCTTTGCCCGGATCGTGGAAAAATTCGACAAAAATATGCTAATCAGCGTCCATCCGAGAACAGCCGAAAAATTATCGAAGTTTGGCTTAAAGCCGAAATCCGATAAAATCAAATTGCTCGAACCGCTCGGCTTTTTCGATTTTGTCAAACTGGAGAAAAACGCTTTAGCGGTTTTGACTGACAGCGGCACCGTGCAGGAAGAATGCGCGATTTTCGGAATACCAAATGTTACACTGCGCGACGTGACGGAGAGACCCGAAACAATCGAATGCGGAAGCAACATTTTAAGCGGTGCCGATAATAATTCGATTTTAAGCTCGCTTGAGCTTGCAATTTCGCAACCGGCGACCTGGAAAGCTCCGAAGGAATACCTGGTTGAAAACGTCGCGCAAGTCGTCAGTAAAATCATTTTGGGTTATACAAGCACCAGAAAACATACGAGTTAGTTTCGTCAAATTTTTAAAGTAGTGACAAATTCTCATGCTTCCGAAAAGCCCAAACGGATTTCAAAGCCTGTCTTGTGGGTTATAACCGAGCTTTACTATCCCGAAAACAACCAAACCGGCTATTATATGACGGGAATAGCGGAGGGTTTGTCGGATGATTTCGAGATAAAAGTTATTTGCGGACAGCCGAACTACGCGGCAAAAGGAACGCTTGCGCCAAAAAAGGAATTTCACGAGGGAGTCGAAATTTTTCGCGTCTGGGGAACGACGCTCGATAAAAACGTAATTCTTTTTCGACTCTTGAATATGTTGACGCTGGGCGCGTCGATTTTCTTAAAATCGCTCGTCAAAATAAAAAAAGGACAATCGATAGTGGTGGTTTCCGCTCCGCCGTCGCTGCCGTTTATAACCGCGCTCGCCGCCAAAATTCGCCGCACCCGTTATAATTTGATTGTTCAGGATAAATATCCGGAAACTTTAATTGCGGTCGGCAAAACCGGTCCCGATTCAATGTTTGTCAAAATACTCGATAAATTAAACGAATGGCTTTACAGTGGTGCGGAAAAAATTATCGTTGTCGGACGTGATATGCGGGAACTAGTCGAAGCGCAGACGAAGGATGCATCGGGTCGAAAGACTGTGATTGAAGTTATTCAAAATTGGGCTTCGCTCGAAGAAATCGAACCGACGCGGCGCGAGCATAACGAACTGTTGAGAGAATTGGGAATCTCGGATAAATTCGTTTTTTTGTATGCCGGAAATATGGGACATCCGCAGGATTTGGAAAGCATCGTCGAGTGTGCCGAAAAATTAAAAGACGACGAGCGTTTTCATTTTTTATTTGTGGGTTCGGGCGTAAAAAGAAAGTGGCTCGAAACAGAGGTGCGGGAAAATGGATTAAAGAATGTAACTGTTTTACCGGCACGTCCGAGAGCCGAACAAAAATTATTTCTCAATGCCTGTGATGTCGGATTAGTTTCGCTGGTCAGAGGGATGCGCGGAGTAGCGATGCCGAGCCGAACCTATAATTTTTTGGCGGCGGGCAAACCGATATTGGCTTTGACCGAGGAAAATTCCGAAGTAGCCAGAGTTATCGAGGAAGACCGCGTTGGTTGGATTGTTCCGCCGTCCGAACCGGCTAAATTATTACAAGTTATTTATAAAATCTATGATGAACGAAACTTTTTAGGTGAAATCGGTAAAAGAGCCAGAGAATCCGCCCTAAATAAATACTCGGTTAAAACAGCCGTTAACAAATATAAACTGTTGTTTGTAAGTGCGTCCGATAACGAAGAAGGATAATAATAGTAATATGAAAGTTTTAGTTACGGGCGCAACCGGATTTATCGGGAGAGAAATTGTCTCAGAGTTGTCGGAAGGAGAATTTGAGATTTACCAAATAGGAAATTCAAATGTAAAATCCCAATTTTCTCAAGAAAATTTTTTTAAAGTTGACATCACGAGTTTCGAAGAAGTTTGCGAATTAGAGCAATTAAAAGAAGCGGATGCGGTCATTCATTCCGCGGGACTGGCGCATCAATTTGGAAACATCGAAAAAGAAAAGTTTCAAAAGACGAATGTCGAAGGAACGAAAAATATTTTAGAATTGGCTGTGATATTAAAGGTAAAGCATTTCGTTTTGATTAGTTCGACAGCGGTCTACGGAACGGAGAAAAAGTTCGGCAAGAATGTGAAAGTGACAGATGAAAGCGCAGCGTGCCGCCCGCAGACGTTTTATGCCGAAAGTAAATTGGAAGCCGAACAAGCGGCGATGGAAGTCTGCGGACAAAACAATATCAATCTGACAATTTTCCGGTTATCGCCGGTTATCGGTGAAGGAAACGCGGGAAATGTAGCGCGTTTGGTCGAAGCAATCGACAAAAAACGTTTCCTCTGGATCGGCGGCGGAGAAAATTACAAAAGTTTAATTTATAAAAAGGATGTTGCCAGAGCGTGTCGGGAAATTTTGATGAAAAAGAAAAAGGGAACGGAAATTTTCAATCTTGCCGCCGCGCCGATTTTGATGCGTGATTTTGTCGGCGACACGGCAAAAAACTTGAATAAAAAGATTCCGGGGTTTTCAATTCCGCCGCTGCTTTTGGAAAAAGTTTTTCAATTAAACGAAAGAACCTTAAAGATAAAAAAAATCCGAAAAATTTCCGAAACCATTGAAAAATGGTTATCTGACGATGTATATTCGGCGGAGAGATTCGAGCGGAAATATAATTTCAGACCGGGAACATCCATCTCGGAAGCGTTGGAAAAACAAATCAATTGGTATCGAAAACAAAAGGAAACTAGAGGAGACGGATAGAGACAAAGTTGCCGGAAGTAATTTTATATTTGTTGGTTTTTGTCAGCACTTATCTGGGCGTGCTCGTTTTTCGCGTCTGGAGCTTAAAGAATAATATCCTGGACGTTCCGAACGAGAGAAGCTCGCACGTTACACCGACACCGCGCGGCGGCGGATTAGTTATCGTTTTGACAAGTTTGTTCGCATATGTCGTCTACAGCAAAATAACCGGACGACATTTTTCGGGAAGTTATCTTTTAGGAGCTTCAATAATCGCGCTGGTCAGTTGGCTGGATGATTTATTTACAATTTCATTTGTCTGGAGATTTCTCATTCAGTCGTTATCAGCGATTTTGGTTATCACGGCACTGGGGCATTTCAGAGAGATTTACATACCGTTCGACGGCAATTTCGATTTAAATATTTTCGGTCCAATTTTAACCTTCATTTGGATTGTATGGCTGACGAACGCGTTTAACTTTATGGACGGTATTGACGGTTTAGCGGGGATGCAAGCCGTAACCGCGGGAATCGGCTGGCTGGTTGTCGGAAAGGTTTCAAACCTTGACGGAGCGTCTGTCATAGGCGGTGTTTTAGCATTTTCGAGTTTAGGTTTTTTGCTTCAGAATTGGTATCCGGCAAAGGTTTTTATGGGCGATGTCGGAAGCGCCTTTTTGGGTTTCAGTTTCGCGGTGTTATCCTTGATTGCGGAACACGACGGGGCGGGAGCCGATTCAATTTCGCCATTCCTGCCTTTGATTTCTATTTCTCTTGTTTGGCTTTTTTTATTCGACACGGTTTTAACATTTTTTCGGAGACTTTTAAAAGGTGAAAAAGTTTGGCAGGCGCATCGTGAGCATATTTATCAAAAACTGGTTATCTCCGGTTACACGCACCGGTTTGTCAGTGTTTTGTATGGCGTGACTTCTGTTTTGACAATGGCTTTTTTGATTTACGCGCTGGAGAAAAAAGAAAATTCAATGGTCGGCTTGATATTTTTTTTATTTCTTCAGTCAGTCGGTATATTAGGCGTTTTATATTTTTCAAAGGAGAAAGGAATTTATCGCACAGGCGAGTAGAAACATATTCTCCAAATATGTTGTCATTAGTATGATGTCATCCAAGATGTTGAAGAAGAGGGAAGCGAAGGACGGCGGTATAACAAATGATTTTCAAATCAGCTTTCAATCGTTCGGAGTAAAGATTGGTGTGCGAGCCGATGCAGGCGATTTAGTGTCCGAGATTAAAAGCGAATTGAGTAAAATAAATCCGAACGGTTTTGAAATTATAGACGGTTCGCAAGTTGAACATTTATTTGAAATAAAGTGGAAAAAAAATAAAGGTCTTGAAATAATCAAAGACGGCGAGTTATTAACCATATGGGAATCTGAAGTAAGCCCGCTTCTATATCTCCAAAGCCAGATTCGTTTGACCGTCGCCGAATACGCCGAATCGAAAGTTTTCCTGCACGCCGGCGCGGTCGGCTGGAAGGGACGAGCGATAATAATTCCGGCTCACAGCTTTTCGGGAAAATCTACTTTAGTCGCCGAGTTGGTAAAAAGAGGAGCATTGTATTATTCGGATGATTTTGCGGTTTTGGATGGAGAAGGATTGCTTCATCCTTTTCACAGACAAATTTCTCTCAGAGGTTATGAAAATAAATACACGCAAGTCGATTTTTCGGTCGAATCACTTGGCGGGCAAGCCAGCGATGAGCCGATACCAATCGGAATTGTTTTAATTACCAAGTATCGAGAGGGAAATAAAAATCCCAAAAATTGGAAGCCGCAGATTTTAAGCGGCGGTCGAGGGATTATGGAAATCCTATCTCATACGATACCAATCAGATACAATCCAAAATTTTCTTTAAAAGTCTTGAATAAAGTTTCCAAACGTGCCATAATCTGCAAGAGTCAAAGAGGCGAAGCCGGAGAGTTCGTCGATTTGCTGTTAAATTTCATTGAAACTCATGTAATAAAATAAATTACAGACAAGTTTTTTGATTCAGTTTTAAATTACTCGGAGGAAAATTATGAATAGTTCGCAAGTGCCGGTAGCACGCAAAGAAGGACTGGTTATACAGGAAATGCCTGATGAGGTATTGGTGTATGACCTGGATACTAATAAAGCCCACTGTTTAAATCAAACAGCGGCATTTGTCTGGAAATCCTGCAATGGCAGGAATTCGGTCGCTGATATTACCAAGTTGGTTGGAGATGATTCGGGAAGTAAAGTCCCCGAAGATTTGGTTTGGCTGGCAATTGACCAATTGAGTGAAAAGAATCTTTTGGCGAACAATTTGAAGGCTGATTTTAACGGCTCGACCAGACGCGAAGTAATCAAAAAAATCGGTCTGGCGGCGGTTATCGGAATTCCGATAGTGGCTTCCTTGACCACTCCGCCGAGTGTTTTGAGTTTCGTCTCCTGTGCGTGTGGAACGGTTACGGACTGTGTAGCGCAGCCCTCGTGTCCCCAGGGTGCTTGCATTAACGGCGTTTGCGCTGCGGCGCTGACGCCACCGATCCAACAACAACAACCTTTAAAACCGGGCGGGAAAAAACGATCCATGTAGCGGCGGTTGAACGAAATTCGTTGGTGGTTTCCTTGATCGCGCTGATGAGTGGTCTGGTTGCTTTGACCTGTAGGTGGACGACCGATAGTGATTGTGCATCAAAAACTAATTGTTGAGTATTTTGCAATAATTGTGTTTGTACAAATATATCACCGGGAACATCGAAACATAAGACTTAAATTGGGGTAAGAAAAATGAAAGAATAACTTTCGCCAGTTTTTCAAAGCAATAAGGAAAAAGGTAGAGTAGGAAATAATAATTCCTACTCTATTTATTTTTATAATCATTTGATGGCAAAAGGTTGGTTAAATTTTAAATGAAACCCGATTGGCGTTGGTATCTTATTCAATATAAATCGCAGGAACATAGAATTGTCAAAACCTTCGAGTTTTTCAGAAAATATAATATCGAACCGATACTTATAAAAGGTTGGGCGGCGGCGAGATATTATCCCCAAAAAGAGGAGAGACTTTTTCTTGATATAGATATTTGTGTCGCGCCGGATGTATTTAAACAAGCCGAAGAAGTTTTTGCCGATTGTAATAAAGAAGGAGCGGGTTTAATGATAGATCTGCATAATGGCTTGCGCCATTTAGACACGGTCGAATGGGACGATTTGTTTGAGAATACAGAGCTTGTCAAAATGGAAGCCTCGAACATTCGTGTATTAAGAGCCGAAGATCATCTGAGAGTTTTGTGCGTTCATTGGCTGAACGACGGAGCGGCGGTTAAGGCGAGGCTTTGGGACATTTATTACGCCGTCGAAAACCGCGCGCCGGATTTTGATTGGGACAGATGCTTGAATACGGTTGATCGAAAAAGGCGAAAATGGATTGTCTGCGCCATCGGGCTGGCGCATTTGTATCTGGGACTGGATTTGAAAAATACTCCGATTGCCCGCGAAGCGAGACAAATTCCGAAATGGATTATCAAAACTGTCGAGAAAGAGTGGGCGGATGAAAACAGGCTGAAGCGTCTGCAAGACTGCTTATCGGACAGAAAGGAATTTTTTCGACAATTAAAGAAGAGATTTCCGCCCAACCCGATTCAGGCAACCGTCGAAGTAGGCGGAGAATTTGACGACAAACCCAGAATTTTTTATCAGGTTGCGGATATTTTTATCAGGATAAAACCTTCGCTGCAAAGAATTGCCATCAAAATTCGTCAAAATATTTCTTAGAGGTTTAGAGAATTTTTGTTTTTACACGGAGATGGATGAGATAAGAATTGATGAGCAAAATGAATTCACGTTGTCGATTGAAACGGCTGTGCGGGGCGGAAGTATCTCGCTTTTGAAAGGTGTTTCGGAAGTAGACGGCTGGATTGGAACGCGCGAGATTTCCAAATCGGAAGATATTTTAGAAGAGTTAAAAAACATTCTGGAAAGAAACAATTTGGAAAAGAAGAAAATAAAAAAAATCGTCGTCTCCAGAGGACCGGGAAGTTATACGGGCGCGCGAATCGGAATGGCTGTCGGATTCGGTCTGAAAAAAGCTCTGAATTGTGAATTGGTCGCGGTGTCCGCGTTGGAAGCGATGTTGTCGGCAGATAAAAGAGAAAGCGTCAATAGTGTCGAGGAAATTATAACAGCCGTTCCAATCGGCAGAAATCAAATTTGTCAGCAAAGTTTTAAGTCACATAATCGGAAAATAGACGGCAGCAAAGCTGGACCTCAAATTTCTACTATCGAAGATTTTTTAAATTCTAATAGTAAAAGTGAGCTTCAATTCAAAAAAATAATAATACTGCATCGAGAACTATATCTGGATTTTCAAACAAAGTATGAAAATCGGCTCACGGAAAACAATATCTTAATTGACGCGGGTGAAAATATTGCCGTCCTCAACGGGATGCTAGGAGTCGGACGGGACGGAAAAGCTGATGTTTCGAGTCCGATTTATGCTAGGGAAAGCGTTTTTTCGCAGGTCTTAAAAAATGAATCCAGATAAAATCGTTTTGGCAGAGATAGTTAAAATGCGGATAACTGATATAAATCAGGCTTTGGAAATTTTAACTGAAAACAGATTGGAAGTCTGGAGATATAACGATTTTTTGTCGGAAATCCAACGCCTGGATTCTCTTGTACTAGTCGGGAGAAACGGGACTGAAGTCGTCGGTTTTTGCATCGCGCGTCTGATAAAGTTGTATAATAACCTCACTGAATTTCATAACCGCAAAACTACCAAAAACTCCGACACTGAGAATTTTACTACCGATTTAATTTATACCGAACCAAAGAAACCGGTAAGAGATAAGGACTCTAAATCTGAGTGTGAAATCTACAATATCGCAGTAAAAAGAGAATTCCAGAATCGAGGTATCGGCAACAAGCTGTTGGATAAACTCGTTTTACTGGCAAAAGAATACAACAGCCAATCAATCTGGCTAGAAGTCAGAAGCTCAAACACGAAGGCTGTCAATTTTTATCAGAAAAACAATTTCAGACAAATATATGAAAGAAAAAATTTTTACTCGAATCCAGTTGAAAATGCAATTGTAATGAGAAGGAATTTACAATAACGGATTCCCAAACAAATAAATTCTCAAACTTGATTCATAAAAGTCTATGAGCTAAAATTTATCATATTTTCAAAACCCAAAATAATACTTTTTAATTCAAGTTTTATTTTGGCAACTAACAGTTCTGAATTTCAAAAATAAGGAGAGGCAAAATTAAAGCTATGGATATATCAACGGTCGATACGGTGAAGGTTGAACTTTCAGAGAAGAATCCGACGTTCCGGGACCTGGTTGAACAACATCAAAACTTCGAGAAAAGACTGAGCGAATTGGCTGAATTAACTTATCCGAATGATGAAGAGTTATTAGAAGAAGCAACTTTGAAAAAGAAGAAGCTGGTCATCAAAGACGAGATGTATTCGATGATGCAAGAGTATTCCAACTTACACTGAATACGCTCATTTTTATCGAACATATTTTGATAAAAATGCTTTCGTCTCACTTTGCGAGTGTTAAAGGTGTTCAAAGAATTTGGAATTAAACCTTTAAGGAATGATTAAAAGGTAAAAAAGTGAATTCTTTAATAAATTTACCTTTTTGCCTTTTTACCTTTTTAACGTTGAGTAACATCCAGCATTAGCACCGGAAAATGCGAAAATCCCCTTGTTTGTTAAAAACACCAGCGATTTACCGGCTATGACGGGTCTCGACAAAATAAAACCTATATCGGCGAGGGAAATTTGATTGACTATTTTGCCGTTCCTTAAATCCAGGACAACTGCGCTGTTATCGACGGCGGTAACAAAGACGGCGAAGTTATCCACTACCAGAGGCTTTGCCGAAATTCTTCCCGCCAATCTTCTTTTCCAAACCTTTTTGCCTTTCTGCGGCGAGATTAAATAAATAAAATTATCGAGTGATGCCACAAGGATTCCGTCTGGAACTAAGGTAAGGCTGGAAATTTCACCACCATACCGGACACTCCAGACGCGACTGTTGCTTTTAGTATCGAAGAGATTGACAAAGCCCTTTCTTTCTCCCCAAAATAATTTATCTCTTGCAGCAATTAAAATTGACGCGGGAGATTGAAGCGTCGGTATTTTTGAAACAATCTCCGCGTTATCAACAGATATGGTTAAAATCGAATTGTCTTCAGTGCCGATATAAATTTTGTTCTCGAAAAAGTCCGGCAGCGAGCTAATATTCCGCGCAAGATTCGTGTTCGAGATTTCATGCGCATCACTTTTTTTTATCGAATTAACAGTCCCGTCCTTTGTTATCAAAAATAATTTATCTCGGTAACTGTCTAAAAATACCGAATCGTTTGAGATAAATGGTAGCTGCCAAATGGTAAGACCCGTTTCCGCATCCAACGACCATAGAATATAATTTGTTATCTGCTTGCCGCCATCGCTGATTTTGTCTTTTTCGGATGTTGCCTCAAATATTTTCGTAATTAAAAAGACACTCCCGTCTTCGAAAATTAAGTCGGAAACGATTTCACCGCCTAAGTTAGACATCCAAATTGCGGCATTACTTGTTAAATTCATTTTCGCAACATTTCCGGCTTGAAAGGCAACAAATAAAGACCCTGTATTATCGGACGCGAAATTAACAGATGCGATTTTATTATCTTGTTTTTGATAACAAAGCCTAAAGGGAAGAGATAAGTTGATAGTTTCACTCAATTCGACGACCTTGACGGTTGGCTGTGCAGTAATCGGAAAACTTAACAAGGTGAGATACAAAAAAATTAACCCGAATACAAAAACATAAATCCGAGAGTTTCTTTTAAAATCATTCATTATGTTTATCGGACATTATTGCAGATTGTTTTTATCCGGGAATATTATGCTATTATATTCTACTGAAATTCATTTCCGGCACACGCTTATAATTTAATGGATGAGATAAATATCTCTAAAAGTTTGCCGCTAAGTTTTGAATTTTAACAAATCCATTTTGACGGAGAAAATATTCTAAATGTCTTTTAACAAAATCATCGCTATCGGAAATTTGGGGCGTGACCCTGAACTGCGCTATACGCCGCAGGGTGATGCGGTTTGCGATTTTTCCATTGCAGTCAATGACAGAAAACGTGACAAATCCGGTGAATTTCAAGACGTGACCACATGGTTTAAGGTCACGCTCTGGCGCAAGCTGGCGGAAAACGCTTCAAAATATCTGACAAAGGGGAGATCCGTCTATGTCGAGGGACGTCTCCAAGTCGAAGAGTGGACCGACCGCGACGGCAAAAATCGTTACACATTAGTTATCCAAGGTTCGGATATTCATTTTATCAGTGATAATCGCGGCGATGAAATGTCTTCCAACTCGACAGCGGACAATGATTTTTCGAACCAAAATGATTCGGGAACAACCAGAGCGGCAGGAGCGGCAGAAATTTCCGATTCCCCGAACGACGACGATATTCCGTTCTAGTCTGCACTCTTTTCTAAATGTACTCTAAGATATTTACTTTTAAGTAGTCGTTCACAATTAGACTTAACTATCCCATTATTGGTTAAACTCTGGAATAAATAGGCTTGTGTTGGTTATGGCTCGAAGCCTAAATAGAAATAGTTATACATAATTGTGAACGACTACTTACCAATAAATATCTTTCTTTACACTAACTTACAAAAGCATTATTTAAATTAGATAATGCTTTTGTTTTATGTAAACTTTACGTTAGTGTGCAGGTAACAAATAATGTACTGTATAAACTGCTAATCCTTGTGTTTATTAGGTTAAGTAGTCGTTCACAATTAGACTTAACTATCTTGTGATTAGTTAATTACTGGAGTGAATAGACTTATGTTGTCTATGACTAAAAGCTCGAATTGATATAGGTAAACATAATTGTGAACGACTACTTACTATTAATTACCAGAGTACATATCTATCAATTAGGTTCATCAAGTCCCTCCATAAATATTTTCTGTTCAGCTACACCCAATTCATAGCGATAAATTGAAATTATATGTAATGATCTTCTCTGAGCTTCAATTTTCTCTTCTAAAGCCTTGATTACTCGCAGTAGTTCATCCACCTTAGCGTTCACATTCATAAGAGCAAATTCAAGCGGGCTATTGATTACCTCTCTTGTTCGCTCTTCTTCAAAAACCTTAATCATGTCCCGCGGCGTCAGTCCCCTTTGATCCGTCGCGCCCGTTTGAATATTATATCTCCCTTTATGATTTCTGAACCAAAGCCTATGACAGCCGATTAAAGAAGCTGCATATTGCTGAGTAAACTCCTTATCTGAAGTTAGCTTTAGGGGCAGCAAGGTTATCAACTTCCTCACCAAATCACTGGACTTGCTTCTTTCCTTAACAGTAGGAATTAATGTTTTTTTCATCTGTCTTCCAATCTCCTCATTTCAGTCCGCTCTTTTTTGAAAGTTATTGATTCTGGCATCGCTCCATCCGGAAAGGGAAAAGAGGCTTCACCAATTTCCTTACTTGCAGCCGCTTCCTTATGAATCTCAATGATCGTTTTCATGTTTTTGATCTTTTCAGTAGCTGTTCTTATCCACTCCGGTGAAAACGGGCTATTAGAGACTAATGCCTTGTCCAGCATGATTTTTTGTTCTTTATATAGCTTTTCAGTATGAGACAAGCTTTGGGCATCCCCTTTGACAATTACGAGATTGCGACAGGCGATACCGTCTCTACCTGACACACAAGACATGTTGTGAGGACACGGCTGGCGAGACCAGTCAAGAACGCATGAACCGTATTCGGTTAAATGAACGGCTTCGACAATCGATATTAAAAACTTCTCGGCATCATCAAAAGAAGACAATTTATGTGAATGAATACTAAAAAGTTAATAAAAGTAAAGCAACTGACAGTTTGCCAATGCAATGAACTAACAATCCATCGGTTGAGCGAACTGCCGAAGCTCTTTGAATATCGGTTTTATCTATCAACCATTTGAAGAA
>JAABUN010001788.1_pt1 | contig 43603 bp, 52 predicted proteins | sample 5559311 | NCBI WGS metagenome assembly JAABUN01 (sample SAMN10711877, study PRJNA513370) | rock metagenome | isolation source: Antarctica rocks | place: Antarctica: Victoria Land, Siegfried Peak sud
GGCAACTGATTTCGTGGGTCGGGGGGCCGATGCTAGTCTTCGGGGCTGTCGCGCCAATAGCTCAATTGGCAGAGCAGCTGACTCTTAATCAGCGGGTTCGGGGTTCGAGTCCCTGTTGGCGCACAACTCATCGCCCTCCGGCTCCGGCTGGGGGGCGATTCCAGTTTCTAGCCACTGAGGGCTCACGCCGGTAGCCAGCGCCCACGCCTTCATGACGATGCGGCGAGGCGCGACCTTCCCCTTCTCGTTGTTGCTCACCGTGTTGCGAGCCACGCCCATGAGTTCGGCTAGCTCGGCCTGCTCCATCCCAGCGTGCTCCCGGGCTTTCCGGAGCCGGTCAGAGACCGTGAACTCCGGCACCACCCCTGCTGTCTGAGTGCTCATGTGCCCAACGTTACGCATGTGTCACCAATAGCGCAAGGGACCGCGACACGCCGAGGGACCTAATTAGGGCTTGCGCAACTAGTAGGGCATCGTTTACGTTGTGCGCATGCCCAAGAACTCATCGAGACGCCAGAGCGATCTCATGACCACTGCCGAGGTCTCGGCGATATTCAGACGCGACAAGACGACCATCAACCGGTGGGCTGACGCAGGGCGACTCCCCACCACGGCCAAGGCTCCCGGGCTGCGCGGCGCTCGACTGTTTGCCCGTGAGGACGTCGAGGCGCTCGCGGACGAGCTCCGCACGGGGGTGCCGGCCTGATGCCGTGTTCCACGGTGGTGTGGGCGGTGTTGCGGCCGGGGTTGGTGACCGCGACCCGGTATGACGCCGATGGGGAAGCAATCGACGAGCGATTGGTTCGCGCGGTGGACGTGCCTGCGGGGGTGTTACTCGACGTCGAGGCGCAGCCGGGCGCTCGGGTGAGTGTAGAAGTGGCCGATCGGGATAGTGCCAAGGTCCGGCCCGCTGGTGCGGCCGTTGGCGATCGAGAGTTCGTACTCGACCTTCCCGAGCGCGTACAGCAGTTGGTCTGTGACGCTCTTGAGGGTGTCTCGGTCGACGTGGCCGTCTCCTTCGTGCAGGAGCGCGGTGATGTGGTTCTGCGCGTAGAAGGCGTGCGGGGTGGAGACCTCGGTGAGACCAAGGGGCGCGGAGCTGCTGCGGTATCGGGGCATGGCGGGTCCTGTTCGTGCGGGGGTGAAGGTCAGCCCAACGTAGGCGGCGCTGACTCTGACGGCGAGGCGACAGAATGACGCCGCCGTACCCACCGGACTTCACTCCGGCCGACGAGATGCCGCTACCCGCGCCGCCGGGCGCGGTAGGTGACCTTGTCGAGCTGCTCCATGAGTGCCCGGCCAGGGACTGCTACGTCGTCCCACGAGAGTGCACCCACGTCGCAGCACAGCAGTGGTGCCCTGAGCCGCCGTCGCACAAACGGTCCCTACGGGTGATGACCGTGGAGCCCCTCGCAACCGGCGGTTGCGTCGTCGAGCTGACCCGGTGCACCGGTGTCCCCCTACACGTCGAGCTCGACCCTGACGGGCTTCCCGTCTCCACGTAGACCCCGGGTGGCCGCGGGCGACCCCCTGCGCGCTCGCGTCCACCCGGCCCTAGTCCTGCATCACCCCCGGAACAGACCGTGAGGCCCGACCCACCGCTTGCACGCACAGGGTTCGGACCTCACTGACAAGGAGAACGATAGCTGATGAAGATCACAGCGTTGGTGACCATCGAGTCGCCACCGGCGGCCCGGCCGTCGTCTGAGCCGTTCGTCGTGGTCTACGACCTGTTCAAGCCGGAGGACGCGGTCGAGGCGATCCGGCGGCACGTGGCCGGGCAGGTCCCGATGCCGTTTGGCGACTCGGGGTACTGGTCGGCGACTCGGGTGGGTCGCGACAGCAAGGTGCATTTGCACGCGTCGACGTCGACGGGGGATGAGATCCACGTACACGCCGACGTGCAGGTGTTGTCGAGGTTCACCCAGTCGGTGTCGTGCCCGAGTTGTGATGCGACGTGGGTGTGGTCGGCGCTGCAGTCCGGTACCGAGCAGGACCCGTTGGTGGTCCGTGAGGCCGAGGCGGTGGGCTGCGATGAGTGCGGGTGGATCGTTTCGGATCACCCGGTCGCTGGTCGCCCCTCAGTTCAGCCCCTGGATGACCAGGTCGAGATCTCGCGGGCGGGGTCGTGACCGCCGCGGTGTTGCCGTTCGAGCCGTCCAGGTCGTTGTCGGCCCCGTCGTCGGGTCCGTCGTCCGAGCGGGTGCCGGCGTCGGTGGTTGCGAAGTCGCCGGCTCATCCGGCTTTGGTGTTCTGCACGGGGTGCGGTGCCCATGGGGTGCGGTGTATCGCACCGGCGGGTGACCCGTCTGCGGTGACCGCAGTGTCGTGCCCTTCGTGCGGCCTGGTGGTGTCCCTGGCCGAGTTGGCGCATGCTCGCCGGTTCGCGCCTGCCCGGGCCCGGTTGAGGGCGGTGGCGGGCCGATGATCGGGTGGGGGGCCGTTGACGGCCGGGTGTTGGTGCTGTTTGCGGTTTTGGTGCTGTACGCGGTGTGGGTGTTCATCCGCTTTCGTGAGGCGAGCGAGGACTTGCACCGCCACGGTTTGGACCAGGAGTCGTTGACCGCGGCTGGCCAGGAGCGGGCCCGGGCCGAGTCGGCGGAGTGGGACCGGTTGGTCGGTGCGGTGGGTTCAGGCCGGCGGGACTTCGCCGCGGACGTGCCGCAACCCTTGGATGTGGAGTCCACGGACCCGCGGACATGGGACGTGGCAGTCGACCAGTCGATGCGGGTCGCGCAGGCCGGCGAACGCCCTTCGCCGGGGTGCGCGTGCCCGGTTTGCCAGAGGGCTGGTGCCCTGCCCAGTCGTCGGCGGTTGTCAGCGCCGGCGACGGGTGTGGTCCGGTGGCGGGAGTGCCCGGGCTGTGACGCCTCGGTGGTGCCGGGGTCTTGGGCGTGCGGGGAGTGCGGCACGCAGCTCGACGACCGCCTCCCGGGTGGTGGTCGGTGATGGGTGACGTGCTGACACCTGTGGTGTTCGTCGCTGCGCACTGCACACACCCGGTCCGCCCGGCGAGGGTGTGGGAGGTCGCACTGGTGAAGGTCCAACCGCAGGCGGCGGGTATGCCGGTTGAGGTGGGTCGTGAAGCGTTCCGGATCGAGATGAACTCGACCCGGGACTGCGACCAGGACCACCTCCAGGCGTGCGGGTTCTTCGCCCGGCACCCGTTCGGGGCATGGCTGGCCGGCAAGGGTGAGGGACCCCCGCCGTTGGCACCGGGCCCGTCGTTGGCGCCGTCGCACACCGCGGCCCGTCGGATCGCTCGAGCAACCTATGGGTGCGACGTCGCCGCGTGGAATGTCACCCGGGAGGTCCTCGCGCTCACCACCGTCTTGCACGGCCAACATCTGGCTCCGACCTGGTCAGGCAGGTTCCTGGACTTGGGGTCGATGGCCGCGTCGTGGCTCGGCGGGGACGACGCGATCATGCCCTTGCCGCGGCCCCAGGGCGAAGCGCCTCCCGCGAAGGCGTCCGCGTTGGATCTGGCCGTGTGGGACGCCGACTACTGGTCGCGGATCGAGGTGGCCTCGTGAGGGCGTTCACGTGGACCCGCTCGGCCATGGGCCGGGTGACGTCGACGTGCGTGGCGTGCGGGGAGTTAGCCGCGGTCGGCCCGTCCGACCGGCTGGTCGGCTACCGCCAGCGGGCCCACGTCTGCCCACCACCCAAGAGCACAGCAAGCAGGAACCGTTCGATCACACCCGGAGGAACCACATGACAACCCTGACGTATGGCAGCAACCCCGAGCTGAAGGCCCGTCTCGTGGCCGCTGCCCGGGAGCACCAAGAAGCAGACCGCTACATCCAGGGAACCTATTTCAGGAGTGAGGGAGGCGAGGATTGGCAAGGGTGTGCCGTGGGGTGCACCACCGCGCCGTTGATCGCCGCCGCCGAAGGGGTCGCGTTGGACGGCCTGCGCGAACCCCTGAGCTGGCACAAGGCACAGGAGGTCCACGCGGGAATCCCAGAATGGCTGGGACACGTCGAGGACAAGATTTTCGAGTGCTTGCCCGTGGGCCAGGCACGGGAGTGGCCCGCACGGTTCCTGGAGGCCGTCCCGGTCGGCGTGGACTTGACTGCCATGCGGGAGGCGTGGCTGCGTGACATCGTCCTGGATCCGAAGCGTGGCGCGTTCGCCCACGCGGCTCGGGCACTGGACGACGCTGGTTTCACCGAGCAGGCAAGCGCGTTACGCGACCTGCCATCGGGCGTGGAGTGGAGGACCGCCTCCGCCGCCTCCGCCGCCTCCGCCGCCGCCGCCTCCGCCGCCGCCGCCGGCGCCTCCGCCGCCGCCTACGCCGCCGCCGCCTCCGCCGCCGCCGCCTCCGCCGCCGCCTACGCCGCCGCCTCCGCCGCCGGCGCATGGCAATGGACTGCCGACCGGCTCATCCACCATCTGCAGGCCGTCGAGGTGTCGTCATGACGCGCACGACCACGCCGGAGCTGTTGCAGCTCGACCCGGCACAGATCCAGGCGCACCCGCGCAACCCGCGGCAGGCGGTGACTGACTTGGCCGGTTTGGTCGACTCGATCGCCCAGGTCGGGATCCTCGAGCCGGTGGTGGTGGCCCCGTGGCCGACCGACCTGTACACGTCCTCAAAGACCCGCCAGGACGGGTACGTCCTGATCGCGGGTCACCGGCGGGTCGCGGCCGCGAAGAAGGCGAAGGTGAAGGTCCTGGCGTTGCACCGCCCGGACCTGGACACTCTCGCCGCGCAGATCGAGGCGATGCTGGTGGAGAACTTGCACCGGGCTGACCTGTCCCCGATCGAGGAGGGCGACGCCTACCAGGGTCTGCTCGACCTGGGGATCAGCCAGGCGGACATCGCCACGAAGGTGGGCCGGCCGAAGCGGACCGTGTCGGAGCGGGTCCGGGTTGCGGGGATCCCGGGCCCGGCCCGGGAGAAGCTGCACGCTCATCAGATCACCATCGACGCCGCGTTGGCGATCGCGGAGTTTAAGGGCGACACCGAAGCCCAGGAGCGCCTGATCCACTTCGCAGGCTCGGGCTCGTGGGATCCGGTGCTGCGGGACCTGCGGGCCCGTAAGACCGCGCAGGCGACCCGGGTCAAGACCCGCAAAGCTCTCGAGCAGGCGGGTGTGAAGGTCCTGGATGACTTCCCGGACGACCCTGACATCGAGGGCACTGACGACGTTGAGCCGTGGGAGCACGTCGGGGACCTCGACCTGGCTGAGATGACAAACGAGGCGCAGGTGATGGCCCACGCGGGCAAGGACGCGGACGACCTGACGTGGGACGACTATGAGGCGTGGCACGCCGCGAAGTGTGACGGCCACGCGGTCGTCGACGTCGGTCGTGTGCACCCACAGTGGACTCAGCACGCGAACGAGCCGATCTTCGATCCGATCTGCACGACCCCTGCAGTGCACGAGTTCCCGGAGCGGACACCGACCGGGGCCTCCACGTTCAAGGAGGAGCAGGAGCGCCGTGAGCACCTCCGTGCAGCGTCGGTCCGCCGGCGGGATCACCTGGTGCGGGTTGTCAGCGACCCGCCCCCAGGCACAGCGACCCACATCCTCAAGCGCTACCTTCACCAGGCCGTCACCCAAAGCGACTACAGCAAGGCCCCGCTCACGAGCGACCACTACACGCCGGTCGTTTCCGGCAGGGCCGACCTGCTCGGCATACCCGCCGACGTCCCCCGCGAACACCTGACCCCGGCCCGATTCGCCGAGGCGCTCGTGGCCACGATCGACGGGCAACCGTTGGAACGGCTGGTGGTGTTGCTGGCTGCCCTGCAGGGCATAGGCGATGAGCCGGGGCTGGTGCATGCCTACTGGTCCGGCGGTCCCAACAGCACCGACGCGAAGTGGATCACTGATCTGACGCAGGTGTGGGGTTACGACTGGTCTGACTTCGAGCTGTCCCGGATCCCTGACGACTTGAGGACCACGCTGGAACTGCCCGGCCTCGACGTCGACCCCGGTGCCGAGTCGGTCGAGGCCACCGCTGAGGGCGCTGCGGGTGGTGAGGTCGCGTGATCGCGGCAACGATGCCGGCGCCGTCGTTGTCTCGGTGTGGTGGTGACTTCACTGCGGTGGTCGAGGACGTGGTGTTCCTGTTGGAGCGCCGGGTTCCGCCGGGGGATGTGGCTGCCCGGGTGGGGTCGACGCCTGCGGCGTTGGCTCGCCGGTTCCACCGTGCTGGCCTGCACGACCTGGCGCACCCGTTCGACGCTGAGAAGCGTCACGTGCGGGGCCGGTGGTGTCCGGTGACTGCGGTGACGGTGCAGACGGTGGATCTGCGGCAGGCGGTGCAGGCGGTCGTCGCGCACGCGTCGACGGACCCGGAGGACGTCCGGTTGTGCCGGGTGAGGTTCGTCGTCGATGGGCAGAACGTGCAGGTGTTCGCGACGCAGGGCTTCACGTGCGGTCTCTCGATCGTGTCGGTGCTGGACAACCACGACGGTGAGCTCGCGGGGTGGGACTTGACCCCGGGTGCGTGCAAGGACGTCTTGGCGATGTTCAAGGTGTCCAGGGACGTCATCGAGGACGCGACGTTGCGGTTCGACGTGCAGGGCCAGGACGTGCACGTGCAGGACGTCAGTGGCTTGTTCCCGGGGAAGGCGATCACGTTGCCTCGCCTGCCGGATCACGAGCTGTTCCCTGACGTGCCGGGCATCCTCGGTCAGCTGGTCCACCAGGCGAACTGGTACCTCGAGGAGGGCTTGGCCACCTCAGGTGCGTGGCTGCCATCGTTCGTGGCGGCGTCGAAGGCCTACCGGGAGGCGGTGTTCGTGTCGCCGGCCGCGGCTGGCCGGCCGAGGTTCCTGGTGCAGGTCGGTGAGTCGTTCATCGGGATGCTCCTGGCGTCCCAGGACGACGAGCAGTCGTCCCGGTTGCGTGGCTACCGAGACCAGGACTGGCCCCGCCGGCTACCCACGGAGCCACGTCACGCGGCGGGTGAGCAGGCCCTGACCGTCACCGTGAACCGGGCGGCCCACGACGACGACGGCAAGTCCGAAGACGACGTGGTCAGCCCCATTCGCGGGGACCTTGATCAGTGATGACCCGCGACGCCATGACAGCCGGCCGCAGCTTGCGGCTGATCCCGCGTGCACTGGTCGACGTGCTCGCCGAGCGGGCACGCCAGGACGCGAAGTGGGGCCAGCAGGACCACCCTGACGGGACAGGTCCCGGAACGGTGATCTTGGGAAGTTACGCGGACAGCATGGCCGAGCGCGCGAAGTGGCGCACCGAAAGGTCGGCGACGCTCGGGACGGTCACGTTCGAGGAGATCTTGACCGAGGAGTGGGCGGAGGCTGTAGCTGAGGACGATCCGGTGAAGCTGCGCGCCGAGCTGGTCCAGGTCGCCGCGGTGGCCGTGCAATGGGTCGAGGCGATCGACCGGCGCATCGCCGGCGCTGCTGCACCTACTCGTGGTGATGGGTCGTGACGGTGGTGATGCGGTCGCGCCGCACCGTGGACCGGTTGCGGTACGGGTCGGCGATGAGGATGCTCGCGGCGCTCGCAGCCGAGCAGCGGGTGCCGTTGGACGTGCCACGGGCTGAGGTTCGTCGGCGCATCGTGCAGGAACCGTCAGGCGCCGCACACGGCCGCGTTGGCCACGTTCCGGGACTGGCAGGCCGGGGTGTGGTCCCCATGAGCCTGAGGAGCCTCCTGACTGGCCGGGACCTGATCGTGGTCCCTGCGCGTGGCCCGTTCCTGATCGCCCGTACGACTCGCCCGCGGCACGTGCTGGCCGGTGTCCACGCAGGGTCGTGGCAGGTCGACTGGTCCATCGGCATAGGCGCTCACCGTCGACCTCATGTGGTGGACCTGGGCCGGTTCGGCGTGGTCCGGTACGGCCGGATCCGCACGAGTGGTGATCCGCGGTGAGCGCCGCCACGACCGAGTCCGGCGCAGGCCCGGTCATGTCCGACGCTCTAGTCGTCTCTACGGTCCCGGCCGCGTTGCGCCTGGCGGCCGCGGTCCGCGACCACGACATCGCCCAGGCCCACCAGATCCTGACCGGACTGTCCCCGACCACCTTGCAGGCCCTTGCGGTGGCGTTGGCGAGTTTGGTCCCCTCCGATGCGTGTGTCGATGACGTCCTGGTCTATTGCACCCCGCAGACCCGGGCACGGTATGCCACGGACCCTGAGCAGTGGCCGGACCGGAAGTGCAAGCAGCTGCACGCGGCGTTCGTCCGGCGGGAGCGGACTCCGACTGTCGAGGCGGGCGAGGTCGAGTATCAGCGCCGGTCCTACGCCCGCCGCAAGTACTTGCGTTACGTGAACCACAAGGCAACACAGATCCACAACGAACGGGTCAGGAACAGCAACACCCGGGGGGGGGTGTCGTGAGTGTGCGTGCATCAGAAGGTGCTGGGCACGCTCGTGGTGGTGGCGGTGGCCAACCGGACATTGCTGGTGTGGTCCCGTCGCCCCGCGAACGCCCATGTGCCCCGCAAGTGGGTCGCGGTGACGTCCTCACTGCTGGTGGCCCTGTGGTGGCTGTTGGTCTTCCTGTACTGGCGCCTGCCGCACCGGACCCCTCACTGCAGCCCACCAACCCGGCTGGTCATCATCCCCGTCAAGAGCACTGGAGGTAACCCCTGATGCCGCAGCAAGACACGGTCGACCGCGCGTCGACACCAGTCATGGACGTGGCCACCCTCGAGCGGGTCCTGACAAAGGTCGTCGAGCGCGGCTGGACCACTGAGCGAGTCGCCCGCGACCTGGCCATTCCCCGTATCGACGTCGTAGACGCCCTGGCCGAGGTCGGAAACCTCCACGACGCCAGGCACCTGAGGGAAGCCCTCGCGGACACACGGGCTGGTCGTGACCCGCGGGAAGCGGTGACACCCCGGTTCGGGACGGTCGCGACATCGCAGCTGCGTGCGCACCCGTCCAACGTCCGCGACGACCTGGGAGACCTGAGTGAGCTGGCAGCGTCGATGAGCGCCCAGGGCGTACTGCACCGGCTGCTGATCGCCGACCGCGGTCGGGGTGTGTTCGTGGTCCTGGACGGGCACCGCAGGCTGGCAGCGGCACGCCTGGTCGGTATCAGCGAGGTGCCGTACGAGCTCGGCGACGAACGGTCGCTCACGGCGAAGATGCTCGCTTCGGCGATGCACAAGAACCTGACCCCGCTCGAGCAGGGTCACGCGTTCGCCCGGTTCACCGCCAAGGGCATCCCGGTCGACCAGATCGCCGCGGCAACGGGCTACACGCCCCGCACCATCCGCGACCGCCTCTCCCTGCTCGACCTGCCAGCGGATGCGCAGCAGCTGGTCCGTGAGGGCACCCTGTCCACGAAAGACGCCACCGGATTGGCCCGCCAGGTCCGGACCACCCGCACCGGCACAGCCCGGCCCCGCGGCCCGAAGCGCCCCGCGCACTTCACCGGTTCCCACCCCCTCGCTGTCGACGTCCGAGCACTCTGCAAGCACCGGGACACCCGCGTCACCGTGGGCGGCACCGGCTGCGGCCAATGCTGGGAGCGCCTCATCGCAGCGACCGCCGTCGCCGACTACCGCGAAAGCCACCCATGACGTGCCCAGGCGCTCGCGGCCGGTCCCCGCCTGCGAGCGCGTGACCGCGAGCCCGTGTCCCGGACCCACGATCGATACCCCCAGGTAGGTCATGACGTATTTCATGCTTGACGACCAGCTCACAGCCAACCCGAAGGCCAAGGGGTTGGTGGAGCGTGCGATGACCGGTGATATCACTGGTGTTGCGGCGATGGGCTTGTGGTCTATGGCTGGGTCGTTCGCTCAGATGTCCCTGAGTGATGGTGTGATCACCCGTCCGGACACGATCCGTCTGCTCCTGAACCCTGTGATCGCTGACGAGCTAGCGCAGGTGCTGATCGGCGCGAACTTGTGGCACGGCCCTGGCCATGCGTGCGACCGGTGCCCGGCCGTGGGTACCGATGCCTACCTGTTTCACGACTGGTTCGACCTGGGCTACGACACGGGCGCGCAGACGAAGACGAAGCGGCGCAAGTCTAAGGAGCTCAAGGACCGACGCCTCGTCGATGCCGTGTGGGCTAGAGACTGCGTCGACCCGGCCGACCCGGGCACAGCGAAGTGCCGGTACTGCGGCAACGTCGTCAAGCGTCACGACCGGCGCGACCCGGTCGGCAGTCCCACGACCGAGCACGTCGACCCTGCTCGCGGCGATGGTGTGCGCAACATCGTGGTCGCTTGCCGGCCGTGCAACCAACGCAAGGGGCAACGCACCCCAGCGCAGGCCGGAATGACCCTTCGGCCGCCACCACGTAGGTCCGTGGACGACCCGACCGTCGCAGCGACGGATACCGCGATCGTGCAGGCGCGACCTGCTGTTGAGCCGAAGGCTCCAGCAGGTACCGCAGCCGCCGATGAGCGACCCGCCGCCGGCGGTCGGGCCGGCCAGGAGGGACCCAGTGACCGATCAAACGTAGATATCAACGGGTTATCAACTGATTATCAAGTTGATTCGCGTTTGAAATCTGCTGTGCTCGGGCGCGCGCGCGGGGGACGCGCGGGCCTGGAAGGGTTAGGGCAGGGTAGTGGTGTAGGTAGTGGGCTGGGTGACGGTTCGGGTTCCGGGCGGGGTCCCGCCCCGCCGTCTGCCTCTCGTAGGTCTCGTGGTCGTCGGGGTCGCCGGGTTACTGCTCCACCTACGCAAGTCTCACCGGACCAGGTAGCCAAGCCCCAGCGGGAGCAGCCTGCGGTGGTGTGGGATGCGGGGTCTGCTCCGGTGGTGGAGTCTGCTGGTCGGTTCGGGTCGCCGTGGCATGGGTGGCGTGGTCCGCCTCCGGAGGGTGTGGAGGAGAGCACGTGCCCTGAGCACGGGCTGGCCGACCCGTGCCGGCGGTGTTTCCGTGCTTGAGCGTCGTGAGTGGACGCTGTGGCTGCCCTACTTGGAGCCGCCCTTGTCAGCCAACCAACGCCACGGTCATTGGGCTGTCCGGCACCGCAGGACTGCTCAGATCGTGGGTGACGTGGGGTGGTTGGTGCGGGCTGCCCAGGTGCCGGCGTTGGGTGCGTGCTCGGTGCAGCTGCACTTCCGTCCGCCTCGGCCGCGGCGTTGGGACACCGACAACCTGGTCCCGACGCTCAAACCGGTGGTCGACGCGCTGGTCCGGTCGGGTGTGCTCCCCGAGGACACTCCTCGGTTTGTGCGTCGGCCGGAGCCGGTGATCCACTCCTGGGCGAAGCCGGGCTACCCGCTACGGGTGTTGTGGGTGGTCCTCACTGAGTGCGAGCAGCGGGGCGAGCCGCAGTGACCGCCGTGGTGGAGGACCTGACTCGGGTGGCGGTGGGCTTCGGGGTGACGTCGGCTGAGCTGCGTGGGTCCAAGGATGTGCGGGAGTCGGTGGCTGCTCAGGCGGGTGTGGCTCAGCCGTTGCAGGATCACTGGCGGGGTGTCGTCGAGCGCCTGGACCGTGTGCATGAGCGTGAGGCGGCGTCCCATCACGGGAAGGCTGGCCCTGCTCGGTGTGGTGGGTGTGATGCGCCGGTGCGGTGGGTGACGACGGAGGCGGGCAAGGCGATGTCGATCGACCCGTTGCCGCGGCCGCGGGGAAACATCATCTTGGTGCATCAGGGGCAGTCGCGGCTCGTGGCTCAGGTGGTGCAGCGTTATGCGTTGCCGGTGGTGGGTCGCCCGGCGTATCAGTCTCATTTCGCGTCGTGCCCGATGGGTGACCAGTTCCGTAAGCGTCGGCGGGCCAGGCCTGGTGGCGACCCAGGCGACGACGAGGTGGCTACCGGCGAGCGCCTGGTGCCGTGCCGGTTGTGCGGACTGCGGATGCACCCCTTGCTGCTGCAGCTGACCCCGACACCGACTGCCCACCCGACCTGCGAGGAGAAGCCCTGATGCCGACACCGAAGCCAGGAGACTACGTGCCGATCACCCACTGCTGCAGCGGTCTCGGCGGTTCGACGGTCACACACGAGCTACCGGTACTCGTCACCTCGGTGGACCCCTGGTCGGCTGGTCTACACCAAGTGCGAGGCGTTCGGTGTGACGGCTCGCTGATCGCGTGGCAGATCCAGATTCGAGATGGCCAGGCCGAAAGGGTGATGGGCTGATGTCGCGTCGTCGCCCGTCGAGATCGCAGCACAAGCACCTGGAGCAGACCGTCGAGGTGGCCGAGCAGGTGCACCGCGCTGAGGTGGTGCGCACGTCGAGGGGCCCGTGCCCGGGATCGTGCAACCGGGGTCACCGTCGGCGGGCTGAGGAGCACGCCGACGCGGTGATGGTCCGGTGGGCTGAGGTGCTGCAGGAGACGAGGGCTGGCGTGATCGCTGAGCTGCAGGCCGGCGGGGCTGACCCGTCGCTGGCTGCGGTTGCCGGGGTGGTGGAGCGCCTGCGCGACGAGATCCTGACCAGTGCTGAGCGTCTGGCCGGTCAGGACGTGCACGTGCCTCCGGCCAAGCCGGGAGCGCCGGTGTGGTGTTACCGGTGTGCGGCGGAGATCAGTGACGCGGTGCACAATCTGCCGCGCTTGGTGGCGTGGGTAGTGGACATCGGGGTGTCACCTGTGCCGACCCGCAAGGCTGACGGATCTGGGGACCGTCGGGTGCCGGTCACTGACCCGGTGCGTGTGTTGGCCACGGTCCCTGGTGCACCGGGTGAGGCGGCTGAGGTGCTGGCGTGTGGCCACCGCAGGACGATCCCGTTCGGGCCGGTGGCTGACCCGTCGCCGAGCAGGGTGTGCCGGACGTGCACGGTGGGTGTCATCGTCCCGGAGCCTGGCCGGTTGTCACCGGCGCCGGCGCGGGCCCAGGGTTCGTCGTCCTCGGGCAGGCCTCCAGTGTCGCCGCTGGGGTCACCGGTGTGGGCTGAGGCGGACGCTGCGGTGGAGTGGTCGACCGCAGCGGCGGATACGGCCCGGCACGTGCTGGGCCATGCTCGCCCATCTCGGAGCGCGTCGGGTTCGTCGGCGTTCCGGTTCCGTGAGCTGGTGGCCGCGTGCCGTTACCTGGAGCAGTGGCTCGAGCAGCTGCTTGCCGAGCCGGGCGCGGTGCCGCTCGGCCAAGACGTACTGGCCATCGCTGGCCGGCTGCGTCGGGTTTCGGGCATGGACGACCTGGTGCACAGGCTCGACGCGGAGTGCCCGGTGTGCAACCGGCGGGCGTTGGAGCGTCCAGACGGTGGTGACCGGATCCGGTGCCGGGGGTGCCGCAACACGTGGGATGAGCGGCACTACGACCTGCTCGTGCGCACCCAGCACTACGAAGCGACGCACGCGGGGGCAGAAGCGTGGGCCGGGCTCAGCGGCAGCCGGGTCCAGTGAACCTCGACAAGTTGCACGACGCCGGCGACCGACTGTTGACGGTGGCTGAGGCCGCGCAGGCTGTTCACGTGTCGAGGGGGACGGTGCGCAAGTGGATCCTCCGTGGCCGGGTTGACTCGGTGCTGTGGTGTGGGAAGCGGCTGGTGGGTGAGCAGTCCCTGTTCGACGTCGAGCTTGCCACTCGGCATGCCGGCCGGCCTCGTGGTGAGCGTTCGCTGGGTTGACGGCGTGGTGACTGCTCTGAGTCGAGGGACGGTGGCGCTGGGCAAGTGGGCTGCCGAGCGTTCGCAGCGCGACCCTGACCCAGCCACCCGGCCGTTGTGGGCGGTGATCGCTGGAGAGGTGGACGCTCACCGGGATGACCTGGAGGACCGGACTCCTGGCCCTGATGATGTGCCCCTGTTCGACACGCCGTCGTGACCCCCGCCTGGTGCTTTTGTGACTGCTCGGGTCTTGGTGTTGTACCATCGGTGTGTCGGGACGTACCTATGCCCTCCGCCTTTGGGCGTCGAGGGGCACCCCACTAAAAAATCTGGCCCGGTCGTGAACCAAGACCCTTTCAACTCTGCTGCTCTCTCCCTCCGGTGGGTCAGGAAACGTTGGGGGACATACTCTGTGGTCTGGCTGAGTTAGGCGGGTCCTGAGTGGCCGTTCCTGCTCCGTATGGGTCCGATCATCAGCGTAGGCGCGAGCTGGTGGTCCAGCAGGCTTACGGGACGCCCTGCCCGCGCTGCGGTGAGTTGATGTTGAAGGGGCAGGCCCTGGACTTCGGGCACTCCACGGACCGGGCCTTTGACTCCTCGTCTCGGGCCGACCGGATCGAGCACGCGGACTACTCCAGCTGCCCGGCCGGCGGCAACCGTGCCGCCGGCGGAACCCTCGGTCGCTCCATCCAGGATCTCCGCCCGTCGAGGCAATGGTGATCGTCGTCTCGTAGGTGGTGTGGTGCGTGGCGGATCCTCGGTGCAGTGAGTGCGGCGATCAGGTGGCCCCTCGCCGGCGTAAGTGTGACGACTGCAAGAACCCGGCCCGGCCCGGCCCTTCGGCTCGGCAGCTGCGGGAGCGTGAAGCACGCGACCTTCGTGCCGCGGGCAAGACGTTTGAGGAGATCGCCGAGCAGATCGGCTACGCAAACGCCAGCGGCGCGTTGAAGGCGTACCGCCGGTCGATGGCGGCCGCGGGCCACCGGGCGATGTCACTCGAAGAGCGCCGCGAGCTCGAGTTGCACCGCATCGACGTGGTGATTGACGGGCTGTGGTCGGCGGCGTCCAAGGGAGACCTCGGCGCGGTGGACCGCATCGAGCGCCAGTCAAAGCTGCGAATCCGGATCGAGGGGATGGCGGTCGCGCCGAACGGTGCCGCTCGCCGCTTCGACGAGGACGACAAGGGTGACACCTCGGGCCAGGTGGTCCCGGAGAGCACGGTCGCCCGGATGCGTAGGGAGCGTGAGGATCGTGCGGCTGAGCGAGCTGCTGGACCCCACGGTTGAGGTTGACTGGCGCTCGCTGCCCGTGGGGTGCCAAGAGCCAACACACTCTCTCGTCCCACCGGCGCAGTTCACGCATGGCCACGACGCGATCGAGCTGGGCATCATCTGCGGGTACGACCCGTACGACTTCCAGCGACAGGGCCTGATCGAGAAGCTCGGCGCCAACATGGTGCAGCAGCCCGACGGGTCGTGGGTCGAGAAGTGGGCGGCGCAGGACACCGCTGACGTCCTGTCACGGCGCAACGGCAAGTCGGTCGAGGTCGAGTTGCTGATCCTCGCGGCCCTGTTCATCCTGGGCGAGCAGAAGATCATGTACACCGCGCACCGGGACGACACCGCCAAGCTGGTCTTCGACAACGTGGTCGCTGCGATCAAGTCGGTCCCGGAGCTGTGGGCCGAGCTGGTCCCCGCCGGCCCCCGGCGAGCGAACGGGCAACGCGCTATCGAGTTGCGCTCCGGGGCAGTGTGCTACTTCCGCACGAGGACGATGGACACCGCGCGCGGGCAGGGTTACAACCGCTTGATCCTCGACGAGGACCAGGAGCTCACCGACGCCTACATGGCGGCGCTGATGCCTCTGGTGTCAGGCGCGGTCAACGGGCAGATCAATTACGCGGGGTCTGCCGGAGGCCTGCGCTCGGAGGTGCAGGCGAAGACGTGGCGGTCGTTCCTCGCCAAGGAGCGGGGCTTGTGCTACCGGGGGTGGCACGCAGAACCTGAGGACGACTTCGACGACCTCGACCTCGTCGCCCGACTAAACCCTCGCCTCGGCGATGGCCTGTCGTACGAGTGGATCGCCAAAGAGTTCAAGAAGATGACCCGGGGCGACTTCGGCGGGGAGCGCCTTGGCGTGGCCCGCTACCCGCGGGAGGAAGGCGCCGACTGGGTCATTCCCGAGACGGCGTGGACCCGCGCCGTCGACGAGGAGTCCACACCCGCGCCCGCCGCGAGGCTGCACTTCGTGCTCGAGGCGACACCGGACCTGGAGCGCGCGTCGATCGGTGTCGCCGGCCGCCGCGAGGACGGCGCGATGCACGTCGAGGTCGTCGGCAACGAGCCAGGTGTCCACTGGCTGGTGGCTCGATCGAAGGACCTGCAGCAACGGCACGACGCAGATGTGTGGATCGACCCGAACGGGCCCCTCGGCTTCATGCTCGGTGACTTCCGTGAGTCAGGTCTCCGGGTCCGCACTCTCGACGCGCACGACCTGATGGCGTCGGCGTCGTGGCTCTACACCGCGGTGAACCCGCAACCTGACCCGGCCGACCCTGGACGTGGCGCGCCGGCCCCGTCTGTGCGCCACCGTGGCGGCTTGAAGCTGACGCAGGCGCTCGCGGCCGCGGAGACCCGAAAGATCCTGTCCCGGTGGACCTGGCGTCGTGAGGTCCCTTCTGGCGTGGACCAGTCGCCGCTGACCGCGGTCACTGCGGCCGCGTGGGTGGTCGTGAAGACCGAGCGGGTGTCCCCGCCGCCACCACCGTCGAAGATGGCCCGGTCCGGCCGGACCAGGACGAACCCCCGCTACTCGACCGAGCCTGACATCGCGACTGCTGGATTCTGACGACGAGGGGGCGACCGATGGCCGATGACGCCCCGAACACGCCCGTGTCGAAGCGGGTGGCCGCGGCGCCGGCGCAGCGGGAGACGGGTTACGTCGCTCCGGGTCAGTCCGGCGCTTGGTGGTTCAACGACGACCAGGCGGAGGAGACTCCGGAGCTGCGCTGGCCGCTGTCGGTGAAGGTGTACGACCGGATGCGCCGGCAGGACTTCAAAGTCAAGTCAGTGATGCGCGCAGTGAAGTCGCCGCTGCTGTCCACGACGTGGCGTCTGGACCCCGGAGCGTCGGACCCCGAGGTTTACGGCTTCGTGTCCCGTGAGCTCGGCCTGCCGGTCCGGGGTGTGGAGGACGAGAAGCAGGCCACGCACACGTCCCGCACCCGCGGAAGGTTCTCCTGGCAGGAGCACCTGCGCCTGGCGTTGCTGATGCTTGACTTCGGACATATGGCCTTCGAGCAGGTCTACCTGCTGGACGAGCAGACCGGAGTGCTGCACCTGCGCAAGCTCGGGCCGCGGTTTCCCTCGACGATCAGCAAGTTCGACGTGGCCCGCGACGGTGGCCTGAACGGGATCCGGCAGCACGCGCCCGGCCTGGTGGCCACGCCCACGTTGGGGCCGTTCATGCCGGTGAACCGGATCGTTGTGTACGTGCACGAGCGGGAGGGCGCGGACTGGTGGGGCCAGTCGTTGCTCCGCGCGGCGTACATGCCGTGGATGATCAAGGCCCGGCTGCTGCGGGTGGACCTGCAGTCCATCGAGCGCAACGGCATGGGCATCCCGGTGCACGAGCTCGAGAAGCGCGATCCGGGCGCCCAGGTCGACACCGACGCCGAACAGGCCAGCATCGACGCAGGCCTGGAGATCGCCAAGGCAGTCCGCGCCGGTGACAACTCTGGTGCGTCGCTGTCCCCAGGGGCACGGTTGAAGCTCCTCGGCGTCGAGGGCAAGATCCCGGACGCGATCCGCTCCGCGCAGTACCACGACGACGCGATCGGCACCGCGGTCCTTGCGCACTTTCTGAACCTGGGCCGTCAGACCGGGTCCTGGGCGCTCGGCACCACCTTCCAGGACTTCTTCGTTTCGTCCCTGAACGGCATCGGCCGGGCCGTGGCCGACGTCGCGACCCAGCACATCGTCGAGGACCTCGTCGACCTGAACTTCGGCCCCGAGGTCCCCGCGCCCCGCGTGATCTACGACGACCTCGCCGGGCAGGACCAGGCGCTCGCCTACGCGATCAAGGCCCTCGTCGACGCCGGCGTGCTGTCCCCGGACCAGTCGCTCGAGGCGTACCTGCGCGCGGCATACAAACTGCCCCAACACACCGGCGACAACACCACACCGGACCAGACGACAGGAGACACCGAGTGAAGCTCTCCCACACTCAAGCTCGCATGCAGGCGCTCGCCGCGTCGGGCCGCAAGGAGTGGTTCCAGATCCAGGCGGCCGCGGACGGGGGCAACGTCGCGAAGGTCTACGTCTACGACCGGATCGGCTTCTCCTGGTTCTTCGGCGGGGTCTCGGCAAAGGACATGGTCGATCAGCTCGACGAGATCACCGCCGGCGAGATCCATGTGCACATCAACTCACCGGGCGGCGACGTCTACGACGGCATCGCGATCATGAACGCGCTGCGCCACCACGACGCAAAGGTTGTGGCCTACATCGACGGCCTGGCCGCATCAGCAGCATCCGTGGTCGCGATGGGCGCCGACGAGGTCGTCATGTCGACCGGCGCCGAGATGATGGTGCACGACGCGTGGAGCATCGCGCTCGGCGACGCGGCAGAGATGCGCGCCGCGGCGGAGGATCTGGACCGGATCAGCAACAACCTCGCGAAGTTGTACGCCCGCAAGGCAGGCGGAACCACGCAGCAGTGGCGCGACGTGATGGTCGCTGAGACGTGGTACTCCGACAGTGAGGCGGTCGCGGCCGGCCTCGCGGACCGTGTCGACGACGCCACGGAGGACGCCGACGATGCGCCTGCCGTGGCTGCCGCATGGGATCTGTCCGTCTTCGCTCACGCCGGCCGGGACCACGCCCCGAAGCCGGCCATGCCGGCCAACGCTTTCGCTGCTGGCGGTCCCCTCCCGCTCGGGTCGATCCAGGTGCGTAACCGCACCGGCCGTCCTGAGCGGATCCACAAGCCCTCGTCCGCGTCCGCGGCCGAGTACACCCCTCCGAACGCTCCGGCGCCGGGGGACACCTCGCAGAAGGGATCAGCTGTGGCCTTCACGGATCAGCAGATGACCACCATGCGGCAGTCGCTCGGCGTCCCCAACGACGCCGACGAGCAGACCATCCTCGCAGCCCTCGATGAGGCGCTGCAGGAGCGGGCTGGCGACGAGCCGTCCAACACCATCAACATCACCAACCAGGTCCCTGAGGGCATGGCCCTTGTCGATGAGGCGACCCTGGCGAGCTTGCGCGACGACGCGGTCGCTGGCCGTGAGGCCCGTGACCAGCAGCAGACCGAGCGCCGGCAGAACCTCGTGTCGACTGCTGTGCGCGAGGGCCGCATCCCGCCCGCCCGCCGGCAGCACTGGGAGGCCCAACTGGCGGCAGATCCCGGTGCGGAGGCCGTACTCGCGAGCCTTTCCGCCGGCCTGGTGCCGATGGACGAGATCGGGCACGGCGACCCCGCCGGTCCGCAGTCGGCCGACATGGCCGACGAGACCTACAACACGCTGTTCCCGGGTTCCGGGTCGCAGCAGAAGGAGGGCTGATCCATGGCCGAGAAGGTTCCCGTCTTCACCCCAGGTCAGGCGATCACCCGTCAGGCCTCAGCTGCCATCACTGGTGGCCAGCTCGTCATGGTGTCCGGGCCGGGCACTGTCGCCCCCTCCGCCGCCGCCTCGACCGCGGTGCTGGGCATGGCCGGTTTCGACGTGGCCAGTGGGGATCAGGTGACCGTCCATAAGGGCGAGGTCCTGCCCCTGGTGGCCTCTGGCGCGATCGTCGCGGGCTCTCCCGTGATCTCCGCAGCTGCTGGCCGTGTCGCGGCCTCGGCGGCACCCCCGGCCGGCCAGCAGGTCGGCATCGCCCTCACCACGGCCGCCGACGGCGGAATCGTGGAGGTCGCGCGCTGACCGGCGCGCGACCCCTCACGGAAAGGACCAGGTACTCCTCATGAGCACCACCTACCCGCCCACGCCGGCCACCGTCTCGGGCGACTCTGTCACCATCCACCGGTTCCTGAAGGAGCCGACGCTCGTTGCGCGGCGCCTGCAGACGCTGCTGGACCTGCGCTACGTCGCGGACTTCTTGCTCCGGGAACGGCTCACGGCCGCCGGCGGCTCCATCACCTACGAGTCCGGTGAGCCCCTGGGCACGTCGGAGAACCCACGGGCGGTCGCCCCAGGCGCGGAGTACCCGCTCGTCACCATCGGTGGCGGCGCGATCTCCACGGCACGCACCACCAAGTGGGGTCAGGACGCCCTCGTCACCGACGAGGCGATCTCGCGTCTCAAGATGTCACCGGTCAACCGGGCCCTGACCAAGCTGGCCAACCAGAACGTCATGTTCGTTGACGGGTTGGCCCTGTCGGCGATCGTGTCGGCGCTCACGGCGTCCGGCTCGACCCGACCGGCGACCGCGTCCTGGCGGCTGCCGGCGACCACGGCCGAGCAGATCCTGCGCGACGTGCTCCTGGCGAAGGCCGACGCCGCGCAGCGTGAGCTCGGCATCGACCACGACACGGTAGTCCTGGACGACATCACCTACGCGTGGGTGAAGTCGAAGTTCATCGCCTCCGGCTACCTGCCGCGGGAGTCCACCATCGTGACGGACGGGGCTTTCCCTCGAGTCGAGGGCCTCACGTGGGTCCCGACGTCCCACGGACCGTCGGCTGTGGCCGCGCTCGTCGACACCGACCTGCTCGGTGGCATGGCCGACGAGAACATCGAGTCCCCGGGCTACGTCCGCGCCGGAGTCGGCGTTAACGGGCAGCGCGTCGCGCCGGTCGAGTCCAAGACCATCCGCGAGGACCAGGAGGACCGTTACCGGCTGCGCGCTCGCCGGGTCACGGTGCCCGTCATCCTCGAGCCCTACGCCGGGACTCTCATCACCGGCGTGGCGGCCTGAGAGGGGCGGGCATGACTCACATCGTCACCGCACCCCTGGTCATCGTCCGGGCAGCCGACGGCACCGACCGGTACCTGTACCGGGGCGTCCCGGTCCCAGCGGACATCCCCGCGGACCACGTCCGGCCGTTGGTGGAGCTGGGCATGGTCAAGGTCGGGACCACAGCCGACGTCACCGCCGCGTCGGCCGAGATCCAGACGCCAGCGAAGGCGGCCAACCACGCGGCCTGGATCGAGTACGCCATCTCCCAGGGCGTCCCGGCCGAGGACGCAGCCAAGACCACCAAGAAGGACCTGGTGGCCCGCTACCTCGGCGACACGGCCGACCCCCCCTCGACCACGGCCCAGGTCGTCGTGATCCCCGGCCCGGGAGACCCGACAGGGTTCGTCGACACCAGCGTGGTCCCACCCGAGGACCTCGGCGCCGACCCTGCCGTCGACGCCTGACCCAGGGGAGCCACCCGTCATGCCACTGGACCCGCAACGCCTCACCACGTTCCTGGGCTACCCGGCCGACCAGCCGGTCACCCAGCAGCAATCTGAGGTTGCGGAGTCCATGGCTGTCGGGTGGCTCTCCGAAGCCACCGGCCTCGACGCGTGGCCAGACCCTGTCCCGAAGATCATCGACACATGGATCCTCGAGCTGGCTGCGATCGCGTTCGAGAACCCGACGTCGATGGAGGACGACCAGGCAGGTGAGGTCCGGTCCGGGTGGCGGGACCGGCGCTCACAGATCCTGGCGCAGGCCCGGGCGTGGTCGGCACGCAACGGCCACGCGAAGCCGACAGGGTCGTCAGTGTCCCGTGGGTGCTTCCCCCCGGTCCTGCCGCTGCCTGGGTCGTACTGATGGCCCGTATGGCCTCCCGGCACGTCACGGAGCGCCCGGTGGTCCAGCCGTACACCGACACCGACGGGTGGTCAGGGTCGTTCGGTGCGCCTGTGCAGCTGCACGCCCAGGCGGAGCACACACAGCAGATCGTCACAGACAAAGACGGCGCGCGGGTGGTCTCGGTCCTGACGCTGCGTATCCCTGGCCGCTCCACGGCCGATGTGGCCACGGTGTGCGCACCAGGTGCCCGGGTCGACTACGACGGCACCACGTCCTACATCCTGTCGATCGCCCCGGTCCGCCGCCACGGGGTGGTGCAGTTCTGGCGAGTCCTCACAGGTGAACTTCCCCCGAAGCACGACGACGGTTACACGGTCACCGCGGTGGTGCACCACGGGCCCGGCCTGGACTTGCGCGGCAACTACGTCCCCTCGACAGGGTCCGAGACCTACGCCGTCGCCGTGTTCCGAACCGGATCGACGTCCGAGCCGGTCGACGAGTCCGACCAGGCGATCACCACCGGAACACTGCTGCTGCAGGCGGCTGCTGAAGTGACGTCGACGGCCACAGTGCAAATCTCGGGCCACCCGGCGCTCGCAGGTTGGTGGCAGGTCGATGGTGACCCGTCGCCGGTGGCGTCGCGCCTCGAGGTGCCGTTGCGGAGGTCGTGATGGCCAAGGTGACGTACAAGCCGATCCGTTCGGGATTGGAGCAGGTGGCCAGGTCGTCCGAGGTGGGGTCGCAGATGGTCGCGGCCGCGGAATCGGGTCGACGGTTCGCGGAGGGCATCGCCCCGGTGGGCCCGACCGGCAACTACCGGCGCAGCTTCCGAGTGCGCCGTTCGGAGATCACGGTGCCGGGCGGGAGGGTCCGCAGGGTGGCGGGCGCGGTGTTGGAGAACACGGCCCCGCACGCGGGCCTCGTCGAGTGGCACAACCGGTCGTTCGTATTGACCCGCACGATGGCGCACATCGAGCAGGAGAACGGGTGACCCGGTGAGCCAATACCTAGACGGCATGGAAGCCCTGTACGTGCTCCTGGCGGGCACCCAGGCTGAGGACACGGCCGGTAACCCCGTCACGGTGAACGTCGGGAACGCCGACCAGGTGCTGCCGCCGGCGGTGACCGCACTACAGCTGCCGGCGGACCTGTCGGACCGGATCCGGAACGACTTGGCGGTGTTCCTGCTGATCACCCGGTCGGGTTGGTCTGACGACCAACAGATGGTCGAGGGTCAGGAGCGGGTCACCGTGGAGGTGTACGCCCGGACCGCGGACGCTGTCCGGGCGATCAGCAAGGCGATCGAGGCTTTCCTCATCGACAACTTCCACGCCGTGCCTGGTGTCGGCTTCATCGACGACGTGCTCTTCGACACCCGGTGGCGGATGCTCCAGGTCCCCACCACCGATTACGCGCAGTCCACCGCCACCTACCGGGTGGTGTCTCGACCGGACTGATCACACCCGGTGTTGTACCTAACCTGCCCCGTCCGGGGCTGACCCTCAGAGCCCTGGAAGGGGATCCTGTTATGCCCACCATGAACGAGATGATCGCGGCGGCCGAGTTCACCGTCGCTATGCGCAAGTTCCGTCAGATCCTGGTCTACGTGGCCCCGACCACGGCGGCCCCGGTGACGACCCTCACCGGCCCGACCGGGGCCTTCCTCGCGGTGCCCCCCGCCTACATCCCGGTCGGTCTGCTCCGCAAGGACGCGGGGGTGACGTTCCCCCGGTCGGTCGACAAGTCGGAGACGGAGTCGATCAACCACGGGTCAGCGACCCGGGAGGACACTGAGTCCGACGATCGGATGGTCAAGTTCACCGCGCAGCAGACCACGAAGACGGTCCTGGAGCTGTCGCAGGGCTTGAACCTGTCGGGCGTGACGCGCGCCGCGAACGGTGAGGTGTCCTTCCCGCACCCTGAGCTCCCCGACGACATGTTCTACCGGCTGTTGGTGATCGGGTTCGACCCGAAGTACCAGATCGGGGCGGGCAAGTTCTTGCCGCAGTGGCAGCCGATGGACTTCCCCGAGACCAAGTGGGGCAACGACGTCACCGACTACGAGATCACCGGGAAGGCGTTCCCGGACGACGTCCTGGGCTACTCGGTGTGGGACATCGCAGTGTGCGGTCCGGGAGCCATCACCCACGCGGCCGCGCTGGGCTTCACCGCTGCCGGGCCCTGACCCGGCCCTTTCCTGATCGTCGTGGTGGCGGCCGCGCGCTACCGGGTGTGGCGCCGTCACCACGACCCGCGCAGACCGCACGGGACCAACACCTTCCACCGCACCCGGACACACCGCCCAGGAGGCACCGCATGGACACCACCGAACTGCCCATCAAGCACTTCGTCCGCGGCACAGAGACGCGGCAATCCACGTCCCCGAAGGACCACTCCATGTGGATCCGGCAGGGCTTCCACGCGGTAGTCGACGACGAGGCGGCGACCCGCTCGGCGGCGGGCTCGAAGGCCGCCGCGACCCGCGCCGCCAACCAGCAGGACGGGGCCGGTCAGTCCTGACCGCCCCGAGCACCACAACACCGCATTCACCCAACACCCGGAGGTATTACCCAGCATGAGCAACACACCCAGCAAGGACTCCCCGACGGTGCTCGGCTCCATCCAGGAGATCCAGAAGAACGCGAACGAGCTCGACCGGCAACCGGCGTCGTTCATGACGTCTGAGGGTCGGATCACGTTCCCGGACCCGATGACGATGGACGCGTTCGAGTCCGACGACCTGCTCAGCTTCGTCGTCGGCAACAGCTCGGACTCGCGGGCCGCGTTGAAGCGGTGGCTCTCCGACGAGGACTTCGCCAAGGTCGAGAAGGAGAAGATGACCCGTCGGGCGCTGGGCGACCTGATGGGCAAGGTCCAGGCGTACTACAGCGACGTGTTCGGGGCCCCGGGGGAATAGTCCGCCTCGGACAGCTGCTCGACCGGTTCCGGCCGGCCATCCGGTGTGACCTCATGCAGGTCTACGGGGTGGACCTGCCTGTGTGGTTGAGCCAACGTCGGTACCGGGCGGTCCTCGAGCTGATCGACGGACTGCCTTCGGCATCGAGGCTGCGAGAGGCGATCTTCAACGACCCGGTTGAGGCGGAGCGGATCCTCGCGAACCGTCGGCGTGACCGTGACCGGGAGTTCAAGGCGTCCCTGTTCATCCAGGGGGACGTACCGGCTGTGGACGATGAGCCTGATGACGTGGTGCCGGACCCGGTGTGGCGGCCTCGGATGTCGGAGTGGGACGTGACTGCGGTGCAGCTGGCGTCGCTGGACGCCAGGTTGCAGCAGGTGACCAACACCATCGCGTCAGCGAATGCGGGTAAGCAGCAGGGGTCGGTGTCACCGTTCCCGGCTCCGCGGACGCTCGTCGACGTCCTGGATGACTCGGAGTATGTCGCCGGCTACCGGGACGCCCTGGCGGTGTTCTCCCCACACCTGGTGTCTCGACGCGGCTCCTGACCTGATCTGACCACCCTCGACGAGCAGGACGGGACGGGGTGGGGTGGTGGCGCTTGTCGGGATGGCTCAGGTCGAGGTCGCACCCACCTTCAACAGGTGGGACTCCAAGGTCCGCCGTGGCGTCACCGGCCCGGGTGTGGTCGCTGCCGGTGAGGCGTCGGGCAACCAGGTCGCGGAGGGCTTCGAGCGGTCCACGTCGTCCCGGTTGCGGTCCGTGTTCTCCGGGATCGTCCGGTACGGCTCGACGGCCCTACTGGGCATCGCCGCGGCCGCGGGCACGGTGGGGATCCGTACCGCGGCGGGCATGGAGACCGCGAACATCTCGTTCACGACGATGCTCGGCTCGGCGGGCAAGGCGAAGTCATTCCTGTCGGACCTGAACGACTTCGCCGCGAAGACCCCGTTCGACCTTCCCGGGCTGCAGCAGTCCGCGCAGTCCCTGGTCTCGATCGGTATCGACGCGGACAAGGTCATCCCGATCATGACCACCCTCGGCAACGTCACCGCGGGGATGGGCACCGGCGCCGAGGGCGTGCAACGGGCCACGGTCGCGATCCAGCAGATGAACGCTGCCGGCAAGATCAGCGCGGAGGACCTGAACCAGCTCCGCGACGCCGGCATCCCCGTCTACGAGCTCCTCGCCGGCGCGACAGGCAAGTCAGTCGTGCAGGTCGCTGAGCTAGCCCGTCAGGGCAAGCTGGGCCGTGAAGAGCTCGACCAGCTGATGACCGCGCTTGAGTCCGGGAAGGGCCTGGAGCGGTTCAACGGGATGATGGAGGCCCAGTCCCGGTCGCTGTCCGGGCTGTGGTCCACCCTGAAGGACACCTTCGCGGTGGGCATGGCTGAGGCGATCCAGCCGATCATCCCGACTATCAAGGACGGGCTCGGCGGCGCGATCTCCCTGGTGTCCGCCATGATGCCCCGGGTTCAGGCCGGCTTGGCGTGGCTGGTGTCGCAGGGCCCCGCCATGTCGGGCGTGTTCGCGGCAACGAAGGTGGCCGCCCAGGGTCTCTACGACCTGGTCGTCAAGGGCGACTACTCGGGCAAGCTCCGCTCGGCGTTCGGGTGGGAAGAGGACAACCGGAGCGTCGACAAGATCCTCGACATCCGCGACGCCGCGATCAACCTGTTCGCGCAGTTCCGAGGTGGGAACTTCTCGTCGGTCTCGACCGTGTTCTCGGCGCTCGCGACCTCGGCGGGTGACGCGGTGCGGGTGCTCCCGGCGTTGACCCCGACCCTCTCCATGGCGGGCAAGCTGCTGGGGTGGATGGCCGACAACGTCGATCTGGTCGCCAAGGCACTCCCGTACCTGATCACCGCGTTCGTGACCTACAAGGGGTTGCAGGCAGCGAACAACGTCCTTGGCCGCCAGTCGGTGGTCGGGATGGGGCTTCAGCTGGCGACGACGCTGTCGTTGACCGCGTCCAACTTCGCCTTGGCCAAGTCCCAGAAGGCAGTGTCTACCTCGACGGTCCAGTCGAACGTGGCCACGAACGCGGGGTTCCTGGCCCGGGGCCGGGAGACGGCGGCCACGGTCGCGGGGACGGTCGCCAAGGGTGCGCAGGCGGTCGTCACCAAGAGCTTGACTGTTGCCCAGAAGGCACTGAACCTGGTCCTGACCAACAACCCGCTGGGGTGGGTGCTGAAAGGCATCATCCTGCTGGTCGGCGGGTTCACCCTGCTCTACGCGAAGAACGAGGCGTTCCGCGGCCTCGTGCAGCGGGTGTGGGCCGGTGTGAAGTCCGCGATCGGCGTGGTCGTCAACTGGTTCACCGGTTCCGCGGTCCCGTGGATGGGTCGTGCGCTGACCTCGATCGGGAACGGGGCCAAGGGCCTCTGGGTCAGCTACGTGGACCCGGCGTTCCGCAGCATCCTCGCCGCCGGCAAGTCCGTATTCGGGTGGGTCCTGAACACCGGTGTGCCGTGGGTCACCCGGGCGGTCACCCTCATCGGCACGGGCGTCAAGACGTTGTGGTCGGTCTACTGGGACGTCTACCTGTCCAAGGTCCTCGCCAGCGGCAAGTCCGTGTTCGGGTGGGTCCGCAACACCGGCCTGCCGTGGGTGAAGACCGCGTTCAACGGCATCGGGTCAGTCATCTCGACCACGGTGAACGAGGCGAAAAAGACCCTCGATTCCTTCCGCTCCGGCATCGGCGCCGTAGTGACCGCGTTCGGCGACGCAAAAGATGGCGTCGGCAAGATCTGGGGCAAGATCACCTCGGTCGTCGCCGCCCCGGTGATCTCGGTGATCAAGTTCCTCAACGACAAGTTCATTGGCGGCATCAACTCCCTGCTTTCCAAGATCCCCGGCGTCGACCTGCGGCTCAAGCTGATCCCGGTCCCGGGTATGCCGGTAGGTCTGACCTCAGACTCGGCCGGGTCCCGAGCCGGCAACGGCCGTGGTGGCCGCGGCGCTCAGTTCCTGGGCGGCGGCGGCATGGTCCGGGGCCCGTGGGCCGGACCGGCTGCTGACAACGTCCTCGGCTTGACCGATACAGGTATCCCGATCGCCAGGGTGAACCCTCGGGAATGGGTGCACCCGGTCGCCGCGGTGAACTACTACGGGCCTGCGTTCATGCGGGCGATCCAGCAGCGGGCCATCCCCCGCAACTTGCTGGGCATGGCCAGCGGTGGCCGCGTCGGCGGGTCGCTCGCCGACATCGGGTCGGCGTTGAAGTCATCCGCGGGCTTCCTCGGAGACATCTTGAAGAACCCGGTCGGCTACGTGAAGGGCAAGCTGTCCGGGATCCTGTCGGGGATCGGCAGTTCCCTGGCCGGCACGATGGCAAAGGGTGCCCTGGGCGGTGTCGCGGGCCGCTTGGGCTCCTGGGTGAAGGACCAGCTCTTCGGGGGCTCCCAGGGGGCCACGGGCGGCACCAGGTTGGGCATCAAGGGTATGCCGTGGCAGTCGATCTGGGGGATGATCCAGGCGGTGGCGCCCGAGGCGCGGATGACGTCGAACTACCGTGCTGGGGCGATCACCTCGTCGGGGTACAAGTCGCTCCACTCGCTCGGTCGGGCTGTGGACCTGGTCTCCGGGAACATGCGGGCCACGTTCATGAAGATCCGGGGGCTGCTGCCCTGGTCTGAGCTGTACTACTCCCCGATGGACGCGCTGCAGCTGAACAAGGGTCGCTCCTACATTCCGCAGGGGATCACCCGCGCCCAGCACTTCGACCACCTCCACGCCGGGTACGCCGGCGGCGGTGAAGTCACCGACCCCCGCATTCTCACCCCCACGTTGTACGACACGGGCGGGCCGTTGCCTCCTGGGGACACGTGGGTCCGCAACCGCACCGGTGGCACCGAGTGGGTCACCCCGAAGCGACCCACCGAAAGGGGACCGCAGGTGGTGCAGCACATCACCTCGTTGGACCCTGACGTCGTCGCCCGCAAGGTCGTCGACCGGATGACTGACTCCCTCGCACTGCTGGGGGCGGGCCCGGCGTGAGCAACTTCATCCACTACGGCGGCTACGGCATCCCCTACGGCGGCTACGGCATCCCCTACACGCCTCCCACACCGGCCGTGACAAGGTCGCAACGCATCACCACCGGCCACACCTGGATCGGCTGGGACGGCACAGTGTGGCCAATCTCGGACCCATCCTCGGGAGTGTTCCTCGTCAAGGGCGGCATGCGCGGCCTCGGAATGCCCACTCACACCCGCTTCACCGACGAGTCCCCGGCGCTCGCGGGTAGCCGGCACCGCGGTTCTCGGGTGTTGGAGCGGGACGTGTATTGGCCGCTGCACCTGTTTTCTGATGCTGGGTCCGCGGAGTGGGTGGAGCGAGATCGGGCGTTCTGGGCCTCGCTGCACCGCGACAAGCCGGGTGTGTGGCGCGTCAAGGTGGGCTCGTCGGTCCGTGAGCTGGCGTGCCGGTTGGTGGAGGCTGAGGACGTCTTCGCGCGGGACCCGGTCTGGTACGGCTGGAACACCTACGGGGTGCGCATGGTGGCGGTGGACCCGTTCTGGCGGGGCCCGTGGGTTGTGCGGCAGTTCGATAACACGGCGTCGACGAGTAACTTCTTCGGGCCGTCCGGCTTTGGTCCACCGTTCTTCATCTCCTCTTCGTCGCAGCTGTCCAAGGCGTCGATCGCCAACCCGGGAAACGAGCCGTCATACCTGGTGTATGTGCTGCACGGACCGTTCGATGAGGCGAAGGTGGGCATCGGGGATCCGGGTGCGATCACGGAGTACCTGTCACCGGTGCCGGCTGGCCAGTCTGTGGTGATCGACACGCGCCCAACGTCGTCTTCGACGGCCCGGCTGATCGCGACCCCGACGGCGGACCCGGAGTCGGACACCGCTACGTGGGAGGAGCAGGTGTTCACCGCCCCAGGGGCGTCGGCGTTCGCGGGCACGGGCCTCCTGGCGCTGAACAGTCCGTTGCAGCCTGGCCAGGAGCGGTCGCTGTCTCTGTCGATGGTCGGCGCGGGGTCGATGACCGTCGCGCACCGCCCACCGTTCAACAGAGCGTGGTGACGGCGATGTCGGTCAGCCCAGGCGAGCTGGACACGTGGGAGCAGGTCGGGAACCGGCACGGCCCGTGGTGGTTCCGGGTGTGCGACAAGGTCGGGACCCCGGTGGAGCTGGTGAAGGACCCGAGGTCGGTCAGCCTCACGTTGCGGCACGGGGCGACGGCGACGGGGTCGTTGACGTTGCCGGCGTCGCACGAGCGCACCAACGACTTGATGTCCGACGGGGCCCGGTTCTCTTTCACGTCGACGCTGACCGGCGAGGTGCTGTCGACGGGCACGGTCCGCGGCGACCAGGGGCAGGCCCACCCGGACGGCACGGAGGGCGGCCGGGTCGGCACAGCCACCTGGTCACTGGTGGACGACCACGCGGTCCTGGCGGACTGGAACGCGGCCCCTGCTGCAGGCAAGACGTATGACGTGGTCCGTGGCCCCGCGGAGACCGTGGCCCGCACGTTGATCACGAGGGCGGCGACCCGGCTGGGGGTGTCGTTGTACTTTCCGGCGTCGCAGGGCCGCGGCGCCCAGGTCGTGGTGTCAGCCCGGTGGCAGCCACTGTCAGACCTGCTCTACCCGCTGATCACCACGGCCGGGATCGGCTTGCACGTCCGGTGGGACGCTGGCCAGGCCCGATATGAGGTGACCTGCTATGAGCCGGCGGTCTGGCTGAAGAAGATCACCGCCCACTCGGGTGTGGTCGATGACTGGTCGTGGTCGAGGACCTACCCGGGCGCGACCCGAGTGGTCGTGCTCGGGCCACGGGAGGGTGCGGCCCGTCTGATCCGCCCGGTCATCGACGCCCCGCTGGAGTCAGCCCTGAACGCAGTCCGGGAGCTCGTCCTGGACGCGCGAGACGTCGACGACGTGGACCCGGCCGCGACTCCGGCCAGGGTTCTCGCGGACGTGCACGCTGACATGGACGCCCGCGGCCTGGCGAAGCTCGACGAGGGGGCCAGGACGGTGTCGTTGCAGGTGGCTTTGGCTGCGGTCCCAGAGATGGCGTACGGGCGGCCTGACGGGTTGCGGGTGGGCGACTTGCTGAAGACGCAACTGGTGCCGTCGCGGCCGGTGGTGTTGGTGCCGTTGACGGCGGTGCAGTTGTCGTGGTCGACGGAGTCGGGGTTCACGGTGGTCCCGGAGGTGGGGCAGTGGCAGGACTCGGTGTTGTCCCCGCTGGTGCGTGCGGTCAGTGATCTCGCTGTGGGTTGGCGTCGACAGAAGGTGAGTGTGTGATGGCTATCAGCTCGGTGGGTTACGACGGGTCGGTCGGCGAGCAGCAGTTGGCTGCCTGGACACAGACGTTGAGCTCGGTCCCGCACGTCGTGTCCGGGATGGGTGCCCGCACGATCGTGGGCACCGACAGGGGTGTGGGCATCGCTGCGGGTATGGCGGCAGGGTTCGGAGTGCGGGACACCTCCTCCACGGAGGTAATAGTGCAGTGCGGGTCGACGACCTCGACCAGGTGGGACACGATCGTGCTGCGCCGAAACTGGTCGCTGACGGCGAACCTGAACGCCGTGCCCCCCACCCCGGGAGGTGTGTCCTCGATCGAGGTGGTGCCGGGCACGTCATCGAAGGTCATCACCGGCAACCTGCAGGCACAGCCGGGCGTGGTCGCCGACCAGCCGCTGTGGTTGGCGAAGGTCCAGTCAGGCTCCTCGGTCGTCACTGAGCTCGTGCCCGTGTGGGCCCGGTCCTCCCAGGTCGTGGACGTCCCGTCGCTGCTCGCGTTGCCGAACCCGCCGTTGGGCACCGTCGCCCAGGTCGGCGACACCATGTACTACCGGCGCCTGGACGCTTCCGGCACCCCAGCATGGGTCACGAACGACACCGGCCCGATGCCCGCCGGCGGGGCCGGCACAGGGTGGACGTTCCTGAACAGTCTGCGCCGCAAGGACGGGTGGGCGGTCCTCAAGGTTGACATGATCCGTGCCGGGTCCAACTTCTCTGCTACCGACATTTACCCGGTCGGTGGGGTACCGATCGACCCGTCCCTGCGACCTGGCGAGGCGTTCTATTACACCGTGCTGAACCAGGCCACCCGTCAGGGTTACCTGTTGGAGGTCCCCCCGTCCGGTGTGATCCGGATGGTCCAAGTGTCGGCGTCGACCAACGACCGGTTCCGGGGGACGTTCACGTGGCCAGTCGGATGACCGCACCGACCGTACCTGTGGCCGGCTCGGTTTGTCTCCTCGCCTTTCATGTCACCCCGGTCATCTGATGACCGTGCCTGACCGCGCACATCACATCGGCCGCAGAGGAGACAACCATGCGTAACCTTCCTCTTCGTCGCATCGCAGCGGCGCTCATCATGGGGACCGTATTGGTGCTCATCGTGTACATAAACTGGCCTGATGCGCTCCGCATCATCGGGATAGGTTTGTTCGCCTTCGTGCTCGCCCAGGCCCTCGTCATTAACTGGGCCGTGCATGCTCTCCGGGGCTCGGTGGCCGCGCCACCGGCGATGCTGGCCTGGCACGTCCACGCCGTCACCCTCTACGCACTGGGTATGCACGGCACCATCGCACTCCTCTCGTTCGAGCGGATCGGGAACAACTCGTTGTCGTGGCTCTCCTTGATGCTGGTCTTTCTGGGGGTCGTAGGCAACGCGGCGATGTACCTGATCGGGCGGATCACGGCGGCGCGGCAGCGGGTGGCTAGGGACTTCGAGGGGCAGATCAACAATGGGGCTTGACGGGGCGCAGTGGGTCGCTATCGCCATCGCCTTCCTCACCTTTGGTGGTGGAGTGGCCACTGCCCGGATCACCGCGAAGCCTCAGGAGAAGGCTGCTGAGACCCACACGGCGGTGAGCCTGCTGGCCGCACAGGACGCCTTCTCGGACCGGCTCCAAGATGAGATGGAGAAGTTGACCCGACGTCATGAAGAGCGCATCAAGGATATCGAGGCCGACCACGCGCGGCGCGTCAGGGCGATGGACGAGGAGCACCAGTCGGACCGCCGCGCCTGGCAGCGGGAACGAGACGAACTGCCGCAACGGATCGTGAACCTCGAAGACCGGATCAAGCGGTTGGAGGTCGACCAGGACATCCTTGTGGAAGAGCTGGGCGTGCAAGACGCCTGGCAGAAGGGCGGCGCGAGCCCTCCCGCGCCGTCGATCGGGACCAAGGCGCTCGCGTTGCTACGCAAGCACCGAGTCCAGCGGCAAGATATCAACGGCGACTAAGCCGTGCCATGTCTGCCGGGGCGACGCGGTGCACTTGTGTCCGTGACGACGGTGGCGCGGGCCGGTGGTCGTGCCAGACCCGGACTGTGACGCGTACCTGATCCACCTACTTCACCCCGAGCCCGCCTGACTTACCCCTTGACCGCACCCCGGCGACCACCGGGGCCTGACCCGACCCCTTGGAGGTCTGATGACGACTGCCGACGACGTGGTCACCCGTGTGCAGAAGGTCATCGACGCAGAAGTCGGTTACCTGTCCCGGCACGACCCCAACCGTCCACCGGGCAGCGCACCCTCGCAGTGGTCCAAGTACGACCAGAACGGGTGGCACGGCTACTGGTGCGCCCGCGGCATCTCGACATGCGTCATGCAGGCCCTCGGGGCGCAGGCAGGCAACGCGGCCATCGGTCGCCAGCAGGGCATGATCGTCGGCTGGGCTGCGACGTGGCTATGGCGGGACTGGTTCCGAGCCACCCAGGACTACCCCGGGTTCGCCAACGCCAGCGGCGGCGACGTCCTGATGATGCGCTTCCCCAACCCATCCGGCAGCCGAGCCGCGAACCCCACCAACCACGTCGAGTGGGTCGAGCGGGGGACCGACACCTACGTCGACACGGTCGGGTTCAACTCTCTGGCCCCCGGCGCTACAGGTTCAGCCACCGGTGGCGCGTCCGTATCCCGCCACCGACGCTACCTGTCTTCCGGGACCATCGTGGGTGTCTACCGGCCCGACTGGGCCGCCGCCGCAGTGATCCTCGGCAAGGCCGAACCGCTGCCCGCCCCGAAGCCACCAACCCCGTCGAAACCGACACCCCCCCTGCCTACGGGCGCTCAGGTGTCGATGCTCAACGCCCTCAGCTTCCCCGCCACCACGGCAGGCGTCAGGGCATACCAGCAGGCCGCCGGCCTCACCGCAGACGGCGTCATCGGACCCAAGACCATCACCGCACTGGAGGCAGACATGAAGTCTTTGGAAGACCTACACACCAAGGTTGACGCCCTGGCCGCCGCAGTAGACCGCATCGCTGCCGACAACCGTCCGGCCCCGATCGTGGTCCCACTGTCCGCGAAGGGACGGGAGGTCCTCGGCACCGAACTCACCAGCCTGCCCCTGCCGAAGGCGATCGAGCTGCTGCTGCGCTACGCCTACCAGACCGGCAACATGATGCCGGTCGTCAAGTCCGACGTCAAGAACATCGCGTCCGGCATCCAGGCCGTCACCGGCCCCGATACGGCACAGGTCGAGCAGACCATCCGCGACGCCGCTGACGCCGCCTTCTCCCGCTACCAGGCCACCTTCACCCGCGTCGACCCCGCTGAGGAGAGCACCCCATGAGCACCCCCTACACGAAGCCCCGGCCCGTTCGGATCGCCGGTGCAGTCCTGGCTGCGTTGAGCATCATCGCCGGTGGCGTGACGTCCATCGCCGGCCTGCAGGACAACCCGACTCTCGCGGTGTGGGCCGGGTTGGTCACCCTGACTGTGGGTGCGCTGACCGCCACCCTCATTCCCGTCCTGGAGGGTCAGGTCACCCCGGCTGGTGACGTCGTGGCCTACCTGGACACCGACCGCCAGGTCGTGCCCGGACCAGCACAGGCCGACCTCGTGGACGAGCCTGCCGCCCCCGCCAACCTCCACCCGGACGCCGAGTACGACGGCAAGCACCGCCCCAACCCCCCCGGGTTGTCTCCATGAGGCGCAAACTCTTCGCCGCGGCCTTCGCCGCACTGATCGGTGTGACCGCAGTGACCGCACCGGCTCACGCCAGTTTCGCGTGGGAGGACGAGGAGTGAGCCACGACGGCGGCCAGACGTGCCGGTGCATGGTGACGCACCGCCCGCACCCGCTCGAGCTTCACCGGCATCATGTGCTGCCGCTCTATCTCGGCGGGTCGGACACTGAGGACAACATCGTCTGGATCTGCCCAACCGGACACTCGGGGATTCACGAGCTGCTGCGGCACATGGTCAAGGCCGACCGGCCCCTGACCGACCACGAGCTGCGAGCGATGTACGACGTGCCCGTGTCCGAGTACGCCGCGCAGGTAGCTCGGGCCGGTTTCACCGCTTACGCCGCAGGACGCGGCACCACCACTACACAAGGAGAGCTGACATGAGCGAAGACCAGGGCACCATCACGAGCGTCGTCGTTGCCGATCTGCGCGGCCCTGACGGCGAGGTCAAGGCACGGTGCGAGACGTCCAATCTCGTCACCGCGGTCGGTGACCAGTTCTACGCGGGTCGCGCCGCACTGTCCACGGGCCTGCCCGCTGCCGTGACTGGGATGAAGCTCGGTGCGTCGTCCACCGCGACTGCGAAGACTGGTGCGGGCGCGGCGTTGGTCACCTACCTCGCGGGCAGCAACAAGGCCCTCGACTCGGGGTTCCCGACCGCTGCGGGTGGTGTCGTGACGTGGAAGCGGACCTACGCCGCGGGTGAGGCGACCACCGCGTCAGCGATCCAGGAGGCTGTCCTGGTCACCACGGCGATCGCCACGGACGCCACGTCGACCGCGGCTGACACCATCGCCAGGGTGCTGTTGACCGGCATCGCTAGCAAGGGTGCTGGTGACTCGTTGACCATCACGTGGACTCACACCGTCGCCGGAGCGTGACCCTGACCGTCTGACCGATCCGGGAAGGGTGGTGGTGTTGTGGCGGTAGAGACTGTTTACGCTGACGCGGTCCTGGTCAACTCGTCTTGTCTGAACCCGGCGAACGTGATCGGGAACACGCCGACCACCTGGACCGGGAACACCGACCAAACCAACTGGAACTGCACCTGGTCGCTGGCGAACCCAGTCAACCCGATCACCCCTGGCGCGACCGCTACCGTCACTGTCACACTGAGGCGGTCCGCTGCGGGCGGTAACGACCCGTCGGTGACCCTCGACCTATTCGACAACGGCGTGCTGGTCAAGACGTTGGTGTCGGCGTCGGTGATCGTCGGTGACGTCAGTGTCACCCGGTCGGGCACGTTCACCTCCGCTGAGGTGTCGTCGCTGGCGAACGTCGAGGTCCGTGTCACGACCATCGGTTCGACCGGCCCGACGACCTCACGGCGCAACGTCCAAGTGGCGATGATCCAGGTCGCCGCTGACACTACAGGCGTCGCGACCGGCACCTCGGTGTCTCGGGCGCCCGCTGATCCGCTCGGTGTCACGGACACGGCCACGGCCGCACTCGCTACTGGTGGTAGTGGCGGCACTATCTCGACCCCGGTCCTCGCCACCCGGTATGAGTCGACGGCGAACGCGTCCAGCGGGGTCGCCAGCCTGACCACTAACGTGCCCATCGGCGCGGTGATGTACGTTACCGCGCACTCCACAACGTCCACCGTCGTCCTCACCGCCACTGACTCCAAGGGTCACGCGTGGACGGCGTCCGACGCGGCGTATCAGGCAGGCTCTCCGGCATCAACCACCCGCCTCCTCTGGACGACCGTCACCGCAGCGTTAGACACGACCGACACGATCACCGTCAAGGCGTCTTCAAGCGTCCCGTTGGCTTTCACTGCCGCGTTCGTCACCGGAGCCACCGTTGTCGGCGGTTCCGCCCCGGTTATCGGGTCCGGGTCGGCCATCAGCGTCCCAGCCGCCGCCACCGCTGGCGACCTTGCTGTGGCAGCGGTCACAGCCCGTGACACCGCAGTTTTCACCCCGGTCACCGGTGGGACCACCCTCCTCAACGGAGTAGTCGCGGCCGGTGCGTTCTCCCGTGCTGGCGCCAGCCTGTACCGCCCGGTCACCGCCACAGGCACCACTAACGTCGAAGTCACCCAGGACTCCACCAACGCATGGGGTGGTGTCGCGCTCACACTGACACCGGCGGGTGGTAGTGGGGCCACCGTAGCGAGGTCGGTAGCCGACCCGGTTGGTGTCGCTGACAGTGCCACCGTGGGACAGGATCAGGTCAGGAGTACAACCGACCCGGTTGGTTTGACCGATACTGTCGCGACGACCGTTGCCAGGTCTGTGACCGTAGCGGACACCGTTGGTGTCACAGACGCGGCCGTCCCCTCGACGGCTAGTTCGATGTCGGTGGCACCATCCGACCCGGTCGCCCTGACCGACAGCGCCGCAGTGGTGATCACAGCAGCCCGGACGAGCAACGACCCGCTGGGCGTGACCGACGCTGTCAGCGCGTCCCTGGCAGGCGCCAACGCTATTGCCCGAGCGGACCCTGTCGGTGTCACCGACGCTGCCACGGCCGCAGCCGCGACAGTCCGGGTGGGCAGCGACCCGGTAGGTGTCACCGACACCGTCAGTGTGGCAACGTCCGCAACCGGGGCGGTCGCACCGTCTGACCCTGTAGGTCTCACCGACAATGCTGGCACGGTGGCCGCGGTGGCCCGCACGGTAGGCGACCTGGTCGGCCTCGCGGACACCGCTGCTGCTGCGCTGAGCCGCAACGCCACAACCGCTGACCCGGTCGGTGTCACGGACACGGTGACCAGTGTGGCCGCATGGTCTAGCGCACCCGCCGACATTGTCGGGTTGAGCGACACGGTCAGTGTTGACATGGCCGGGTCTGAGGCGTCATCCCAGGGTGACCCGGTTGGGGTTGACGACGAGGCCACGACGGTCCTGGCGGCCGTCCGCACGGCAACCGACCAGGCCACCGTTACCGACTCGGTCACCGCGACAGTCGGGCGTGCGCCCGAATCACCCGTAGGTGTCACCGACACAGTCACGGCCATACTGGACCGCACCGTCGAAGTCAACGACCCGGTCGGCCTCGCAGACCTAGCCGCGCGCGCCCGCGACGTTGAGGTCGCCTCACTCGTGGGCCTGACCGACACGGGTGCCGGGTTGAACCCCTCGGGCTTCCGTGACATCACGGTCACCGCCACCCTCGACCCGCCACGGTGGGCCGCCACCCTCGGTCGGCAACGCACACCCACAGCCATACTCGACCGGCCACGATGGGAAGGCATCCTCACATGAGCACACCCACCTACCAGCGCGAAACCGACGAGTTCCAACCCGTCACCGTCGAAGTCGACGGCCAACCGGTCACCACCGGCATCACGTTCGCGGTCGTCCCATCCGGCCAACGCCCCGTGACATTCACCGCGCCGATGACCCTCGACGGGAAGATCGGCGTCAACGTCGTCGGCCTGACCCGTGGCACCTACCAAGTGTTCGCCCGGATCGTGTCCGCACCCGAGACACCCGTGATCCTCTGCGGCTCTTTCTACATCGCGTGACCACCATGACCCACACCACCACAGGAGCACGCAATGGCAATCGCTGACTACCCGTACAGCTTCAACGCGTTCGTCGTCCACCAACCTGTGACGATGGCGCCGCACGTCGGCGTCGTGACACTCCGTGACGTCCCCGGTGGAGCCGCGCTGCTCGTCGCTGACCTCGCCGGTAACGCCGTCGCCGAGCTGACGTCCAACGAGTGGGGCATCGTCGGCCCGCACCGGACAACCGTGGCAATGCCCTACGTCGACGCTGGCGGCACTTACCTGCTCCGCGAGGTCGCACTGGAACTGTTGGCGGGGACATACACCGACGAGCAGGCGAGGGACGCCATCGCTGCCGCGCTCGCAGCTGGCACTCACACCAACATCACGGTGGTGAGCGACGACACCGCGGACAGCATCAGCATTAGCCTCGGCGCGCAGATGCTCGCCACGATCAACGCGAAGGCCGCGCGGGCGCTGACGAAGACGTCCGTTGCCGCCTCGTACACCCTCGTCGCGGGTGACGCCGTCGACAAGGTGCTGCACACCACCGCCTCAGCCGCGCTCACGATCACCCTGCCCGCAGACACGGTCGTCATCGCCCAAGAGGTGGCGATCCCGTGGCGGCAGTACGCCGCCGGGCAGGTCACGTTCGTCGCCGGGGCCGGGGCCACCGTCCTCGGCCGTGGCGGGGCGTTGAAGTCCGCTGGGCAGTACGCCGAAGGTGTGCTCACGAAAGTCGCCGCCAATACTTGGCTCGTCACCGGGGATGTGGTGGCCTGATGAGCGCGCGCGACCTGCTCCGGGCTGCCGCACGCCGCCGCACCGCCGCCGCGACCTCACCCTCAGTCGTGTCCGAGCCGACACACCTCGTGACCTACGCTTCGACCGTCAGCCTAACCAGTTCGGGCGCGGCCACACTCCCGGTCGGGCGCCCGGTGCCCATCGGCACGTTGGTCTACGTCGTCGCCGGCGCTGGTGGTTCCACTGCTGAACCGTTGGTTGCTGATTCCCGTGACAACGTGTGGCAGACCACCGTCCCAGCCCAGTCGATCAGTGCGCCCGCGACCACGACACGCATCGCGTGGACGGTACTGACCACCGCATGGGTCGCCACTGACACGATCACCGTTGTCCGCAGTGTGGACTCCGGTTCCCTCGTCTGGCACGCCTTCACCACTAGCGGAGCTACCGGGGCGATCGGTGCTGTGATCCCACCTGGTGCGGGCGCTTCCAACGACCCGACCCTGGGCAATGTTGAGTCCGACGCTGGCGCGCTCATCGTCGCCGCGTTCACGTCCGGCAACAACGCCGGCCTCACGCTCGTCCCCCGTAACTCTTTCACGACCAGCGCAGACGGTGTATCCACAGGTGGTACCAACCCACGGCACCTGTGGGCGTTGCACCGTGCGACCGTCGCTGCGACCAACGCCGTGCCAGCCGCGGACATGTCGCTGGCCCTCGGGTGGTCCGGTGCCGCCATCGAACTGCTGGCCACCAACGCCGGACCCGTCACCCCACCCACCGAACCGCCACCGCCCACCGGGGGCACCCTGCGCCAATGGTCCGGCGACGGCCTCACCGCCGGCACCCTCACCACCACTAGCGGCGACACCAACGACAACCCATTCACCGGGGTCTCCGGGACGTGGACCATTGTCCCCGGCACCCCCACCCGCATCACGACCCCAGCGGGCGTACTGTCCCGGCTAGTCAGCTGGGGTTCCCTGACCTCACAGGACTACGGCCTGCGCTACGGCTACCGCCGTTCGGCCCTGCCTACTGCCGAGGTGTCGCTCGCGACCCTGCGCGGTGCGGTCGGCGCCCAGTCCCTCGCGATCCGCCTCAGTCCGACCGGCACCGTCATCATCCGCGACAACGCCAGCGTATCCGTGGGACAGTCCGCCACTGGTGTCTTCGCCGCCGACACGGACTACACGATCGAGGTCGGCTACGACCGCGACAGCAACCACCGGGTACGCATGACCCCAGCCGGTGCGACCGCGGCCACCGTCGACATCACCACCGCTGGCGGCACATGGATCGACGTCGTCAACGTCCAGATCGGGTCCAGCTCCGACGCGACCGGCGACGTCACCGTGTGGGAGGTGACACTCACCGACAACGCTGCCCTGTCCACCGTGACCAAACCCCCGGCCACCACGACCGCCATCACCATCGGACCCACCGTCACCAGTATCGGCGACCCCGACACCAGCCAGGTGCTCAACGAGAACTCCGGCCTCGTCACGTCCCGTAGGAACGGGACCACGTCAAACCGTGTGTTCTGGGGCCACAACGACAGTGGTGGGTTGCCCGAGGTCTACGCTTTCGACGACGCTGCGCCGTTCACCATCATCGCCACCTACGGGATCACCGGGTTCAGTAACGGAGACTGGGAGGACATCGCGCTCGGCCCAGGGCCTGACTCAACCAAGGACTACCTCCACGTCGGGAACATCGGCGCCGCTACCGCCAACGCTCGCATCCACCGGTTCGTGGAGCCCACGGTTACTGTCAACCAATCCCCGGTCAACGTCACCCTTGCCTCAACAGCCGTGGACACCTTCACTTTCGTCCGCCCAGCGAACCTGGGTGATTGTGAAGGGGTCTTCGTCGACCCGGTGTCGAAAGACATCTTCCTGTTCCAGAAGCGGAACACTACTACTCGGCCGGCCACGGCCAGTGTGTACCGAATCACCGCAGCCCAGCTCGGCGCCGGCTCCCGCGAGGTCACCCTCGAGCTGGTGGGGACGATCACCACACACCAGGACACCGTCAACAACGGGGGCATCACGGGTGCGGACATCTCCGAGGACGGCCGGTACTTCGCGGTCTGCAACTACGAAGAGATCTTCGCGTGGACTCGCGACCCCGCCAAGACGATCGCCCAGACCATCACGGCCGCTCCCGCCGGCAACGCCTACCGCAGGTACGTGCCCGGCTCGTCCGACACGTGGGGCAGTGAATCCCTGACGTTCGACCGCGGCACGTCACCCGCCCGGATTTACACCATGGGTGAAGGTGCCAACGCGTCGCTCAAGTACGTGCCGTTCACTATCACTACCGCCACTGTCGGCGGGTCTGTCGTCCCCGCTCTCATCGGCTTCTACGGCGGCAATGTTGGTTCCACCAACGACCCCGGCGAGACGTTCCGCACCGAGTACGGTAGTGGCACCATCTACCCCAAGGTTGAGTCCGCCTACTACCTCGACGACTCCGGCACCGGCGCCTCCAACATCAAAGTGTCGCTTGAGCAGCGCCGAGTCGACCGGGGCACGATCCCCCTGTGGACGGTCCGCGCCCACTCGGGCGGCGCCCCGATGCCGTGGACGTACCCGCAGATCATCAGCGGTGCCGCCGACGCATGGCTCATCCGTTACCGGGACGAGATGCGGCAGGTCATAGGCGAGAAGTGGGTCGCGTTCGAGCACGAGTTCGAAGTCAAACAGAACCATGCTCAAAAAGCGTTGACCCAGTCCTACGACGCTGCCCGCACCCGGACCACGAGCCCGTTCATCGGCACTGAGACCCAGTACGCGGACGCTGTCGCGGCAGGCACGGAAACCCCGAGCAACCCATCCCCGAGCTTCGCATTCCACCAGATCCCCACCGTCGCTCAGTACGCGCAGGCCGCGAACCGTGTCCGGTCGATCTGGCAGCACCCCACCACGGGCGTCCCCGGCCTCAAATGGGTCTACTGGTACGGGTACTCCCGCCAGGCCGTCATCGACGAGATCGGCGCCCTCCTCACCCCACCGGACATCATCGCGCTCGACCCCTACGTCTTCTCCCACCACTCTGCCACGACCACGTTCCGGCAGATGGGGCAGCCCAAGCTCGACTGGCAACGGTCCCGGTCCTGGTACCAAGGTCAGCCGATCATCTACGCCGAGACGGCCAAGGACAGGGTCCACGGCGACTCCAACCTTGCGTCCACGTTCTACGACGACCTCCCGGAGGATATGCGCGCTCTGGGCATCCAGGCAATCGTCCTGTTCCTGCGGGAAAAGCCGGGTGACATCATGGCCGACCTGTCAGGTACCAAGTCGCCGTTGGCTAAGGAGGCGCTGCGGGCTTCGGTGAGCAGGGCCGCGCTGTGACCGGCCCCCTGCACTACACCGCACCACCTGAGCCCGAACTGCCGGTCACCGTGTCGACGGTTGACGCTGACCTGGCGGCCGCGGTCGAGCGGTTCCTCGCCACCACCGGGTGCCCCGCGTACCTGCGGGCCGCCGCCGAACCGTGGCTGCAGGCCCGAGGGTGACGTGACCCGACCCGTGCTCACCGGCACCGCCCTCGGGGTGAGCCTGTGGGTTGGGTTCGTCGTGGTCCACTTCTGGCCCGTCTACCAGCACGCCAAGCGTCGCGGCTGGGTGTAAGCTCCACCGCACGATAGGCCATTCAGCCACCGCCCCTCGCCCTACTTCGGCAGGATGAGGGGCGGTGGCTTCGTCATGCCCGGGATGGGGGTCAGGCGCGGTCGCGGCGCCGTGTGGCTGCGATGATCCCGCCGGCGCCGAGGGTGAGCGCGAGCCCGCCGGCGGCGAGGGCCCGGCCGTTCTCGATACCTTCGGTGCTGCCGCCGCCGGTCTCTACCCCACCTTTGGGCATGACCATCTGGTCTGTGCCGTCGTCGCCCTCTCCACCTTGGTCGTCTGCGGGCGGCTCGCTCGATGCCGAACCGACGGGCTGCATGTCCGTGGCTGAGCCTTCGGCGTAGCCGGGGTGGTCCTCGCAGGCCAGGCCGTCGTCGTCGCGGTCGAGACCGTCCGGGTCGGTCGTGTCGGCCCGGTAGTGGGCCTGCGCGTCGGCTTGGCTGGCGAAGTCGTCGCAGTTCTGGTCGTCCTGCGCGCTAGCGGCGGGCGCGCCGAAGAGCATCGCGCCGAAGAGCATGACGCCCCCAGCGGCGGTGGTGAGGTGTCGTGTGTGCATGGTGAATCGTCCCCTGTGTGGTGGTTCGGATAGTGACTCGCGTCACGTTAGCAGTGGTCCGCAGACCTCGCGCGTTCGTCCGACGAGGCAGCTCACGCCGCGGCGTCGACGATGGCTCGCTTGGCGCCGGCTGGGATCTGCGTGTAGATCATCGTCGTCTCGGGCTTGGCGTGCCCGAGCAGCTGCTGTACCGACAGTAGGTCCTGTCCGGCACCGTAGGCACGGGTCGCGAACCGGTGCCGCAGGCAGTGAGCGGTGACCCCGGGGCCGAGCGCGCGGGAGATCAGCTTGCCGGTGTGCGCTGGCGTAAGGTGGCCACCACCGGGTGAGGGGAAGATCCACCCGGCCTCCGAAGCGCGCAGGGCCAGGGCCAGGGCTTTGGTGAGCGGGACCAGGCGCTCGCGGTCGCCTTTGCCTTGGACGCGCAGGGACCACCCGTCGAGGTCCTCGGTGACGTCGTCGAGCCGGACCTTGGCGATCTCACCCCGACGCAGGCCGGCTTGGGCGGCGAGGCGGATCATCAGCTGCACTCGAGGTTCGGCCGCGGTCAGCGCTGCTGAGATGCAGTCCTCACCGGCGGGGCGGGGAATGCCGGCGCGGGTGCTGATGGCGGGCAGCAGCCGCGCCGGGTCGTGGGTGATGCGGCTGGTGATGTGTGCCCACGCGTAGTAGGTGCGCAGGCTGGACCGGTAGGAGCGTCGGGTCGCTGGTGCCCATGCGTGTCCGGCGAGCCAGTCGACGAGCTGCTCGGTGGTCGCAGCGAGGGGGTCTGGCACTGCCCGGGCGAGGCGGCGGATGTGGTAGCAGCGCAGGTCGATGGTGGTCTGCGGCCGTCCGCTGGCGCGTAGCCAGGCTGTGTAGTGGTCGAGCTGCACGATAGTGTGCGCGACGTTCGGCATGAGCCTGATTATGTCTCCCCTTCCCCCCGAACGCCTCACGAGATACTCAAGACCTGCTCAAGCGGCTATGCCGCTGGCAAGAGCAGGGTGCGCCGACCTGCGGGAAGCCTCAAACCAGCGGGTTCGGGGTTCGAGTCCCTGTTGGCGCACAACGCGTGACGTATGCGGCACACTTGGCTGGCGTGAGCACCTCCCCGTCTGCGCTGCCGCAGAGCCAGGCCAAGCCCGATGTGAAGAGCTCT
>JAABUN010001789.1_pt1 | contig 43597 bp, 40 predicted proteins | sample 5559311 | NCBI WGS metagenome assembly JAABUN01 (sample SAMN10711877, study PRJNA513370) | rock metagenome | isolation source: Antarctica rocks | place: Antarctica: Victoria Land, Siegfried Peak sud
GAAGTTTTATTTCACCGATGCCAATCTCTGCTTCAGCAGCAAGATTTGATTCAAGGACTAACTGGTTTTCATTGGTGGACTAAGATCGCAGCTTAACCATAACTTATTTGCCGGACATGATATGATTGCAATATTTGACTTCGCTCTAACAGATGATGAATTGCTGCGCCTAGTTCTTTTAGCTCAAAGGGTTTGGGTAAATAAATATCGCAGCCAGACTTATAACCTTGGATGCGTTCTTCAGTTTTATTTCTGGCGCTTAAAAATATCACTGGTAGCAACCGAAATACTGGATGCTGACGTACTTTTGTCACAAGTTCGTAACCATTTAGCCGAGTCATGATAATATCTGTAACCATAAGATGGGGGCGATCGGCTTCTACCAAGCCATAACAACGGTATAACCATACATTTCGAGGTACTCGCCGATTCCTTGACGAGTTCCTAAATTATCATCAGCAATTAGGATCGTCGAAGACATGAGGGAGAAGTAATACAACTAAAGCAATCAATAAAGGCGATTTATATATCGTTAACTCATTGTTGCAATCTCTAATAAATAAATAGTTGCACGCAAACCAACGGAAAAATCAACCCCTGTTCGAGTAGAAAAATTCTAACTTGAGCTATTTAGAGGCGGCTTATATAAGGTTAAGCGATTCATAAAACCTCTATTTATACCAATTAAGTAAATTTTTTGATTAATATGGATAAACCGCTTCCTATCTCTTGAATTAAAAACCTTGAAGCGGCAATGAGCGTACATGAGCGAAAAGAGCGAAAGTTACAAAGTAGTTAGCGATAATCGTCAAGCCCGATATCAGTATGAGATTCTGGAAACTTATGAAGCTGGACTTCAGCTAGTGGGAACCGAAGTAAAGTCTATTCGCGAAGGTAAAGCAAATCTTCAAGATGGGTACGCTTTAATTCGTGCAGGGGAAGCATGGCTAATCAACGTGCATATTTCTCCTTACACAGGCAGCGGTAGTTATTTTAATCATGAACCCCGCCGCAACCGCAAATTACTCCTCCATCGTCAAGAAATTCGTAAGTTGATTGGCAAGGTAGAACAGCAAGGACTAACCTTGGTAGCATTGAAGATGTACTTAAAAAAAGGTTTAGTCAAAGTTAGTATCGGGCTTTGTAAAGGTAAAAAATTGCATGACAAGCGCGAAGACTTAAAACGCCGTCAAGATCGGCGCGATATTGAAAGAGTAATGAAAAATTATTAAATTTGTATCTCTTTAGTAAGAATACAAAAAGACACAAGTTATAGCGGAAGATTGATTTTAATTACGACTAAAACCGATAAGTTAGTATAGACTCGTGATTAAAATAGGAATAACCTACTATGAAACGTTCTAACTTATCAACTCTCATCGGCGCTAGTGCTATCGGTCTAAGCCTAGCAATTCTACCTATAGTCCCGGTTTCTGCTCAAACAGATACCACTCCCGGAACAACTACTACCACCGAGCCAGTACAAGGAACTAACAACGCCGAGCAAGGCGATCGCGATTTTGACTGGGGATGGCTAGGTTTGATTGGTTTAGCTGGTTTGGCTGGTTTATCTCGCAAGCAAGAAGCACCTACGGTCTACAGCGACCCTAATGTAGCAAGTACAACCCCAGGTTACAGAGAGTAAAATCTGACATTAATTTTCAATGTGAAAACGATTGGTTTTGCAGGTAAAAAGCATCAGAAACAAGATAAATTTTCTACTCCTCACAAATATTTAAACCCTAATAAAGTCTCAGAGAATACTCTGGGGCTTTATTTATGTTTGTAATGACATTCCCCAATTTAATTTTGTCAATCCATATTCTGAGAGGGGCAAGGTTTAGTAAATTCGGGAGATGATGACAAAAGAAAAATAGTAGCAAAAATAGATGATCGCCAATCAACATGAAAGGGGATGGGAAGTAATATATCACCGCGCCCATGCCTTACTAGCTACCGAAATCGCCGGACATTGGCACAGTAAAGACAGACCACAACGGATAATTGAAACTGTAGCGGCTATTTCTCATCACGACGATTTAGAACGCGAATGGGAAGGAAAAAACCTTACACCCGCAGGTACGCCTTTAGATTTTACGCTTGATCAAGAAACTAACTTAGAAAAGCTGAAAGAACAAACAGTCAATTCTCGCTATCGGGGACGCTGGGTAGCAATGCTCATTTCTATGCACACTAGCTTTCTCAATGAAGGTAAACGGGGAGAATCGCCGGAACTCGATAGCTTTTTAGATGAGCAATTGGCAAATCAAGTAAAATGGCGCAAAGAATTAAACTGTAGTAAAGAAGAAGCTGAGAAAGCCTATGCTTTTTTTCAATGGTGCGAAGCCCTGTGTGCGCGCTAGCGCGATCGCTTTTCCTTAATTCTTTGCAATCGTGAGTTACCCGCCGGACAACGAGCCTTAGAAATTAGTATTGGGCCCGACGGCAAGCGGTATGATGTCATGGAAACAAGCGATGGTGATGTCTGCGTCAAACCTTGGCCTTTTGAACAGGAAAAGTTTACTGTGGCGATTGAAGCTTGTTATTTAGACCAAGTACAGTTTACTGACAGCGCCGAACTTACCGCAGCCTTGCAAAATGCGCCCATTAAATTATTGGAGTGGACGTTAGTTAAGCAATAATTACTACCAGATTGGTTCGAGATTGAGGATAAATCCCGGTAAAACTGCTTCTCCTGATAACGTAATAGGAGAGGCAATTATTTCTAATTCTGTATTGGCTCTATAGATTTCTACTTGCTGAGATTTGCGGTTAATTAACCAACCTAATTGAGTACCGTTAGCTAAATACTCAAGCATTTTGTCTTGGATTACAGAAGTGCGATCGCTCGGCGAAAGTAATTCAATGACAAAATCAGGACACAGGGGAATAAATTTTTGTTTTTGCGACGAAGTAAGAGTATCCCATCGTTCTAATTTTATCCAAGCAGTATCAGGAGAGCGAAAGGCGGAATTAGGGAGCCTAAAACCTGTGGAAGAATCAAAAGCAATTCCAGTTGCATCTACATCCGCCCAGTTAAATAATTGCTGGCTGATTCTACCATTTCGATTTCCTGTTTCTCCGCCAGTGGGTGGCATAATAATTAGTTCTCCCGTTGCGGTGCGTTCAAACCTAAGATCCCGGTTTGCCTGACATAGCTGAAAATATTGTTCATCGCTCAGGCTAATAATCGAGTTGAGATGAACGGTTAAAGCATTCATTTTGATTTGTAGAATTAAGAGTAGGGGTAGGCATTTATATTCGCTCTAGTACAACTATTCTATGCCTTTGATTTGGTATGTTAATTCTCACTTTTGCCAAAACGCTAGTTTAAACAGTATTGCCTAAAAGTGATAGAAAGGTTTATTAACGAACTAAAGATACAGTATCTTTCCAGTTTACTTGAAACCTTTGAGAAACTGCTAATGTATGCAGCCTGTGATACCAACCATAAGCAATAAGTTTTTCAGATGGCGTTGATATTTGCAAAAAATTTGTGCCATACATTCCAGTTTTTTCGCTACCGCTAACGATAAAATCATCATTTGCAGGCTTATAGGGGCCAGTAACATTATCTGAAATATACCAATATAAAGACGAATTAGTAATTTTTTTATGTGCCAATTTTTCCAGCCACTTTGGATTCATCAGCATCTTGAAACATGAGAAAAATAAATGATATTTCCCATCTTTGTAAATAACTTGCGGTCTTTCCATGTGGTAGTAAGGCCAATCTATGGCATTGGTAGGGGCTTCAATAGCTGGCGGTAACAACTTGTAGGGGCCAGCTATTTTATTTGATACTGCCAAACCAATACATCCTTGAAAATTGCCAATTGCTTTAGAACTAGCACAAATAAACATATAATAATTGCCAGTTTTGTCATCCTTAAAAATGTAAGGATCGCGCCAGTGAAAATGACCCGTCCACTGACTACGCCCGTACCATAAATCGTCATCTTCTGGCTTCAACAAATAGTTGTTAGAAATGCGCGAAAAGTGCAAGCCGTCATTAGATATTGCTAAACCAATTGCCTCATTTTTAAGGTATGGTTCTTGCTTGCCACCTGCGGAGTAGAACAGATAATATATCCCATCTTCCTGATAAGTACACCCCGCACATACTCGACCAGACTCCCAGTTATTACTAGGCTCAGGCTCAAGAATGCTCCCTAAGTCTTGCCATGTATCCATATCTGTCGAAATAGCACCGCAGATATTGCTAACTGTCCACCAAGGGTTTTGTCCTTCTAACCCTTTTAAGTAGAACATCCGGTAAATATTGTCATCTTTTAAGATCCAAGGATCCCAAATCATCGGTTCGCCTCGGCGTAGCGATCGCAAAATCCCGGTAACTGTCTCGCCAATCGTAAATTTACCGCGCTCAACTATACTAGCCGTTGCCCAATCCTGGTTGCCTGTAGGTAGGGGTTCAAGGTGAGCGAGAATTTTTTGCTGTAAGGAATTTAGGTTCATTTAAAAACGGGTTTTTGCTAAATGTTTATAGTGCTTTTCAATCCGCTAAAATCTAGCATGAGCCAGGGTGTAAGCATCCCGCTCACCCCATTATTCCCATCAAAACCAACTATCTAAATCCCTTTGAGCAACATTGCGATCGCAATGTGCGAACATTCTGTTTTAAGCTCCTAAACCAAATTCCATTGCCGAAAGGTTAGTTCCTGTATGCACCACCTTCTCTAACTGAAAACCGCACTTCTCAAACAAATCCTTAAATTGTTGTTGAGTACGCCAAGCGCCTCCGGGAACCGCTACCATAATTTGTACGGCAAACAGCCCAGGCATTATGCCATCTGGGCTTTCTGGCGGCTCTCCTAAATCGGGAACAAAAGCCTGTAGCAATACAATTTTTCCGTGTTTTGGCAGAGCTTTTTTACAGTTATTCAAGATTTTTATCGCATCTTCGTCATTCCACGCCGAAATAAAATACTTCATTACGATCGCATCAGCACCGCTTGGCACTTCAGCAAAGACATCGCCAGAGATTATTTGTACAGCATCAAGAGCGAGTCCTTGCTTTTCTAGATAGGCTGGCGCTGTCCTAGTGACGTAAGGCACATCAAACAATATTCCTTTGCAACCCGACTTTTTGACAATACTGGCAATTAGTCCCCCTTGACCGCCGCCAACATCCATAACCGTACCAAATTGGCTAAAGTCGTAAACTTCAAGCAGCGAGTCAACAGCATGATTGGTGAGAAAACTCATGGCATTGATGAATGTATCGCCACTCCAAGGATTATCTCTAGTGAACTCGTACACACTCTTACCGTTTGCTTGCTCAAAAGGCACAACGTCAGTATGCAAACAGTTTTCAAGCTGCTTCCATGCGTCCCACTGACAGGGTTCGGTGATGTGCATGGCAAAATGACCCATCGATGGCCCCGCATTAGTGACCAGGAGTGCTGACAATTCTGTTGCCCCAAAAACCCGTCCTGGGGCTTCCTGCAATACGCCTAAATGACCTAAAGCTCGCAGGATGACATAGAGTTTTTCTATATTAGTAGAGGTAGTGGCGGCTAGAGTTTCGACACTTTGCGACTTTTCTTGGAGCAGGTTAAATATACCTAAGCGGGTGGCGACATAAACGCATTGGCTTTCCCAAAAAGCTTGGATCATGCCAAAAACTTTTTTTTTTGCCTCTATTGTGCTTGCTGGGTTTGATGCGGTTTGCATTAGTTATTACAGATTACAAAATTCCGAAAAACAGAAATCAACGCGCGATCACATTTAGCGTCAATTATTGCAGTGGAGTCGCTATAGTCTTTTGGTTGAATAGTTATAGCGCGATCGCCCTTGTTAATTGTTCCACAGTAGAAAGATTTTGACGTGGAGGCGAGTTGCCTCCACGCCAGTTTAATAGTCTATTCTACGCCTTCGATGCGGTCTTCTACTTCTTGATACAACTCGCGCAACATCTGCAAGTTGCTTTCGCTAGTTTCCCAGTAACCGCGCCCATTGACTTCTAACAAAGTTGAAACTACTTTGCGGAAGGAATGGGGGTTAAGGTTCATCAAACGCGATCGCATAGCCTCATCTTGAATAAACGTAGTATTGGTATCTTCGTAAATCCAATTGTCTACCGCACCCGCCGTTGCACTCCAACCCATAGTATTTACTAGACGCTTGGAAAGCTCCCTAACACCCTCGTAGCCATGATTTAGCATTCCCTCGTACCACTTGGGATTGAGCAGCTTAGTACGGGCATCTAAACGCACGGTTTCAGACAAGCTACGGACTTGGGCGTTGGCGGTAGTTGTATCGGCAATAAATGACGATGGAGTTTTACCGTCAGCGCGTAAACTAGCTACTAGCTTTGTAGGATCGGAGTCGAAATAATGGCTAACATCTGTCAAGCTAATTTCGGAGGAATCGAGATTTTGGAAAGTAACATCTACAGTTTTTAAAGCAGTTTCAAAAATCTGTTGTGACTTATCCATCATTCCCGGATCGTCGGCGCTAAAAGCGTAGGATTTACGACTGAGGTACATATCTTGCAAATCAGCTTCGCTTTCCCAAGTGCTATTTTCGACAGCTAGGTTGACGTTGGAGGAATAGGAACCTGAAGCATTAGAAAATACGCGCGTTGCAGCTTGACGCAGATTAATACCCATTTCTTCGGCTTGGATTAAGGCGTGTTTGCGAACGTAGTTCATAGATAGCGGTTCGTCGGCTTCGGCTGCCATTTTTACGGCTTGATCGAGCAAGTTCATTTGATTAATAAACAAGTCGCGGAATACGCCGGAACAGTTGATAACTACGTCAATGCGGGGTCTTCCTAATTCTTGTAAAGAAATTAGTTCTAGTTTATTAACTCTACCCAACGCATCGGGTACGGGGCGAACTCCTACCATCCACATTACTTGAGCAAGAGATTCGCCGTAAGTTTTAATGTTGTCGGTTCCCCACAAGACGCAGGCGATCGTTTCTGGGTATTGTCCGCCGTTTTCGAGTTTTTGCCGCTCTAGCAAACGATCTACAACGATTTTGGCAGAAAGTACCGCCGCCGTTGTCGGGATAGATTGGGGATCAAGGGCGTGAATATTTTTACCTGTAGGTAATACATCTGGGTTGCGAATCGGATCGCCACCAGGGCCAGGTAATACATATTCGCCTTCTAAAGCTTTGAGTAATGCACCTAGTTCGTTATCCGCACACACTTGTACAAGGCAAAATTCTAGGTACTCAAATAATGGCTTTAGGTCTTGAGAATCAACTTTGGGATAGCCTGCTTGATGGAGTGCGTCTGTCCAAGGCTCTTTTTTACCCATGTTGAAAAAGTTGAGTTTGGCAACTTTGGCAACCCTTCCATCGGCATCAGTTTGCGCTTTTACAAGGGCAGTAACGGCGCTTCTGGTGGCTAGAGTAATACTTTGCAGCAATTCGACATCTTCTAAAATACCTTGGTCGTTAAGGCGGTAAATGTCGTTAATATCTCGCCCGATACTGGTAGCAATGATGCGCGGTAAACTCTTTGTTTCTTGCTCGTTGCGATCAAGACTAGCAATATTAACTAAAGTTGCGATCGCTTCTTCGGCGCTTGGAGGCTTGCCAATCACGTGCAAACCGCAAGGTAATAGCCGCGACTCTATCTCCATCAACCGTCTATAAACCATCCCAACAATATTATCTCGCTCCTCAGCAGACATATCTTTAGCATCGGTTTCGGGTAAAGCGATATCTTTGTCTAAGTTCACCAATCGGCACTTGTCCATAATGGTGTTGACAATGGGAATCCCTCTACCACTGCCTTTGAGAGTTTGGTAAGAGGCGATTAGTTCGCTGAGTTCTTTTAACCCTTTATACAATCCAGCATTTTCAGCAGGTGGAGTTAAATAACTAATAGTTTCAGCGTAACTACGGCGCTTGGCGATCGTTGCTTCGCTCGGATTATTAGCAGCGTAGTAGTAAAGGTTAGGAATTGAACCAATTAAATTATCTGGGTAACAGTCCCCCGACATTCCCATCTGCTTACCGGGCATAAATTCTAACGAACCATGCGTACCAAAATGCAATACTGCGTCGGCCTTCCAGATTTGCTCTAAATAGGTATAGTAAGCGGCGAAACCATGATGAGGACTAGCCGAGCGGGAAAATAATAGTCGCATCGGGTCGCCTTCGTAGCCAAAGGTAGGTTGTACGCCAATAAATACATTACCGAATTGTTTGCCGTAAATTAGTAAATTTTGCCCATCGGTGTTGAGGTGTCCGGGGGGCGCTCCCCAGTTTTCTTCCAATCGATGAGAGTAGGGGGTAAGTTGTTCGTACTCTGGTACAGACATTTTGTAAGCAATGTTCAATTCGGGGCTATTGTACTGCGCCTGAGCATCGTGGATAACTTCTTGCATCAGTGCTGAAGCGGATTCTGGCAATTCTGGCAAGTCGTAACCGTTGCGCTTAAGAGCTTGCATGACTTCGTAAATAGAGCCAAATACATCTAAATAAGCCGCCGTCCCTACATTTCCTTTATCCGGGGGGAAACTAAAGACTGTAATTGCTACTCTTTTTTGTAACTTTGGCTGACGACGCAGGTTTGCCCACTTCATTGCCCGTCCGACTACCGTTTCAATTCGATCTTGCAATGCGATCGCTTTTCCAGTATTTGCATCGCGCCCAGATAAAATTATCGGCTCAATTGCTCCATCTAGTTCAGGAATCGCAATTTGCAGCGCTACTTGAATTGGGTGAAGTCCTAAATCGCTATCTTGCCATTCTTGAGTCGTTTGAAATACTAAAGGCAATGCCACCATATAAGGACGATTCAAGCGCTTTAAAGTCTCGATTGCTTTAGGATGATCTTGTCTAGCTGGCCCGCCAACTAAGGCAAATCCGGTTAGCGATATGACTACATCAACTAAACAATTTCCTTCTTGACCTTTACTATCCCAAAAATAAGCTTCTACAGGTTTAGAAAAATCCAACCCACCAGCAAAAACGGGAATTACTTTAGCTCCCATTGCTTCAAATTCTTGCACCATTGCCACGTAATGAGCATCATCCCCGGTTACTAAGTGGGTGCGTTGCAACACTAAGCCCACACAAGGCGCTAGAGGGTCTTTTAAGTCGGCACTAATATCTTGACGACTGTTGTACCAGTTAAGGTACTCTTTGACATCCTCAAACATCCGCGTAGACAAGGGATGCCAGATCCCCATGTCGGGATAAGTTACCGGATCTTGGTACTTTAATGCTTCTTTATATGCGCCAGGAAAGATATATTTATCCGTCAGCATCAGCAGAAAATTCTCTAAGTTTTCCGAAGATCCACCTAGCCAGTATTGGAAACTAAGCATGAAATTTCGGGCATCTTGAGCTTTATCTATGGGCAGATATTTTAGGACTTTGGGCAAAGTCTGCAATAGTTTGAGCATTCCATCTTGAAAAGACGCGCCCGATTTTTCTTTACGATTACGCATAAATTGCGCGATCGCACTTTTTGATTGTCCTAGCTGCGCCATTGAAAAGCTACCCATTTTATTTAGGCGCATTACTTGAGGCATTGAGGGAAAAACCACCGCCACATCTAAGTTATCGCGGTGGGGTTCTACGGCAGCTACTACTTTATCAGCTAAGTCTTCGATAAAAATTAGCGAACCAATAAATACATTAGCGGTGGCAATTTCCTTTTTAAAGGCTTCGTAGTTTTCGTTAGAGCGTAATTCTTCGATCAAGTAGCCAGAAATTTCAATCGCAACAGATGGGTGTTTGTCATTAATTGACCGCACCGCCTGCGATAGGGCGCTTTGATACTGCGACTCTAACACGACATAGACCACTTTAATCAGCGATCGCCCCTGTAGATTGTCGGGCGCGATATGTCGGATGGTGGACTTGACGTGAGTGAACATAGAGTGTTTCTCCTGTGATGTGGGATCTATTGCCCCTGGAATTTAAAAACGCTATTTAGTTAGTGACCTATAAATTACTTTTTACCAAAAAACGCTTACCAATGGGGGGTTACGCGGTTTTATGAAACAATTTGTATTAATATACCGCAATAATTCTTTGTATTACTTGACAAAGTTAGTAGTAGTGACTCAACCATTTATGACAAAAGCTTCATATTTTGATGTTTTGATTCTTGCTAATGGGCCAGGAGAAGTAACAACTTGGGTGCGTCCAGTTGTTAGAGCTTTGCGATCGCAATTAGGTAGAATTCGCATTTCGATAGTTTTATCGCCTTGTCCCCACGCAACGGGCAAAGAAGCGGAGATTTGCCGCAGCTACGAGGAAGTTGACAGAGTACAGGAAGCTAAGGATTTTTGGCAGTTTTTATTGTGGGGAAAAACGGCGCAAAACTGGGAATGGCGCGATCGCGGTGTCGTACTTTTTTTAGGTGGCGATAGCTTTTTTCCGGTAGTGATTGGCAAACGCTTAGGTTATAAAACTGTTGTTTATGCCGAGTGGGAAACTCGCTGGCATCGCTGGATTGACCGTTTTGGCGTGATGCAACCCCAAGCTATTAATCCGAAGTTTGCCCACAAATGTACGGTGGTCGGGGATTTGATGCTAGAGGCAGCCCAGGGGCAAAAAGCAAGTGACATTAAAACAGAATTAATTGGGCTATTACCAGGCTCTAAGGCGGCAAAACTAGCTCAAGGCGTACCTTTAATGTTGGCGATCGCCGAATTTATAGCAGCTAGTCGTCCGCAAACCCGTTTTGTAATTCCTGTAGCTCCCACTCTTGACTTAGAAACTTTAGCCAATTTTGCTAATCCCGAATTTAATCCGGTAATTGAGAGCTTTGGGGGAATTAGTGCAACTCTTGGTTTAGAGTCTCCCCGTCTCAAAACTTCTGGTGGCTTGGAGATAGATTTGTGGATAAAGTCGCCAGCTTACGATTTATTGTCTCAATGCAGTATTTGTCTAACTACCGTAGGCGCAAATACCGCAGAGCTTGGGGCTTTGGCTGTCCCCATGATTGTATTGCTTCCCACGCAACAATTAGACGCGATGCGCTCGTGGGATGGGATTTTGGGCTTATTGGCTTCTTTGCCTGTAGTAGGTAAAAGTATGGCAAAACTCATTAACTGGTCAATTCTAAATTTACCTCGCCGTTTGTACGCTTGGCCGAATATCTGGGCGCAGTCAGAGGTTGTACCAGAGCTTGTAGGCAATTTGCAACCACAAGAAGTAGCGGCGATGGTATTGGATTATTTAGAGCATCCTGAAAAACTCCAGCAAATTAGCGAAGTTTTGCGGAGTATACGCGGCGAAGCTGGAGCCGCCCAAAAGTTGGTAGCTTTAGTTAAAGCCGAATTAGAGTAGAAATTACTCCGAAGATTGCCCATCTCTGCGCCCTAACTCATAAACCCCACACCCCATACAAGCAATAACTCCCATACTAATTGCCCAACTACCGCCTAAGCCCAATTCCACGCCGTAATTACATAGCGCGCCCAAACCTAAAAATGGCAAGATGCTAAAAATTGACGCATAAAAAGCATTTTGCGATTCTCTGGCTTTGCGAGTACGTTCAAATTCTTTTTCGCTAGTGTATAAACTCCGCTCGGCAAAGTTAAACCAGCGTTGCAATTGCCAAGTTAACCAGTCGCTAAAGGGTGAAAATCCTAGGTATAGTGCCAATGACCACAAACTCGCCCCAGCGATCGCACTAGCATTTAGATCGAACCTAAAAGGAAAAATATCATTAAACATATATAGGTTGAGCGATCGCTAAACTTAAAAACCCTGCTTAAAAAATTTTAACGATAAACCAGCCTATTTACAAAACCTTAACGTGGGAAGTTTTTAACTTCGGCAATGTTGGCAATTTTTTCGCAAAATTGTGTTGTAGACTACCTAACTTTCACCTGATAATCTCTTACCCTGCTTTACAGAATCACCCATAAAGTAAAATAGGTCGTTGACATTAAGAAAATATGCTTGCAGGTAACGATTAATTACCCACAAGTTTTATAAGTTATCATTACCAAAACCTTGCTCAATATTGGGAATAATAACTTGATTACTGGCTAAATATCGGTGTTTGTATTTTTTGTGGAGGAGTTTTAAGTATGAGCCAATTATCTAAACACTATCGTCAGACTCGTTATCTGCAAATATTGCTAGCTGTTATAAGTATAATTACTGTACCAGCTTTTTTATCTGGGCAACAAAGCGTTAAAGCTTTAGAAGCAGAGGAAAACCAAGTAGCAAGTAGAAATACTTGGCGTGGTGCGTCTTTTCCGGTCGAGAATTTTCGCGGTTATAGTTCACCTTTTGGCTATCGGCGCTCGGCGACGGGTGGCTCTAATTGGGAATTTCACGGCGGTTTAGACTTAGCTGCACCCCAAGGGAGTTATATTCGTAGTTGGTGGGCAGGAAAGGTTGTCAAAGTAGCTGATAAGAGTGCTTGCGGAACCCACATCATAATTCAATCGGGGCAGTGGGAACATAAATATTGCCACATGAAAGGACACGTAGAGAAAAATGGAAGCGATCGCTATTTAGTTGATCGTGAAGGCGGCATACAAATTCAAGAAGGTCAAGTATTAGGCGCGGGGACTCGAATCGGGCGCGTAGGGATGACTGGACGAACTACAGGCCCTCACTTGCATTGGGGGCTTAAGTATGGCAACAATTATGTAGATCCGGCGTTGGTGTTGAGGGCGATGTATGCTCAACAACCCTCAAATATTCAAAAAACCGCCGTTAGTCAACAGCAGTTAGTCAATAGCAAAGTTTCAGAGTTTTGAATATTTGTAGACTCACATCTTGCACCAAGTCACATTAATGTCTATTCCATGATGCTTGGCTAAAGGTCGTAGGCGTTGAATGTCTGCAAGCATGGGGTAATAACGCTATCAATGGAAGCAAGAGTTCAAGAGCTAACTGTGCAGCCTTGCCCCAATCGGGCAAGAAGCTAGTAGGAGCATGAAGGTAGACCCAATGGGCTAGCAAATAAGCAGTTAAGGATAAAACTAACCACCTATACACCCCTAACAAGGTTTGTTGACCAAAGCGATGAAGACCAAATCGATGTTTTGCTGTTTTGAAAAATCCCTCAATTGCCCAACGGCGACGACCCCACCAAGTCATAGTGCTGCCCTTAAGCACTCTGGTGCAGATGATGTAGCGTTTACTGCTTTATTGGCAATTGGACTTCTTACATCTTCATGTGAGAGGCAAGCCGAAGCCCAAAACAGCCAGCCAGGTTCTCAACCTTCTCTTATGAATTCTCTTCCTATAGAACCAGCACCAAATCCTGAAGACGCTAAACGCCAACTACCTCCTGTAAACACCGATCCGTTACCAGGGTTTCCACCTCCAGCCAACCCGGCTGCTGATATCGGTGAACAAGTTGCAGCAGAGAAAGCACTCAAATTAGCAGTAATTGACTTTAAAGCAACTAACCCAAAAGTCATTAAGTCTAGTTTAATGAGCTATAAAGAAGCTCGGCAACAACTATCAGAGCCTATAGAAGAAGACCATCCACTTTTTAATACTCCGGTTCGGGTAATAGAAATTTCTGGGACTTTTAAGCGGAGAAGTCATCGACCATCCCAGAAAGAAGTACCAACATTTACTCCTACTTTCACAAAAGGGTACATTATTTTAAGGGCAGCAGATGGTTTCCTACTACTTACTAAAGTTGTTAGATAAACGTAAGTTCGACGGAATCTGTCAAAAACAGTTCATTAGGCGGAGTAAGTGATTAACAGCACTACCTTTAGTTGAACGCGCGCCAGGCAGGTGACAGTCTGGCTTAACTACCAATAGGTGCAAGATATTTGTAGAGACGTTGCAGTGCAACGTCTCTATATTTTTTGGATGCTATTTTTTAGCGAGAGTTAGTTTTTTGTCTGTAGGCTGGGCAAATTGAGTAACAGTTTGCCGGAAAACGTCTCCTTCTATGGTTTCAAGTTCAATTAGCTGCTCTACCAGCAAATCCATCAAAGCGCGATGCTCTTGAAGAATCTCTAAAGCCTCCTCGTAACACTTGCCAATTATTTCTCTAACTTGAGCATCAACTTTACAGGCGATTTCTTCAGAAGACTCCGACTTCCTCCCTAAATCTCTACCTAAAAACACGTCGTTGCTTTGTTCTTCCAGTACAACTAGCCCTAAATCGCTCATCCCAAACTTTGTTACCATTTGCCGCGCTATGCTGGTCAATTGTTGGATATCTTGACCTGCGCCTGTCGTAATTTCTCCTCTCCCAAATACGACTTCTTCGGCGGCTCTACCTCCCAAAGTAGCCGTAATTCTGGCTAAAATCTGCACTCTTGAGAGCAAACCTTGCTCTTCATCAGGAGTAAACCAAGTTAATCCTTTTGCTTGTCCGCGTGGAATTAGCGTTACTTTCTGCAAAGGATCGTGGTGTTTGAGCTTGGTAGCAATCAAGGCGTGTCCGACTTCATGATAAGCAATCAAGCGCTTGCTCTTGCTATCAACTAAAGGCGTACCTTCCATTCCCGCAACTACTCGATCTACGGCGTTATCAATTTCTAGCCCTGTAATCGCCTCTTTACGCCGTCTGGCGGTGAGAATTGCCGCTTCATTGAGTAAGTTGGCTAAATCTGCTCCGGTAAAGCCTGGGGTGCGTCTAGCGACTTCTTCTATCGATACGGAAGGATCGACTTTTTTATTGCGAGCGTGAACTTGTAGTATTTCTATTCGCCCTTTTAAGTCGGGAGTATCTACCGTTACTTGGCGATCAAAACGTCCCGGACGCAATAAGGCGATATCTAACACATCTGGGCGGTTGGTAGCAGCAATAATAATAATCCCTGTATTTGCCTCAAACCCGTCCATTTCTGTAAGTAGTTGGTTTAAGGTTTGTTCTCTTTCGTCATTTCCGCCCCCTATTCCTGTACCTCTTTGTCTTCCTACAGCGTCGATTTCATCGATAAAAATTAGACAAGGGGCATTTTCTTTGGCTTTCTTAAATAAATCGCGGACACGAGAAGCACCCACCCCCACAAACATTTCTACAAATTCGGAGCCAGAAATGCTAAAAAATGGTACTCCCGCTTCTCCAGCGATCGCTTTAGCCAGCAAAGTTTTACCTGTTCCCGGCGCACCAATTAGCAATACTCCTTTAGGAATTTTTGCCCCAATCGCTGTAAAGCGCTCTGGCTGCTTTAAAAAAGTAACTACTTCTTCTAATTCTTCTTTAGCTTCATCAATCCCAGCTACATCGCTAAAAGTTATCCCGGTTTTTGCTTCCATTTGAAAACGAGCCTTTGACTTGCCAAAATTCATCGCTTGGCTACCAGCATTGGCGGAGCGACGCAAAAATAGCAGCATAATCGCAACTAATGGCACAATCCACAGCAAGTTAAGTAAAAACCACATGGCGGCTTTACTATTAGCTGAGGAATTAAACTCTAATTCAATATTTTTTTTGCTGAGAATTTTTTTAATTAGCTCTGGGTTTTGGTCAAAAATTCTGACCTCCTCCAAAGGCGCATCCGGCTTTTGCCCGCGCAGCTTGACTTTGGCGATGGGTTGTTCTGGATCTAATTCAACCCTCGTCACTTCACCGCTATCGATTTTTTCTAACAGTTCGCCATAAGATAAAGCCTCAGTTTCTGACTTTTGGGCGTTAGCCGGAAACGTACCGAAAAGCATTGACTGCACTATTAGCAACGATCCGGCTGCTAAGGTTGCTAGACGTTGCTTTGCTGTACCTCTATTCTTAGCTAACCTTTCTGATGATTGCTGATTCAATGCTTTTTTCCGGGAAATATTCATATTTAATTGCCCTCTGTCTTTTGACGAACAACCATTATTTAACTCAAAAATATATCTATTCTCCAATCTAGTCTAACTTTCTTGTTTCAATTACTGCTGTCGCTTTCAAGTATTGCTGTAATCCTTAGGATATAACTTCAGCCAAGCATTCAAATTTGCATCAAACTTTGTTAAATTATATGTAGTCGTACCGAGTATGAGTTTTTAGGCGATCGCGGTTTATTTAGTACAAGGTAAAAATCTATGGTCAAGTTTGTGGGTATCGGCGGAAGTTTGCGGGCTAATTCTTACAGCCAAATTGCTTTGAATATAGCTGCAATGCGCGTCGAAGCCTTGGGCGCTGAAGTAGAAATATTAGACCTGCACCAAATGAATTTACCATTTTGTGATGGGGGAGAGGAGTATCCAGGCTATCCCGATGTAGAGCAATTGCAAACGGCAGTAAAAGCAGCCGATGGATTGATTTTGGCAACACCAGAGTATCACGGCAGCGTTAGCGGCGTACTTAAAAATGCCCTCGACTTAATGAGCTTTGAGCAGTTAGACAGTAAGGTTGCAGGCTTAATCAGCGTTTTGGGCGGTCAAGCTAATAGTAATGCCCTCAATGACTTGCGTGTAATTATGCGTTGGGTACAAGCTTGGGTAATTCCAGAACAAATTGCTATTCCTCAAGCTTGGCAAGCTTTTTCATCGGAGGGTAAGATTTTAGATGAGAACATTTCCCAGCGCTTTGATGAGTTTGCTCAAAGTTTGGTTAACAACACCCGTAAATTAAGAGGCGTGTAGGCAAGACAGAACAAAGACGGGTAGCAACAAGCAATGGAGCGAGGCAATCGGATTAAATATGTACCTTCAAACTGAAACGAATGGCATTGTATTAAGCTACTAGCCGCCCGTCTTCCATATAAATAATTCGATCGGCGATATCGAGAATACGGTTGTCATGAGTGACGAGTAAAATAGTGCTGCCTTGCTCTTTTGCCAATCGCTGCATAATGTCTACCACATCACGACCTGATTGTTTATCCAGTGCAGCCGTTGGCTCATCTGCCAGAATAATTTTAGGCTGACTGACCAAAGCACGAGCGATCGCGACTCGCTGTTTTTGTCCACCAGACAAATCGCTCGGATAGTAGTCTATTCGATGTTCTAAGCCCACGGCGCTCAAGACATTCCGAATACGGGCCTCTGCCTCTACTGCCGTCACTGCATGAATTTCCAACGCCATCTCAACATTTTGATAAACCGTGAGGAAGTTCAATAGATTGTGCGCTTGAAAAATATAGCCGATATCACGACGAGCGAGAGTCATCTGTTGTTTGCTGGCATTGAGTAAATCCTGTCCTAAGATGCTTAAACTTCCCTCCTGGATCGAGCGAAGACTGCCCATCAGCGTTAACAATGTAGTCTTACCGGAACCTGATGGTCCTGTCATGATTAGGATTTCGCCCCGATCAATTTGCAGATTGATGTCAAACAAAATCTGTTTTCGCAATGAGCCTTGACCATAGTAGTGATTCAAATGGGTCATTGAGATAGCGGCGACAGGTATCTCTGGCGATTTGGACATGGCTTAACTCCTAGGGCGTATCTGCAAAGTCTGGATGTAGTGTAATGAGCTATTTCAACCAAATAAGAATCGCCGCAATCATCAGCATTGCTAAGTAGTTTTCGGCTCGTTTTTCATAACGAGTAGCTACTCGGCGAAACTGCTTTAGCCGATTGATTAGGCGTTCAATGCGGTTGCGCTCTCGATAAAGTCCACGATTGAAGCGGGGCTTGTGTTTAGCATTTTTGCGCTTGGGGATAACTGGGGTGGTATGCTGACGACATAAAGTCCGACGAATCCTCTGTGCGTCATAGCCCTTATCGCCTACTAAGTAACGAGGACGTTGCTTTGGTTTCCCTCGCCCAAGGCGCTTAACCTTCAGTGCAGTATTAAGGAGGTCAAATCCTTTGACATCACTGCATTGTCCTGCTGTCAATACGAACTGCATCGGTTGGCCCATGCCATCGGCTTGAATATGAATTTTGGTACTAAAGCCCCCTTTTGAGCGTCCGAGTGCCTCTTGTTGCTGAAGAACCTCAACACTGAGTGATTGTTGTCCTGGATTCAGTTCCCCCTTTTTGCTCCGGCGGCGTGTTGGTGAGCGCGGACAATAGTGCTGTCGATAAAATGTACTTCCCAGTCGATTTGATTCGCGGCATCGGCGGTCTGCTGCAAACGATTTTAAATCTCCTGCCAAATACCTTGAGCGCGCCAACGATAGAAGCGACTCGATACCGTACCACGTGACCCATAACATTCGGGCAAATCGTCCCACGGCGCACCCGTGCGGTGAATCCATAAAATGCCATTGATAATCGCTCGGTGGTCAGATGCAGGTCGCCCAGTACGCGCTTTTTTTGGCAGCAAGGGGTAAAGTTTTTGCCATTGAGCATCATTTAGGTCGCCACGATGTAACGGCATGGAAAGTTACTCCAGTTAGTTTTCCGATATTAGAATCCTCATATTCTCACTTTTTTTCCGCTATATCTAGTGTCCCTTCAGAGTTTGCAGATACGCCCTAGAAAATATCGGCAGGATCGGCAGTTTGTAATTTACGTATAGCGATCGCCGCAGACAATGAACTCATAATTGCGGTAAGAACGAAAACAAACACAATTCGCCCCAAATCCATCGCCATCGGTAGCATGGTTGCAATATTAGTAATGCGGTAGATGCCTAAAGCGATCGCAGTCCCAGGAATGAACCCAAGGGCTGCCAAAATCAGGGATTCTTGGAACACGACGATGAGCAGATAGCGATCGCGAAACCCCATTGCTTTGAGCGTGGCATATTCGGGCAAATGATCGGTCACATCGCTGTAAAGAATTTGGTAGACAATTACAGCGCCGACAATAAAAGCGATCGCTACTCCCAAGTCAAAGGTATAGCCCACAGGAGTGCTGGCATTCCAAAAGGCAACTTCTGCTTTGGCATAGTCATTTCTAGTCATGACTTTGACATCATTGGGCAGACGCGATCGCATCTCTGCTAAAACCGCTTGGACATTTGCACCAGGTTTAAGTTTGATGACTCCGACATCAATCAATCCACTCTGACGAAAATTAGCCATGCGTAAAAAGTTGACATCACTCGTCACCAAGTAGGCGTTAATGCCAAAGGTGGGGCTAAGTTTGAACAATCCCCGGACTTGAACTTGGCGTTCATTGATTTCAGTTGCGAGCGATTCTCCCGCCTGAAACCGTTGGGCGATCGCACCAAATTCTTTACGAGAACTCGAATTAAACAGGACTGTATCTGGTGCGCGCAGTTTCTTACGGTTGGCTTCTACGCCAGGAATATTCATTACTCGGTGTTCTGGGTTGATACCGATCGCATAGATATCCCAAATTTCTTTGTTTTCAGGATTGCGCCACTGAATCGCATTGAGATAGATCGGGCTAACAGACGCAACACCCGTTACACCTGCTGCTTGATACAGTCGGCGCTCGGTAAAACGATCCAGAGAAATTAGCGATCGCGATCGCCCACTCAACATGACAATTTCACCGTTCAGGCTATGGTGAAACTCCACTGCGCTACTAAACAATGCTCCTCGAAAGCCCATTTGCAAAAACATCAGCACGTCGGCAAAGCTAATGCCTGCGATCGCCACGAGCAAACGCGCTCGTTCTTTTCGTAACTGTAACCAAGATAGAAACAATGGTTTCTTTTTCTGGGTAGTTTTAGTCATTTAATTTCCTCAAGATTTGACATCGATTGCCACTTGCAGACTCAGATTTGTTAAACCCGCAACGTTACGGCTTGATGACTCATCTAATAGCACCTTCACTTCCACCACCCGCGCATCAAACTGAGCCGCCGGATCGGTGTTTAGAACATCTTGTTTGCTAATTTCTAGCCCGACTTCAACAACCTTGCCACGTAGCACCTCTGAAAAAGCGTTGTTTTTGCTGGTCACGGTTGCAGTTTGCCCTACTCGAACGCGGCTGACATCCAATTCATAAACTTCTGCTACTGCCACCATTGCCTGAGTTTGCCCTAGGTTAATGATGCCTTGAGTCCCAACCAACTCTCCAGGACGAGTATGGATTTTGAGAACTTGCCCATCTTGAGGCGATTTCACTGTTGCCAAGTCCAACTCTGCCTGTGACCGCGCTACACTTGCCTGTGCTTGAGCCACCTGACTTCGCACCACATCTACATCTACCGGGCGCACCTCGGCAATTTGCTCAAGGGTGGCTTGCGCTTGCGCCACCTGCTTAGAGCCAGATAACTGAATCCGGCTCAAATTAGCCCGCGCCTCGTTTAGCTGTTGCCGCACTGTATCGGCGGTGAGTTGCTTACCATCGCGCCAGGAAGCAGAAACGGCTCCCTCGGTATAAAGCGCTTGATAGCGCCGATCTTCGAGTTCTGCATTGCGAAGTTCTGCTTGCAGACGGGCGATCGCGGCTTCCTGGGCAGTTGTTTGGGTTTGTAATTCCACCTGTTGGCGATCAACGACTTGCGCCTGCGCCCGGATTTCTCCCAACTTTGCACCTGCTTCTATCTGCCTTAACCGAGCCTGGGCGACTTTCAACTGCTCTATTGCCTCCTGCAAAGCTGCCTGCCGACGCTTTTGGGTATCTAGAACTGCAATGACATCGCCTTTGCGAATCTGTTGACCGTGGCTCACTTTGAGAGCTTCAATTCGCGCACCCTCCAAGGAAGTGGGTGCAAACACTTGAATGACTTCCCCTTCTGGCTCCAATCGCCCTAGAGCAGATACTGTTTCGACCGTAGGCTCAACAGCCACAGCGATCGGCTGCTGAATCGGACGACGCAACCACCCCTGGTAAGTAGTACTGCCGACTAGCAAGAAGCAACCAACCCCAAGCATCGCTCCCAAATGAGGCGATCGCCATTTAGCTCCCCAATTAATATTATTCATGGTAGCTCCATTTATTGTATTCAATTTTTTGAATACAATAATCAAGATATACTCAATATATTGAATCCGTCAAGTAGAGTTTTTGGTTATGGCACTCAAGCACACTATCCTGGCATTTCTGTCCCGTCAGCCTCTAAGCGGCTATGACGTTGCCAAAGAGTTTGCTGAGGGGTTTGGCAGTTGCTTTTGGAAGGCAAGTCAGCAGCAAGTTTATGCTGAACTGACGAAGTTAGAGCAGCAAGGCAGCGTTATCTACGAGGCGATTCCCCAACTAGGGCGACTCGATAAAAAAATCTATTCCATCACTGAACAGGGACAGCAAGAACTGCTCGATTGGTTAATAAAACCCTGCGAACCCGCCGCCATTCGTGAAGATTTAGGCGTAATGGGGTTGGCGGGTCATCTCGTTTCATCTCAGGTAGTAGTCCGCGAAATTGAACGGCGGCGACAATTACACGTTGAGATGGTGCAACACGCCAAAAAATTAGATGAGCATTTTTCCCAACATCTCGATTCGCTAGAACTGAAAGATATTTATATGCATTTAGTGATCCGTCGCGGCATTCGGTATCAACAGGAGTGGGTAGATTGGTGTGATGAAGCAATTGAGGCGATCGCGCAGGCTGTGGAACGTCAGGTAATCGTAGCGACTGAGTAAAAGATTTGTTAGTCGGCTTGAGCCGATTGTCTTTGTTAGCCTGAAACTTTAGTTTCAGGCTAATAGCTAAAATTTTTAAATTATCTTTAGCTTTTTAATGATGGTGGTGATGTCCAGCGTCATGGTCGTGACTATGATGGTCATGAGTGTGCGCTACAGCCATCTGGGGATTGACAGCTACTGCTTGTTCGGCTAACAATTCGGCAATATGGGGATTAGCCCAATCAGCCGCCATTTCCATAAATTCTGAACGATCGTTTACGCAAGGCATTTGCACGTAATTAACCTCAGAATGCTTGCGTTGCAAAGCATGAATGATGTGGTCAACGTCTAACAAAGTTTCGTGATTTTCGGTGGCAAAACCGATAGGCATAAATACGATCGCCTTTGCACCCAAATCAATTAAATTACTAGCAGCGACAAAGGCGTTGGGCTGCGTCCAGTCAATTAGGGGTGTATCGTGATTGAGCCAGCCAACGGAGATTAGGGCGTAGCGGTTGATCAATTCATCTCTAACGCGATCGTAAAGTGCTTGACTTTCCACAATTCCCGAAGTAAAGCCTTTTGCTTTGTGTGGGCAACCGTGATTCATTAGCACAATGCCAATTTGGGAAGGCAAATAAGCCGCCGCCAATTCTGTGGCAATTTTCTCCTCAACCATTTGTGCCATCAACTTAATGTAGGCACTTTCGTTGTAAAAAGAAGGAATATAACGCTGTCCTTTAACCCAATGTTCGCCATCATCGGCTAGTTTGGTTAAAGCTTGGTTGACTTGCTCGACGGCAATTCCGCTAGTAAAAATTGAATCTACAACTAATAAAGGATAAATTAGCAGCTTGTCAAAACCTTGAGCCTTGATTTCTTCAAGCACTTGGTCAGGGAGGAAAGGCGCGCAAAAGTTGAAGGCTTTGAATACTTGAATTTGGTTGCCCCATTTAGCTTGCAAGAATTTTTCAATTCCCGCTCGTTGGTCTTCAAAAATGGCATTGTGAGGCGAGACAAAATGATCGTGCTGGTGATCCCATTCATGGCGATCGAACAAGGCTAATAACTTCGCTAGAGGCGGATAAATCCACGTTGGTACAGGAGCAAATTTAGCTGTAAGCAGATTTAAAGCTTGTTCGTTGTAGTTAGCAAAATCTTCGTAGCTTTCAACTTCACCGTAACCCATTAGCAATACGGCAACTCGATCTTTACCTGTTGCTTGAGTGGGTACAAATAATTGAGATTTTTCAGGGGTAGCTACCACTATAAAGATCCTCGGCTAGATAAATTTAAAATTGTTGGGCTAGATAAACAATTCTTCATTCCTTAGGTTAACATCCCCTACTAGGGGATTGTGGAAGTCGCTATAAGTTTTAAGGTGCAAGTCTAACTGCGTCCCGCCCTTCGCGTTTAGCCCTGTAAAGTGCTGCGTCGGCTTCACGAATTACATCTTGTCCGGTTAGCCCATGTTCGGGAAAACTTGCTACACCCAAAGAAAGGGTAATTTGACCTAGGGGTTGGTGACGATACTTGAGATGTAGGTGCTTGATCCCTTCTCTAAGTTGCTCTGCTCGCTTGCTTGTAATGTCTAAAGAGCCTTCTGGTAGAATAAGTATAAATTCTTCACCGCCATAACGACAGGCAATATCTGAGCCTCGGACGCATTTTTGGATAAACTGCCCTAATTCTTGAAGTATGCTGTCTCCAGCCTCATGCCCAAAAGTGTCGTTAAAGCGCTTAAAGTGGTCAACGTCAAGCATGATAATTCCCAACGGTTGGTGTTTGCGATCGCACCTGTGAATTTCCCTCTCCAATGATTCTTCCATGTAGCGGCGATTAAATAAGCCTGTAAGCGGATCGCGGATGCTTTGACCTTCTAATTTTTCTCGCAGCTTAATATTTGCTAGAGCTAAGGAAATATGTTCGGCGACAGTGAATGCTAGTTGTTGTTTAGCCTCAATTGCCGTTGCCGATTCTAAGGAGCTTAGATAAAGCATTCCCAGGGCTTCCCCTTGGGCAATCATGGGTACGCACAAAGAAGCGGCGGGGAGGGGATGCTCTAAGTGTTGACACTGCAAGTTGCCATGCAGTAACTCCGCAAAATGCGATCGCCCCCGCCGCAATGCCCAGCAATCGGTAGGCAAAAAGGATGTATGGCTGGTTAAGGGTGGAGATCCCCAAGTTACTACCGCTTCCACAATATTTTTGGAGGCATTAATTAAAAAGATTCCGCCCGGAACATCGGGAAACATCAGCTTTAAAAACGTAGAAATTGCCGTGTAAGCTTCGACAATCGTGCGACAAGCTTGGAGAACATCGCTAATTTCGCTAAGTAAAGTTATTTCATGATTGCGCTGTTCTAGTTCTTTTACCGAGATATTGAGGCGATCGTTGGTTTGCTGGAGTTGGGCTTCGGTTTGTTGGCGATGGGTAATGTCGCGGAAAATACTTTGAGTAGCGGTGGGTTTGCCATCAACAAATTTACAACTAACGTTGCCTTCAACTAAGATGATGCTACCTTCTTTAGTGACAAATTCTGCCTGCACCGTGCCGAGTTTTTCTCCGTTTAACACGCGCTGAAATAACTCTTGACAATGGGGCTGATAGTCGGGAGAAATAATATCAAATAAAGAAAGATGATCGATCTCAGCTTCGCTATAGCCCAGAGTTTCGCGCCAAGCTCGGTTTACATAAATAAAATGCCCATCTAAGGCGACGCTTTGAATTAAATCGCTGGCGGTTTCAAATAAGTCATGATAGCGCTCTTGGCTTTCTAGCAAGGCTTGTGTAGCTTCGGCGCGTTCGGTGATATCGCTACCACTAGCTATTACATATTCCACCGCACCTGTGCGATCGCGCAGTTGAGTATTTGCCCAGGTAATTAAACGACGATCGCCATTACGGGCAATCCAGTGAGTATCGTAGTTATCAGGGCGACTTGCGGGCAAGTTTTCGATGGCGTTTTTTACTAGGTTTACTTCCTGGGGTGGTACAAATAAACTCCACAGATACTTACCTTTAACTTCGTCGATGTAATAACCCGAAGTTTGTTCGGCGGCGCGGTTAAAGCGCACAATTTTGCCTTGAGGATCGCAAACTATTACTATTGATGCACTCGTATCTAAAATTGCAAAAGTCAAGTCTCGCTCTTGCTCTAAATCGGTTTCTACTTTTTGGCGTTCGTTAATTTCTTGTTGTACAAAGTAATAAACAATCGCTAAAATCAAAAAGTTAAGCAATATTCCTATAGGAAATACGATCGCAAAGTTGTATGTATTAGCTCTGATTGAAAGCACATTTCTTTGGATTGATTGAGCTTCAAAGGATTCCATCTCTTGAAGCGTTGCGTCTATTCTGTCAGATATATATTTCTCTTGCTCGGTTCTTAACGATTGTGGCGCTACGTCAAAGCCTTGCTGGCGGAGATTAACAGCGCTTTCTACTTCTGTTAATTTTTGGTCAATTAGCCCTTCAAGACTTGCCAAACGTTTTTGTTGAGCAGGGTTATCGGCAATTTGCAATTTTATTTGGGCAATTTTTTGTTTTACCGAGCTTTTGACATTGTAGTACGGCTCTAAATATTTTAATTGAGGACTGTTGATGTAACGATGTTGGGCGATCGCCACTTCTTTCATTTGCAAGTTTATATCTTCAAAATTGTCAATAATTTTGTTGCGCCCGATCTGCTCGTTACTATTTTTTACTTTTTCATTGAGGCTGCGATGGGCGAAAAAGCCAGCCCCAGCTAATATTAAAGAGGTTAACCCCAGTCCTACAGCTACTTTTTGAAAAAATTGCTGGCGATTTTTATGTTTTTGCTGACGATTGAACCCAATACTCTCCAATTTAGACAATTTGGTGCGTAGCTCAATTAACTTAACTACTTGACGGGCTAAAACTTTAAGGGATTCAATTTGTTGCGCTTCAAGTTCTCTTGGTACGTAGTCGATCACGGCGAGACTTCCCAAAGCGTAGTTTTGAGATGTAATTAACGGTACGCCAACATAAAAACGAATATAAGGCTCGGAAGTTACTAAGGCATTATGGGCAAAACGCGGGTCTTTTTTAGTATCGGGAATAATAAGTATTTCTGCTTGTAAGATTGTATAGGCGCAAAAAGCTACTTCGCGGGGTGTTTCGCTACTTTCCAAACCAACACTAGACTTAAACCACTGGCGATCGCCCTCCACAAGACTAATTAAAGCAATGGGAGTACCGCAAATAGAGGCAGCCAACTGAGTAATATCGTCGTAGGCTTTTTCGGCGGGAGTATCAATAATTTGATACTGAGAGAGGTTTTTTAGCCTAGCAGCTTCATTTTTAGGTATTGGCGGTGTAATTTTTTTGTCCATTATTTACCAATTACCCAGTTAAAGAATTGCTGAGGATGCCTAGCTGACCATATTTTCTAGGATTAGCTACATAATAATAAATACTTTTTAGCAAATTACACTAACTTTAGGGCGATCGCAGCTACGGCGCTAACATTAATGAGAACTATTTTTGACTTTAAGTATAAAAGTATTTTTAGTAGTTTATCTTTTCGCTCTTAAGACTTTGATTTAATTATCGCCTATGAGTATTTTTATTTGCCCCGGCTTTCACTTACCCCAACTAACTCAATGTTTTCTACAGGAATTGTCATTATTTAATTCAAACTCTACCTTATCAGTAAATACACGTATTTTTAAGGCAGAAAATTATACAGCTTTATCGGCAATACATATTTTACAAGATTTAACTAAAGCTTACGGTCAACCGCGCCAGGCTGCCCCAGTATTATTTATTAGCTTTAGTGCGGGGGTAATAGGAGCGCTCGGTGCGGCTTGGGGATGGGAGCGACTAGGGGGAAAGGTTAAGGCAGTAATTGCGATTGATGGCTGGGGAGTACCGTTAATGGGTAATTTTCCCATTCATCGGCTGAGTCACGATTATTTTACTCACCAAACATCGATAGTTATAAATTGCCCAGAGGATAGTTTTTATGCAGATCCAGAGGCAACGCATTTGCAAATGTGGCGATCGCCTTCTACTGTAACAGGATGGGCGACAAGTGCGGTTAATTTCCCAGTGCGATCGCGTTTCAACGGGGCTGAATTTATTTTGATGCTATTGAAGCGTTATCAAGAAATTGAGTAGATTGGGGGCGATAATTAAATTTTTAAGATGTTTTTATGTTTCCTGTAGAAGAACCAACCGCAAAGCAAGTTGGGTTTAGTGCTTTGCTCAAAAATCGCTCCTTTATGGCGTTATGGATAGGACAATTACTTTCCCAGATAGCCGATAAAATTCTTTTAACTTTGCTGATTGCGCTGTTGGCGGTTTATCCCACAGCTACGGGGACAGAAAACTCTATGCGCTCGATTTTACTACTCACTTTTACCTTACCTGCAATTTTATTTGGTTCGGTGGCAGGAATTTTTGTCGATAGGTTGGGTAAAAAGTTAATTCTTGTAGTTTCAAATGTGATTCGCGCGCTTTTAATATTTACAATCCCTTTTTTACCAAGGGAATTTATAATTTTATTATTGATAACATTTATTATTTCTACGGTTACGCAGTTTTTTGCCCCCGCAGAACAAGCTGCAATCCCGTTACTCATCCCCCGCGAGAACTTGCTCGCAGCTAATGCTTTATTTACTACAACCTCGATGGGGGGTTTTATTGTTGGCTTTGCGATCGGGGAACCGCTTTTAAGTCTTAGTCAAGCTTGGGGAGGAGATTATGGACAAGAGCTATTGGTTGGTGGTTTATATCTTTTGGCAGCAGCGACGTTGCAAGCCGTTTCTTTCAAAGAAACTGTAGGTAATGCTCGCAGCATGATGGTGAATCCCTGGCAAGAAATCAAAGCAGGCTTTTGGTATTTGAAGCAAAACCGCCTGGTTTGGGATGCGATGTTGCAACTGACAACTTTGTACTGTGTAATTGCCGCCCTAACTGTGCTGACTTTCAGCTTGGCTCCTCAAATTGGCTTGCAGTCAGAGAAACAATACGGGTTTATAGTGGCGGCTGCGGGAATAGGAATAATGTTAGGCGCGGGAGTTTTAGGGCATTGGGGCGATGTCTTTCATCATAAACCTCTGCCTTTGTTTGGTTTTTTGACTATGGCGTTTGCTTTAGCTGCTTTTAGCTTTGTCAGCAATTTGTGGCTGGGTTTAGGGCTGAGTGTTTTGTTGGGGTTAGGGGGCGCTTTAGTGGGCGTACCGATGCAAACTCTAATTCAAAGAGAAACTCCCACCGAAATGCACGGTAAGGTTTTTGGGTTTCAAAATAATTTAGTCAATATCGCCCTCAGTGCGCCTTTAGCAATTACAGGGCCAATTACCGATGCTGTTAGTAACGCTGTAGGCTCCGAAGCCCTTGGATTACGGATAGTGTTAGTGGGGATGAGTGCGATCGTTTGTACTGTAGGTATTTGGGCTTGGAATAATACTCGCCGCGTTTTGCGTGATGTAATATAACCATGACAAAGTTGCCACTAAAGTAATATTTTCAATTAAAATGAATTTTTGAATACAAAAAATCCTTAATATTAAATAATTAGCAATTGTGTGAGGTTTACTCAGTGCGTTCACAAAATATCCCCGCCGGGGAATCCCGTCTTAAAAATAATTCTATAATTCCAGAAATCGTCAGTTTAGAAGTAGCGATCGCGCCGATAGTTAGCGCTAGACGAGCAACGGGGGGTTTTGCTTTAATAGACTCGCTCAAGCGTCACGGCGTTGAGCATATTTTTGGCTATCCGGGCGGGGCAATTTTACCGCTTTATGACGAGCTTTATAAAGCTGAAGCGGCGGGTGGTATTCAGCACATTTTAGTTAGACACGAACAAGGGGCGGCTCACGCCGCCGACGGTTATGCCCGTGCCACAGGAAAGGTGGGCGTGTGCTTTGCAACTTCTGGGCCGGGGGCAACAAACTTAGTTACAGGCATTGCTACGGCGCAGATGGACTCGATTCCGATGGTAATTGTAACTGGGCAAGTAGCTCGTGGAGCAATTGGGACGGATGCTTTTCAAGAAACGGATATTTATGGAATCACGCTGCCGATTGTCAAGCACTCCTATGTAGTGCGCGATCCTAGAGATATGGCGCGGATTGTGGCAGAGGCTTTTTACATTGCTAGTACCGGGCGGCCTGGCCCAGTTTTAATTGACGTACCTAAAGATGTTGGGTTAGAAGAATTTGACTATGTGCCTGTAGAACCCGGTACAGTTAAGTTGCCAGGGTATCGTCCGACTGTTAAAGGCAATCCTCGTCAAATTAATGCCGCATTGCAATTAATGCAGCAAGCGCGCCGTCCTTTGTTGTATGTGGGTGGTGGGGCAATTGCTGCTAGCGCTCACAAGGAAATTAAGCAAGTTGCTGAGTTATTTAATATTCCGGTTACAACTACGTTGATGGGGAAGGGTGCTTTTGATGAAAATCATCCTTTAGCCTTGGGAATGCTGGGAATGCACGGCACGGCTTACGCTAACTTTTCAGTTAGTGAGTGTGATTTGTTGATTTGTGTAGGGGCAAGATTTGACGATCGCGTTACCGGGAAATTAGACGAATTTGCCTCTCGCGCTAAAGTTATTCACATTGATATCGATCCGGCAGAAGTTGGCAAAAATCGCACCCCAGAAGTGCCAATTGTCGGCGATGTCAAGCAGGTTTTAATTGATTTATTGGCTTTATGTCAGGCAACAGGCGATCGCGCAACTAACCCAAATCAAACTCAAGAATGGTTAAATCGCATCTATACTTGGCGACGAGATTACCCTTTAGTTGTGCCTCATCATAGCGACAGTATGTCGCCTCAAGAGGTAATTTTTGAACTGGCTACCCAAGCGCCGGATGCTTACTACACAACAGATGTAGGGCAACATCAAATGTGGTCGGCACAGTTTCTCAAAAATGGCCCCCGGCGGTGGATTTCTAGCGCGGGGTTAGGGACTATGGGTTACGGTTTGCCCGCCGCAATGGGTGCTAAAGTTGCCTTGCCTACGGAAGAAGTCATTTGTATTAGTGGCGATGCTAGTTTTCAAATGAATTTACAAGAACTGGGTACGCTTGCACATTACGGCATAAATGTCAAGATTGTGATCGTAAATAATGGTTGGCAAGGAATGGTAAGGCAATGGCAGCAGGCATTTTATGGGGAGCGTTATTCGTCATCGAATATGGATCATGCGATGCCAAACTTTGAAATGCTGGCTCAAGCTTACGGAATTAAGGGAATTAAAATCGATAAACGGGAAGAATTAAGCGATGCGATCGCTCAAATGTTGGCTCACAATGGCCCGGTGTTGGTAGATGCTCATGTTACTAGAGATGAGAATTGTTACCCAATGGTTGCGCCTGGTAAGAACAATTCGCAGATGATTGGTTTGCCAGAAATTGCCAAGAGCGAACAGTTACCAGTTTTCTGTAGTAGCTGCGGCGCTAAGAATCTTAGTAACAATTTTTGTCCTGAGTGTGGCACTAAATTGTAAAAGTGCAACTCTAGCTTAATTAAGAATCGGTGGGTAAATAGTTACTCGCCGATTTTTTTAGTCTAAAACACTACTCTAATTAGCAATTGGCATTTTTGACAGCACAATTACCTTAAGAATTTTTCATGTTAACTACTAAAAGAATTGGATTAATCTTGCTATTGCTCTATGCACAGTTAAATATTGAGCAAGCCGTAGCCCAAACGAAACCATCTACCCCAGCAAAGGTAGAAGTTAATCCGGTTATCTGTCCCGCGCAACTTGGTAAGGCGATAGAAACAATTACTAATCGTCCACAATTTAGTCAAGCACGTTGGGGAATTGTCGTTAACAAGTTAAATAATAGTCAAATATATAGCCGCGACTCGGATAAATATTTTATCCCCGCTTCAAATCTCAAGCTGTTACTGGCGGCGGCGGCTTTGCAGCAACTAGGAGCAAATTATCGCATTCGTACTTCTGTTTACGGTACAGATCAGGGTCTATTGCGCCTTGTAGGACGCGGCGATCCAAGTTTGACCGATGTTCAGCTTACAGCTTTAGCAAGGCAGTTAAAGCTGACAGGAGTTAGGCAGTTGACCTATTTAGCAATAGAAGGCGATCGCACTGACGATATTATCAATCCAGACTGGGAATGGGGAGACATTCAGGCAGATTACGGCGCACCGATTGGCAGCTTAATTATCAATCAAAATGCTGTAACGTTGCAGTTGTTGCCTCAACAAATAGGTCAACCATTGCGCCTTGTTTGGACTGATCCAATGGCGGCGACACAATGGCAAAGTGTTGATAATCAGTCAGTGACTGTAAAGCCAGGAGAACCCACAGAAGTTAAATTAAATCGGGATTTGAGCGGTATATTGCACCTTAGCGGACAGTTAAGTATTAATTCTCCGCCGGAATCGGTTTCTCTAGCTGTTATCAATCCCGCAGAAAACTTTGTTCAACACTTGCGCCGGGTATTATTAATTGCAGGGATTAAAGACAATAGCGATCGCGTTAGGCTAAATATTGTTGAAGTTCAAAAGCAACTAGCCAACGCGCCAGAAATTGCCGCCATAAATTCGCCGCCATTGTCGCAATTATTGGTAGAGGCAAATCTTAATAGCAATAACTTGTATGCAGAAGCGTTGTTACGCACGTTAGGAAGTAAAGTAAATTCCTTGGATAGCAACTCGCAAACAGGGTTAATTGCCGCCAAACAAGCTTTGACAAACTTAGGGGTAGATCCCAAAGGTTATGTTATGGCTGATGGTTCGGGATTATCGCGGCATAATTTAGTTAGTCCAGATGCGATCGCTCAAACTTTAAGCGCTATGGCATCATCGCCCTATGCGGCTGTTTACCGGGCTTCTTTGCCTGTGGCGGGGGTTAGTGGTACTCTGCTTAATCGCTTGAAAAATACCCCGGCTCAAGGCGTTGTTAGCGCTAAAACAGGAACAATGAGCGGGGTTCTAGCTTTATCAGGATATATTAACGCCCCAAACTACGAGCCGCTTGTTTTTAGTATTATTGTCAATCAATCTAACCAAAGCTCGGCAACAATTAGACAAGCGGTAGATGAAGTTGTTTTACTACTTGTATCTTTGCGGCGTTGTTAGGTTAGTTTTAATACAAAAGTGGATTATTTTAGCTATGAGCCGTTTATGGCAAATTATTCGGACGGTACTGGGGTTAATTATTCGTCACCCGATAACTGGTACGAGTGTTATTCCGATTTTACCCGATGGTCGGATTGTGTTAATTCAAAGGCGCGACAATGGCTTGTGGGCGCTTCCGGGAGGAATAGTAGATTGGGGTGAAGATGTCCCAATGGCGGTAAAGCGGGAATTAGCAGAAGAAACGGGCTTAGAAGTTGTTAAAATTCGCCGCTTAGTGGGCGTGTATTCCGCACCCGATCGCGATCCGAGAATGCACTCAATTTGTATTGTAGTGGAAGCAGAAGTTACAGGAGTAATGGCAATTAAAGACAAGTTAGAAGTATTGAATATTCAAGCTTTTAATTTAGATTCTTTACCAGAAGGTAAGCTTGCTCACGATCACAGGCGACAATTGCAAGATTATTTAGATAATTTGACAACTTTAGCTTAAATTTTGCGCTTTTCGGTAAGCTTGGATTCCCCAAAAAATTAAATCGCGATCGCACTTGATCTCAGCTAGATGAGGAAACTGAGAATTAAGATAGCTATATAGAATTGTGCGATCGCCTCCGGTTAATATTACTTGGCTATCTGGGTACATCTGCAACCATTTCTCTATAAAGCTCTTGATTCCAGCAATTAGACAATAAATTATCCCACTTTGGATTGATTGAGTCGTATTTGTCGCAAAGTATGGGGGTAATTGTGTCGGTAGTTGGATGAGGGATAGATTAGCGGTTTTTTGACTTAAAGCCTGAAATTGTAAGCTTAATCCCGGTAAAATTGCCCCACCTACGAAAGCAAAATTGGCATCACTTCCCGTAAAAGTAAGTGCTGTACCAGAGTCAATCACTAATACAGGTAAACTCCACTTTTGTTTAGCACCCCACAAAGCTAAAGCGCGATCGCTCCCCAAGGTAGAATATATATTTTTAAGCGGTACGCCGCCATTAGTAATTACTTGTATATTTGGGTAAGTTTGCCAAAGCTCAGTTTGGCTAGGTACTACAGAAACTAAATACAAAGGTAAGGGATAAGCAAAATCTTCTCCAACTAATATCTCTGAGGGTAAATCGTCCCAACTTCCAGAGGCTAATAGTTGAATAGAAGTAGCCGTCAAATAATGTGTATCCCAACTACAAAAAAGTTCTTCGCCTTTGAACAAAGCCCAGTGTAACCGAGAATTGCCGATCGCTAAAGCCAGCCAAATAGATTTATTAACCATGCTACTAGCGATCGTATTGACACTCTTTTAATTTAAGATTGTCACAACTTGATTTATCCGAGGTTTACCAAAACGTTCCCAAGCATTTCCCCCGCGTAAAAATAACTCCATCCACCGCAAAGGTTGACCATTTTTATCCCAACCCGAACTACCAGGAGAAAAAGCTAATGTTCCTTCAGGGACTTTAAAGCTACCATCGGAGTAAACCGCGTCGCTGACTACATCGCCAACTCTAATGACTACTTTAGATTCAGGTTTTAAACTAAGACTGTCGCTAGAGATCGTAGTTTTAATATTACCGTAGCCATCAATCCAAGCTACGCGATCGCCTGGTACGTTGGGTATTTGATTGGGGTTTAACTCGTCTCCTAGTAGGCTAAAGTCTCCATTTGCGATCGCTATAGCGGCTATTGGAAACACATCGCGGGAGCGAAATTGCGAACCTGCGCGTGATACTTTTATAGTGTGGATAACTTCGGCGTAGTCTTTAATAAATGACAAAGTATAACCTGCAATTACTCCTACTACTTTGACTCCATTGGGTAACAGTGCATAAGTGAGTCCTTCACCTTCATTATCTATCCTTGGTTCGGAGTCATCTTGACGGGGGGCGCAGTTGTGGTAAATTAAGCGGTTTTCCGCGCCTGGATTAAGCCCTAGTTGAGCAATCCAAAAGCCTGTAGCTAAGGTACTAAAAGGCGGTACAGAGAGACAATAAATTTGAGCATTAGGTAAGCCCATTGAAAGCCGTTGCGTTACTTCTGTAAAGGCGGGATCGCCGTTGCCATAATCAGCAATTAAATTAACGAGCATATTATCTATTTGATGGCTATAAGTTAGGTTTACTATGTTCTACGCACATTAAGCTAAGTTAATCGATTTTTTAAATTTTAAGATTATGGGTTTTATATATTATTTTTTTGCGATCTGAAATGATGTTTTAAAAGTCTTATGATTAGTATCGATTAGTTGCACTTTTGTTTAAAAAAAGTGGCTACTCTATATTTCCCCCCCTTTTTAAGGGGGGTTAGGGGGGATCTTCCTTGTATCACTTTTTACCGACCATACCTTGTTTGATACTATTATCGCTAAATATTGCACCGCAACTTATTAATTCTTGACGCTGCTTATTTGTAATCCCAATTCCTACCCCAAAATTACAGTTTTCTACTATTGCACTATCCCATAAAGTTTCGTTTAGGGTTGAGCCTTGCAAATTAGCTTTACTGAGATTTGCATTAGTAAAATTAGCAAATATTAAATCTGCATCAACTAAGCTACTATTACTTAAATTTGCCCTCGATAAATCGCCGCGAATAAAGTTTACACCATCTAAGACTAACCCAGATAGCTCCGTACCTTGCAACTTAGGAAACTTAGCTTTAGTAGGGTTGCTAAAAAAGCGCATTATGCAGGCTATATTAGCTTCGGCGAGGGGCATAATAGTCAAAAAACCTGCATAACGAGCTAAACCCATTTCTTTGAGAATTAGCAAGCGTTTTTGTGGCGATCGCTCTAAAAAGTCTATACTTGTTTGATAAAGATTTTGAGTTAGCATTTATCTAATATTTAATTTGCTGTTAATAAACCAAACTCTGCTTCCGCCGTTGCTAGGTGCTTGATTAGTGTAGATTTTGGTAGAGCTATTTGCAAATGTTCCCAAGGTAATATCTGCTCAATAGACCAAGTTTGATAAACATAAAACTCCATTTCTGGAATTTGTCCTCGTAACTCCTTAAAAGCACGGCGATAACTACCCAAAGAGTCGCCATAATGCCGAGTTAATTCTAGCAAATAAGACAAACGGCGATCGCCTCTAGACAATAATGCTTGAATAACCGACCAATTGTAGCTCTCTGGGCGAAAATCTATACCTTGAGGTTTCAACTGTTTTTGCAATAACTGCAAGCGTTTCTCAGCTTGAGGTTTGACACCAAACCATTGAAAAGGTGTATGGGCTTTTGGCACAAAGGTACTGCATCCGAGGGTCAAACGCAAGCCGGGAGCAGCCTTTTTAATCGACCGCATCATCGTTACAGTTTGTTCGACATCTTCTAATTCTTCCCCCGGTACACCGACCATTCCGTATAGCTTTAAAGCCTTTAATCCCCCGGCTTTGGCGTTGATTGCAGCAGTAATAATCTCATCGTTATTTAGTTTTTTGTTGATAATTTGGCGGATACGAGGCGATCCACTTTCTACGGCAATTGTAAGCGATCGCGTAGCTCGTTTTGCTAAAGTTTCTGCTAACTTTTGAGTGACTGTATTTGTACGCACCGAAGCAATGCTTAAACGTACATTATTATACTGAGGTTTACTTAAGTAATCAAGCAAAGTTGCAAATTCTGGATGTTGAGTAACCGACGCACCAAGCAATCCTAATCTATTAGTCACAGCTAATCCGCGCTCAATTGCGGGAATTAAAGACGATTCTAAACTTGCAGTCCGAAAAGGTAAGGTTAAGTAACTTGCAAGACAAAAACGGCACATTTCAGGACAACTACGCACCACTTCTACCATATAGATATTTTCCCAAGCGGCTTTCTCAGTGACTACCGTTGAAGCCGATAAAACATTACCTCGATAAGTCTGTTTATCTACATAGCTAGGAATTTTATTTGTAACTGGTTGAATTGACTTTATACCCCCTGTTTGCTCGGTATAAATTACTTCGTATAAGCTAGGAATATAAATCCCTGGTATTTGTGCGAGGTGAATTAATTGCGTCTTTTTATCAGCATTTCTAACTTGCTTGTATGCGTCTAAAAAGTTATCTAATAAATTCTCCCCATCACCTAACAAGATGATGTCAAAAAAATCTGCAAAAGGTTCGGGATTAGCACTAAATACCGTACCACCACCAAAAACTAAAGGATGATTTTCATCTCTATTAGCGGCTCGAATTGGGATTTGCAGAGATTCGAGCAGATTGAGAATATTAACGTAATCTAGCTCCCAAGAACAGGAAAAACCCAGCAATTCCGGCGAAGGGGGTAATTGTTCGCGTATATCAGTAAATAAGCGACTAACTGCTACATCCGAACGCATTGCCAAAGTAGCCCATACTACTTGATAGCCTAAGCTAGTAATGCCTACCGTGTATTCGTTGGGAAAGGCAAAAATAGTCTCGATAGCGTCGGTGTCAGGGGTAGCGGGAGTAAATAGCAGTCTTTCAGCAGCAAAAGCAGTCACAATATTTTTTTAAATTAGAATCACTTATATCTAATTTTAAGCCATACAATTATCATGTTGAAAATTAAAGTAAATAAATTAGCTAGAATAATCGGCAAATCGTTGAGATAAATTCCATAAATCAACCAAAGGAAAATACCTATATTAAAAATAATTAATGTATTTAAAGAAATATCTTTAGCCGATTTAGTTTGCCAGATTTTTAATAATTGAGGTAAAAAAGCAAGGGTTGTTAGCGTACCTGCAACTAATCCTAAAATTGTAATTAAATCCATTTGTATTATTTATTTTGAACCTTAATAATATAGCGAGTCACAATAATTAAAATTGTTTTAGTATTTGAATCGTTTGAGAGCAATTTTAGTTTTTACTTTATTATTGACAATTTTTTTGGCAAACTATTCATAAAATGTTTTAGGTTCTATACAAAAATCGCTTAACCGTAAAATTACGGCTTTGAACTTTGGTTGACTAAATATAAGTAAGTAAAGTTACGGATTTCAGACCCAGTTAACCCAACTATTATAAGAAGCAACCGTGTACTTTTTAAGTTGTGTAGCCTGCAATTTCTACATAACAAGCATTTGAGGATAAATAATACCCCTTAAGCTCAAAGACAAAGCAATCAAAGTGGAGTGTCATTAGGGTAAGTAAGTCCCCTGCATTAGAGCAACCACAGTGAAGTAATCAGAGAAAACTCAATTTTTGAATAATATTTTAGGAGACATCAAAATGAACCAAGGGAAGATATCTTCCACCTCGCGGCGTAATCTGCTTAAATGGGGTCTTGTTAGTCTTGGCACACTGGCATTAACTACCGTACCGACAGTAGTAACGGCGCAACCTAGAAGCAATGTTAAAACTTTAACGTTTGATGCTGACGATATTGGTATCCTCAACTTTGCCTTATTACTAGAAGAACTAGAATCTGCATTTTATGCAGGCGTTGTAAAGTCTGGAAAAATTAGCAATAGTAAAGAGCGCGATTATATGAGAACTTTAGGCGCTCAGGAAGCTACTCATGTCAAGTTCTTGCGTGAAGTTTTAGGCAAAGATACCCTATTTAGAACCTCAGACTTGAGCTTTAATAGTTCTGGTTTAGCTGCCATAATGACCGAACGTAACACCATACTCAATACGGCGGTCACTTTAGAGGATGTGGGTGTACACGCTTATAATGGCGCTGGTACAAGCATAAAAAATCCAACTTACCTTCTAGCGGCTGGTTCAATTGTATCTGTGGAAGCTCGTCACGCGGCGGGAGTGCGATCGCTATTGGGGCGTTCAACTACAGAACTTGATAGCGATCGCTCAGTTAGTGATGCTGACCTAGTAGCCTCGCTTAATCCTGTTAGAGGACGTGCATACGATGAGTTGTACACGCCTAAACAAATTGTGGAAATTGTCGGCTCTTTGAAAATATTAAATAATCCAATCAACGGGGAGCTTGTCGCTTAATTTAAAAAGCAATTCAACTTGAAATTTTTTAACCCTTAGCGTTGCAGCAAAATAATAAAACTATGCAAAGACATACTTACAACTCCGTCCGCCTCACTTTTGACGGCTATTTGCCGCAAATTCTTCACTTTTGGCGCAAGCTACTGATTTTACCATTAGTAGTATTGTTAATATTTGCTAGTTCAATTCCATCAGCTTATGCTCAAAGCACGGTACTGTCACCTAAGCAGGTTGTGGAATATGCCCTAACTTTAGAAAAGCTAGAAAGTGATTTTTATACAAAAGCGATCGCTGCGGCTCAAAATGGCGGTTTAAAAAATGCCCCACAGATAGCTAAAGACGCAATCACAGCCTACGGCGCAGATGAAGCCCAGCACGTAACTGATCTTTCTAGCGTGTTGTCCGATCTAGGAGGCGACCCAGCGGCGATCGCTATCCCCACCAATCCTAATTACAGCGCCATCCTCAAACGAGATCCTTTTGCTAATCCACAAGACTTTCTCTTAGCAGGACAGTATGTTGAGGATTTGGGAGTAGCGGCTTATAAAGGACAGGTGCAGAATTTGTTAGCGGCGGGTGAAGCTGGCAAACCTGTTTTAGCTGCTGCGCTAGCAATTCATAGCGTAGAAGCTCGTCATGCTGCTGGTATCCGTAGTTTACGCCAAAGTCTCCTTGGTGCTGACGTGCGACCTTGGATTAGAAATGCCAATGAAGTAATCTATCAAGAAAACCGCAGTAATTCGCCGATTCCATTCAACTCCGATGCCTTCGATGGCTATGCTACAAGAGACGAGGTACTTGCTTTAGTAGCTCCTATTTTGACAACAAGCCAGCCATCTACTAATAGTAATAGAGGGAATATGAATCGTCCAGTTAGAGCATTGTGGTAATTCTCAAAATTTAATTTATCCTAAACTACCCATCCTCGTGCAGTGAGGATGGGTAGTTTATTTGTTTGGTTGTGTTGCAAAAACTTGTTATTGATTACACAATCTGCTTAAAAGGCATTTATAACACTTTACACTGTCCGTAATGGCGCAATAAATGATCGCATAATACTAATGCTACCATCGCTTCAACCATCGGCACTGCTCTAGGAAGTACACAAGGATCGTGTCTACCTTTGCCTTTGAGTAGCATTTCCTCGCCTTCTTTATTCACAGTACGTTGCTCTTTACGAATTGTAGCTGTTGGCTTAAAAGCTACCCGCAAAATAATATTTTCACCGTTAGAAATGCCACCTTGAACACCACCAGAACGATTAGTTACCGTGCGGATTTCCCCATTTTCATTAGTATAAAATTCGTCATTGTGTTCGCTACCATTTAACAGAGTTCCCGCAAAACCCGAACCAATTTCAAACCCTTTAGTTGCTGGGAGAGACATTACACCTTTGGCAATATCCGCTTCTATTCTGTCAAATACTGGCGAACCTAAACCTTTTGGTACGTTACGGGCGACACATTCAACGACACCGCCAATAGAATCGCCTTGTCGTCCCACTTGCTCGATAAGTTCAATCATCCGCTCGGCAGATTCGGTTTCAGGACAACGTACAATGTTACTTTCAACTTGCTCTAAGGTAACTGTATTAGGATCGATTACCGCTTCTAAATCTTTAATACGCTTAACATAGGCAACAATTTCTACATTAGCCACTGTAGCAAGAATTTTTTTAGCGATCGCACCTGCTGCCACTCGTCCAATAGTTTCCCGCGCCGAAGAACGTCCGCCACCTTGCCAATTGCGAATTCCGTACTTAGCATCGTAGGTAGCATCAGCGTGAGAAGGACGATAAGATTGCGCCATCTCATCATAATCTTGAGGGCGAGTGTCTTTGTTTCGCACTAAAATAGCGATCGGCGTACCTAAAGTTTTGCCTTCAAATATTCCCGAAAGAATTTCGCAACTATCAGCTTCTTTGCGCGGCGTTGTAATTTTACTTTGTCCTGGTCGCCTACGGTCTAATTCTTTTTGTATTTCCTCGGCGGTAATCTCCAATTGTGGCGGACAACCATCAATTGTCACTCCAACACCGCCGCCGTGAGACTCACCAAAAGTAGTGACTCGAAACAAATGCCCAAAAGTATTACCCATGATGCGTCTTTAAAGATAGCCTGCTATTTTCTAGCATAAACAAGTTGTAAGTTTAAAGTTAAAAGTCCTAAATTTTGGTCTAATCATCTGCCTTTAATTGCTAAATATTCAGGAAAAGTAATAACCTATGCAAATTATTGAGTGTTTCCATACAGCCTTACTTGTCACTGACTTACAAAAAGCTGAAGATTTTTATAGTCATGTTCTCGGTTTAACTAAAATTGACCGAAACCTTAACTATCCCGGTACATGGTATCAGATAGGCAACTTTCAACTGCATCTCATCGTTGATAGTTCTATCTCTAAGGATTTACACAACACAGAAAAATTGGGACGCAACCCTCATCTCGCCTTTAAAGTTGCCGACTTAGAAGCCGCCAATTCTCAACTAATAGCTGGTAATTGCTTCGTTCAAACCAGCGCTTCTGGTAGAAATGCCTTATTCACCAAAGACCCAGATAACAATATTATCGAACTGACTCAAATCTAAACTTTTTATCGAAAAGTTGGGTTGAAAACCCCGCACTTCAGGGCGGCTTTATATTAACGGATGTGTTAGAATATACATAAGAGCGGCGATAACTCTTTAAACAGTCAGGAGTCTAACGACTCCATGCACCTTGAAAACTAAAGATAGGGGGTTCCAATGGGAAATATAGCACCATTGGGTAAAATCTTTAAGCACCAAGTACAGAGAACCAAGTTTTGGGTTTCTACAGTACCGCAGGGCATACGGAAACTGACTTCGGCTTCGAAGTAAAACGCTTTTGGAGAGACTCGTCTCTGGTATTGATTGAATTAGGCTAGGCATTTAGTATCTCGGTACGGGTGTTCGGTTTAAGTATTGCCGCAAGGACAGTTGATAGTAAGCGAACTCGATGAATTAAGAATCTCCGCACTTTAAGCACGGAGAGTGTCAAAGTGCGTGTCAATGAAAATTATCGCCTACAGCTACACAAACCCTTTACTAGAATCACTACCAGCGCCGAATTTATGGGGATAGGAACTAGATAAATTGTATCAAAACGGGCAAATATTGTCTGATACTCATACGCCGATTATTTCTAGAGAAGAAGCCGCCCAAATCGATCGCTTATTGCGCCGCCATCGTCGCTTACCACCGCGTACAGCCAGCGCTAACCGTTCCTTAGCGGGATTAGTTAGTTGCTTGCACATCATGCTCGTCGTCTATGACTGTTGTTAGCGTTAATAAGCCCCGCAAAAAGGACGAATACCTCTACTTGCGCCCGAATTTATGTCCCCATCGTCCTAAGTGTCGTCTTGTTTACGAAGAAGTATTGCAGCAAACTATTCAAACTATTTGCCGCGATTTACCTTTAGCTGTAAATCCCATGAATTTTTCTCAGTTAGACGGTGTAAAAAATTCTTGGTTAGCAGAAATTGCCAGTAAGCAAGAAATTCTCGCGCTTCTACCAAATTTGCTCGATAATGGCATCTTAGATATAGAGACGGCAACTCTACGCACTTACAACCTTCGTACTGAAATTTCGACGTTGCAAGGAAAATTAGCAACTTTGCCTCCCGTAAATTTGCGCTCAGTAGCTCAATTGGTTTCTATTCCTCAATTTTGGCTTGATTTATCAGAATCAGAGCGGCGATTTTACTTTAGGGAGTTTATTCGGCAAATTGAAATAATCCGCCAAAATAAAAGTTGGAACTTGCAAATTATCTTTATTTTTTAGCAGTCGCTTCAAACCTTGCATGGCTCGTTTGTATTATAAAAATTTCACCCAAAGACACTTATTAGATTGGGTGTGGGTTTTAGGATTATTAATCGCTGCACTAATACTATTTACGCTCAATTTGGGCGGAGTACCACTAAGAGATTGGGATGAGGGTACTGTAGCAGGAGTTGCGCGGGAAATTTCGCTTCATCCCATTGCTTCGGCGGCTTGGCTTTATCCTACCTTGGGCGGGGAACCTTACCTCAACAAACCACCGCTTATCCATTGGCTGATTGCTTTGGCTTACCATTACGGGGTAAATGAATGGACTTCGCGCTTACCTGGGGCAATTTTGACGGCGCTTTCTGTCCCCTTACTTTACAGTATTGGTCGAGAAATATTCCCGCAACGAATAACGGCTATTTTTGCAAGTTTAGTCTATTTAACTATGCTGCCAATGGTACGTCACGGACGACTTGCGATGTTGGATGGCGCGGTAGTCAGTTTTTTTATATTTACAATTTTGTGCGTGTTGCGAAGTAGGCGAAATTTGCGCTACTGCTTGGGTGTGGGGGTTGGTTTAGGGTTAATTTGCTTTACTAAGGGGCTTTTAGGTTTATTATTAGGTGCGATCGCCTTATTATTTCTGTTCTGGGATACGCCACGCTTACTTACCAGTTGGTATTTATGGCTAGGAGTAGCAATTGGTATTACTCCTGTTGTTAGTTGGTATATTGCCCAGTGGTGGCATTACGGTAGCTTTTTTACCCAAACTGCTATAGTTACTCAGTCTCTCAATCGAATTTGGCAAGGAGTCGAAAACCACGCCCAGCCCTCTTGGTATTACCTACTAGAAATTGTAAAATATTCCTTTCCTTGGCTGCTGTTTTTGCCCCAAGGATTTCGTTTTGCTTGGATTAATAGCAATATCAGCTACTCCAAACTAATTGTTGTTTGGTTTGGTGTTTACTTACTGACAATTTCTGTAATGACTACCAAATTGCCTTGGTACGTTTTACCCGTTTACCCCGCTTTTGCTTTAGCTGTGGGAGTACAACTAACCCAAGTTTGGCACAAACCACGCTTAAGTTATTCCCGATTAGCGATCGCCATCTTGGCATTACTGGCACTAATTTCCTGGGGTGGTAGCTTATACTTTAGTCCCCTAAGTCCCGGCAATGACTTGCAATTGCAAACGATCTTAACTTGTATCGCGCTGACAATGACCATTGCGGCAATTTTAGCCCAAGAAGGCGATCGCCAATTTATCGTAATTTTATTTTGGGGTTGTTATCTTTCCCTAGCTTTATTTGTGACTTCTCGTCATTGGGTATGGGAATTAGCCGAAGCTTACCCGGTAAAACCTGTGGCGGCGATGATTCAAAGCAATACAACCCCACAGCAAAAAATTTATACTTCTTTTCCCTATCATCGACCATCCTTGAACTTTTATAGCGATCGACAAGTCATTCCCGCCACCAATGACGAACTACAACAATACTGGCAACAATCAAACCCCTACTTTCTCGTCGAACCGACTAAGCTTAAAAGCCTAGGCTTAAAATCTGTTCAACGATTGGGGACAAGAGAAGGTTGGACTTTAATCAAGCACCAAAGCTAAAAATAACAGCATCTTACAATTTTGGTTGATTCTTGGCATCGTTAATTTTTTCTACAACTCGATCTTGAGGATTCTGTTGATTGTGGATACTTTCTACACTAAAAACACTAGCACCCACAATCAACACACCTATAGCAACATACACAAAAGGACGCTTGATAGAACCTAAGTCGCGCATAATTCTTGCCCAAGGGTTGCTTTGACGGCGCAACAATTGACCAACTAACAGTTGTTTACCACTAAAGGGATCACGGACGTAATGACCGCTCCAAGATACTACTAACTTCTCTTGGCATGAATTGCAAGTAAACAATCCTTCGCACATCTTGACCAACTTGAGTTGGGTGCTTTTTTGACAAATTGGGCAAGTAGTATAATGATTACCAAAGGTGTGAGTGTTCATAGGTCAACCTAATTTGCGTGCGTTGCTTGGCTCCAACCGAATTCATTGAGCGTCCTAACTAAAGTATTGCCCTTTTTTGTCATAGATCGCCATAATAACTTACTTCAACGCCCGAAGCCCTGCGTACACATTGTTAATTTTCTGCACCTATTTAAGAATAATTGCTAACTTTTGCAACCAATCATAAAAGTATCGATTGGCAATGTTCTCCTACCATCAATTCTGACTAAAATTATGTTATTTGCCCTATACAGATATCTCATAATGCCAATGCGATTTCTGCATACTTTAGCGATGAAACAAGCCAAAAATATCAATTTCTAAGTTTTTATTACTAAAACTTATCTGGAACTTATTACCAAAGATAGATGCAAAACTGCTGAGGGGGTGACATAACAGCTACAATGCATTCATGATAAGCTTCATAGCTCTCATGCCTCGTAAATAATACTCTAACTTATTACGATTAATTCTCATTAATTTCTCGACGACTTCCCAACAAT
>JAABUN010001790.1_pt1 | contig 43558 bp, 44 predicted proteins | sample 5559311 | NCBI WGS metagenome assembly JAABUN01 (sample SAMN10711877, study PRJNA513370) | rock metagenome | isolation source: Antarctica rocks | place: Antarctica: Victoria Land, Siegfried Peak sud
AGGAATCACGGGCTGAGAGCACCGCGCCACAAGAAACGCTGCACACTCCCCGATCTGGTTGTTAACTTTCATCAGCCCGTCATCCCCGGACGACGGGTTGAGAGCACCATCCCACCCCGAAAATGCACACTACCCGATGCAGTTGTGAGCCTTCATCAGCCCGCGCCACCCGGAAACGCTGCTCGCATCACCCGCCGCCGTCGTTGCGGCGGTCACGGTAGGTAGCGAGGTCGGTGAGGTTGTCGCCCTCGTCGGCTCCGGTCGGGGGCAGGCCGTAGTCCGCGAGCATCGCCGCCGCGACCTCGCGCATGTAGCTCAGGTCGGGCTTGAAGATCGTCCCCTGCCCGTGGAAGAGGTTGCCTTCGAGCATCAGTTCATAGACGCGCTCGTCCACGCCCGTGTCGTCGCGCCCCAGTTCCTCCGCGAGCCACACGTCGAGCGTGGTGAATGCGCCGTCCGCGACCCAACTGCCCATCGAGCCGCTCTCCACGAGATCGGCGCAACGCAACGCCATGCGGGCGATGCGCACATCCGCCCCCGCCCGGTCGCCTGCCTCGATCATCTCCACGATGGGCCGCACCATCGCCACCGATTCCGGCGGCGCGTGGTACTCCGCCGCGATGCTTTCCAGACTCATCCTGCCCTCCGGGAGAAGATCGAACCGCCAAGACGCCAAGGACGCCAAGAAACGCGACCAGCACGGAACGAGGGAACATATACTCTCCTGTTGTACCGCACTTCTTGGCGTCCTTGGCGTCTTGGCGGTTCGTTCGAGTCTGTTTCAGATCGGTCGGGGGGCGGTATAGTTGCCCCACGCGGTGCGGAGGGTGGCACAGATTTCGCCGAGCGTCGCGCCCGCCACGAGGCAGGAGCGGAGAAGCGTCGTCATCTCCCCCTCGCCCGTCGCCGCCCCCCGCAGCACGCCGAGCGCCGACTCGCAGGCGATAGAGTTGCGGGCGGCGCGGTGGGCGATCAGGCGTTCGCGCTGCGTGCGCTCGGCGGCGGCATCGGGGCGGGGGATGGCGGCGGGCGGTTCCGCCGCCTCGGTGTGGGCATTGATGCCGACGATCACGCGCTCGCCGCGCTCCGTGCGCGTCGCCTGCGCGTAGGCGTGATCGGCGATAGCCCCGGCGATATACCCGCTCTCGGTGGCGGCGACGACCCCGCCCCGCCGCGCAACCCCCTCCATAATGCGCCGCGCTTCCGCTTCCATCGCATCCGTGAGCGACTCCACGTAGTACGAGCCGCCGAGGGGGTCAATTGTCGCGCCGACACCGCTCTCCGCCGCGAGAATCTGCCGCGTGCGTGCGGCGATGGTCGCGCTCTCGGTCGCGGGCAACCCCCACGGTTCGTCGTACGCGAGCGTGCGCAGGCTCTCGGCACCGCCGAGCATCGCGGCGAGAGCCTGCATCGTGGCGCGGACGATATTGTTGTGCGGCTGCTGCGCGGTCAGGGTGGAGGCGCATGTCTCGGCGTGGAAGCGCAGCATCAGCGATTGCGGGTTTGCGGCACCGAACCACTCGCGCAGGATCGTTGCCCAGAGTTTGCGGGCGGCGCGGAACTTCGCCACCTCCTCGAACAGGTCGCTGTGTACCCCGAAGTGGAACCGCAGGCGCGGCGCGAGTTCGTCCACGTCCAGACCCGCCGCCCGCCCCGCCTCGATGTAGGCCACGGCGTTCGACAGGCTGAAGGCGATCTCCTGCGCCGCCGAACACCCCGCCTCGCGTAATGTCGAGCCGCTCAGGGTAATCGGGTGCCACAGCGGCAGGTGTCTGGCGCTGTGGGCGAGGGTGTCGGTCAGGAGGCGCAGGGCGGCGCGGGGCGGGAAGATGTACGCTCCCCCCGCCTGATACTCGGCAAGGATGTCGTTGCGGATCGCGCCGCGCAACTGTGCGGGGGTGGCCCCGCGTTCCTCCGCCACGATCTGATACATCAGCACGACGAGTGCTGCGGGGGCGGAGACGGCGAGGCGCGGCGTCATCTCCGCGAGCGGCAGCCCCGCGAGGAGCAGGCGCATGTCGTCGAGGGTGCAGAGCGAGACGCCCGTTTTGCCTACTTCGCCTGCGGAGAGCGGGTTGTCGGCGTCATAGCCGAGATGGGTAGGCAGGTCGAAGGCGAGCGAGAAGTCGGTGTCGCCACCCGCCACGAGCGACCGGAGGCGGGCGTTCGTCGCAACCGCAGTGCCGGAACCGGCGTGCGCGTGCTGCGCCTGCGGGTGCGCGGCGTATCCCTCGGCGTCGGTGCCGCGTGTGTACGGGTACGTCCCCGGCGGCGGCACGTCGGCGGGCGGGTCGGGGGCGTCGGCGTAGGGCGGCACGGCGAGGCCGCTATCGGTTCTGGCACTGCGGGCTTCGTTTCCGCGTGGTGAGGTTGCGGTCACGGCGGTGGCTCCTCGGTGACGGGTGGGGATGTGCTGCGGTGACGTCCCACCCCCGATTGCGGCGGCGCGTGCCTTGTATGAACGTCATCCGGTCCGTACCAATACGGCAGGCAGATCGTCGGCGTCAGACCACTAGAGCAGTATGTAGCGAGGCTGCGGCACCCGTGGAGGGTGGGCTGATGAAGGGTAAGAACCAGATCGGGTCGTGCGCATTCTCCCAGTAGGATGGGCTTTAGCCCGTCATCCCCGGACAACGGGCCGAGCGCACCATCCCACCCGTACCCGATTCCCTTGCTCATCTTCATCAGCTCGCCGCGTTGACTTTCCCGCATGGCGAGCGGGCTGAGAGTACCACCCTCCACGGAACCCGATACATGCCACAACCCCATCGAAACCCGCTCTAGTGGCGGCGCGGGCGCATCTGCCGCCTGATGGGGATGTGGGCAGTGAGGTGGTCGGTGTCGCGCCCCGGCGTCACCGTCAGTTCGATCCCCTCCGGGTCTATGTCCATCCGCCGCGAGAGCACCGCCATCAGGTCGTCCCGGATGGCGGCGACGAGACCGGGCGGGAACTGCGCCTGATCGGCGACGAGAACCACCTTCAACCGCTGCTTCGCCACCGAACCACTCGTGGGCGGCGGGGGCGGTGGTGCCTGCTCCTGCCTGCCGAAACCGCGAAGAAATCGCATCCCACCCTCCGGTACGAAGTACTGAGTACCGAGTACTGAGTACTGAGTATAAATGCTCAATGTGTACCTCGCACGCAGTACCCAGTACCCTTCTCCTAGGCGAAGCCGAACGCCCGCCGCAGCCTGACCATCATCCCCTCGGCGGGCGGTTCGTAGCGGGGGAAGTGGACCTCCTCGCCGTTCAGGCGGCGGGCGATGTCGCGGAAGGCAAGACCCGCCGCAGAATGCCCGTCGAACACCGCCGCCTCGCCCCGGTTCGTGCTCGTGATGATGCTCACGTCCTCCGGTACCACGCCGATGAGCGCGATGGCGAGAATTTCTTCCACATCCGGCACGTCCATCATGTCGCCCCTGCGCACCATTTCGGGGCGGAAGCGGTTGACGATCAGGCTCGGCGGGGGAATCTCCGCCGCCTCGACGAGGCCGATGATGCGGTCGGCGTCGCGCACGGCAGAGACCTCCGGCGTGGTGACGACGAGCACGCGATTCGCCCCCGCGATGGCGTTGCGGAACCCCTGCTCGATGCCGGCGGGGCTGTCCACGATGACGAAATCATGCTCCGCAGCCAGTTCGCGGGTCAGTTCCACCATCTGCCGGGGGGTCACGGAATCCTTGTCGCGGGTCTGCGCGGCGGGGATGAGCGAGAGGTTCGGGAACCGCTTGTCGCGGATCATCGCCTGCCGCACGCGGCACGTCCCCTCCACCACATCCACGAGATCGTAGACGATGCGGTTCTCCAGCCCCATCACGATATCGAGGTTGCGCAAGCCGATATCGGCGTCAATCAGCACCACGCTCCGGCCCAGCATCGCAAGTGCGGTGCCGATATTCGCGGTGGTGGTGGTCTTGCCGACCCCGCCCTTGCCCGACGTGACCGTGAGAATCTGCCCTGCCATGCCGTCCCCTCTCTTCCGGGCCGTGCGGCCCCCGGCCCGGCGATGGTGTCCGGTGCCGCCCTCCATGTCCCGCGCCCTAGCGCAAGGATGGCACGTCGCGGCCACTCGTCCACGGCACCACGATGATCTCGCCGCCGTCGAGATAGGCGATGCTCGGCCCGTCGCCGGGCGAGGGTGCTCCCGGCACGCCACTATTGGGCGTACTGTCGGCGGCGCGACCGTAGACATTGCCGATGCGCAGTTGCGTGGGCGTCATGACGAGGGCGGCGACGATGGCCCCCGCGTCGCCTAGCACCCCGGCGTGAACCACGCCGCGCAACGCCCCGAAGACCACGATGTCGCCCGCCGCCGTCAGTTCCGCCCCCGCGTTCACGTCGCCCAGCACCGCGAGATGCCCCGGCTGGTGCAGGCTCATGCCGCTGCGGAAGGTGCGACGCACGTAGCGTACGGGCAGTTCGTCTCGCGGGGTCTGCGGGACGTGGCGCGGCTCCTCGCCCACCTGCGGCGGCTGCGGCATCGCGGAGAGCGGGCTGTAGCCGAGGGCGCGGATGGCACTGCGGCTCTCGAAGCCCGTGGCGGTCACGGTGCGCATCTCGATGTCGCGGCCCCGGAATACCTCGCGGATTTGCGCCAATTCGTCGGCGTCCACCAGCCGGGTACCGTAGTCGAGGACGACCTCGGCACCCCGGAAGATGTTCTCCGCCGAGGCGATGCGGGCGGAGAGCGACTGCACCACATCCCGCGTGGTGCCGCGCTCCGGCAGGATGATGACCAGCCCGTCCCGCGTGCCGCGTACCACGATGCGCGGCAGCGGGGAGAATACCTCGTTCATTGGCCCCTCCGGGGATAGTCGGCGGTCGGCGGTCGGCAGTCGGCAGCGAATGCGGCAATGGAGGTACGATGTGTGGCGTGCCGTAGGCTGTGCATCGAGGTGCCTCCATATCCCTGATGACCACTGACCACTGACCGCTAACCGCCGACTACTCAGGGCTTCTTGCGGTTGAAGTAGTACTGCAACACGTCGTTCGCCGCCGGGGCCGCCACGGCACTGCCCTCGCCGCCGCCGAATACCATGATGACCACCGCGATTTCCGGCTCCTTGTAGGGGGCGAAGGCGGTAAACCATGCGTGCGTATGTCGGTAGGTGAGCGGGCGTCCCTGCACGGTCGCCTGAATGCCCTGCCCGTACTCCGCCGTGCCGGTCTTGCCCGCAACTTCCACGGGAAACCCCTTGAACTTGTCCTTCGCGGTGCCGTCGGTGATGACGCGGCGCATCCCCAGTCGCACGAGATCGAGGTGAACGGGGTCTATGTTCACGCGGCGTATGGGCGTCGGATCGGCGGTTCGCAGCACGGCACCGTCCTGACCAAGCACGCGCCGCACGAGTTTCGGCTTGTGCAGGTTGCCGCCGTTGGCGATGGCGGCGGTGGCCATCGCCATTTGCAGCGGCGAGCAGAGAAAGTCGCCCTGCCCGATGGTGACGTTGATCGTGTCGCCGAGCGTCCACGGCTCGCCGTTCGGGGGAGCGGCCCGCTTGGTCGCTTCCTTCTTGGTCTGCGGGTTCGGCACGATGCCGGCCTCCCCGCCGAGCAGATCGGTCATTCCGGAGGGCTTGCCGAAGCCGAAGTCCTCGAAATAGCGATTCATCGTGGCGATGCCGAGGCCGTTGAAGTTCACCCGCGACTTACCCCGTGCGGTGTACTGGTTGTAGTACCAACCGTCGCCCGCCATCGAGGGGCCGAGGTTGTAGAAGAAGATATCGCACGAGTTCATCAGCGCGTCCACCACGGCCTGCGGGCCGTGCGGGGCCGCGCCCCGTTGGAGGGGCCAGCAGGGTCGTTGCTCCTCGATCTTCGTGTCGTACTGCGACGGGATGTAGATCGTGTTCGTGCAGATATAGGTGGTGTTGGGCTTGAGTACCCCGTCCTGCAACCCGGCGGCGGCGAGGAAGGGCTTGAACACCGAACCGGGCGGGTAGACCTCGGCGATGGCCTTGTTCAGCGTGGGCTTGCGGGCGGTGTCCTTGAACAGGGCGGTGATCGCCTTCGCGTCGCGGCCCTCCACGAAGATTTTCGGGTCGAAACTGGGCAGGCTGACCATCGCCAGAATCTCGCCGTTGCGCGGATCGAGGGCGATGCCCACGGCGGAATGCACGGAGTGGGAAGCGTCGGTCTTCCGCGTCTCGACCTCGGCGATTGCCATCTGCTTCAGTAAGGCATCGCGCATCGCCTTCTGCAAGCCGAGATCAAGCGTCAGTTCGAGCTTGTTGCCCTGTTGCGCCGGAATCTCCTGCACCGCGCCGCGATCCACCTCGTAGGCGTCCACGCGGTAGACGCGCAGGCCGCGCTGCCCGCGCAACTCGTCCTCCATCGCCGCCTCGACGCCCATGCGCCCCGCCACGTCGTCGTTCGCATAGACCGGCTCGTTCGTGCGCGGGTCCTTGCGGGCCGCTTCCTGCTCGCTCACGGTGCCGACATAGCCGACGATGTGCGCCGTGAGGTCGCCCGCCGGGTAATTGCGCATCAGCACCGTCTCGTCAATGATCATGCCGGGGAATTCGAGCGGGTTCGCATCGAGGGCGAGGGCGACCTCCTTGGGAATAGACCGCTTGACCACCACCGGGCGGGCAGGATCGAGCTGGCTGTAGCGGCTGGAGAGCCACTCCGCGTGCCGCAAGAATTTGATCCCCTGCACCCCCGCGAGCAGTTCGCGCACGGGGGGGCCACCCTCGTAGCGGGTGTTGATCTCCTCTTTGGTGTAGTTCTTGGCGAGCAGGATCGGGTCCTCGTTCTCCCGACCGAGCATCACGAACAACTGCTCCTTGCTGAAGTCGGTGAACCGCTCGATGCGCTCCGCGATGCCGACGATTTCAACGGGCGGCACTTTGGGGCCGAGGGGCGTGATCGTCATCGCCCAGTCGAGCGGCACGTACTGCTCCACCGCCGCGAACATGGCGTCGAGCCGTTCGCGGTCGCGCACGACATTGCCCTTCGTGTCCTCGGTCGTGGGCAGTTTGGAGCGCACGAGGGCCAACGCCCACGACTTGCGGTTCTCGGCCAATGTCTCGCCGTGGCGGTCGGTGATGAGGCCACGGGGGGCTTTAAGTGCCTGCCTGCGCGTGATCTCGTCGGGCTGCACCGCCCCGGCACCGGACCGGGGGCCGAGTTGCAGGTAGCCGAGCCGCCCCGCGATCACGGCGAATGTCCCCGCCGCCGCCCCGCGCAGGATGAGCATCCGGCGGCTGAGGAACACGTCGTTCGGGTCGCGGTCCTGCTCGCCCTCCTTCACGGGCGTGCCGAAGCGGCGGAACTCCATGCGCTGCGGCGAACCGTACCGCCGGTATTTATTGCCACTACGCAGGATCGGCATTCGCCCCCCAACGACGCAACCAGAGCACGAAGGGCAAGATCACCACCGCCGCGAGCGCGTCCGTCAGTGCTCGCGCCACGCTCAACCGCCAGAGCGTCTCCACGCCCCCGCCCTCGCCCGCCGCCCGCCCGATGACCAACAGGAGCGCGTCGTACAGCACCCCCGCGACCAGCACCACGAGGAAAGCCCACGCATGGGTACCCCGGAAGACCCAACGCCGCACCGGCTCCGCCGCCAGCACCACGAGCATGAGCGCGAGGGCGTGCGCACCGAGCGGCGCGAAGGCGAGCAGATCGAGCAGCAGCCCCGTGGCGAAGGCCCACACCAGCCCCTCGCGGATGTCGTGGTACCCGGCCCAGAGGAACACGATCACGAGTACGAGGTTCGGCGTCACGTCGAGCGGCACGAGCGCGAACAGCACCGGCCCCTGCACGAGTGCCAAGAGCAGGAGCACCGCCGCCAGCACCACCCGCGACACATCGCCGCCCGTGATCGCCGCCCGCCGCCCGCCCATTCCCGCGCCCCCGATTCCCGACCGTACACCACCGCTCCCTGCACTCATCATAACATCGTTCACCATGATCGTACAGCGAGAGGGGACGAGCCGCAAAGACACCGGGACACGAAGGAGGAAGGGACGATGGGGCAAAACACCATCATCTCGCCTTCGGGTTTTCCTTCGTGTCTCGGTCCCGGTCTCTCGGTAGTTCGTCCGCTCTCGCCGCACCGGCGTTGCGGCAGCGGTCGGAGCAGTAGCGCACCTGCTCCCAATCCCGCGCCCACTTCTTGCGCCACACGAAGGGACGACCGCACGTGGCGCAGGTCTTCGTGGGCAGGTTGTGCGGGTTGCGGAAGCCGGTCGTCTTCGTCATGCCTTTCGGAACGCGGCGGGCGGTGCCGCTATTTCCGGCGCGGCGGGGTGTGCGATACTACGTGCAGCGATTGCAGACGAGGAGAAACCGATGAGTGCTACCCCCGAAACGGACACCGAGACCGAACCGACCGTGATCGAGTTCACGCTCCAAGAGGCGTGGGCGGACTTCGCCTACAAGACGCGGCTGTACATGGGCATGGAACCGGACGAGTTCTTCCGGCGGCTCGACGCGGGCGAGTACAACGAGACCATTGACGACCCGGAGAACGACATCCTCTATCTTGCGCAGTTGGGCAATGGTCTCCGTTCGCTTTGACTCGCCGCGTCGCACGCTGAGCGATTTTCGCGCCCGCATGAGCGCGATAACTTCGTGCATCACGCCGATACATCTGATCGCACGTCCCGACGGGCAGTTGATCTTCGCGGGCGGTCGCTTCGTGTCCCTGCAAGGCGATGTACCCCTACGTCTCTCCATCAACTCTGTGGTGATGACAGTACGCGACCAGAGCGGCTGGTACTCCGTGACACGGAGTTACGCGTACGATGTGCAGCGAGATCGGGGCGATGATGCATCCGTTCCGAAAGTAGTGATTCAATTCCACTACCATCCCGTGCCGGAGACACCGCAGACACCGGAAGGGTGGGTGACGTACCCGCACATCCATGTGGAGACGGGTCTCGCGCCGCTGACGCGCAAGGCGCACATTCCGAGCGGGGCGGTGTCGCTTGCTCCGGCGGTGCGCTTCCTCGTCACGCAGCTCGGCGTCGCGCCGCTCCGTGCCGACTGGGAAAGTATCGTGCGCGAAGACGGAGACGCCGATAACGTCTGACGCGACATACGACATAATGGGGCGACTTATCGCGTCTGGCGGGCGCGGGCGGCGGCGGAGTCGTGCGCCCGACGCTCGATGGTGTCGTCGAGGGGGGCGAGAGCGGCGTCCGGGCCGTATCTGCGGCGCAACGCGAGGCCGATGAGGTGATCCGCGAACGCCGGGTTCTTCGGCAGGAGCGAGCCGTGCAGGTAGCAGCCGAAGGCGTTGCGGCTGATCGCGCCTTCGGTGGCGTCCTGCCCGTTGTTGCCGTGGCCCACGATCACCTTACCGAACGGCTTCGTGCCTTCCCCCAGAAAGGTGCGCCCGCTGTGGTTCTCGAAGCCGACGAGCGTTCCCCACGGCGTCTCGGAGAGGACGTTGCCGATGAAGCGATCCGGCCCCGCGTCGCTCGTGGCGTCGAACACGCCGATGCCGGGGAGTTCTTCCAGCCCCGAAGGGATCGCCCCGGCCTGCGAGTTCCACGGGCGGTAGTGGTGTCCGAACAATTGGTAGCCGCCGCAGACCGTGAGGGCGACCGCGCCTTGCGCGATGTCGGCCCGCACGGTTTCGCCCGTCGGCCCCTGCAAGTCGGCGGCGACGGCAATCTGCTCGCGGTCCTGCCCGCCGCCGCAGAAGTAGAGGTCGGTGTCGCCCGCCGTGAGGCCGTCCCCGACGCCGACGCGCCCCACGGTCACGCCGATGCCGCGCCACGCGCACCGCTGTTCGAGCGTGCGCACATTGCCCCGGTCGCCGTAGATATTCATCAGTTCGGGGTAGAGCCATGTGATGCGCAGGGCGTGCATGGGCGGTTTTCTCCTTCAGTCTTCGGGGCGATCCGGGTAGGCAACGACGCTCCCGTGAACGACGACGCGCACCGCCTCTCCGATCTGCGGCGCGGCGTATCCCGGCACGCGGGCGGTGATCGTCACGAGCGAACCGGACAGCGTCAGTCGCACCGTTGCATCCTTGCCGTAGTACGTAACGTCGCGCACCCGCCCCTCACTTCCCGCTGTCGCCGCGTCGGGCGGGCGGAGGGCGATCTGTTCGGGGCGAATCAGCACGGTCGCGGGGCCATCCGGGGCGGGGACGGCGAGCGGCAAGGTGCCGAGGTCGCACACGGCGACGCCGCCCGCAACGGTGGCAGGTAGCGTCACGGCGTCGCCGAGAAAGGCCGCGACACCGAGGTCGGCGGGGGCGCGGTAGACAGCGGCGGGGGTGCCGGTCTGCACGAGGCGTCCGTCGCGCATCACAGCGACTTGCGCGGCGAGCGAGAGGGCTTCTGCCTGATCGTGCGTGACAAGTACGGCGGTCGCGCCCGTAGCCGCGAGCGCACCACCGACGGCCCGCCGCGTCTCGTCGCGCAGTCCCGCATCGAGGGCGGAAAAAGGTTCGTCCAGAAGCACCACACGCGGTTCCGGGGCGAGGGCGCGGGCGAGGGCGACGCGCTGTTGCTGCCCGCCCGAAAGTTCGTGCGGGTAGCGGCGGGCGAAGAGCGCATCGAGGCCAACGAGGGCGAGCAGTTCCGCGACGCGCCCGGTGTCGCGGCGGGCGTGTCGGGGCAGGCCGAAGGCGATGTTGCCCGCCACGGTAAGGTGCGGGAACAACGCCCCCTCCTGCGCGACATAGCCGATGCCGCGCCGTTCGGGCGGCACCGTCTCGCCGTTGCCGGAAACGGGGCGACTGTCGAACGCGATCACCCCGCCATCCGGTCGGTCGAACCCGGCGATCAGGCGGAGCAGCGTGGTTTTACCGCACCCGGAAGGGCCAAGCACGGCGGTGAGAACGCCGGCGGGGATGTGCAAATCCACGCCCTTGAGGACGTGTACCGCGCCGAACGACTTCGTCAGGCCATCAATCGTCACGTTGGTCATACCGTGCTGGCCTTCGCGGGGTCGCGGGCGAGCAGATATGCGGCGGGGGCGGAGATGGCAACCATCAGGGCGGCGTAGGGGGCGGCGGCACCGTAGGCGATGCTGTCCGCGTGGCTCCAGAAGCGGATGGCGAGCGTGTCCGTGCCGGTGGGTGCCAGAAGCAGCGTCGCGGTCAACTCTGTCACCACGCCGAGGAAGACGAGCATCCCCCCCGCCCCGACGCCGGGGGCAATCAGCGGCAGCGTGACGCGCCACAGGACCGACGCGGGCCGCGCACCGAGGGCGCGTGCGGCGGCGTCGAGGGCGGGCGGGGCTTGCGCGAGGGCGGCCCGCAGACTCACCGTGGCGCGGGGCAGCAGCAGGATGGCATAGGCGACGAGCAGCAGGGCGGTCGTCTGATAGATGGGATGTACGAAGGTGATGGCAACCGTGACGAGGGCGAGGGCGACCACAATACCGGGCAGGGCGTGCGCGGTGTACGTCGCCCGCTCGATCAGTGTGGTCGCGGGGGCGCGGTGGCGCACCGCGAGCCACGCCACGGGCAGCGCGAGGGCGGTTGTCATCGCCGCCCCCGCGAGGCCCAGACCTACCGAACCGAGGGCGGCACCGAGCAGTTCACCCACCGGGAAGGCGGTCGAAGAACCGACAAACAGCCAGCGGGCGAGACTACCAAGCGGCACGCCGAGGGCAAGCACGACCAGCAGCGTGAGGGCGGCGAGGGCGGCGGGCGCGAACGAACCGAGCGACACGCGGGGCGCACGCCGCGCCGCGCCCGTGCCGATGCGGGCATACCGCGCCCGCCCGCGCAGCAGCAACTCCGCCAGCAGCAGCAGGCCGCACCCCGACACGAGGACGCCCGCGAGCATCGTGGCGGCGGGGCCATTGAAGGTGCTCTGGTACTGGTCGTAGATCGCGGTCGTGAAGGTGGGGTAGCGCAAAAGTTGCAATGCCCCGAACTCCGCGAGGAGGTGCAACGCCACGAGCAGCATCCCGCCGAGCACCGCCGGACGCAACTGCGGCACGACCACGCGCAGGAAGCTCCCCCACGGGCCGTTGCCGAGGGCGCGGGCGGTCTCTTCCAGCGCTGGATCGAGGCCGCGCAGGGCGGCGGCGGCGGGCAGGTAGACGAGCGGGAAGTACGACAGCGTGACCAGGAGTACCGCCCCCGCGTACCCCTCCATCCAGCCGCCGAGCGACACCCACGCGAAACTGTTCACGAAGGCCGGCACGGCGAGTGGGGCCGCGAGCAGCGCGTGCCACGCCCGCCGACGGGGGAGCAGCGTGCGCTCCACGAGCCACGCCGCGCCCGTGCCGATCACGCCGCAGAGCGGCACCGCCACGAGCAGCAGACCCACGGTGTTGCCGAGCAGTTCGCCGACGCGGGGGCGCACGATCAGGCGGTACGCCTCCTGCGGGCCGACACCGACCGCCGCCCCGACCACGAAAAAGAACGGAATCAGCGTCACGAGGGCGACGAGCAGCCCCGCAAGCAGCAGAAACGGCGGCAGGGAGGCGGCACCGTGCCGCCTCCCCCCGCGTGTTTCACCTTCGGTGCGCTCGTGCCTCGGAAGCCGGAAACGCGCCAGTCGCCCGCCCGCTTCGCCCGCGCTCAGAGGAGTCCCGCCTGTTGCATGAGGCCGATGACCTGCGGGCCGTTCAGTGTAGCGATGTCCACGTCGGGAATGCTCAGTTCGCTCAGGGGCTTCAGCTTCGGATTCGGCTTCACGGATTCGTTCAGCGAGTATTCCAACGCGGTGCTGTCCGCGAGAATCTGCTGCCCACCCGCCCCGGTCATGTATCGGAGAAGCGACTGCGCCTCCGGCGCGTTCTTGCTCGACTTCAGCGTGCCGAGGCCCGACACACTGACGAAGCCGCCGGGGTCCTTGTTCGGGAAGAAATACAACTCGGTATTGCGGCTGTTCATGCCCGATTCGGCCCGGTCGCCGTACCAGTAGTAGTGGTAGATGATGCCCGCCGGGATCTCCCCGGCGTTCACGGCCCGCAGGATCGCGCCGTTGCCGCTGTAGACCTTCGCGTTCGCCTTCAGCCCGCGCAGCCACCCACCCGCCGCTTCGTTGCCCTTGATCGCAAGCACCGCGCTGGCGATGGCTTGGAAGTCCGCCCCGGAGGGCGCGATGCCGACGCGGTCTTTCCACGCGGGCGTGGCGATATCCATGATCGAGAGCGGGAGCATGTTCGCGGGCAACTTCTGCGGGTTGTACACGAGCACGGTGACGCGGCTCGCCACGCCGACCCACTCGCCCGTGGTGGGCGAGAAGCGGGCGGGAATCTGTGCGAGCACGGCCTTGTCCACGGGCGCGAACAGCCCCTTGCTCGCCACGAGTTGCGTCGCGGGGGAGTTCTCGGTGATGAACACATCGGCGGGCGACGCCGCGCCTTCCTGCACGATCTGGTTGGCGAGGTCGAAGTCCTTGCCGTTGCGCAAAGCGACCTTGATGCCCGTCTCCTTCGTGAAGCCCTCGACCATCGCCTTCACGAGGTTCTCGTGCTGCGCGTTGTACATCGTCAGCGTCACGTTCGACGCCGCCCGCGCCGGGGTAATTGCCGGTGCCATCGTGGGCGCGACGGATGCCGCAACGGTCGGGGCCACGGTCGGGAGTACCGCTGTCGCCGCCGCCGTGGGCGCGACCGTTGCGGGTGCGGTCGTCGTCGCCACTGCCGCCACCACCGTCGGTGCGGTCGTCGCACTCGTCGCCGCGCCCGCTGCGGGAGGCGTCGTGCCTGCCGGAACCACCGTGCGCCCCACCGTGGGTTGCGCGGGCGTCTCGCCGCACGCAGTCGCCACCGCCGCCACCGCAAACTGCGCCGCCAATGCCACAAAAGCTCGTCTGTCCAGCCGCATAACCCTGCTCCTTGCGTCTGCGAATCCCACCACAACAGCGGGGAAGTCTTCCTCAACGCCTTCCGTGGAAGTAGAGTACACGGGGCAGGGGAGTTTGGCAACAAGAAGTTGAAAAAGCCCTTCTGTGGTCGAAATGTGGTCGAATGGGGGTTGGAGTCGTGTCTCCCTGCGCTATTTAGCGGTGCGGAAAAGCGACGCTCGTGCCGGTGTGGATGCGCTGGATCGTCTCGCCAAGGATCGGGGCCACCGAGAGTTGCGTGAACAGGTCCGACGACGCGCCTGCGGGCAGGGGAATCGTGTCGGAGCAGATGACCTCGCGCACGGGGCTGGCGGCGAGGCGGTCGAGGGCGGGACCGGAGAGCACGGCGTGGGTGCAGGCGGCGTAGACGCAGAGCGCACCGTGTTCTATGGCGGCGCGGGCGGCCAGCGTGATGCTGTTCGCGGTGTCTATCTCGTCGTCCACGATGAGGACATGGCAGCCGCGCACGCTGCCGATCACGGTGAGGACTTCGCTGCGGTCGGTGTTGCCGACGCGCCGCTTCTCGATGATGGCGAGGGGGGCGTCGAGCAGGGCGGCGACATTCCGCGCCCGCTTGGCACTGCCAAGGTCGGGCGAGAGCACGCAGAGATTCGGCAGGGCTTTCTCGCGGAAATAGTCGGCAAGCAGGAAGGCGGCGGTGAGTTCGTCCACGGGGATATTGAAGAAGCCCTGTATCTGCCCCGCGTGCAGATCGAGCGTGAGCACGCGGTGCGCCCCCGCGACCGTAATCATGTCCGCGAGCAACCGGGCGGTGATCGGCACGCGGGGCTGGTCCTTCTTGTCGGTGCGCCCGTAGCCGTAGTACGGCACCACGGCGGTGATGCGACCGGCGGAGGCGCGTTTGAGGGCATCTATCATGATGAGCAGTTCCATGATGGAGCGGTTCATCGGGCGGCAGATGGGCTGCACCACGAACACATCGTCCTCGCGCACCGATTCAAGGATGCGCACGAAGATGTTCTCGTTCGAGAACTCGAAAACCTCGGCCTTGCCGAGCGGGATGCCGATGTAGGCGCAGATGCGCTCGGCGAGAACCGGGTGCGCATTGCCGGTGAAGACGCGCAGTTCCCCGTACAGACTCCCCATGAGCTTGCGCCTCCTCACGTCGAGAGCAACGCGCAACGAGCGGCGAGCGGCGAGCAATACGCCGTGCGGTCGCCCCGTTTTCGCTCGCCGCTCACTGCTCGCCGCTCGTTACTTCTCCGTACGCTTCGAGTCCCCGCTGCGCCGCCGCCTGCTCGGCGGCCTGCTTGTTCTTGCCGGTGGCGGTGGCGATGGTGCGCCCGCCCGCCCGCACCGCCACGGTGAAGCGGGCGTCCGGCGCGTCCCCCGCGTCATCGAGCAGCACGTAATCGGGCGTGACGCGCTCGCGCTCCTGCACGAGTTCCTGCAACCGCCCCTTGAAGTTCCCCGCGAGGGTGCGGGCGATCACGTCGTCCGCCTCGGCTTCGAGAATGGGGACGAGGAACGCCTCCAATGCGTCCTGCCCCCGGTCGAGCATGATGGCGGCGAGGATAGCCTCGTAGACGCCGCCGAGGATGCGGTCGGGGAGTGCGGCCCCGCGCTCGCCCTTCGAGATCAGCACGCAATCGTCCAGTCCGGCTTTCCGCGCCCACTCCGCGAGGGTCTGGTTCGAGACGAGGGCGGTGCGGCGGCGGGTGAGCGCACCTTCGGGCAGGTGCGGGTAGCGGCGGTAGAGCCAGCGACCGACGATGTAGCCGAGGGCGGCGTCGCCGAGGAATTCCAGCCGCTCGTTCGACTCCTCGGCGTCTATCTCCTCATTCAGGTAGCTGCGGTGGATGAGGGCCAACCGCAACAAATCCCATGTCTGGAAGCGCAAGCCGAGCAGGCTCGCGGCGCGGGCCACCTCCGGCTCCATGCGCGTGAGCGGCCCCGGCGTCTGCCGCCTGTTCTTGCTATGCTGGATGCGTGCGATGCTGCTAACCCCCGTGACGCGAGCGCGATTCTCGCGGGGAGTATAGCAGAGGGGAAAGCAGCCGACAGCCAGCGAGCGGCAACCGGCGGAACATGCGCGTGCGTCGCGCACGGTGACGGTAAAGTGACGGTGAAGGGGGCATAGGATAACGCAGCGTGTGGTGCTGATCGGCAATCCCGTGGCGCGGAGCCGGTCGCCGGTTTTCCAGAACGCCGCTTTCCGCGCCGTCGGCATTGACGCCCGGTACGACCTCGCGGAGGTGCCGCCGGAGGCGGTGCCGGAAACCGTCGCGGGCCTGCGCGGCGCGGAGTGGCTCGGTGCCAACGTCACCGTGCCGTACAAGGAGGTCGTGCCGCCGCTGCTGGACGAGATCAGCGAGGCGGCGCGGGCGGTGGGGGCGGTGAACACGATCATCAACCGGGGCGGGCGACTGTTCGGGGCAAACAGCGACATCCCCGGCTTCGCGGCGGCGGCGCGAGAAGCGGGCATTGATGTGGCGGGCAGATCGGTGGTCCTGCTCGGCGCGGGCGGCTCGGCGCGGGCGGTGGCGGCGGCGACCCGCGAGATGGGCGCGGCGCGGCTCGTGGTGGCGAATCGCACCCCGGCGCGGGCGGAAGCGGTCGCGGCACTCTGGGGGAACGGTGATGCCCGCGCAATTGCGCTCGGCGGCTCGGAGTTGCGCGAGGCACTGCGGGATGCGGCCCTCGTGGTGAACTCGATACCCGTGGGGCTGTACACGGGCGGCTCGCCGCTGTCGGATGCCGATATCGCGCTGCTCCCCGACACGGCGGCGGTGTACGACCTCGTGTACGGGCGCACGCCGCTGCTGGAAGCCGCCAAGCGACGCGGCCTGCGGGCGACCGACGGCTTGGGGATGCTCGTGCATCAGGGGGCGGTATCGTGGCAGTGGTGGACGGGGCAGCCCGCGCCGCTCGCCGCGATGTGGGCGGCGGTGCGCCCGTAGTATCATGCGCGTAACGATCCTCCCCACGTCGCGTCAGGAGTACCCCCGATGGTCGTCAAGCAACTGCTCACCCTCGACGAGTTTCTTGCGCAACGTTGGCCAGAAGATGGGCGGAAGCGCGAACTCGTGCGCGGTGAAGTCGTGGAGGTGCCGATGCCGGGGGGGCCGCACAACTGGATCGTCGGTAACATCTACCGCGCATTGTTCGCGTTCGCCGATGCGCAGCAGCTTGGCGCGGTGTTCGGCGACGGGGAAGGATACATCCTAAGCCGCCTTCCTGCGACGTACTATGAGCCGGACGTGTCGTTCATTGCCGACGAACGCATTCCCGCAGAAGGATTTTCGGGTGGCACATGGCCCAATCCGCCCGATCTCGCGGTGGAAGTCGTGTCACCGAGCGAGCGTAAGCGGGAGGTGGACGACAAGGTGCAGGACTACCTCGCGTCCGGCACGCGGCTCGTGTGGGTGCTCTGGCCCGACACGCAGACCGTGGTCGTCCATACGCTCGACGCCGAACCCCGCACACTGACGACCGAGGAAACGCTCGATGGCGGCGACGTGTTGCCGGGGTTCGCGGCGTCGGTCGCCATGCTGTTCGCGCCGTACCGTTCGCGGTAGCTGCGCCGCTCGTTTTACGCAAGGGGGACACCGATGGTACAGGCAACGCGACTGCTCACTGCTGAAGAGTTCTTTGAGATGCCGGAGCCGTTAGATCATCGGCTCGAACTTGTGCGCGGGGAGGTTAGCGAGGTGGCGTTTGCGAGCGGAGATCACAATCTCATCGTGGACGTGATCTGCGATGCTCTCAAAGCCTACGCACGACCGCAGCGGCTCGGCGTCGTGTTCAGCGATGGCGCGGGGTTTTTGCTGCAACGTGACCCCGATACCGTGCGTGGCCCTGACGCTGCATACATCGTCCGCGAACGCATCCCCTCCGGCACACGGTTTCCAGGGGTCATCCCCATTATTCCTGATCTGACCGTGGAGGTCGTGTCGGCGACCGACCGACCGAGCGAGGTACGCGAAAAGGCGGAGGATTACCTCGCGGCGGGGGTGCGGCTCGTGTGGGTTTTCTGGCCCGAAACCCGAACGGTGACGGTCTACACGCCGGAGGCAGAGCCGTACACGCTCACCGCCGATGAGACCCTCGACGGGGGCGATGTGCTACCGGGGTTTGCGGTGGCGGCGGCAGAATTGTTCGCGGTTGACCTATAAGGACGCCCACGGCTTGCGCAGGCGGACAAGCAGCAGTGTGCGGGTGAAGACGAGTCCGCCCGTTTCCACCAGCCGTGCCTGTAACCGTTCGAGGTGTTCCCGGTGCCGCGCCACGGAGAAACCGGGGACGAGCCACGGCACCGCTTTCAGGTAATAGACCACGGCCCCTACGTCGGTGTAGCGCACCGCGCCGCTCCATTCTGTCGCGGTCTCCACGACGAATGCCGTTTTTCCGATCTCGCCGCGCGTGAACGCGAGGGTAGCATCGGGCCACGGGGGCTTGTGACCGAACGCCGCCGATAAATCCGCGTATGCGGTGCCTTCCACCTGTTGTGTCAGGAACGTGCCGCCGGGGCGCAATACCCGCTCCACCTCCACGAGGTTCACCGCGCCGTGCCGATTGAGTACGACATCGAACGACGCGGCGCGGAACGGCAGGATTTGCGCGAGCGAACCGCCCGTTTGCACCACGGGAATGCCGTGCGGACGTAATCGCGCATGGGCGAGGCGCGTGTTCGGCGGGTAGCCTTCGGTGGCGGCAATGCTGCGGCGCGGCGGGAGTTCATCGCACAGTCGGATCAGGAGTTCGCCGCCGCCCGTGTCGGTGTCCAGTACGGCGGATGACGCGGCAACGAGATCACGCGCCATCGCCATGTAATCCCACGGCGGCGGCTCCTCGATTAGCCGCCCGTGCAGATGCGCGAAGTCCCACCCGGAGAAGGGTTCCTGTTCCTCGTGCAGCCAGTCCGCGACGCTCATCCGTCCCTCATACCTTCTGATTCGTCAGGTGTATAGCCTGCTGCTCATGCACGCGGCGCGTTCGGGCCGGGTAAGCCGAGAACCGCCATCAAATCCGAGTGACGATCCTCTGCCTGCCTATAGCGTCTCTTGCTCGGCTCGTTTTCAGAGTAGCGTAGCACATCCTCAACGCGCTCCACCGCTTCCTCCGCTCCGAACATAGCACAAAGGAGTTCTGCGTTGCCGCCAATGGGGGGTGCGAAGTAGTCCTCTTCGTATGCCGGGTAGGAGTTGTAATCATCCAGCAACCAACCGGAGCGGATAAGTTGGTACTCAAAAACGTTGCCGTCAGTCACCGCGACTGCAAGCACAACGCAATCGAAATGGCGGGACAGATGCGCCGACGGGTGTTCGACGAACGACGATTCGGGCATGAATGTGCCAACCCGCCAGCCGTGCCAGAAGAAGGGTCCGATCCTGTATACAACATCGAAAAGCGCGGTGACGCCATTCTCGGTCGGAGAAACGTCGAACACACGCCCTATCTCGGCGAGATAGGTTGCGAGTTCAAGTTGTGACGAACCTCTAATCGTCATGTCCGCGTAGCTATTGGCCACGTCGTTCTCCTGTTGCGCCAGTCTCGCAAACAAAAAGGGACGGTTCATGGAACCGCCCCCATAACGCCATACTCGTGCTACGTGCGGCGGCGGTGGCCCTCGGCCTCGTTGTAGGAGAGGATGGCGGTCTCGTCGCCGTTGTTCGTCTCCAGATGCACGGTGCGACCCCAGAGGGTGTGCAGGTATTCCAGTACCTTCTCGGCGTACTGCGTGTCGAGGTCGCGCCCCTCCCGTGCGTGGCGCAGGTACAACTCGCGGTTGCCCCGGTAGTCGCCGTCGTCCGCCACGATCAGGGGCCGTCCGTGCGTGGTCAGGTCATGCACCAGCGCGTCGCGCACCGCTTCCCAGTCGCTCCCGACCGTTTCCGTCACCACCACGTCGTCGTGCTGCCGCCCGTAGGTGAACAGGTCGAGTTTCTCGCAGAGTTCCCGCGTCAGGTAGTTGCGGATGAGCGAGGCGTCGTTCTCGATCTCGCGCACCTCGAACAGCTTGGCCCGCCCCGCGTCGGGGTTCTTGCCGTCGTCGGAGAACCGCCGCTCGATGTCGCGCAGGATTTCGTAGCCGAGGTAGTACGGGTTGATGCGCCGCCCACCCGGTTGCAGCACACCGGCGTGCAAATCCGCGAAGGCGATCAGTTCGTCGTCCGTCAGGTCGAGGTGGCGCATGATCTGGACGTGCCAGTACGACGCCCAGCCCTCGTTGCAGATTTTCGTCTGCATCATCGGGTAGAACCAGAGCCATTCGTCGCGCACGATCTGCACCGTGTCGCGCTGCCAGTCTTCCAGTGCCGGGGCGTGCTGCGCCACGAACAGGAGCAGGTCGCGGGCCGGTTCGCCCGTGGGCCGCTTGGCGATGTCAAGGGGCGGCAGGCCGCGCTCCTTCCACACGTCGTCGTACGGGCCGTCGGCCCTCGTGTCGCGCTTCGGCGGGTCGGGTCGCCCGTCGTCGTTGTAGAGGGGGCGGCGTTTGTAGGTTGTGGCACCGGGGTCAACGTGTTCCTGCACCGCGAGCACGGCGTCGAGCGTGCGCTCTATCGCGTCGTCGCCGTGCGCGTAGGCGTAGCCGCGCAGGCGTTCGGCGTTTGTCGCCACGCTGTCGAGCATCCGGCGCGAGGTGCGGGCGTAGTAGGCGTTGTTGGCGAAGTAGTCGGAGTGACCGAGGACATGCGCGATGATCATCTTGTTCTGCACGAAGCCGTTGGTGTCCAGCAGGAAAGCGTAGCAGGGGTTCGTGTTGATGACCAGTTCGTAGATTTTCGAGAGGCCATAATCGTACATCGTCTTCATCTGATGGTACGCCTTGCCGAATGTCCAGTGGTTGAACCGCCCCGGCAGGCCGTACGCCCCGAACTCGTAGAGGATTTCGCTCGGCACGATCTCGTAGTGCATCGGGAAGGGGCGCAACCCCATGCCGATGGACACGTCCCACATTTCCCGCGCCGCCGCGTCGAGTTCGGGCAGCGTGGCGATGCGCGTCGCACTGGTAGACAAGCTCATGGCGTGCCGACTCCTTCAGGAACCCCTCCCCCATAGGGATAGGGGAGGGGTGACGTGTGGCAAAATCGTGAGGTTCCTCGAATGCCTCGATGCTACCGTGCGTCACCCCTCCCCTATGGGGGAGCGGGTATCCTCTGGGCAGGTGGGGGAGGGGCGCATTATGATGCCTCCGCGCCTTGCGGCCCGAAGAAATGGCGCAACGCGGGGTAGACCTCCGCCTTCGCGCCGATGGTGAGCGAGACGAGTTTGGGATCGGCAATGCCCTCGAAGGTGCTCATCAGCGTGCTGTGGTAGGCGTATCGCCCCTGCCGAATCTCGCCGTAGCCGAACTGGGCGCACGACTGCAACAACTCGCCCACGAGGTCGCGGCACAGGGCGTTGTCGGAGGGCCAGTTGTCGCCGTCCGAGAAGTGGAACGGGTAGATATTCCAGTCCGCCGGTCGGTAGTGCGTGCGCGTCAGGTCGAGCGCGAGCTGATAGGCACTGCTCACCTTCGTGCCGCCGCTCTCGCCCCGGCTGAAGAACTCGGCCTCGGTCACTTCCTTCGCCTCGGTGTGGTGGGCGATAAAGGCGATCTCGACATTGTCGTACTTCGTGCGCAGGAACATCAGCATCCAGTAGTAGAAGGCGCGAGCGATGTACTTCTCGAATGTCCCCATGCTGCCCGACACGTCCATCATCGCCAGCACGACCGCCGAGGCCCGCCGCTCGTAGGTCTCCTCCCACGTCTTGAAGCGCAGGTCTTCGGGGTGGAAGTCGCCAATTCGCGCCTTGCCGAGCGTGGCGTTGCGGCGCAGGTTCTGCTTCAGGGTCTGCCGCTTGTCGAGGTTCGGCATCGCCCCGGTGCGGCGGATGTCGGTGAAGGCGATGCTCGGTGACGCCACAGTCTGTGTCTTCTTCTCTTCGAGATTCGGCAGGCCCAAATCCTCGAACACGAGGGCGGTCAGTTCGTCGGTCGTGAACTCGGCCTCGTAGTAGTCCACGCCCGGTTCTTCGCCCGCCTCCCGGCCCTGCCCCGGTCCCTGCCCGCGCCGACCGCGTTCGATCACGTCGCCTTTCTGCGTGCCGCCCTGCCCTTGCCCGACGCCCTTCTGCCCCTCGTCGCCGAAGCGGAAGCGGTACTCCTCCATCGAGCGGATCGGCACCTTGATGATCTTGCGTCCGTCGGTGGTGATGATGCTCTGCTCGGAGACGATGTCCGCGAGGTTCTTGCGCACCGCCTCCTTCACCTTCGCGTTGTGCCGCGATTGATCCTTCGGGCCTTTCCGGTGCAGCGACCAATCGGATTGCGAAAGGGTTGGCGAGGATTCAAGTGCTGCGTGCTGCGTGCTGCGTGCTGCGTGGTCTGTATCGCTCATCGCTGTATATCCTCTCGTGCTGCTACTGCAAGACGCGCACTACGTGCCGTGAGAAAACGCAGCACGCGGTACGCAGCACGCAGCACGCAGCACCTACCGATTGAGCAACGCGCCGACGTATTTGAGCAGTTCGTTGGCGGATTCGGGTGTGTACCCCTGTTCGCCTACCAACCGATCTACCACGGCGTTGACGCGCTTCAACTGTTCGGCGTCGGGGGTCTTGGTGCTCGTCGTAATTTTCACCACGTCGCGCAGGTCGGTGAACAGTTTCTTCTCGATGGCCTCGCGCAGGCGGTCGTGCGAGGCGTAGTCGAAGCGTGCGCCGCGCCGCGCCAGCGACGAGATGCGGATGAGAATCTCCTCGCGGAAGGCCCGCTTGGCGTTGTCGGAGATGCCGATCTGCTCCTCGATGCTGCGCATCAGCCGCTCGTCCGGCTCGACCTCTTCTTCGGTGATCGGGTCTATCACCTTAACGCGGTTGGCGAACGCCTCCACGTTGTCGAGGTAGTTGTTGAACAGCGTCTTCGCGGATTCCTCGAACGAGTACACGAACGCCCGCTGCACCTCGCGCTTGGCGACCTCGTCGTACTCCTTGCGGGCGTCGGCGATCAGGTTCAGGTAGTGCTCGCGCTGCTCTTTGGTGACGCTCGTGTGCTGATCCAGCCCGTCACGCAGCGACCGCAGGGTGTCAATCGGCGTGATGTACGTCGTGCCTTCGCGGGCGAGGGCGGCGGAGATGCGGTTGATGACGTAGCGCGGCGAGATGCCGTCCATCCCCTCGCGGTCGGCCTCCTCCTGCAACTCGCGGGCGTCCTTCTCCTGATAGCCGTCCACCGCCTGCCCGTCGTAGAGCTTGAGCTTCTTCATCAGGCTCATGCCCGCCTTCTTGCTCGCCTCCAACCGCGTCAGGATGGCGAAAGTTGCGGCGGTGTACAGCGTGTACGGGGCGATATGCACATCGCGCAGGTTGCTCTGGCGCAGCAGCTTCTCGTAGATTTTCACCTCGTCCGAGACGCGCAGGTTGTACGGCACCTTGACGAGGATGATGCGATCCTGCAACGCTTCCGACCGCTTGTTGCCCACGAACGCGCTGTACTCGTGCTCGTTCGTGTGCGAGACGACCACCTCGTCGGCGTAGATCATGGCGAAGCGGCCCGTCTTGATGTTCTGCTCCTGCGACAGCGTGAGCAGCACATAGAGGAACTTCTCGTCCGTCTTCAGCATCTCGACGAACTCCATCATCCCCCGGTTGGCGATGTTCAATTCGCCGTCGAAGCGGTAAGCGCGGGGGTCGCTCTCCACGCCGACTTCCGCGATGGTGGAGAAGTCTATGCCGCCGACCAACTCCGCGATGTCCTGCGATTTCGGGTCGCTCGGCGTGAAGGTACCGATGCCGACGCGCCCCTTCTCGGAGAAGGAGATGCGCTGCACCGGCACATCCTCCGCCCGCCCGCCGTACTTGTGTTCGAGGTCGTAGCGGCAGCGGGGGCAGAGTTCGCCCTCGATGTAGATGCCGGTCTCGCGTTCGATGTCGGCCCGCAGCTCTTCGGGGATGAGATGCAGCGGCTCCTCGTGCATCGGGCAGCCCTTGATCGCGTAGACCGCGCCCGCGTCGGCCCGCGTGTACTTCTCAAGGCCGCGCTTCAAGAGGCTGACGATGCTGCTCTTGCCGCCGCCCACCGGCCCCATCAGCAGCAGAATGCGCTTGCGCACCTCCAGCCGCTGCGCCGCCGAGCGGTAGTACTCCACCAGTTGTTGCAGGGTGTGGTCGAGGCCGTAAATCTCGTCGTCGAAGAATTGGTAGTGCGTCGAGCCGTCTTTGTTCGGCGTCATCCCCGCGTCGCCGATCATGTGATAGACGCGGGCGTGCGACAGTTTCACGAGCGCGGGGTTCTTCGTCACCATCTCGAAATACGCGGCGAACGTCCCTTCCCACGCGAGTTTCTTCTCCTCGTCGCGGAATGCCTCTAGTCGCTGGCGCAAGTCCATCGGGGTGTGCCTTTCTCGTTGGAGGGGGCGAACCGGGCCGCAGGGTGGGGATTCGGGTGGGGATCGGCGGCGGTCTCTCGCGGTGCGGAGGCGGAAGGCGGGAGCGGGAAGCCACGGGCGCACGCTGGGTACGGGGAACGACGCGCTGCAAGGATGCGGGACGTGCGACGGAGGCGGGAGCGTCCGGGCTTATCGCGGTACATGGGGACGACGTACGTGCTATCGGGATGCATCGGGACGATGGACGATGTACAATCGCGGCGGATGTGGCGGGGATACCTGCGCGTCCGCGAACTGTACATACACGGTGAATTGTGCGCAGTGTAGCAGGGACACTGCTCTACTGTCAAGCAACGGGGCAATGCCGCGAGTCGCGGCAACGGTGCGCGGCATTCGCCGTGCGCCGTCCCCCGTTTCTTTGGCTATTCGCACAAAGAACCTGCGGAAACGCGGAAGGCGATGGGAGTGTACTCGTGACGACCGAACGGCGCATCGCGTTTCTTGGGCCGGCGGGGACGTTCTCGGAGGAGGCGGCACTCGCGTACGGCGCGTCGCTTGGCAAGCCGTTCGTCGTGCTGCCCTTTCCGAGTTTCCCGGCGGCGGCGCAGGCGGCGGAGACGGGCATCGCCACCGACGCCGTACTCGCCTTCGAGAACTCGCTCGAAGGGGCGGTCAGTGCGACGCTCGATGTGCTGATCCACGAGACGCCGTTGCGCATCCGGGGCGAGGCGATCCTGCCCGTGCGCCAATTCCTCTGGGCGGCACCGGGGGGCGATATCACCGCGATCCGCCGCGTCGTCTCCCACCCGCAGGCGTTGGGGCAGTGTCGCCGCTTCCTCGACCGGCTCTTTCCCGGCATCGGCACCGCCGCGTCGCTCTCCACGGCGGGGGCGGTGGAGCAGGTCGTGCGCGAGGGGGCGACCGACACCGCCGCCATCGCGGGGGCGCGGGCGGGCGAGGTCTACGGTGCCACACTGCTCGCCAGCGACATACAGGACGAGCGGCGCAACTTCACCCGCTTCATCGCCCTCGGTGCGAGCGACGCCCCGCGCACCGGCACCGACAAGACGAGCCTCGTCTTCACCGTGCCGCAAAATGTGCCGGGGAGCCTGCACGCCGCTCTGGGGGCATTCGCCCATCACGGCATCCAGTTGTTCCACATCGAGAGCCGACCGCAGCGGCAACGGATGGGCGAATACTACTTCGTGATCGAACTGGAAGGCCACCGGGAAGACGCGACCGTTGCGGAAGCCCTCGCGGAGTTGCGGTCGCGGGCAGAGAGCGTCACCGTGTTCGGCTCCTACCCCGCCGCCCCCCTGCCCATGTAGGCGGAAGAATTGCGTATCCGTGTGGCGCGGGCTTCAGCCCGTGATTCGCTCGGTGGCTAAGGAATCGCGGGCTGAAGCCCGCGCCACACGGAGAGCGGAGCGTTCACAGGTCTACGGTGAACAGTTCTGCCACCGGCACCGCGAACCCCGGCAAGACCTCGCCGCCATCAAGGGTATCGTTTGCCGTCCGCGTGCGCGTTTCGGCATCCGGTGCATGAACCGTGACCGTCTGCGTGTCGGGCCAGACGAGCCACACGAGGCGCGTGCCGGATGCGAGGTAGTTCTCCATCTTCGCGTGTACTGCCTCCATGCGGTCGCTCGGTGAGACGACTTCCACCGCGAGGTCAGGTGCGAAAGGCCACACCGGGGGGAACGGCAGCGCGACGCGGTCGCGGGCCACAAACGATACGTCGGGAACGCGCTCGGTAGGTGCGTTGTAGCTGAGGACGTATCGCATCCCATCCACGAATACCACACCGAGCCGTTGCTGACTAACGAACGCGAACAACAGCCGGTAGATGTTGCCCACGATCCATGTGTGTGGCCCCCCCGGCATCGGTTCCTCCACGACTTCGCCGCACACGAGTTCGCGCTTCCGTCCGTCCTCCGGCCAGTAGATCATCTCGAATTGTTCGAGGGTGAGCAGTCGTGTGGTGGTTGCCATCGCACACCTCCTACAGGTTGACCGCGAACAGTGCCGCCACCGACACCGCGAACCCCGGCAGCACGTCGCCGCCGTCGAGCGCATCATCGGCGGCGAGGGTGTGAGGCTCAGCGTCGAGGGTGTACACCGTTACCGTCTGTGTGTCAGGCCAGATCACCCACACGAGCCGGACGCCCGACGCGAGATAGTCCTGCACCTTCGCGTCAATTTCCCGCCTGCGCTCGCTCGGCGAGACGACCTCCACCGCGAGATCGGGCGCGAAGTACCACACCGGAGGAAACGAGAGCGTCACGCGGTCGCGGGCGATGAACGAGGCGTCGGGGATGCGCACGGTGTCCGGCTGGCGGGCCAGTACGTAACTGTTGTTGTCGCCACACACCAGCCCAAGCCGGTATTCTTCGGCAAAGTTTGCCATCAGCCGTATGAGTTTCAGCTGCACGTACCCGTGCCACGTTCCCGGCGACGGCACCTCGATTACCTCCCCGCGCACGAGTTCCAGTTTGCGCCCGTCTTCTGGCCAGTCGAGGGTCATGTAATCATCGAGGGTGCGCAGTTGTGTGGTCGTCATCGGGGTGCCTCCTGTCGGGCGACGCGCCGCTATTCCTCGTAGAGCCACGAGCGTTCGGGGCGGCGGGCGGGGCGGATGTCGCGCCTAAGTAGGTCGGCAGCGAGATTTGGACGGAATCGGCGGGCTTTCGCCTGCGGGTTTCTCCCGATGCGGCGGGCTTTCACCTGCCGCTATCCCGTCCAGAATCAGTTGCGGACCTACTTAGGCCACCATTCGGGCAGCGTGGGCGGTGCGAGATCGCGCTCCGGTTCCGGTTCCGGTTCCGTCTCGGTCTCCCGCACGGGATCGGGGAGCGGCGTGTCCGGCGGCGCGGCGCGGTTCGGCACCCGCCGGTCGGAACCGGCGGTGCGACCGTACCCCGCCGGGTAGTCCGGCTCCTCCATCAGGTCGTCGGTGAAGTCGGCGGAGGCGGGGGCGGAGGCGGGACGCGGCTCCGGCACCGGGCGCGATTGCGGCGGCGGGCGGCGAGACGCGCCCCGCTCCGCACCCCGTTCCGGTTCGCGTCTCGTATCCCCGCCTTCGGGGCCGCGCACCGCGTCGCGCTTCGGCTCCCGTTCCGGCTTCGAATTCGGGGCGAGGGGGCGTGATGGTTCAGGCGCGGGGAGGCGTTGCGGGCGCGTCGCGGGGCGTTCGCGCCTCGTACCCGCGTCGCGGAAGGCTTCGGGCGAGGGCGGCGACCCCGCGAAGGGCGACGGCGGTTGTGGCGACGGTTCGGACCCGTACACGGTCGGCATCGCGCCGTTGCCGAGCATGGCGTTGTACACCTGATAGTACCGCTGCGCGATCTGCCGCTGCGTGTACAATTTCAGCACGCGCTCCCGCCCGCGTTTGGCAAGGTCGGCCCGCAACTCGCGGTCTTCGAGCAGGTCGTGGATGCGCAGGGCGAGTTCTTCCCGGTTGCCTTCGCTCACGACCATGCCCGTGTCGCCGAGCACGAAGGGAATCTCGCCGCTGTCGCTGCCGATCACCGGCACCTCGCACGCCATCGCCTCGATGATGACCCGCCCGAACTGCTCCATCCAGTTCGACCGCGTGAGCGACGGCACGACGAGGATGTCCAGTTTCGCCAGCACGTCGGGGATGTCCCGCGCCGCCACGGAGTTGCGGAAGGCGATGCGGTCGCGGATGCCGAGGCGGCTGCTCATCACCTCCAGATCGGTGCGGTAGGGGCCGCTGCCGATGATCTCCACGCGGTACGCCTGCTTGAGCAGGGCGACCGCCTCCAGAAGCACTTGCACGCCCTTCTCCTCCACCAGCCGCCCGATGTAGCCGATGGTGGGTATCCAGTTGGCGGGGCGCGGCTTCGGCGGCGGCGGCTGGTAGAGGTTCGGGTCCACGCCGAACTGCGGGATCACGGCGGCGGGCCGCGTGAATCCCTTGTCGCGCAGGATGTCGAGGGCGGCCTGATTGCCCGCAACGCCCGCGTCCATCCCTGCGTACACCGCCCGCTCCAACTGCGCGAAGGGCGGCGGGTAGCGTTTGGCGATGTTCTGCCATGTGAAGAAGCACATCTTTGCGCCCACGCGCCGCCCCGCCCGCATCGCGTGCCATGTGGCGAAGTTGTACGGCTCCTCGTCTATGTGGAAAATCTGCGGCTGGAATGTGCGCAGGATGCGCCCGATGGTCGGGTAGTAGTGGAAGTGGTACCGCCCGTTGAAGTGCATCGGCGCGACGTGCAGGTCGTAGCCGACGATGTGCTGCTCCTCCAACCGTTGCGGGCCACCACGCGGCTCCTGCCACACGGGCGGCACGACCACGAGCAGTTCCACCCCCGGAATGCGGGCAAGTTCCTCGGCCTTCTTCTGGTACGGCCCCACCACGAGAGCCTTCGAGAGCATCACGATCCTCATCGCATGGCCTCCGCCGCTCGTTTCGCCTGCGCTCGCGCCATCTCCCGCCTCCCGCCTATCGCCCGCTCGTAGGCCGCAACGGTCGCCGCCGCCGTGCGCTCCCATGTGAATGTCGCCGCCCGCGACCGCCCCGCCGCCGCCATCTGCCCCGCGAGTGCCGTGTCCGACAGCACCCGCACGAGCGCACGGGCAAAGCCGTCGGCGTCGTCCGGCGGCACGAGGAGGGCCGCGTCGCCCGTGACCTCCGGCGTGCTGCTCGCACCCGCCGCGATCACCGGGGTGCCGCACGCCATCGCCTCCAACGGCGTCAATCCGAACCCCTCGTAGCGGCTCGGCGCGACATACGCCGCCGCCGTGTGGTAGAGGGCCAGTTTCTCCGCCGCCGAGACCGCGCCGGGGAAGCGCACGCGCCCCGCGATGCCCAATGCGTGCGCCAGCGGTTGCAGATCGGGGTACAACGCCGCGTTGCCGTGCGCCCGCCCGCCGATCACGAGCGTCGCATCGTCGTCCAGTTCCGGCAGGGCAAGCGCGAAGGCCCGGAGCAGCGTTGCTACATTCTTGCGCACATCCAGCCCCGCGACGTTGAAGACCACCCGCCCCGCGCCGAGGCCGAACTTCTCGCGCACCCGCACGATTTCCGCCTCGTCCGGCGGTGCGGCGAACTCCGGCCCCGCCGCGAGCGGCACGGTCGCCACGCGCCGGGGATCGAGCCGCAGGAGGGCAATCGCGTCCCGCCGCGAGCAATCGCTGTCCGTTAACACCTGCATGGCGCGGCGCGTCCCGGCGGCGACGAGGCGCAGGTACGACGCCATCGCTCGCCCGCCCGCGTACTCCGGCAGTTTCAGCGGGATCACGTCGTGTACCGTGACGACATGCGGCAACCTTCCCGCCACGGGCGCGGCGAAATACGGCGTGTGGACGAGGTCGGCACGGGCGCGGCGGGCGGCGATCTCCAGACCGATCTGTTCCCACCAGACTTTTCGCGCCCGCTCCCCGCGCACGAACGCCGGTGGCGCGACCACGACCGCGCCCGGACACCCTGCGAGCGGCACGGGCGAGAGCACCCGCACGCGCACCGACGGGAAGGCCGCGAAGGCCGCGAGCAACGCGACGCTGTACTGCCCGCTACCCGTGTGCGGGGCGCGGAGCATCTCGCCGTTGAAACCGATCTGCATGGTGGCGCGTACCCCGCCCGGTGTGTGTCCGTTCATGCGCCGGATTTTACCACAGCCCCCCGCCCGCCCCCTTCGCCTCGCCCCCTCTTTCGACAAGTACTGGAATAGCGGCGGCACGCGGCGTGTTATGGAATGATGCAACGGAGGGAACCCCGGCGCACCAGCCGCCCGGATGGGTAGCGGTGGCGGGATAGAAGGAGGATACGCACAATGGCACACCCGATCACGGTCACGGATGCCTCGTTCGAGCAGGATGTGGTGAAGGCGGACGGCCCGGTGTTGGTGGATTTCTGGGCACCGTGGTGCGGCCCTTGCCGCATGGTCGCTCCTGTGCTCGATCAGATCGGCGACGAGCTTGAGGGCAAGCTGACTATCGCCAAGGTGAACGTGGACGAGAATCAGGTGATTATGCAGTCGCTCGGCATCATGGGCATCCCCGCGATGTTCCTGTTCAAGGACGGCAAAGTCGTGGAGGAGATCGTCGGCTTCCAGCCCAAGCCGCGCCTGATGAGCAAGATCGAGCCGCACCTGAATTAACCCCCAGAGAGATCACGAACGCCCGCTCCCTGCAACACAGGGGGCGGGTGTTTCCTTTTACATTGGCAATTGCACCTACGCTGTTTCGTGCGGCGGTAGTGGGTCAGTTTGACGATTCTGACACCGCCAGCACAGGCAAAAAACGCCAAACTGACCCACTACTCGGTTCCCAAAAGATGTTTCCGGTATCATCGAACGCGCTGAACACGGCGCACTGCAAATTTGTAACTGTAGCAGCCATCTCGCCGCGAGTGATCGTGTGTTCGGTACGTGTCAAGTCAACCGTGGAAGCATCGGCAAGAATACCGTAGTTCCAGTATCCGCCCGACCTCAATGCGTCGCGCACTTCCTGCTCGGTGTCGCGCTCGTGCGACAGGAGTATATAGACTTCTTCGTCGACCAGCACATCACCGTCTCGCAAGGGTGCTTCCGCGACGAGGATTTGCGGATCGAAGACGCCAATTGCGGTTTGAGAGCTGCGAAGGTGCTGTCTGATAAAGGCGATCACGGCATTTCCCATCGCCCCGTACTGCTCGTAGTCGTAGTCCGGCACGTTATACGCGGTCATCTGCTCTACTTCGCTTTCATCCATCATAGCGGGCAAGAACGTCCACACGCGGCCCGCTTCGAGGTTATGCTCCCGCAACAATGCTGGCAACACTCGGTCGGGGAGGTTCGGAAACACAAAATGCTCGTCGCCGTTCTCATCCATCACGCGCTGCCAAAGGTGCATCTGCGCCACGAGGTCAAGGTACTCCCGCAGATAGGGAAACACTCGTACGCTGAGTTGCCGCCGGGACGCATCAATCGGCGGTCACGGGGGCGTCGAGTTCGTAGACGATGATGCTCCCGTCTTCGAGATCGTCCTCGTCCACGGCGACGGGTTCGACGCGACCATCGGGAAAGACGCGCACCCACTCCGGCACCACGTCCTCGCCGATGTCCCCGATACAGGTGACACCCAAGTCGCTGCACAACTGCCGGAGCGCGACAACCGGCGCGAGGCAGAGCGTCGCACCGTGGATCGGTGTGATCGAGAGCCGCCACGGGTACGGCCCCTGATGCATAAACCAGCCAACAACGAGGCGCGTACTCTCCGACGGATAGGGCACCGCTGCGACGGGGTGGTAATAGACTGCTTCCGGCGGCACGTCGTATATCCGTGCGAGAGCGTCGGTGGGATCGCCACGTAAAGCACCCTGTTCGAGGAAGAAATCAGCCAGCGTCTCGCCCATACTCCACCCCGATCAGATGTACTCGCCAGCCTAACGCCCGTTCGTCTTGCGCGACATTGTTTCCGTCGAGATACCGTCGCGTCCGCTCTGACTGACCGTAGGTATTGTATGCCGCAAGCGCAATGTACGCACCACGTCGCAACTGGTACACGCCTTCGCCGTCAACAGGATACGCTCGCCCTGTTTCCTCGATGCGATACCGACGCCCGTTCACGAGCCAATCTTCCCCTTGCCGTGTCGCGTCGCCCTGATTAATCGCCGCGATGTCGGCGCGGACATCAACCGACGGATGGAACACGGAGTTCATCGGGCGACGCCTCGTGTCCACGTCTATACGCCGGAGGAAGTGCCGCGCTACCGGCATCAACGCCTCGCGTCGCGGTTTCTCCCCGTTCACGCTCATGCTTCGGATACGGTCGCGCCCGCGTCGTCCACATTGAGCGTGCGCACGGTGCCGGGGAAGTGCTGTTGCGCCGCCGCGTCGCGCATCGCCGCCGCCACCGCCGGTGCGCCCTTCGGGCTGGCGAGGGCGAGCACCGTCGGCCCCGCGCCGCTCAGGCACGCTCCGTGCGCCCCCGCCGCCTCCGCCGCCGCCACGAGCGGCACGAGCCACGGGATCAATTCGGCGCGGTACGGCTCGTGCAGGCGGTCGCGCATCCAGCGGCCCAACGCCTCGTACTCGTGGTCAATCAGGGCCGCGACGAGCATCGCCACGTTGCCCACATTCGTCACGGCGTCGCGGTGCGGGATCGAGAAGGGCAACGCCGCCCGCGCCGCGCTCGTCAGCAGCGTGCTGTCGGGGATGAACAGCACCGCCCGCAAGTCGGCACCGTCCGAGAGCGAGAAGGCGACACCGCCGTCCGCCGCCACGATGCCGCCGTACAGGGAGGCCGCGACATTGTCCGCGTGGCCCTCGATCTGCGTGGCGAGGGCCAAAAGTGGATCGTCGAGGTCGTCTGCGAGGCGGTCGAACGGCTCGCCCAGAAGCGCATTCGCGGCGAGCAGCCCGCCGACCACCGCCGCCGCCGAGCCGCCCATCCCCCGCGCCACGGGGATGCCGTTTTCCACCGCCAGACTGTGCGGCGGCAAGCGGCGATGCGCCGCCGCCGCGAGCCGCCCCATCGCCCGCTCCACGAGGTTCGGCGCGTCCGCCAAGAGGGCGGCATCCAGCCCCGTCACTGTCGGGGGCCGCTCCTCGCCCGCCGTCACCGTCACGGTCGTGTACTGCGCGAGGGCCAAGCCGAGGTGGTCGAAGCCGCTGCCGAGGTTGGCACTCGACCCCGGCACCTTCACGACATATCGCTTACCCATCCGGCGAACCGGATGCGGACCACGAAGACACAAAGACACAAAGGGAAAACAGGATGAAGGACAAGCCGTGTGGTGGCGTGGGCACCCGCATCTTTCCCATACCGTTCCTCATCGCCCCTCCTTTGTGTCTTTGTGTCTTCGTGCCTTCGTGGTTCGCTTCATCCCGCGCTCAGCAACCGTTGCACGGCGGCGAGGGTGGGTTCGATGACGATGGGCGGGCGGGCGGCGGAGCCTTCGATGTGGATGCGGGCGGTGGCTTCGGCGTCTTTGAGGACGTGGCCCGTGAGGATACCGACGATGTCCGCCCCCGGCGCGATCACGCCCCGCGCCCGGAGTTCCCTGATGCCCGCGAGTGTGGTCGCGGACGCGGGTTCGCAGCCGATCCCCGCCCCGTCTATCACGCGCTTGGCGTCCAGAATCGCCTCGTCCGTCACGGCGATCACCACGCCGTCGGTTCGCTGGATGATCTTGCGGGCGCGGTGGCGCGATACCGGGTTGCCGATGCGGATGGCGGAGGCGAGCGTTTCCGCCTGTTGCGGCTCGTAGGTGTCGAAGCCGTTCTCGAACCACCGTGCGAAGGGCGACGCCCCCGCCGCTTGCACCGTGGCGAAGCGCGGCACCCGGTCAATAATGCCCAGTTCGTACAGCTCCAGAAACCCCTTGCCGATGGCGGAGGTGTTGCCGAGGTTGCCCCCCGGCAGCACGAGCCATTCCGGGGCCACCCACCCGCGCTGCTGGCAGATCTCGAAGGCGATGGCCTTCTGCCCCTCGATGCGGAACGGGTTGATGTTGTTGGCGAGGAACACGGGCAGCGATTCCGTCACTTCCTGCACGAGGCCGAGGGCGGCGTCGAAATCGCCGCGAATCTGCACGACTTGCGCCCCGTACGCCACCGTCTGCCCTAGTTTGCCGCTCGTGATCTTGCCGTCCGGCACGAACACGAGCGCACGCATCCCCGCCCGCGCCGCGTACGCCGCGAGCGACGCCGAGGTGTTGCCCGTGCTGGCGCAGGCGGCGACCTTCGCCCCCGCGTGGCGTGCGTGCGAGATCGCCCCCGTCATGCCGCGATCCTTGAAACTGGCGGTGGGGTTCTCGCCCTCGTGCTTCATCGCCAGCCGCTCCACGCCCGCATACGCCGCGAGTGCACAGCCTGTTACCCGACAGCCGGGGCAACGGTTCATCCCCTCGCCGCAGTAGAGGTTCGTGTTCCCCTCCGGGATGCTCACAATCTCGTCGTCCGCGAAGGGCGCGATCAATTCGCGGTACCGCCACACCCCGGAGCGGTACGGGAACTCCCGGCTCCCAAGCCGCGCATCCCACGTCGCCTTGAGGGTCTGCCCGTCGAGTGCCGACAAGTCGCGTCGCACCGAGAGCAACCCGCCCGCACTGTCCGTGTTGCGCGGTGGCAACAGGGGGTAGTCCTGCCCGTCCCCGTCCCCCCGCAGCGTCGCCGGTACCCGCACCGCATTCACCGTCGCCGTCATCGCTACCCCCGGTAATCGAAAGGATTCACCACAGAGACACAGAGGTCACAGAGGAAATCAAAATATATGAACCACATTTCTCATACTTTGTTGTTTCCCTCTCTGTGTTCTCTGTGGCGAGTCCTTTCCGCATTTCTACAGCCAGCCCTCGGCACAGGCGAGTTCGGCATTGAGCAGGCTCGCGCCCGCCGCGCCCCGGATGGTGTTGTGACCGAGGACCACGAACTTCCAATCGAGAACCGGGCAGGGGCGCAGCCGTCCGACCACCGAGGCCATGCCACCCTCGGTCATGCGGTCGCGCCCCGGTTGCGGGCGGTCGTCCTCGACCCGGTAGATCACCGGGTTCTTGGGCGCACTCGGTAGGTGCAGTTCCTGCGGGCGACCCCGGAACTCGCGCCACGCCGCGATCATCTCGTCCGCGCTCGCCTTCGTGTGCAGGCGCACCGAGACCGCCTCGGTGTGTCCGTCGCGCACGGGGACGCGGGTGCAGGTGGCGGACACCGGGAACGGTGCCGGGGCGAACCGCCCGCCGTTCTCGCGCTCCCACCCGCCGAGCATCTTCGCCGTCTCGGTGGCGAGTTTGTCCTCCTCGCCGCCGATGAACGGCACCACGTTGTCGAGCAAATCCAGCGACGGCACGCCGGGATAGCCGGCCCCCGAACTCGCCTGTAAACTCGTGACGACCACCGCGTCCACACCGAACGCCCGGTGCAGCGGGGCCAGCGGCAGCACGAGCGTGATCGTCGTGCAGTTGCCGTTCGTGACGATATACCCCTCGCCGCCGTGCCGCCGCCTCTGCACGTCCAACGCGGCGGCGTGGTCGGCGTTCACCTCCGCCACGATCAGCGGCACGTCCGCGCCCATGCGGTGATTGGAGGCGTTCGAGAAGACGCGATGCCCCTCCCGCGCCAGCCGCGTCTCGACCTCGCCCGCCACGTCGGAGGGCAACGACGACAGCACGAGCGGCGATTCCAGCCGCGCCTCGGTGCCTTTCACGGGCAGTCCCGCGACCGCCGCCGGGATGTCGGGCGAGACCATCCAGCGCGTCGCCTCGGCGTAGGATTTGCCCACCGAGCGGTCGGAGGCGACGAGTTCGCGCACCTCGAACCACGGATGCCCGACCATCAGCTCGATGAACCGCTGCCCCACCGCCCCCGTCGCCCCCAGAATCGCCACGCCGATCTTGTCCCCGCCCGCCCGTGGTATGCCGATGCTCATACACCCGTCCCTCTCTGTGTCATCAGTCGGTATACACCCGAATTCATATGTCTGTATTCATCACGGAGAAACGTTGAAGCATCTATAATGAGAGGTTAATATCTTCGTCGTAGCCTTGCCATCGCACGGCACAGGTAATATTCGCTTGCCATGTCTCGCATACATCAAGCACGGACGGCCAACGGGGTTCCAACTGAGCAAGGATGTATGTCAGCGCGGCCCATACATTGTCAACCTCGGGCCGGAGCGACCACAAACCTTGCGATGTCGCTGTCGGCGTAACTCCTAAAGCAGTTGTTACCTCGTTAGGATCACCTGTTGGATGCGTCAGGGAAAATACGACGATGTGTGCTGCCTCCGTCATGCGCCCTCCCGCTTCCCCTCGTCGTCCGACAGTGCATTCAAGCGTTCGGTCCATTGCGGCGGCACGATGTAGACGGGCGGCAGGTGCCGCTCGGCGTACGGTGCGTCCTTGTGGCGCACCCACCAGCGGGCGCGGGCCACATCCGCCCGCCGCACCGCGACGCGCCCGCCGTTCTCGCCGTCGCTCGCCGCCTCATCTATCGCCAACACGCCGTTTCGTGCCATGCGCACCGCCTCCGCCCACGACACGCCCAACAGCCGGGGAACCTCCGCGAGCGGCACGGCGTCGTTCGCCGCCCGCGCCGCGCCGATCTGCCGCACGGCCCCCGCCCCGTTCGCCCGCGTCCAGACGTAGGTGGTCGCGCCCATACCCGCGATGGGTTCGCGGCGGCGCGTCAGCACGCCCTCGGCCCGCAGCCCGTCGAGTTCGTAGTGGGCCACGGCACCGGAGAGGTTGCACGCCGCCGCGACTTCCGCCGCCGTGAAGCGCGAGAGGCGGTCGGGATCGGCCTCATCGGTGACGTAGCGGCGCACGCGGGCGAGCGATTCGTCGCCCGGTTCGTCGCGGGCCGCCCCCCACCACGGGGCGCGGTAGGCACTCGCCGCCACGAGATTGCTGCTGCCCGTGGTCGCGCCTTTCGGCTTCCCTTTCGGCATCAGGCCGCCTCCTCGCCTTGGCGCACGGGCGTGCCGTGCGCCCGAATCCATGCGTCCACGTCGTCCTCGCTCATGCGCCCTTCCGCGATGGCATAGCCCAGTTCCACGATTTCATCGTCCGTCGCGTGAACCGCCAGCCCATTGACGCGGGCGAAGGTGAAGGCGATGTGCAGCCCCGCCCGCTTGTTGCCGTCCGCGAAGGGGTGGTTGTGGATGATGCCCCACAGGAGTGCTGCGACCTGCCGGGGCAAATCCGCCCCCTCGTAGTAGGCCCGCTGCATCGGGCGGACGAGCGTGGACGAGAGGATATCTATCCGGTTCACGAGGTCGCCGGGGTCGTCCGTGACGCCCATCACGGCGTTATAGAGCATCATCGCCGTCATCACGTCCGGGTACCGCGTCGCGGGGGCGTCGTTCTGGGTCGTATCGCCATCGTCCATGCCTGTATGTCCCCTCCCTTCCGTGTCCCGGTCTTTCGTGTTCCGGTACGCCGCGCTACCGCAAGGCGATATACGCGAGACGATACTGCGCGATCACGAAGTCCGATGCGTGCCGCCACTCCGGTTCGAGGTCGTCCGTGAACATCTCCTGATTCTCCGCGAACACCCGCGCCTCGGAGAGCGACACGAACACGCCACCCCCGATGTGGTCGGCCTGAATGACGCCGCGCTTCACGGCCCGTTGCAGCATCTCCACGGGGACGCCCAATTCCTGCGCCGCTTCCGCGATTGGCACCACCGCCTCGTCTTTCACCGAACTCCCCTCACCCCCGGCCCCTCTCCCTCAAGGGGAGAGGGGAGCGTACCTTCCGAACGTCGTAACACTTCCCATGCACCCCGATCTTGCGGTGATTCTCCCCCTCTCCGCCTGACGGAGAGGGGGCAGGGAAGGGAGGTCTCCCTACCCCGCCACGCCCGCCATCTCCGGCACGTCTTCCGTGTCGGGAAGCGGGAACTCGCAGAACTCGGCGTGCAGGCGGCGCGTCGCCTCGTCCGCCGCACTCCCCGGCACGACCACGAGGAGCGACCGCCCCGCCTCGTCGCTGCCCACGGAGTACATCGCAATGCCCGCCGCGCCGAGCACGCGCCCGACGCGGGCCGGTACATCGGTCTCGCCCGCGATGCCCTCGCCCACCACGGCGATGCACGCCGCCTCGTCCTGCATCCCCAGCCGCCGCACCGCGTCGGAGATGATATCGTCGCGCAGGGTGCTGCGTAAGTGCGCGAGCATCTCCGCGAGGGCGGCACCCGTGGCCCCCACGCCGACATGGCAACTCGTGCCGGTCGTCGTGGTGAAGATCAGGCGGGCATTCAGGTCGCTCAATGCCCCGCGAATGGCGATCACGAAGCGGGCGAGGCGACTGCGCCCCGCCACCTGCACCGTGATGAGGCCCATCGCCCGCAGCGTCGCCACGCCCTTCACCACGGTCTCGCCGTCGGGGTCGTCCGCCCCCGCCGCGATCAGCGTGCCGGGGAACTCCGGCTGGAAGGTGTTCTTGATGCGCAGGGGGATGCCGCGTGCCATCAGCGGCTGGATGGCGCGGGGGTGGATCACCTTCGCGCCGTAGTGCGCCAACGCCCCCGCCTCCTCGTACGACAGGGCCATCAGCGGCACCGCGTTCGGCACGATGCGCGGGTCGGTGCTCAGCACGCCGTTCACGTCGGTCCAAATCCACACTTCATCCGCGTGCAGGGCGGCACCGATCACCGTGGCGGAGTAGTCCGAGCCGCCGCGCCCGCCCAATGTCACCGTTTGCCCGTCGGTGCTGCGCCCGATGAAGCCCGTGACAACGGGGACGACCCCGGCGGCGAGGTGCGGCCCCAGTTCGTTCTCGCAGGCGATGCGCGTCGGCTCGACGATGGGATCGGCGTTGCCGAAGACGCCGTTCGTGACGATGCACCGCTCCGCCGAGACCGACACGGCACGAATGCCCATGCCGCGCAGCACCGCCGCCATGATCGGGGCCGAACACTTCTCGCCGCACGCCGCCACGGGATCAACCAATGCCGGCATCGTGCGCCCGATAGCCGAAATCGCGGTGTAGAAGTTGGCGAGGTCGTCTATCGTGCCGTTGATCTGCGCGAGGGTGTCGGCGCGGTCGGTTTCATCCGGGATGACCTGCACCGCGTCCGCGTGCAGGGCGCGGAGCTTGGCGAGCACCCCTTGCACGTCCGGGTTGCGCCGCGCCGCCGCGTGTTCCGCCCCCTCCAGCAGCGTGTTCGTCACCCCCGTGATCGCGGAGACCACGACCACCACCGGGATGCGCCCGACCTCCGCCGCCACGAGCCGCGCCGCATTGCCGATGCGCTCGGCACCGCCGACCGACGTGCCGCCGAACTTCATCACGAGGGGCCGCGTGGTCGCGCTCCCGACCGCACTCCTCTGCGGGGTCTCATCCATCACCGCGCCCTGCCTCCCGCTTCGCACATCGCACGTCGTCGCTTCCTATCGTTCATCGGTGCAAACAAAAACAGCGCGGCACTGGTGTGCGCCCGCTGCTCCCCGGTTCGATGTGGTGTGCCGTGCCGCGCTCAGAGCGACGCACCACCCGCACCGGGGTTGGTAGTCGTCGTGGTCGTCGTGATGATCGTCGCGCTCATGTACACGGTACCCGCTCACTTTCCTTGCCCCGATGGTACCAGCACGCGGCCTCATCCGTCAAGCGCGGGAAAAGCGGGAACAATGCCACGTCATATTCCTCGCGGTGGCTGTGTTACAGCTCTTGTACATTTCTTGATGGAAACGGTCTGCGACCGGAAGTTAGCAGCCAGAACATCACGAGGAGGCCAACAGAGCAGAAGGCATAGAGTACCGTTGCCGTGTCAAATCCCTCTCTAGAGGCATTCAGGTCGTCGGTCACGCTGAAATAGATCGGGAAGCAGAACGCGGCGACAACAGCAAGCGCAAGGACTATAACGAGTACTCGCTCCCGCTGCTTGCCTCTCGCTGCTTGCGCGACAAACACACCTGCAATAAGCGGGGGAACAATGAGCAGGACAGATATGGACGCGAAGAATGCGAATTCCCCTGCAATGACAGCGATTACGAGGCTCAATAGGGCAATGAGCAGCAGAATGGAGAAATAGCGACTTTTCCACACGAAACCGAAGGCGACTGACAGAAGGATGCAGGAGAAGAGCGCGATAGTGGGGTGGTTCGTCGAGATAGCGAGAACACTAGCGGCGGATTTGTACATGAATAGACAGCCACCTGTAAGGATGCTTGCACCAATAGAAAGCGTGACGCGCTTCTGTCGGCTCTCAACGAATGGAACAGTTGCAACGAATGCAGCGGCTGCCGTGAGCAGGCTGTGAACCACCAATGAGAATAGGATCAGTGCCATGCTCGCTCCTGTCCTGATGTGCGCGACAACCCAACGAAACGTGGTGCTGACATTCTCTAGGTTAGCGTAAAAAATTTGTCAACCACCTTTGTACCGATTCTTGCGGGTTCTTCCGGCGGGTTGGCATGGGAGATGCGAAAAGCGGGGCGGGAGGTCGTCAAGCCCGGTGAAGCGGGTATACTGGCGCGGGATGTTCATCTATTCGTCATTGTTCCGCATACGAAGGAGTTGCGCGTGTCCCATACCGCCGCCGCTGTCGCCACCGACGCCCCTACCGCCGTGGCCACCCCGGACACGAAAGAGGTCGTGACGCCCGTGGCCCGCGTCAACCGCTGGCTCTACCACGGCACGAAGCGCGACTTGCGCTACGACTTCATGCGCGGCTGCGCCGTGATCGCCATGACGGTGGATCACATCGGCGGCGAGCAGTCGCTGCTCTACTTCCTCACGGGGGCGAACACCTTCTTCGTCTCGGCGGCGGAGGTTTTCGTGTTCCTCTCCGGCCTCGTGTTCGGGATTGTCGAGGTGAGCCTGATCGTGCGGCAGGGGATAGACGCCGCCCTCACGAAAGCCCTGCGGCGCGTCGGCGTCCTCTACGCCTTCACCACGGGCCTCACGGTCGCCTTCGCCCTCGTGAGCGCGGCGTTCCAGTTGAAGTGGGCACCGAAAATCCCCCCCGGCGGCGCACTGGAATGGCTCGTCAGCATCCTCACGCTGCACCGTGCCTTCTACCTCACCGACGTGCTGCTGCTCTACGTGCTGCTCATCCTCGTCTCGGCCCCGGTCCTGCTGCTGCTCGAACACAATTACACCAGGTTCGTGCTGGCAGGGTCGTGGGGGCTGTGGGCATTATGGCAGTGGTCGCCGCAGTTCGCCGCCTTTCCGTGGCCTATCGCGGACAACCCCGTGTTCAACTTTCCCGCGTGGCAGTTGCTCTTCATCAATGGCCTCGTGATCGGCTTCCACCGCAAGGGCATCGGCACCCATCTGAATCGGCGCATCTCGGTCTGGGGGATGCTCATCATCTCCGGCGGGCTGTTCGTGGGGCTGCTGGCCCTGCACGTCTCGAACCTCGCGCCGCTCGTTTTCCTCACGGGGGCGAGCCGCGACACCCTGCGGGCCTACCTGTTCGACAAGGATCACACGCAGATCGGGCGCGTGATCGCGTTCGCCATCTTCATGTCCTTCGCCTTCTGTCTGCTCACGGTGGTCTGGCAGCCGCTGGAACGCGCCCTCGGCTGGCTGATCCTGCCGCTCGGTTCGCACGCCCTCGGTGCGTACATCACGCACCTGTTCGTGGTCGCGGTGCTCATCAAGGCCCAGACATTGTTCCCGCCCATCGGCGGCGACGTGCCGGGGACGATCCTCACGACGCTCATTCAGGCGGCGGGCGTCGGCATCGTCTGGGTCGTGATCGCCCTGCAACCCACGTTCACGACCTTTATCGCACGGCTACGCGGCGGCGCGACCACTCCTGCGACCGCCGCGACCGCCGATTAAAGCGGTTGCAGGGCTGTGTTGCAGAACATCGTGTAGGGGCGCGATGCTCGCGCCCTCTCCCCGCGAGTAGATCGTTGCAGCCAAGCATCGCGCCCCTACACGGGGTGTAATACCGAAACCGGGCGATCAGTGCCGCTTCGATGCGGGTTCAGGCGAAGCCCCAGAGCCGCGCCGCCGTGTCACCCAGCAGGGCGCGGCGGTCGGCGGCGGCGAGGAACTCCCACATCCCCACGAGTTGACGGCACTCGGCGTAGCCGCACTGCCGCGTGATCCACGGGAAATCGGTGGCCCACATGCACCGCTCCGCGCCGAAACGCGACACCGCGAGTTCCACGTAGGGCCAGACATCGCGGAATGGGTATTCCTCGCGGCTGCTCACGGGCAGGCCGCTGATCTTCATCGTCACATTCGGGTACTGCGCGAGGGCGAGGGTGTCGGCGTACACGCCCTCCGGCTCGCCCAACCCGACCTGCGGCCTGCCGAGGTGGTCAATGATGACCGGCACTTGCGGGTAGCGGGCGATCATCCGGCCCGCTCGCGCCATCTGGTGCGGCAGGATGAGCAGCGAGACGACGATGCCGAGTGCCGCCGCCGCTTCCCACACGGGCGCGGTCATCGGGTCGTCGAGCCATTCCGCCGCCCCGCCCCCGGCCCCAGAGGGGTTCAGGCGCAGGCCGCGATATCCCTCCGCGTGGCGGGCGGCGAGTTGCGCGGCGGCGTCGGGCGCGACCGGGTCCACGAGGCAGGCGGCGGCGAAGGTGCCGGGGTATCTCCGCATCGCCTCAGTCAGGTACGTGTGGTCGTAGCCGTAGCACGAGGGCTGCACCGCCACGGCGCGATCCACGTCGCTCGCCCGCATCAGCGCGAGGAGCGTGTCGGGGTCGCCGGGGATGCTCGGCACGTACGACGCGGTAGGCGCGACGGGGTAGCGGTCGGTGTCGAGCGACCAGACATGCAGGTGTCCGTCCACCGTGATCGCGGGGCGGGCGTCGGTGTGGCTCACATGCCGCTCCCTTCGCGGTTGTCCCGATGCTCGCGCACGCCGAGGGCGGCGAGGCGGCGGGCCACATTCGGGTACATCGCGGTGGCGTGGTCACGCGGCATCCACGGGAAGGTGACGGGATCGAGATAGCCCGTGTAGCCGATCTCCCGCAGGGCGTTCACGGGCGGGGCGAGGTCGGTCTCGTCGCCGGGATCGCCGGGAACGATGAAGTGCGAATGGGGGTAGCGTCCGACGATCCCTTTGAAACGGACGTGGACGATGCGGTCGCCGAGTTTCCTGATGGCGGCGGGGGCGTCCCATATCAGCAGGTGCATGTTGCAGATATCCACGAGGCACTTGAGGGCGGGGGACCGCACCCAGTATTCGAGCAGTAGCATTTTCTCTGGCGTGTCGAGCACCTGATCCTCGTGGTGGTGCTGCACGAGGGCGACGCCCTTCTGCTCGGCGTACGCGCACAGTTCGCGCAATGCGGGAATGAGCAGCAGCCAACCCTCGCGGTCGCTGCCCACCGCCCCCGGCAGGAATTTCACATGCGGCACGCCGAGGTTCGCGGCGAGATCAATGCACGCCCTGTAGAACGGGAGGGCGTCGCCGCGCTTCAGGTGCGGGGCCAGCCCCGGCACGCCCCACGGATTGAGGATGGGAATCTCCAGCCCATGTCGCGCTATCAGATCGCGGATCGCGCCCGTGTCGGCATTGGCGGCGGCGATGTCAATGTGCTTCCCCGGCCCAACGGCGGGGCCGATGCCGTCGTACCCCGCCGCCGCCACTTCCGCCACGACCACCGCGAACGGCAGATAGTCCATCCCGCCCGTGTGGTAGCACAGTTTCATGCTCGCCCCTCCCCGCGTGTCGGTTGCTGGTTGCTACGTCGTGGGGCAGTTGTCGCACGCGGAGCAACGGCGCGTCAAGGCAATGTCCCGCGTACACAGGGATCATGCGTGTTTGCAAAATGCACCTAACCCCCCACCTGCCCAGAGGGCGCCCGCCTTCCCTCTAGGCAGGTGGGGGGTTAGGTGCATCTGGCTCTGCAACGACCGCTGATAGAAAAACGCATAAGCCCTGTTACAGCACATACGCAGCACGCAGCATGGAGTTACCCCGGTTTGGTGGACAGTGACAGCCTACGCGACGCGGTCGAGACTTGTCCATCTCCTTTCGAATGCCGCAGGTGACAGATAGTCGAGTGCGGAGTGCCGTCGGTGCGTATTGTAGA
>JAABUN010001791.1_pt1 | contig 43552 bp, 35 predicted proteins | sample 5559311 | NCBI WGS metagenome assembly JAABUN01 (sample SAMN10711877, study PRJNA513370) | rock metagenome | isolation source: Antarctica rocks | place: Antarctica: Victoria Land, Siegfried Peak sud
GGGGGGGGGGGGGGGGGCGGCCGCGGCGGCGGGCGGGCGGGGGCGCGGGGGCGGGGGGGGGGGCACCCTCACCCCCGGCGTCGCTGCGGCTCGCCACCCCCTCTCCCCATCCGAGGAGAGGGGGGAGTCCCGTGGGGAGGCGGTGCCTAGCTGGCAGGAAGTTATGGTGGCATGTGCGGGAGGGGCGATGGGCGGGTAGGCAAGGGCAGGTGGCTTCCGGTCGGGTGCCTTTCGCTCCTGGCTCTCGACCTTTCGACATTGGACCTTGGACCTTGGACTTTCGACCCGACGAAAGGAGTCCGTCCCGATGTTGCCGGTGCGGGTGCTGCGACGTGGACGTGAGGAGGGGGTGCCCGAGGAGGTCGGGCTGCGTGCGGGGGCGCTGACGGCGACGTTCGTGGAGGGCGGGCTGCGGGGGGTGCGGCTCGGCGGGCGCGAGGTGCTGCGCCGGGTCTATGTGGCGGTGCGCGACCGCGATTGGGGGACAATCGGGGCGACGCTGTCGGACGTGACGATCGAGCGGGGAGCGGACACGTTTCGCGTCGTTTTCCTGGCGGAACACCGCGAGGGGGCGATCGATTTCGCCTGGCGCGGCGGCATCGTAGGCGAGGCGGACGGGACGATCACGTTCACGACGGCGGGCGAGGCGCGGTCGACGTTCCTGCGGAATCGGATCGGCTTCTGCGTGCTTCACCCGCCTCGGGAGTGCGCGGGCGCGCGCTGCGTCGTGGAGCACGACGATGGCGGGCGCACCGAGGGGACGTTCCCGACGCTGATCGCGCCCGCGCAGCCGTTCGTGGAGCTGCGCGCCATCGCGCACGAGGTCGCGCCCGGCGTCTGGGCGGAGGTGCGCTTCACCGGGGACATCTTCGAGATGGAGGACCAACGCAACTGGACCGACGACTCGTACAAGACCTATTGCACGCCGTTACGGCTGCCCTTCCCGGCGGAGGTGGTCGCGGGAACGCGGGTGGCGCAGGCGGTGACACTGCGGCTGCGTGGCACGGGTCACCGAGGCGTATCGAGTGGCGAGGGTGGGCTGACCCTGCCCCCCGAGCGGGAGGCGGGGACCGACCCCTGCCAAGCCGACGCGCGTCTGGGAAAGGGACCGTGGCGCGATGTGCCCGAGCGGCCCCTGGTTACCCCCGATGCCGCCGCCGATGACGCCTTTGCGCCGCTGACGATCGCGGTGGGCGCGGGGGCGGGCGGGCCGCTGCCGCGCCTGGGACTGGGGGTGGCGAACCACGGCGCGACCCTGACTCCGGGCGAGGTGGCGCGGCTGCGGGCGCTGGGGTTGGCGCATTTGCGGGTCGATCTGGCGCTGTCCGGGCCGGGGTGGCGCGCGGCGTTGCGGCGGGCGGCGAGCGAGGCGGGCGCGCTCGGGGTGGCGCTGGAAGTGGCGATAGTTTTGTCGTCGCGGGCGGAGGACGAGTTGGCGGCGCTGGCGGCGGCGGTGTCCGAGGAGCCCGTGGCGGTCGCGCGCTGGCTGGTCTTCGGGCGCGACGAGAAGGTGACGGGCGGGCGGCTGGTCGCGGTCGCGCGGCAGTGGCTGGCGGGGATCGCGCCGGGTGCGGCGTTCGGGGGCGGCACGGACGCGTATTTCACGGAGTTGAATCGCGCGCGACCGGATCTGGCGGGGCTCGATTTGCTGGCCTACTCGATCAATCCGCAGGTCCACGCCTTCGACGACGCCTCGTTGATCGAGACGTTGGGCGCGCAGGGGGCGACGGTGGCGAGCGCGCGGGCGTTCGCGGGCGGCCTGCCGCTGGCGATCACGCCGCTGACGCTGCGGCCGCGCGCCAATCCGGACGCGACGGGGGCGGGCGCTCACGACATATCCCCCGGCGATTCGTCCGCCGCGACGGAACTGCCCGCTGCGGTCGATGTGCGGCAGATGTCGCTGCTCGGCGCGGCGTGGACGGTCGGCAGCCTGGCGGCGCTGGCGGCGAGCGGCGTGGCGAGCGCGACCTACTACGAGACGACCGGGCCGCGCGGGACGATGGCGCTGGCGGCGGAGTCGCCCTGGCCCGCCTTCCGCGCCATTCCCGGCGGGGTCTACCCACTTCATCATGTGCTGGCCGATGTGGGCAAGTTCGCGGGCGGCGCGACATTGCCGGTGACGGTCGGGGCGGGTGGCGGCGCGGCGGCGCTGGCGATTCGTCAGGGGGGACGGCGGCTGGTGTTGGTCGCCAATCTGCGGCCGGAATCGCGGCGGGTGGCGCTGCACCTCGGCCCTGGCGTGGAGCGGGCGACGGTGCGCGTGCTGGATGAGACGAATGCCGAGGAGGCGATGCGCGCGCCGGAACTGTTTCGCGCGGGGCCGGGGCGGGAGACGGAGATGTCGGGCGGGATAGCAATGCTGAGTTTGTTGCCATATGCAGTGGCGCGGGTGGTGGTGATGAGTGATGAGTGATGAGGGCCGATTGATGGATGCCCTTTGTCGTTGAGGTGGAGCGAGATGGGACAGACATGGTACGGGTCTATTGGCAGGGTGGAGCGCGGCTTATCGACAGTTCGTTCGCTGTCGTCATAGGCCGCGCCGCGCCGTCTGCTCCCTGCCACTGAGGGCGGTTTGACCCCCTGCCCGCTTGATCGCTACTCTGCATTGTGATATATCATATTGTAGAGTACGAGATTGCGATGAAGTGGGGGCGTATGGGCGACGAGCGCGGCGATCTGGGGCGGTTAGGGCGGTTCGCGGAGCCGGGGGTGGCGATCCTGGTCAGCTTGGCGAGCGGGCCGAAGCACGGCTACGCGATGATCGAGGATATCGTGGCCTTCTCGGGGGTGCGGGTCGGGCCGGGGACGCTGTACAGCGCGCTTGCCCGGCTGGAGGAGCGGGAACTGATCGCGCCGCTGCCGAGCGACGATCGGCGGCGACCGTATCGGCTGACCGACGCCGGTCTGCTGGCGCTGCGCGAGCAGTTGGCCCAACTCCGCGCCTTCGTGACGACGGGCGACGCGCGGTTGGTGACCGCATGATGCTGCGCTCGCTGCTGCGCTGTCTGCTGCGTTGCTACCCGCGCGCGTGGCGGCGACGCTACGGCGAGGAGTTCGTCGCGCTGCTCGAAGCGTCGCCGCCAACGCCGGGGGGGCTGCTGGACGCGTTGCGGGGCGCGGGCGATGCCCACCGGCGACAGTGGGAGGGTCGGCTGATGTTGGCGCTCGAGACGCGGACGCTGGACGGGGCGGAGCGGCGCTTCTGGCGGCGCTGGGTGCGGACGCTGCTCGGCGCGGGGCTGGCGCTCGGGTTGGTCTATCGGCTGCTGTGGGTTGGGCTGGCCTTTGGTGGGCTGGGGCGCGGTCACGCCACCGACCTCTTGTACTGGCGGGATTTTGCCGCGATCCCGCTCCTCGGCCTGGTGGCGCTCGGCCTTGGGGTGGGGCAGTGGCGGGCATTGCGACCGCTCCTCCCGACGCTGAGCCGCTGGTGGGTGGTGCTGACGCTGCTCGGCCCGCTCGTCGCGCTGACGGTGATGACCACCGATCCGAGCTACAGCCGGTTCACCGATTGGCTCTCGATGACGCAGTTCTTCCTCGTCATCGTGGGGCGGGCGAGCGAACCCGGGGTGGGCGGCGGCCACGCGCTCGGCGTCTATTTGCTGCCCACGGTCACGTTCGCGGGGATCGCGGCGGCGTTGCAGGCGTATCTGCTGAAGGGGAATGCCGCACGCGCCGGGTGGTGGATCGGGGTGTCGATGGTGGCGGCGATCGCCGGGCTGGCGACCGCGCGGCTCGGGACGGCGTTGCGTGTCGGCGGCTACCGCGTTTGGCCCGATATGGCGCGGCCCGATCTGCTGCTGCTCGATAGCGGGGTGGCGGTCGGGCAGTTGGGCGCGGCCTGCGCGGTGTATGGCATCGTCTCGGGGCTGGGTCTGATCGCGCTGCGGCGAGGCGAGCGGCTTGCCACACACACGGGCGCTATGGATCGTGCCGCATACGAGTAGGCCAGCGGACCCCGTGCAGCACGTAGATTCCTATTTTGCATCGGATTGGACGTGGCCTGGGCGGACACCGATGTCGGGGGTGATGCGCCCGATAGGTGGCGGTGCGCTGTCAGGCATTGCCGGTGGGCAGGACGTCGGCGGCGGCGATGGCGACAGCGGGGAGGGCGAGGGAGGTCAGGGTCTCGCCGCGCCGGGCCTCGGCGATGGCCTGGTAGCGCCCGTCGCGCGGGTCGGAGAAGCGCAGCAGGCGCGCGCCCTTGAAGTCGGCGAGCCAGACCTCGGGGATGCCCGCCGCCGCGTAGAGGGGGAGCTTCACGTCGCGGTCGTAGCGCAGGGTGCTGTCGGAGACCTCGACCAGCAGCAGGACGTCGCCGGGGCCGGGGTTGCGGTCGCCATAGTCGCGGTCGCGGACGACGGCGAGGTCGGGCTGCGGCTCGGTGTCGTTGGCCAGGCGGACGGGGTTCTGCACGCTGACCAGGAAGCCATCGCCGACGAGGCGGACAAGCCGACGGTTAAACTGGTTGATGCAATGGGTGTGTTTGCCGCCGATCGGGCTCATGACGACGATCTCCCCTTCGATCAGCTCCAGGCGGGCATCCTCGCCGCCGTCCTCGCCGAAGAACCCGTCGCGGCCCAACTTGTGGTAGTCCTCGACGGTGAACAGCCAGCGCTGCACTTCGATCGCCATGGTGTTCCTCCTCCAGGGTGGGGTGAGTGCCTGCGGCATAGTATAGCCGTCTGTACGGCGCGGTGCTGCGACCGGGTGGGACTACGGGCGCGGATGCTTCCCTGCGGCTCAGCATGACAATTCCCAGGTGAGGGGCAGCGAGCGGTGGCGCGGGTGTGCCGGGCGCGGTGGGGCGACCGCGTCGTTGCGGCGCGCTTGCTGTGCCCTTCCAGTCGGGGCACCTGCGTTCCTCCTCCATTGTGGGCCGGATGTGGGAGGCCGTGAGGCGATATGGCGCGGCGGGGTGGCGGTGTTCGCTGTCGCAAGGGGCGGGTGTCGTGGGCGGGCGCTGGTGGTCTGGCTTGGTGGTGTTGCGGCGCGCTTGCCCCGGCCTCGCTTGCGCGGTACGATGCGGGCCACATGAGGCCGCGAAGGCGAGAAAAGCAATATAGGGGAGGGCGTGCGCGTGTTCACGAGCGACACACTGGCCGGGAAGGTGGCGATCGTCACGGGGGCGGGGACGGGGATCGGGGTCGGGATCGTGGAGGCGCTGGCGGCGGCGGGCGCGGCGACGGTCATCAGCTACAACAGCAGCGCGGAGGGGGCGGAGGCGTTGGCGGCGCGTCTGAACGCCGGGGGCGCGCGAACGCTGGTGCGCGGCTGCGATGTGCGCGACTACGCGCAGGTCGGCGCGCTCTTCGCGGCGGCGATCGAGGCGTTCGGGCGGGTGGACATCCTGGTCAACAATTCGGGGATCACGGAGCCGCACTCGCTGCTGGAGATGACGCCTGACGAGTGGGACAAGACGCTGAATATCAACCTGCGCGGCAATTTCTTCTGCACGCAGCACGCCGCGCGCCTGATGATCGCGCAGGGCGCTGGCGGGCGCATCATCAATCTCAGTTCGGTCCATGGCTTCGCGGCCGCGCCGGATCACAGCCATTACGAGGCGAGCAAGGGGGGCATCAATCTTTTCACGAAGGCGTGCGCGATCGAGCTGGCCCCGCACAATATCCAGGTCAATGCTATCGCCCCGGGGGCGATCGAGGTGCCGCGCTTCTTCACGTTCGAGGGGTACGACGCGGAAGCGTGGGGGTCGCGCATCCCCGCCGGGCGGGTCGGGGTGCCGGCCGACATTGGCTCGCTGGCGGTCTTCCTGGCGTCGGAGGGGGCGAGCTATATCACGGGGCAGATCATCTGGGTGGATGGGGGGATGACGAGTCGGCTGGGGGCGGCGAGGGCGTGAGGGGCGAGGCGTGAGTCGTGAGTCGTGAGGCGTGAGTCGGTAGACGGTAGACGGTAGACGGTAGTGGACGGGGGGGCGAAGGGGTGGGGATGACTGCGCCGGTTGCACGCCCTTACGGGGGATGGTGCTGCGTGGGCTTGGTAGCGTGGATTTGCTGTTGAATCGATGAAGGAGGGGTGAGCGATGAAGTTGGTGGTGAATGCGCAGTGGCCGGCGCACCATTTGGGGCCGTTGAAGGCGGAGTTCCCGCAGGTGAAGTTCGTGGAGGCGGGCGATGCGGCGGTGCTGGGCCGCGAGATCGTCGATGCCGACGCGGTCTTCGGGCGGCTGACGGATGAGCTGTACGGCGCGGCGACGAAGCTGCGTTGGGTCCAGGCGCAGAGTGCGGGCGTGGAGTGGATTTGGGACGCGCCCGCACTCCAGGCGAGCGCGGTGACGCTGACCAATTTTCGCGGGGCGCACGCGCAGACGATCGCGGAACACGCCTTCGGGATGCTGCTCTACATGACGCGCTCGTTCCCGGCGTTGCTTGAGGCGCAGCGGCGGAAGGTGTATCTGCGCCCGGTGGACCCACGTCCGGTCGGGCTCGCGGGGCTGACACTGGGGGTGATCGGGCTGGGGAATATCGGACGGGCGATGGCGCAGCGCGGCGCGGGCTTCGATATGCGCGTGATCGCGGTGGACATCAATGACGTGCCGAAGCCGGATACGGTGGCCGAGTTGCGTGGTTTGGACGGGCTACCGGACCTCTTGGAGCGCGCCGACGCGGTGATGATCGCGACGCCGCTCACGCCGCAGTCGCGCGGGATGATCGGGGCCGACCAACTCACGCTGATGAAGCCGACAGCGCATCTGCTGGTGATGTCGCGCGGCAAGATCGTGGACGAGTCGGCGTTGATCGCGGCGCTGAAGGAGCAGTGGATCGCGGGGGCGGGCCTCGATGTGCAGGCGATCGAGCCGATGTCGGCCGACGATCCGCTCTGGGAGGCGCCGCGCACGATTCTTTCGCCGCACATGTCGGGCCAGTCGGAGCAGACCTGGACCCTTGGCAGCGGGTTCCTGCGCGAGAACCTGACCCGTTTCCTGGCTGGACAGGAGTTGATGAATTTGGTGGATAAGTCGCGGGGGTATTAAGGGAGTCGTCGGTCGTCGGTCGTCGGTCGTCAGGGGACGAGGAGACGTATGCAATACGCCCCTACGCCGGACGTTGGGGCGGTGTGCGGGAGCGGGAGGTGGGACGACCGGGGTGGGTCGTCCCACCTCCGCGTTCTGCTCCTGACGACTGACGACCGACGACTACCGGCTGCCGACTACCGACTGCCGACTACCGCTTCGGCATCTTCTTCACGGCGTCGTAGGCGGGACGGGGGGAGTAGTCGGCGTAGAGGATGCTCCACGGGGTTTTCTCGTCGGTGGGGGCGGAGACGGTGGAGAAGTTGAGGTTCCAGAGGAACATCACGCCCATCCACGGCCAGTTTTCCTTGGCCCAGCTGAACGCCTGGACGAGGTATTTGGCCTGCTGCTCCTCGCTGACGTATTGGCCGTATTCGTAGCCCTTGGCCGCGTTCTTGGTCGTCCAACCGAACTCGGTCAGCCAAACCTGTTTCTGGCCGTCGCCCGCGTCTTCCATGATCTTGCGGATCTCCTCGGCGCGGCGGAAGTAGAAGGAGCGGTTGTCGAAGAAGCCGGGTCCCGGGCCGGGATTCTCGGGGAAGAGGGTGTCGGGCGGGTTGAGGGTGCCGCTGGCGTGGACGCCGAGGACGTCGAAGTAGCGTTTGACCTCGCCGTTCTGGTAGGCGTAGGACTGTTGCAGGTAGATGGTGTCGTCGATCGCGAGGGCGGGGTTGTTCTCGCCGGTCGGGGTGAGGCCGCCGTAGACGACGATGGCATTCGGGTCGGCGGCCTTGATGGCGGGGAACGCGGCTTTCAACAGCTCCACGTACTCCCCGGCGTTGACCGTGCCGCCGGTTTCACCGGCTAGGTTGGACTCGTTCCAGACCTCGTAAGCCGCGACCCGGCCCTTGTAGCGGGCGGCGACCGACGAGACGAACGTGGCGTAGAGCTGCTTGTCCTTGGGGATACCGCCGTTCGGCGAGGCCCATTGCGGGGCGCGCAGCAGGATGAGCAGCAGCTTCACGTTCTTGCGCTCGGCGGCGGCGACGACCTTGTCGAGGGTGTCCCAACTGTAGCTGCCGCGCGTCGGCTCGACGCTTTCCCAGGAGATCCACTGCCGCGCCCAGGAGAAGCCCGCGCCGGTGAGCAAATCGAGGGTGCGGTCCTGGTCGGCGGTCGGCAGCCAGACGTTCATGCCGTAATCGAGGCCACCGATGCGGGCCGGGAAGGCGGGCGTGATCGGCCTGGCCGGGATGCGTGCGGCGGTCGCCGTGCCGGTGCGCGTGGCGGCGGCCGCGCGGGTCGGGGTCGGGACGGCGGCGCTCGGGACGCCGGGGGCGGGGTTAATCGCCGCGGTGGGCGCGACCGAGGGGGCCGCGCTGGAGACGGGGGCCGTGGTCGGGGCGGCGGCACCGCCGCAGGCGGCGAGGACGCCGGTCACGATGACCAGCACCAGCAGCAGCGCCGGCCAGCGCCGTGCGTGGGTCCCACTCGTCCCGAGCCGATGTGTCCGCATGGTCGTCGCCGTCCCTTTCATTGCCGTGAACGCGCCAGTACATCCTGGTTCGTCGGTCGGTGCGCTGTGTTCGCGCTGTGTTTGCCGTGACCGGGGCGAATAATACCATGGCCGGGGGGCCGGTCGACTATGGCCCACCTGTCCTAGAACGCTGGGAGGGGTGGGGGGGTTGCGCGGGGGGGAGGGGTGGGGGTGGGGATGGTGTACGGCGCGGAGGTGCCGGTGGACTGAAGTCCCGGCTGGGGGCTGCGGCCACGAAGTCCCCCTCCGGGGACTGGGGGGCAAGGTGGGGGATGGCGGTCGGGGGTCGGGCTTCGCGGACATGCGTGCGCTGCGGGGGTAGTCGCTGGTAATTAGTCGCGCGGCGATACGGGAGGGCAGGGGGGTGGCGTATACTCGCGGGAGATGGTCGGGGGGCGGGAAATGTAGAGGGAGTCTGCCGATGACGGCTGTGAATGCCGAGGATGCCCTGGCGATCATGCCGCTCGACCGACCGATTGACGCGACGGTGGCGGTGCCGGGGTCGAAGAGTCTGACGAACCGGGCGCTGCTGATCGCGGCGCTGGCCGATGGGCGCTCGACGCTCACGGGGGCGCTGGCGAGCGATGACACGCGCTATATGGCCGGGGCGTTGCGCGCGCTCGGCATCGCGGTGGCGCAGGAGGACGCCTCGGAGGGCGCTTCGGAGGGGGCGCGCTTCACGGTGAATGGGCGGGCGGGGCGCTTCCCGGTGTCGGAGGCGACGCTGTTCATCGGGGCGTCGGGGACGGCGGCGCGTTTCCTGACGGCGGCGATGGCGCTGGGGCGGGGGCGCTACGTGCTGGACGGGGTGGCGCGGATGCGCGAGCGACCGATCGAGCCGCTGCTGACGGCGCTGCGGCAGCTCGGCGCGGACATCGTCAGTCGGGAGGGGACGGGCTGCCCGCCGGTCGTGGCGACGGCGGCGGGGCTGCCGGGGGAGCTGTGCCGGGTGCGCGGCGATCTGAGCAGCCAGTTCCTCAGCGCGCTGCTGATGGTCGCGCCGTATGCGGGCGGCGGGGCGACGATCGAGGTGGAGGGGGAGTTGGTGTCGCGCCCCTATGTCGGCATCACCACGGCGATCATGCGCGATTTCGGGGTGCCGGTGGTCGAGGGGGCGGATCGCTACGCCGTGCCGCCCGCCGTGTACCGGGCGCGCGAGTACGCGATCGAGCCCGACGCGACCGCCGCCTCCTATTTCTACGCCGCCGCCGCGTTGACCGGCGGCACGGTGCGCGTGGCGGGTCTGGGGCCGGGGGCGGTGCAGGGCGACGTGGCGTTCGTAGATGTGCTCGAGCGGATGGGCTGCGCGGTCGAGCGCGGGGCGACGGCGATCACGGTGCGCGGCCCGGCGCGGCTGCGCGGGGTGGATGTGGACATGGGCGACATCTCGGACACGGCGCAGACACTGGCGGCGCTCGCGCCGTTCGCCGAGGGGCCGACGACGATGCGCGGCCTGGCGCACGCGCGCCTGAAGGAGACCGATCGGGTCGCCGCCGTCGCCACGGAGTTGCGCGCGCTCGGCTGCCGGGTGGAGGAGCGGCCCGATGGGCTGACGATCCACCCGTCCGCGCTGCACGGCGGCACAGTCGCGACCTACGACGATCACCGGATGGCGATGAGCTTCGCGCTGATCGGCCTACGCGTCCCCGGTATCCGCATCGCCGACCCCGGCTGCGTCGCCAAGACATTCCCGGACTTCTTCGCGCGGTTCGCGGCGATGCGGGGCGTGGGGTGACGACCCCTCCCTGCCGCCTGCGGGCGGCGGCCCTCCCCTGAAAGGGAGGGCAGGAATGGGCGGTGGGTGACACGGCGCGTATTGGGAAAACGCAGCGGTAATCCGCACCCGTTTAGCTCCAGAGGTCCGGTGCTGCCGCGCTCGCGCGCAGGCGGGCGACGATGGCGGGGAGGACGGCGAGGAGCGCGTCGATCTGGGCGGGGGTGTTGTCGCGACCGACGGTGAGGCGCAGGCTGCCGCCGCTGTGGCTGGCGGGGACGCCGATGGCGCGGAGGACGTGGCTCGGCTCGGTCGCGCCGGTGGTGCAGGCGGAACCGCTGGAGGCGGCGATCCCGGCCAGATCGAGCGCGATGATCAGGCTCTCGCCCTCGACGCCCGCGAAGGCGATGTTGAGGTTGTTGGGGAGGCGACCGGCGTCATGCGGGCCGTTGAGGCGACTGTCGGGGATGGTGGACAGGATGCCGTCGCGCAGGCGGTCGCGCAGGGCGCGGCAATGGGCGGTGTATGCAGGGCGGTCGGTCTCGGCGCGGGCCAGCGCGGTCGCCAAGCCGACGATGCCGGCGACGTTCTCGGTGCCGCCGCGTCGGTCGCCCTCCTGCGGGCCGCCCTGCTGCTGGTAGCGCATGGGGGTGCCGGGGCGGATGTAGAGCGCGCCGACCCCTTTGGGGCCGTAAAACTTGTGCGCCGCGAGGGCGAGCGAGTCCACGCCGAGGGCGCGCACCTCGAGCGGGAGGCTCCCCGCAGCCTGCACGGCGTCGGTGTGGAAGGGGACGCCGTGCCGCCGCGCGACCTCGGCGATTTGGGCGAGCGGGGCGATCGTGCCGATCTCGTTGTTGGCGTACATGATCGCGATCAGGCAGGTTTCGGGGCGGAGCGCGGCTTCGACCGCCGCCGGGTCTACGAACCCTGCGGCATCGACCGGCAGGCAGGTCACGGTCGCGCCGCGCGCCGCGAGGTCGTCGGCGGCGTGCAGCACGGCGTGGTGCTCGGTCTGGGCGGTGATGAAGTGCGCGCCACGCCCGGTCGCGAGTGCGGCTTCGACCACGCCTTTCAGCGCGAGGTTGTTCGCCTCGGTCCCGCCGCTGGTGAAGACGATCGCGTTCGGGGCGCAGCCGAGGATGCGGGCGACGGTCGCGCGGGCGTCGTCGAGCGCGCCGCGCGCCGCGCGTCCCGCCGCGTAGAGGCTGGAGGGGTTGCCCCAGCCGCTGGCCCAGTGCGGCAGCATGGCGGCGATAACAGACGGATCGACGGGGGTGGTGGCGGCGTGGTCGAGATAGATGGGGGGGGCGAAGGGCACGGCGGGGTCGGAGGGGGGAAGGTCGAAGGTAGAAGGGGGTGCGAAGTGGTGCATGGGGGTCCTGTCGGGGGATCGAATGGGGGAAGGTCGAAGGTCGAAACGGGTGTGGGGTAAGTATAGTGGATGCGCCCCTGGCCCCGCGCGACCATGCCCGGCAGGGGTATGATTGAGAATCTTGCGCAGACGGTGACGGCGAGCAGGCAGGCGGTTGAGGTCCCGCTGCGCTCTGCCACCACCGCGCCTCGGGGCCTGCGGGCCACGAAACCCGCCTGCGCGGGTTAGCCGGCGATGCGTCGGCGACGGTCCTAACCCATGAAGATGGGTTTCGTGGGGCCGCGGCCCCCCGAGGCGCGGTGGTGGCAGAGCGCAGCGGGGCCTCAACCGCCTGCCACCCCGTCGTCATCACCGCCTGCCCTCGCCGCGCAAGATGTCGAGGCGACGTTGAGTTGGGTGAGGTTCATTTCGTCTTCGAGATTGGTGTGTCGCGCGTGAAGTCGCCGCCGCCGCCGCCGCCCGCATGTGGGCGGCGACCATCGCCTGCAAGGGCGGGTGGGGACAGCAGCGGGCGTGGGTGGCGAGGGGCAGGCATGGGTGGTGGGACGAGTGCAGGGGCATGGGACAGCGCGGTGTGCGGGGGTGGGTAAGGGATAGGGGCCGGGAGGACGGGCGATGGTCGTGGGGACCGGGCGCGCATCGGGGGTGATGCGCGCCCGGTGTGGGGGCGGTGAGCGGTGAGTCGGGGGCGGGGTTAATCGGCGGCGACGGGTTCGGCGATGGTGGCGAGTCGCCGCCCGATGGCGGAGGCGACGGTGCCGAGGCGCGGCATCAGGTCGGCAAACTGGGCGGGGTTGAGCGACTGCGCGCCGTCAGAGAGGGCCTTGTCGGGGTTGGGGTGGATCTCGATCATCAGCGCGTCGGCCCCCGCCGCGACCGCCGCCAGCGCCATCGCGGGGACGAGGTCGGAGCGACCGGTGCCGTGGCTGGGGTCGATGGCGATCGGCAGGTGGCTGAGCTTCTTGATCAGCGGCACCATGCTGAGGTCGAGGGTGTTGCGCGTGGCGGTCTCGAAGGTGCGGATACCGCGCTCGCAGAGCAAGACATGGGGCTGACCGCTCGCCATGATGTACTCGGCGGCGAGCAGCCACTCTTCGGCGGTGACCGACATGCCGCGCTTGAGCATCACCGGCTTGCCCGCCGCGCCCGCCGCTTCCAGCAGCAGATAGTTCTGGGCGTTGCGCGCGCCGATCTGCAGGACGTCGGCGTAGGAGGCGACGAGGGCAACATCGGCGGGGGCCATGACTTCGGTGATAATCGGCAGGCCGGTCCGCTCGCGCACGCGCGCCATGATCTCCAGGCCGCGCTCGCCGAGTCCCCGGAACTCGTAGGGGGAGGTGCGCGGCTTGTAGGCCCCGCCGCGCAGCATGGTCGCCCCGGCGGCGCGGGCGGCCTCGGCGGCGTGCAGGAAACCCTCCTCGCTCTCGACCGAGCACGGCCCGGCGATGACGACGACCGCGTCGCCGCCGATGATGATCGGGCCGACGGGGAAGCGGGTGTCCTCGGGGTGGAAGTCGCGCGAGGCGAGTTTGTAGCGCTTGGAGACGCGCAGGACTTGCTCGACGCCGGGGAGGACGCCGAGAGTTTCCTGCAACTGGTCGGTGATCGGGACGCCGATCACGCCGACGATGGCCTGGTTCTCGCCGAGGGTGATCTGCGAGCGTAGGCCGGCCTGCGCGACGGTGGCGGTGACGTGATCGAGTTCGGCCTGGGCGAAGCCGCTGCGCATGACGACGATCATGGGAACGCCTCTCCTTGTCGAAGGTCAGGCGGGCGGTGGCCCGCTGGTCGAAGGTCGAAGGTCGAAGACGGGACGGGGACGGCACGGTTGCTCGGTTCAGCGGTCGAGGGTTTCGCTCCAGCCGCCGGTCGGGGCGGCGAGGTCGGGGCGCAGTGTGCGGGCGTCGCGCAGGTAGATATGGCGCAGTTCTTGGGCGGTGCGGTCGGTGTTGAGGTGCATCAGGATACGGATGCAGCGCCCGAGCGCGCCCGGCACGGCCATCTCGTGCGCGTTGAGGAGGGCGATGTCGGTCCAGCCGCGCTCGCGGGCGGCGACTGCGGGGAAGATGGCGTTGAGGTCCATCGTCGTGGTGAAGAAGATGCTCGCTACCTGATCCTGGTCGATCGCGTTGGCGGCGATCATCGTATCCAGGAGTTCTCGCGTGGCGTCCAGGATCGCCACGGCGGTGTTCGTCTCGACGGTTGTCGCGCCGCGCAATCCCCGGCACATCAGTTGGCCCATCGTGTCCTCCCCACCATCATGGTCCCGATGGCGAGATGATGGGGGGTGCGGGGCGTTTTGGCAAGGGGGGTGGGGGGTGGGGACGTGAGACGTGAGACGTGAGTCGTGAGGGGGACGGGGGACGGGGGTGGGAGATGGGGGCAAGGGCGGTCGAGCCGCCGAGGGGCCTGGGCACCGATTGTGAGGTGGGTGCGCTGCGAGGTGTACGGTATGGTGCGCCCGGCAGATGGCCCCAGCGGCCGACGTGTCGTGGGCGCGTGGGCTGGCACGCGAGACGCTGGGCGATTTCGTCGGGGCGAGTGCCGCCTTGTGGTCGGCGCTCGCGGCGATGCGGGCGGTGGGCGACGGTCGCCGAAGGGCAGACGCGGCCCGCCGTGGGCACAGGTCTGATCGTTGCGAATCGCCTGGGCTTGACATTTGGTCGCGAGAGGAGTATTGTAAACGCATGTTTGAAACAGACGTTCACGACAATGGCCCTGTGGCGGCGCGCGGGGCCACGCGCGACCTGATCCTCGCCGCCGCGCTCCGCATCCTGGCGCGCGACGGTTACGGCGGGCTCACCGCACGCGCCATCGCGGCGGAGGCCGGGACGAATGTCGCCTCGCTCAATTACCACTTCGGCTCGAAGCGCAAGTTCCTCCCCGAACTCTACGCCGCGCTCGAACGCGACAAGTACGCGCGGCAGAGCGCGATGTACGAGAACCCCGACACGTCGCTCAGTGCGAAATGGCGCCAGGCGGTCGCCTACTATCGCCAGGATCTCGCCGACGGCTACGTGCGGGTCATCCACGAACAGTACGCGCTCGGCTATACCACCCCGGAGATCGGGGCGCAGGTCCAGGCGAAGCTCACGGCGTGGCAGTCGTTGATCGAGGACGCGGTACGACAATACCTCCCCGCACTCGGCGTCACGGTGCCGCCGGAGATCGTCGCCAGCGCGGTGGTGAGTTTCTGGCTCGGGATGTCGCTGCAGCATCTCGCCGGCGCGCGCGAGCAGGAGGGCCACCACTTCGCCATCCTCGACGCGATCGGCGACTGGCTGGAGGCGCGCGAGGCGGAAGTGGTCGCGCGGGCGGGGCTGGAGGCGAGTGCAGAGGCGGATGGGACACCCGCATAGGCGCGCGAACCGGCGCGCTTGGTGGGGAGGAGGGGCGACATGCGCGCTATCGAGCCTGTCGCGACGGGGTTCGCGACGAACCCGGCGGATGGTGTCCGCGTCGCCTACGAGGTCTTCGGCGACGCGGCGGCGACGCGGACGCTCCTCTTCCTCCCGACCTGGAGCCTCGTGCATAGCCGGTGTTGGAAGATGCAGATCCCGTACTTCGCGGGGCGGGGGTTCCGTGTCGTCGCCTTCGACGGCCGGGGCAACGGCCGATCCGACCGCCCGGCCAGCGGCTACACAACCGACCATTTCGCGCACGATACCGTCGCGGTGCTGGACACGCTGGGCATCGCGCAGGCCGCGCTCATCGGCTGGTCCGCCGGGGCGCGGTGGGGCCTGCAAGTCGCGGCCACACACCCCGATCGCGTCGCCCAACTGGCGCTGATCGCCCCGGCCGCACGCCTGGACGGTGGCGCGCGCGCGAACCTCGACACCTTCCTCGCCCCACCGCCGGATCTGGAGGGCTGGCACAAATACAACGCGGTGTACTGGCAACAGGACTATGGCGGTTTCAGAGCGTGGTTCGGCGGTGAGGTCTTCAGCGAGCCGCACTCGACGAAGCTGATCGAAGACTTGGTCGCATACGGGTCGGAGACGACGCCCGCCATCCTGATCGCCACGATCGTGGAGAGCGCCACGCCGCGCGTCGCCGAATTCGCCGCCGCCATCCGCTGCCCGACGCTGATCATCCATGGCGAGGAGGATCGCGTGATACCGCCGACGAACGGTGCGGCGCTGCACGAGGCGATCGTCGGCTCGCGGCTGCTCATCCTTGCGGGGTGCGGTCATGGGCCGACCGGGCGCGACCCGGTCGCGGTTAACCTCGCGCTGCACGACTTCTTCGGGCGCGACGAGCCGCGCGAGCGCGTCTGGCGACGGGCGAGCACCCGCCCGAAACGCGCGCTTTACGTCAGCAGCCCGATCGGCCTCGGCCATGCCCAACGCGATGTGGCGATCGCCGCCGCCCTGCGGGCCCGTGTCCCCGGCCTCGAGATCGACTGGCTCGCGCAAGCCCCCGTGACAACCCTCCTCGAACGGCGCGGCGAGCGGATCCATCCCGCGAGCGGGCGTCTCGCCGGGGAGTCGCGCCACATCGAGTCGGAGGGGCGCGGCGACCACGCATTGCCGGTCTTCCGCGCCTTGCGCACGATGGACGAGATCCTGCTCGCGAACTTCCACGTCTTCCTCGACGCGGCCCGCGCGGGGAACTACGACCTCTGGGTCGGCGACGAGGCGTGGGACCTCGACTACTATCTGCACGAGAACCCCGAGCTGAAGACCGCGCCCTTCGCGTGGCTGACGGACTTCGTCGGCTACCTGCCGGTGGGGCCTGCGCCGGACGACCGCGAGGCGGCGCTGACCGCCGACTACAACGCCGAGATGATCGGGCAGATCGCCCGCCACCCGCGCGTGCGGGATGCGGCGCTGTTCATCGGCAACCCGGATGACATCGTGCCGGATATCTTCGGCGACGGGTTGCCGTCGATCCGCGCCTGGACCACCGCGCACTTCACCTGCACGGGCTACATCCGCCCGTTCGATCCCGACGCGCTCGGCGAGCGGGGGGCGCTGCGCGAGCGGTTCGGCTTCCGGTCGGATGAGCGGGTCGCGGTGGCGGCGGTGGGCGGCACGAGCGTCGGGGTCGGCCTGCTGCGGCGCATCGTCGCGGCCTTCCCGACCATGCGGGCGCGGCTCCCCGATCTGCGCCTGATCGTCGTGTGCGGCCCCCGGATCGACCCGACCGCGCTGCCGCAGCTCCCCGGCGTGGAGTATCGCGGCTACGTCCACGACCTCTACGCGCTGCTGGCGGCCTGCGACGTCGCGCTCGTGCAAGGCGGGCTGGCGACGACCATGGAACTGGTCGCCGCGCGGTGCCCTTTCCTCTACTTCCCCCTCACCGGACACTTCGAGCAGCATCGGCACGTCGCCCACCGCCTCGAAAATTACGGGGTGCCGGACTGGGCGCGCGTGCCCTTCGGGGAGGCGAGCGCGGCGACGATCGCCGAGCGGTTGGCGCGGGCGCTCGCGACGCCCGTGGGGTACCGCCCCATCGAGGCCGATGGGGCCGACCGGGCCGCCCAGGTGATCGCGGCGCTGCTGTAACGATTTCGCGGCACCCGGTGCCGCAGCCACGAGGCGCGCGGGCGGGTAGACGCCCCCGACGACCTCACCGTGTTGGCGGGGGTACCGCCGGACCAACGCCCGGCCGTGCCGATGTATGCCCCTCGACGCCGCCAGAAAGGAGGCGCTGCGCCATACCCAGCGAGGACCCTCGGCGATCGTCGATAGGCGATGCCAACGATGACAACAGAGAAGGAGCCCCCAATGACCAGCGCACCGGAACTCGACGTGGCCAGCGCACCGGAACTCGACATGGGCAAACTCCAGTCTTTCGCCTTCAAGGTCGTGGGCGATGTCACCGCCCAGCAGATGGGCCCGCCCAGCACGATCGGGGATCGCCTCGGCCTCTTCCGCACCCTCGCGACGTCGGGACCGCTGACGAGCGCCGAGTTCGCCGACAGCGCGCGGATCAACGAGCGGTACGGTCGCGAATGGCTCTCCGCGATGGCCTGCCACGGCTACCTGGCCTACGATGACGCGACCAAGCGATTCACCCTGCCGGCCGAACATGCGATGGTGCTGGCGAACCCCGAGAGCCCGCTCTACCTGACCGGCCTGGTCAAGATGGCGCAGCCGTTCTGGGCCAATATCGACCTCCTCTCCGAGGCGTTCAAGCACGGCGGCGGCGTCCCACAGGAGCACTACGGCGAGCATTTCTGGTGCGGCTTCGAGCAGTTCACCTACACCTTCTTCCGCAACGGCATGGTGCAGGAGTGGCTCCCCGCCATGCCCCAGATCGAGGCACGCCTGCGGGCGGGCGGGTCCGTCGCCGACGTGGGCTGCGGCAACGGGCAGGCACTCACCATCCTGGCGCAGGCCTACCCGCAGGCGACGTTCGTGGGCTACGACAACTACGCGCCCGCGATCGCGGCGGCGAACGCGCGGGCGCAGGCCGCCAGCGTGGCGGAGCGGGTGCGGTTCGAGGTCTGCGACGTGACGCAGGGTATCCCCGGCACCTACGACCTCATCACCACGTTCGACGTGGTCCACGACATGCCGAGGCCGCGCCCCGCGCTCAGGGAGATCAAGCGGGCGCTCAAGCCCGACGGCACCTACTTCGTGCTGGAGTTCAACTTCTACGGCGACTTGCAGCGGAACATCGACCACCCCATGGGGATCGGGGCGTTCGGCTACTCGACGAGCACGAACTACTGCATGACGCAGGCGTTGTCGGTGGGCGGCGAGGGGACGGGGACCTGCATGGGCGAGGAGGTGATGCGGGAACTGGCCGGGGAGGCCGGGTTCACGCAGTTCCGGCGGCTCGACTTCCCGGGCAACCCGTTCAACATCTTCTACGAGATCCGCGTCTGATTGCGCGGGTCCGATTGCGCGGGCCTGAACTGGCCCCACGCCCGGCGCGGTACCGCGCCGGGCGTGGGCTCTGGAAGCCCTTCGCGTAGGTGGGGGACTGGCACAACCCACCTGCGCGGATGGCTCCCGGCCAAAGCCTCTCGTGGCATGGCTGTGGTTATCCCCGGCGACCGGCGTGCTCCGGTGGCGGTCGGGGCCAGCGCGCGCTGCCATGCGGCAGGGTTCGCGGCGGTTTACGGGGAGGCGGGGTGGGGGCGGTCGGCCCGGAAGGGCGCGAGCGCCGCCTCGTCGATCGTGATCCCGAGGCCGGGGCGGTCGGGGATCGCCAGCCAGCCGCCCTCGTGCCGTAGCGACTCGGCGGCGAGTCCGTCGCGGAAGCGATTGGGCGTGCGATCGAGTTCGAATAACGGCTCGAGCGGATGGAGCGACGCCGTCGCGGGCGGCAGGGCGGCGACGAATTGCAGCCCTGCCGCCAGGCCGACGACGCTGCCCCAGACGTGCGGCAGGTAGCGCACGCCGTGCGCGCTCGCCAACGCGGCGATCCGCTGGCATTCGGTGAAGCCGCCCGTCGCGGTGAGATCCGGCTGGATGATGTCGACCGCCCGCGCCTCCAGCAGCCGCCGGAATCCGAAGCGGGTGAACTCCGCCTCGCCCCCGGCGACCGGCAGATCCAGGGCGTGCGCCACCTCCGCATACGCTTCCAGGTCCTCGGGGATGACCGGCTCCTCGAACCAGCGGATGTCGAGGTGCTCGAAGTCGCGCCCGAGCCGGATCGCCGTCGCGGCGTCGTACGCGTGATTGGCATCGACCATCAGGGAGACATCCGGGCCGATCGCCGCGCGGACGGCGCGCGCGTGGCGCAGATCCAGTTCCGGGGTGAGGCCGACCTTCAGCTTGATCGCGCGGAAGCCTTCCGCCACGTAGCCGCGCGCCTCCGCCACCAGCTCGGCCGTGAACTCGTCCTGTGGGCGGAAGTAGAGCCCGGTGGCGTAGGCCTGCACGCGCTCGCGGAAGCGCCCGCCGAGCAGCCGCGAGATCGAGACGCCGAACGCCTTGCCTTTCAGGTCCCACAGCGCGATGTCCACCGCGCTCAGGGCGTGCAGCACCATGCCGCCGCGACCGCTGTCGCGGGTGCGCGCGTACATCCGCTCCCACAGCGGCAGGGTGTCGCGCGGGTCCGCGCCAAGGATGAGCGGCGCGAGGACGTGGTCGACGATCGCCGCGCTCGGCTCCGGTGGGCCGTAGGCCTCGCCCCAACCTGTGGTACCGTCGTCGGCGGTGACGCGGACCAGCATCGCCGTCCGGGCGTCGTACCACCACTGCGAGAAGCCGAACGGCTCGTCGAGCCGGTGGCGCAGCACGAACGTATCGACCGCCACGATCCGCATCGGTGGTCCCCTACTCTCTCCGCCACCAGCGTCGCCAGCGGTGCAGATAACGACACGTTCGGTGGTACCGCCAGGGCCGCTCCTACCCCCGACCGATTTCGTCGCCGCTGGAGGTGATATTTCGGCAGGGTACCATCCCCCGGCCCACCCCGCTATGGCACCCTGGGCTGGGGGGCTATTCGCGCAGCCCGCGCACAAAGTTGGCGACGGCGGCGACGCGTTCGGGGAGGGGGCGGTCTTCGACGGCGCTGAGGGCGTTGAGGACGGCGGCGCCGATGATCGCCCCTTCGGCGAGTTGACCGACCTGCGCGACGTGTTCGGCCTTGGAGATGCCGAAGCCGACGGCGAGCGGCAGATCGGTGTGCTGGCGAACGCGCGCGAGATAGTCGCCCAATCCTTCCTGCATGGCGGCGCGTGCCCCCGTGACGCCGGTGAGGGAGATGCAGTAGATGAAGCCGGTCGCGCGGCGAACGACTTCTTTGATGCGCCGCTCGGGGCTGGTGGGGGCGATGAACATGATGAAGTCGCGCCCGTGGCGGCGGCAGGCGGCGGCCACTTCGTCGCTTTCCTCGGGCGGCAGATCGGGGACGATCAGGCCGTCGATGCCGACCTCGGCGCAGGCGGCGACGAAGGCTTCCACGCCGTAGCTGAGGATGGGGTTGACGTAGCCCATCGCGATCAGCGGGGCCTCGACCCCCTCGGCGCGCAACTGGCGGGCAAGCTCCAGCGTGGTCGCGGTGGTGACCCCCTGCTCCAGGGCGCGCTGATTGGTGCGCTGGATAGTGGGGCCGTCGGCCAGCGGGTCGGAGAAGGCCATGCCCAGTTCGAAGAGATCGGCCCCGGCGCGGGCCATGGCGGGGATCGCGGCGAGGGTGGTGGCCACGTCGGGGTAGCCGACGGTGAGGTAGGGCATGATGGCGGTGCGCCCCTCGGCTTTGCAGCGCGCGAAGGTGGCGGCGATGCGGCTGGGGGCCGGGGTGGTGCCGGTCGTCGGCGGGGTGTCGAGGGTCTGGGACATGGGGGGCTCCTTTGGGGGGGTGGTAGAGGGTAGTCGGTAGTCGGTAGTGGCGAGACGTGAGTCGTGAGTCGTGAGTTACGGGGGGTGGGGGGCGAGTGGCGTGACGGCGTTCAGGGGTGGAGTGGGCACGGTGGTGGTCGGCGGGGGACCCTCACCCCGGCATTGCTGCGGCTCGCCACCCCTCTCCCCATCCGAGGGAGAGGGGGAGGATTGCTGCCGAGGCGTGTCGCGGAGGCCCACCGCCTTGTCGTGCCACCGTCGTCTCCCAGACCGGCACTGCCTCCTCATGGGACTTCCCCTCTCCTCGGATGGGGAGAGGGGTGGCGAGCCGCAGCGACGCCGGGGGTGAGGGTCCCCGCCGACCGCCACGACGCCGGGAACGCTCCCGGCGTCTGCCCAGAGCGGCGTTCAGAGGCCGAAGGCTTCCATGACGGTGTTGAGGTCTTTGTCGCCGCGCCCGGAGAGGCAGATGAGGATGATTTCTTCGGGCGGACGGGTGGGGGCCAGACGGGCGGCGTAGGCGATGGCGTGTGCCGGTTCGAGCGCGGGGATAAGCCCTTCGGTGCGGCAGAGGAGTTTGAAGCCTTCCAGCGCCTCGTCGTCGGTGATCGAGACGTATTCCGCGCGCCCGGCATCTTTGAGGTAGGCGTGTTCGGGGCCGACGCCGGGGTAATCGAGCCCGGCGGAGATCGAGTGGGCCTCGATCACCTGGCCGTTCTCGTCTTGCAGCAGATAGGACTTCGCGCCGTGCAGCACTCCTACCCGCCCGGCGGTCAGCGTCGCGGCGTGTTGGCCGCTGGCGACGCCGTGCCCCGCCGCCTCGACGCCGATGAGGGTGACCTCGCCATCGCCGAGGAAGGGGTGGAAGATGCCGATGGCGTTCGAGCCGCCGCCGACGCAGGCGATGATGTAGTCGGGGAGGCGACCGAGGCGGGTGAGGCTCTGCTCGCGCGCTTCGCGACCGATGATCGCCTGGAAGTCGCGCACCATGCGGGGGTAGGGGTGCATCCCGACCACGGAGCCGATGATGTAGTAGGTGGTCTCGACGTTGGTGACCCAGTCGCGGATCGCCTCGCTGGTGGCGTCCTTGAGGGTGCGGCTGCCGCCCGACACGGGGCGGACCTTCGCGCCGAGCAGCGTCATCCGGGCGACGTTGGGGGCCTGGCGGGCGATGTCCAACTCGCCCATGTAGACGATGCATTCGAGGCCGAGCATCGCGCAGACGGTGGCGGTGGCGACGCCGTGCTGCCCCGCGCCGGTCTCGGCGATGATCCGCTTCTTGCCCATCCGCGCGGCGAGTAGGCCCTGGCCAAGGGCGTTGTTGATCTTGTGCGCGCCGGTGTGGGCCAGGTCTTCGCGCTTGAGGTAGATCTGCGCGCCGCCGAGCCGCTTGGTCAGCGCGGCGGCGTGGTAGAAGGGGGTGGGGCGACCGACATATTCGGCGAGCAGTCGCGCGAATTCGGCCATGAACGCGGGATCGGCCCGCGCCTCGTCGTAGGCGACCTCGAGTTCGTCGAGCGCGCCCATCACCGTTTCGGGCGCGTATTTGCCGCCGAACTGGCCGAAGCGCCCGTGCTCGTCGGGCTCGGAGGTGAAGGGGGCGAAGGGTTCTGCGATCTGGGACATGATGGACTCCTGGGTTGAAGGTCGAAGGTCAAGAGGGGGTGGGGGCGGGTCGTCTAGCCCAAGCCGACCGCCGCCTTGACCCGTTTGAGGGTGGCTTGGGCGGTCGGCTCGATGCGGTCGGCACCCTGGCGCAGCAGGTCTTCCAGGTGATCGGGGTTGGCGCGGAGTTCGTGGTAGCGCTCCTGGATCGGGCGCAGGGTCTCGATGACGAGTTCGGCCAGCCGCTTCTTGAGGTCGCCGTAGCCTTTGCCCGCGAAGTCGGCCACGATGGCCTCGCGCGCTTGGCCGGAGAGGAGTTGGTACATCTCCAGCAGGTTGAAGAGGCCGGGCCGCGCCTCGTCGAAGGCGATCTCGCGCCCAGAATCGGTCACGGCGCGCATGATCTTCTTGCGGTTGACATCGGGCGGCGAGAGGAGGTCCAGCGCCCCGTCCGGCTCGCTCTTGGACATCTTGCGGGCGGGATCGGCCACCGACATGATCCGCGCGCCGATCGGGCTGATGTGGGGCTTGGGGATGACGAAGAGTTCCTGGCCGTAGCGGGTGTTCATCCGCTCGGCCACGTCGCGGGTCAGCTCGATGTGCTGCTTCTGGTCGTCGCCAACGGGCACGAGGTTGGTATTGTAGAGGAGGATATCGGCGGCCATCAGCGCGGGGTAGGCGAAGAGGCCGGTCGAGGCGCGCTCGGTCCCTTCGCGCGCGGCCTTGTCCTTGAACTGGGTCATCCGCTCCAGCCAGCCCATCGGGGTGAAACAGTTGAGGATCCAGGCCAGTTCGGCGTGGGCGCTGATCTGCGACTGCACGAAGACGGCCACGCGCTGCGGGTCGAGCCCGGACGCGAAGAAGACGGCGGCGAGTTCGCGCGTGGCCTCGTGGAGGGCGGCGGCGTCTTGCGGCACGGTGATCGCATGGAGATCGACGATGCAGAAGATGTTGTCGTTTTGGTCCTGCTCGGCCACCCAGCGCTTGATCGCGCCGAGATAATTGCCGAGGTGGAGCGCGCCGCTCGGCTGGATGCCGGAGAAGACGCGCGGGCGGGTGTCGCCGCTGGCGGTGGGGGGGGGCGTGCGTTCGATGGTGGTGCTCATGGGGTGTGGCCTCCTTACGGGGGTGGGGCGTGAGTCGTGAGTCGTAAGTCGCAAGGCGTAAGACGTAAGTAGGGAGGGGGGACGGACCTCTCCCCGCCGCCTGTTGGCGGCGACCCTCTCCTAAAAGGGAGGGTGGGGGTGATTGGTGTAGGGTTAGGGTTGAGGGTCGTTGGGGTCGTGCTTGCGGCGCCAGGGGGGCCAGGGGACGCGGGACCGGGGACGCGCTGCTGGTTTGCTCATGGGGGCCTCCTGTTGTGCCGTTAGCGCGATTTCGCGTTCTGCTCGGGTGTTGGAGCTGGGTGCTGTCAGCCCGTGGTCGTTCGGGCTGGGAGCTGGCGGGTTTGCTTGTTCACTGGAGAGTAGGGCCAGGGTGGGCGGTGCGATCGTGGTGTTGGCGGCGTCGGCGGCGCGGACGGCGGCGATGAAGGCGCGGATTTTAGCGGGGTCTTTGACCTTGGCGGTCTCGACGCCGCTGCTGACATCGACGCCGAAGGGGCCGACCGCGCCGATCGCCGCGCCGACGTTGTCCGAGGTGAGGCCGCCAGCCAGGAAGAGGGGCCAGAGGCGGGCGAGGGTGGCGGCGGCGTCCCAGTCGGCGGGGGTGCCGGTGCCGCCGTAAGCACCGGGAACGTGGGCGTCGAGCAGCGGGGTCAAGGGCTGGCCGAGCGGGCCGGGGTCGCGCGGGCCGAGCATCGTGGTCGCGCTGGTCAGCCGCTCGCGGATGCGCACCAGGCTCTCGCCCGGCGCGATGCGCACCGCGCGCAGCACGGGGCGGGCGAGTCGAGCGAGATCGGCGGGCTGCTCGTCGCCGCTGAGTTGGATGAGATCGAGGCCGACCGTGGCGGCGATGGCGTTGATGTGCGCCGGGTCCTCGTTCACGAAGAGGCCGACCGCCAGGGTGCCGTGGCCCGCCGCGCGCAGGGCGCGGACGATGCCCGCCGCCGCCTCGGGGGCCAGGTTGCGGTGGCTCGGCGGGTAGAAGTTGAGGCCGATCAGGTCGGCACCGGCCTCCGCCGCGACCAGGGCGTGTGCCGGTGTGGTGACGCCGCAGATCTTCACCAGGGTCTTCATGGTCGCCCCAGGAGCGCGCGGATGGCCGCGCCACGATCGTTGGCTTTGATCAGCGACTCGCCGACGAGGATGGCGCCCACCCCCGCCGCCGCGAGGCGGGCCACGTCGGCGGCGGTGGCGATGCCGCTCTCCCCGACGATCGTCACGCCCTGCGGCAGGCGCGGGGCCAGGCGCTCGGTCGTCGCGAGGTCCACGGCGAAGGAGTGGAGGTCGCGGTTGTTGATGCCGATCAGGGTCGCGCCCGCCGCCACCGCGCGGTCGGCCTCGGTCACGTTGTGGACCTCCACCAGCGCGGCCATGCCCCAGTCGCGGGCGGCGGCGTGGAGGTCGCGCAGGCCTTCGTCGTCGAGCATCGCCACGATCAGCAGGACGCAGTCGGCCCCCGCCGCGCGCGCCTCGGCCACCTGATAGCGGTCGAGTAGGAAGTCCTTGCGGATGACCGGGCGGGGCGGGTTGGCCGCGCCCGCCAGCGCCCCGACCGCGCGCAGATGGTCGAGGCTGCCGTGGAAGAAGTGTTCGTCGGTGAGGACCGAGAGGGCGTCCGCGCCCGCCGCCAGGTAATCGGCCGCGATGGAGGTCGGCTCGAACGGGTCGATCAGGACGCCCTTCGAGGGGGACGCGCCCTTGACCTCGGCGATCAGGCGCATCCCCGGCGCGGCGAGCGCGGCGGCGAAGTCGAGCGCGGGGGGGCGGGCCGCCGCTTCGCGCTCGACCTGAGCCTGCGGGCGCTCCGCCAGGCGCACGGCAACTTCGCGACGCTTGTGCGCGACGATCCGTTCGAGGAAGGTGGGGGTGGAGGTGGTCTGCGACATGGGGCCTCGGGTTTCGGGTTGCAGGTTGAAGGTCGAAGGTTGGAAGGGGGTGGCGAGTGGTGAGGGGGTCGGACCTCTCCCCGCCGCCTGCGGGCGGCGACCCTCCCCGACGCGGGGAGGGTGGGGACGGGCGGCGCTCATGTGGCGGCGGCGAGGGTGGGGGCTGTTGCGGCGGCGAAGCTTTGGGTGAGGGCGACGAGGGCGGCGAGTTTGCGTCGGGCCGCGCCGGAGGCCAGGGCTTCGCGGGCGAGGGCGATGCCGTCGGCCCAGGTGGGGGCGATGCGGGCGATGTAGAGGACGGCGGCGGCGTTGAGGAGGACGACGCCCTGACGCGGGCCGTCGGCACCGTCGAACAGGTCGGTGATGATCCGCACGTTGTCCTCGACCGAGCCGCCGACGATGTCCGCCGCCGTGCCGCGCGTCAGCCCAAACTGTTCCGGTGTGACCTCGTATGTGTCGAGGTGGGGGGCGAGGTGGGGGGCGGGGCGGGGGTCGAGATGCGGGGCGAGGTGCGACTGGTCGCCGCCGCGCACCTCGCAGACGAGGGTGGGGCCGCAGATGGAGACCTCGTCGAGCCCTTCGAGGCCGTGGACGAGGAGGGCGTGTCGGGTGCCCATCAGGCCGATCGAGCGGCCGAGGCGCTCCACCAGGGCGCGCTCGGGCACGCCGATCAGTTGGGCCTGCGCGCGGGCGGGGTTGGTGAGCGGGCCGAGGAGGTTGAAGACGGTGCGGATGCCGATCTCGCGGCGGGGCGGCCCGGCGAAGCGCATGGCCGGGTGGAAGGCGGGGGCGTACATGAAGCCGATGCCGATCTCCGTCACGCAGCGCGCGACCTGCTCGGGGGTGGCCTCGATCCGCACGCCGAGCCCTTCGAGCACGTCCGCGCTGCCGCACTGGCTGCTGGCGGAGCGGTTGCCGTGCTTCGCCAGCTTCGCGCCCGCCGCCGCCGCGACGATCGCCGCCGCCGTGGAGATGTTGAACGAGCCGCTGCCGTCGCCGCCGGTGCCGCAGCAATCGACGATCTCGCAGCTCTCCGGCAGCGGGACGCGGAGCGATTTGTCGCGCAGCACCTCGGCGAACCCGGCGATCTCTTCGTCGGTCTCGCCGCGCATTCGCAGCGCGGTGACGAGCGCGCCGAATTGTGCGCCGGTCGCGCCACCGGTCATGATTTCCTCCATGACCGAGCGGGCGCGGTCACGGCTCAACGTGCCGCCTTCGATGATGTCGCGTAGGGCGTCTTTGATCATTGGGACCTCCAGTAGAAGACGTGAGGCGTGAGACGTGAGTCGTGAGGCCCCGCCTGCGGCTCTGCCCTTGTGGCTGCGCGGTGGCGTCCCAGGCTATGCGCCGTAAGCGGACCTCTACTCACGACTCACGACTCACGCCTCACGACCAACAAAGTTGCCGAGCAACTCATGCCCATGCTCGGTCAAGATGGCTTCGGGGTGGAATTGGACGCCCTCGATGGCGTGGTGGCGGTGGCGCAGGCCCATGATGATGCCGTCGGTGGTTTCGGCGGTGATCGCCAGGCAGTCGGGGAGGGTGTCGCGCTCAACGATCAGGGAGTGGTAACGGGTGGCGGTGAAGTCTTGGGGCAGCCCGGCGAAGACGCCCTGGCCGTCATGGGCGATGGTGGAGAGCTTGCCGTGCATCACGACGGGGGCGCGGACGATGGTGCCGCCGAAGGCCGCGCCGATCGCCTGATGGCCGAGACAGACGCCGAGGATCGGCACGCGCCCGGCGAACTCGCGCAGGAGAGCGACGGAGATGCCGGCCTCGTGCGGGGTGCAGGGGCCGGGCGAGATGACGATCCGTTCCGGGGCCAGGACGGCGATCTCGTCCAGGGTGATGCGGTCGTTGCGCCGCACCAGTACGTCCGCGCCGAGCTGGCAGAGGTACTGGTAGAGGTTGTAGGTGAAGGAGTCGTAGTTGTCGATCAGGAGGATCATGGGTGCGCTCCGCTATGAGACGTGAGACGTGAGACGTGAGACGTGAGTAGAGGTCCGCTACTGGCCGCTGTGTTCGGATGCCGCCGCGCAGCCACTCACGACTCACGACTCACGACTCACGTCTCATCATTGACCAACTCCTCGGCCAGGGCCACCGCCCGCAGGGAGCCGCCGAGTTTGTGGAAGCACTCGGCGTACTCGCGGGCGGGGTCGCTGTCGGCGACGATGCCGCCGCCCGCCTGCATCGAGACGATGCCGTCTTTGACGACCATGGTGCGCAGGGTGATCGCGGTGTCGAGCGCGCCGTCGAAGCCGACGTAGCCGACCGCGCCGGAATAGGGGCCGCGCCGGTCTTCCTCCAGTTCGGCGATGATCTCCATCGCGCGGATCTTCGGAGCGCCGGAGACGGTGCCGGCCGGGAAGCAGGCGCGCAGGGCGTCGGTGCCGACGAGGTCGAGGCGCAGGTCGCCCTCGACGTTGGAGACGAGGTGCATGACGTGGGAGTAGCGCTCGACCGTCAGCAGCTTGGGGACGCGCACGGTGCCGGGGATCGCCACCCGCCCGACGTCGTTGCGCCCGAGGTCCACCAGCATGATGTGTTCGGCGCGCTCCTTCTCGTCGGCCAGCAGGCGGGCGGCGAGCGCGGCGTCCTCGGCGTCGTCCGCGCCGCGCGGGTAGGTGCCGGCGATCGGGTGGTTGGTCACGACGCTGTCCTCCAGGCGCACCAGCAGTTCGGGCGAGGCCCCGACGATCTGGAAATCGCCGAATTGGAGGAAGTACATATAGGGCGAGGGGTTGACCGCGCGCAACGCGCGGTAGATGGTGAAGGGATCGGCGGCGGTGGGGCGGTCGAGGCGCTGCGAGAGGACGACCTGGAAGATGTCGCCGGCGGCGATGTACTCCTTGGCCCGCCGCACCTTGGCCTCGTAGGCGGCCTGTGTGGTGTTGTGGGTCGGCGCGGCGTCGAAGTATTCGGGGTGATCGTTGGCGAGCGGGGGCGGGGGGAGCGGGGCGCGCAGGCGTCGCAGCAGGCCCGCGATCTTGGCCTCCGCCGCCGAGTAGGCCGTCGCCACGTCGCCGCCGCAGGCGTCGGGGAGGACGTGGGCGACGGCGAGGACGCGGCGGCGCACATGGTCGAAGACGAGCAGGGTGTCGGCGAGGAGGAACACGCCGTCGGGGAGGCCGAGGGCGTCGCGCGGCGGCACCGGCAAACGCTCGAAATAGCGCACGGCCTCGTAGCCGAGGTAGCCGACCGCGCCGCCACTGAAGCGGGGTAGGCCGGGGACCGGGGCGGTGCGATAGTCGGCCAGTTCCGCGTCGAGGGCGTGCAGGGGGTCGGTAAACGGGCGCTCGACGGTGGTGCCGTCGGCGTCGGTGCGCTGGAGGATGCCGTTGTGCAGGCGGAGGGTGCGGAGGGGGTCCGCGCCGATGAAGGAGTAGCGGGCGACCCGCTCGCCCCCTTCGACGCTCTCCAGGAGGAAGCCCTGGCCGCCGCGCCCGACGAGTTTGAGGTAGGCGGAGACGGGGGTTTCCAGGTCGGCCAGCATCTCGCGGAAGATCGGGATGCAGTTCACGCCTTGATCGCGCACCAGCGCCTCGACCGCCGCCAGATCGGGGGTGGCGTGGCCGCCGCTGCGGGCGGTGTCGGGTCGCGCGCTCGTGATGGTCATGGGCCTATTCCTCCGGGCCACCACGCGGGGCCTCGGGGGCCAGGTCGCGCGGCGGGCAACAAAAAACCCTCGTCCGCCAGGGACGAGAGCATCGCTGCTACCCGTGGTACCACCCCATTCACGGCCACCTCGCGGCGGGCCGCACTCTGCGAGTAGGAGACAGCATGGGGCTATCGGCTACCCAGCTCCCATGTAACGGTGGAGTTACCGGCGACGCCTACAGGAGGGAGGATCCCCCGTTCGGGCCGCGACTCGCGGAGCCATTCGCCACCAGCTTCGGTATCGGCTCGCACCAACCGCCGACTCGCTGCACCGTGCCCCGGTGGCTACTCGTTCCGTTCTGTGTCGTTCGGAGTATTCAACTGGAAGGGACTGTAGCATGGGTGGGCGGAGGGCGTCAAGGGGGGGTCAAAAGTCTGCGCAAGATGCTGAATCGCACCCCTATCGCTGTAATGCTGTCCTGCAGAAGAACAATAGTCGACAATGTAAGGCTTGGCGACATTCCTTGTGTGTTTTTGGTTGAGGAGGGTATATATGGTTGACAATGCTGGCATGGAATACAGTATACTGGGTTGAGTTAATGCCTTCAGATGCATATCGTCGCGGACGCCACAACCTGTTTGGGCGCCTCAGGTCCGCGACTGCGAGTGGCGCAACCGGCTGAAGGTGGACAAGGGGAAGACCCGCGATGTTCACGCCCTCCATGCCGTATGCGCGCCGCGCCGTGCTCTCTGGACACGCCGCGCTGCCGCACCCGTAGCTTTCCCCGTTGGAAAAGGCAGATTTTGACCTTGATGCGCGCATGATCGGTGCGGCGTAGCTGCGGCTGTGCGCGTTTTCCGGTCGTAGCACGGCCACCGTTGTTGCTGCGCCTCGTGCAGCGGTCGGACATGTCATTCTCCTTCCCATTGTGTAGCTAAACCGAAGCCCAGGTGGAATCTACATACCTCACAACGGATGATCACGCTGGGGTGTGCAAGCCGCGCTGGACCATGTGGGTTTCATCGGAGCTTCGGTTTAGGTCGCATATGCGTCCGGGGCTGGGTGAGGTTGTGTCCGCGCGGTGTCCGATGTGGAGCCGTGAGAAGCGGTGGGACGGACGCGGGCGTGGCGAGGTGGGAAGACCCTGCCGCTGGCCTGTTCGCGCGGAGGGATGGTCGAAGGGTTTGCTGCGGGCGTAGGTCCGTGCGCGACGTTGGAGGGGATTGCGCCGCCCTGCTCGAGCTGAAGAGTCTGTGCATCTGTGAAATGGAAAGGATAGTCATGATCAAACGACTGGCGCTTACCGTTGTTTTGCTGGTGAATCTCATCGCCGCCGCATTCATCGCGACCCCGACTCCTGCCGAGGCGGCGGCCCCGGCAGGCTGGGTGTCGATGAGCCAGCGCACCGCCAATGGGGCGCTGGTGACGGGTCCCGCCACGCCCCCCTTGGGGACGGGGAGCTATCGTATGACGACCGGGCCGGGGAACAGCGGGCCCAATCTGCCGCAGGGTGGCGCGGGGCAGGGCGGCAAGACCTGGCTCACGACCCAGCAGTTCGACGGCACGCTGCTGACCGCGATCACCGCGCTGGGGTATAGCACGTATGTGACGGCGTCGCCAGCCTCGACGACGATTACCCCGAGCCTGCAATTCCAGGTTGACACGGACGGCGATGGCGACCGCGACGCCGCCCTGGTCTTCGAGCCGGTCTACGCCACGGGGCAGCCAGCGGTCGCCCAGAATACCTGGCAGACCTGGGACGCGTACGCGGGTAAGTGGTGGTTCACCTCGAATCAAAACCCGAACAAGATCCCCGCAGCGACCAACGACTACTGCGCTTCGAGTTGCTTCAACCTCTTCACCGATATTCGGACGGATTTCCCGAACGCGAAGATCATGACCTGGTTTCCCCTGGCCGATGGCTACGGGACGCAGTTCCAGGCCGGGCAGAACAGTCCTGGGGGACCGTGGAACGATTTCGATGGTAACGTCGATGCGTTCACGATCACCCGGACCGGGGCGAGTCCGGCCATGGTCACGGCCGACTTCGAGGGCGTGACGCAGTGCACGACGACTTGCTTCGTGAACACCGCGACCGGCGACGACCTGAACAAGGGCGGCACCAGCGCCGCCGATGCCAAGAAGACGATTCAGAAGGCGGTCAATACGGTGTCGTCCGGCGGCACGATCAACGTGGCGGCGGGGACGTATGCCGAGAATCTGGTCATCACCAAGCCGCTGACGCTCAGGGGGCCGAAGTTCGGGGTCAACCCGAACACGGTCAGTCGTCCGGCGGCGGGTGAGGCGATCCTGATGTCCTCGTCCCTGGGTCCGCCCGATCCGAACACCACGGTGGTCGTCTCAATCGCGGCGAACGCCGTGACGATCGATGGCGTCACGATCGATGGGGACAATCCCGCCGTCACCAGTTCGACCGCCTTCGCCCAACTCGGCGCGAATGTCGATGCGGTCGCTGGCGTGAGCAATGCCAACGCGGTGGTCACACAAGCCACGACCGTGACCAACAGCATCATCAAGAATCTTCGCGACGGCATCTATCTCAGCATGGGGAACGGGCGTAGCAACCCCGGCACCCCGTCGCTCAACAACGTGATCACCAACAACCAGTTCGACAACATGTCCTCGCGCAGCCCGGAGAACGGTCATGCGATCGCGCTGGAGGATAATGTCTACGGGACGATCACCGGCAACGTGGCGACGCGCGTCTACATGGGCGTCTTCGTCAACAACTACTACAATCCCCAGGGCGCGAGCGCGGCGCTGATCTCCGGCAACGCCTTCCAATCCTACGGCTATGGGGTCTTCTACAACAATCAGTATGGCAGCGCCTCGCCCTGGACGATCACGAACAATACGCTGACGACGGTGGTCTACGGCGCGGCGACCGACGCGCCGGGCGCGATACCCAACGAAGTGCGGAATACGGGCCTGCTGTTCTGGTCGCTGCGCCAGGCCCAGGCCGCGACCGTGACGAACAACGACGTGAGCGGTGCGAACTATGGCTCGCGTATCTGGAACGTCTCGTCCGCCGCGTTGCCGCTGATCAGCGGTGGCACGCTGACGGGGAATAATTACGGCGTGCGCCATTACACCTGCGACGTGAACTTCGGCCAGAGCGGGGCCGGTGCGGCGACCGTGATCCTCAGCGGCGTCACGATCACCGGGTCGCTGATCGCGGGCATCCACGTCCTCGATAACCCGTCCGCTCGTCCTGCTGATTGCACCAGTACGCTTCCCATCACTGTGCTCGCCGAGAACGTCAGGGAGACGGGGCCGAGCCCGGCGGGCACCACGGCAGGGGTGAAAGTCGAGGGGGTCAAGGCGAGCTTCGGGGCGATCGGCTCGACGTTCCAGGGCAACCAGACCGGTATCATGCTGGTCAATGGCAGCACAATCGCGGGGACCGGGCTGCACTTCAACGCGATCGTCAACAACCCGGCGGCGGGCCTCAATGCCAACGGGGCGGGGGCCGGGGCGATCAATTCCGAGAACAACTGGTGGGGTTGCAACCTCGGCCCCGGTCAGCCCGGCTGCGACAGTGTCCACGGTGGACTCGGGGTGGATAACAACCCCTGGCTGACGCTGCGGATCGGGCGCACCCCGAACACGCCGAGCGCGTCGCCGGGCACGCCCTTCGCCATCGTGGCCGACCTGATCATCAACTCGGATGCGACCGATACCTCGATCGGTGGGACCGTGCAGAATGGCACGTCGATCGCCTTCGGGGTGGCCCCGGCGGGGAGCGGCACGATCGCTCCGGCGAGCGGCCCGACGGTCGCGGGCAAGGTGAACGCGACGTTCACAACGGGGGCCTCGGGCTGCCCGGTGATCGCGGCCACGTCCGATGACCAGACGGTGACGACACAACTCTGCATCAACGCGGCACCGAGTGCGTCGCCGAGCCTGACGCCGTCGGCGAGTCCGACGCCCGCGCAGAAGTACACGGTGACGGTGTCGCAGGGCGGCAGCGGCACGGTCAGCCCGCCGGGGACGACGAGCTACACTGCCGGGAGCCAGGCGAGCTACACCGCCGTCGCCGCTGCCGGGCAGGTCTTCCTCGGCTGGACACTCGACGGCACCTATGTCGGCTACGCCAGCCCGCTCACCTTCGCCGTCCCAAGCAACCGGACGCTCGTTGCGCAGTTCGTTGCCCGCCCGACGTTCAACGACCTCGGCGACCTGAGCGCCGACGAGCGGCAGGCGATCACCTTCCTGGCGGCGGCGGGGATCGTCAACCCCGGCGGTGTGAACGGCAGCGGCAACTTCGAGCCGGGCCGCGCGGTGAAGCGCGCCGAACTGGCGGCGTTCGTCGCGCGCGTCTTCGGCTGGGATGACGAGTTCCACGCCAACGGTTTCCCCGACAAGTGCGACGCGCAGGGCGGGAATTGCGTGGACGACGCGCTGTGGAACAGCGTCGCCGCGTTGGCCGATCACGCCGTGGTGGGCGGGTACACCGACCCCGCCACCTGCGCCTCGGTCGGGATGACCGCGCCGTGCTACCTGCCGCGCGACACGGTGAAGCGGGTGCAGGTGGTGAGCGTGGTGGCGCGCGCCTTCATCAAGTCCCCGGGTCTGCGCCCGACTGGCTTCTGGGACCGCCTGGCGACCGACCCGGCGCAGTACACCAACGTGCCGAACGTGGGGACGCAGCGCTCGGATCTGACGACATATCTGGCGAACGTGCTGGCGCTGCCCGAGCAGGCGGGCACGGCCAGCTTCAACGACCCGGAAGGGGATGGCCTGCGCCGCTTCGTGGTGTGGGTGCTGTACGAGGCGTTCAACGCGCAGTATGGGGTTGACCGGGTGCCGTAGGGAGGCTGGCCCGCGTCACCATCAGGCGCGGCCACCGAGCGCGGCCACCAGCCGAGGTTCTGGAGAAGTAGGGGCGGGGCGACCCCAGTGGGATCGCCCCGCCCTCGGTGTGCGCCGTGTGGCATGGGGCGCGATGGGGACCGGGTCGGCATTGTTCCCCTTACGTCTGTATCCTATACTCTGTTCGTTAGAGCAGTGAACGCGCGGGACGGGGCGGTCATTTCCGCCGCGCTGTCGGGGTGTGGGGAGCCGGGTGGGCGGGGACGGGGCGCAGACGTTCGAGGTGATCGTGATCGGCGGCGGCCACGCGGCGTGCGAGGCCGCCCTGGCCTCGGCGCGTGCCGGGGCGGCGACCCTGCTGCTGACGGCCAATCTCGACACGATCGCCTACCTGCCCTGCAATCCCTCGATCGGCGGCCCGGCCAAGGGGCATCTCGTCCGCGAGATCGACGCCCTCGGCGGCGCGATGGCGGAGGTGACCGACCGCACGGCGATCCAGATCCGGCTGCTGAACAGCAGCAAAGGCCCGGCGGTGCAGGCGACCCGCGCGCAGTGCGACAAGCGGCTGTACGCGATGGTGATGAAGGAGGTCTTGGAGGGGCAGGAACACCTGACCCTCCGGCAGGAGACGGTGGTCGATCTGCCGCTCGACCTGGGCGGCAGCGAGCCGCGCGTGCGCGAAGTCGTCACCGCAGCGGGCAATCGCTACCGCTGTCGCGCGGCGGTGCTCACCACCGGCACCTTTCTGCGGGCGCGGATGATCGCGGGTGCGACGGTCGCGCCGGGCGGGCGGGCGGGCGAGGGGCCGGCCAACGAGCTGTCGGCGGCGCTGGGCGCGCTCGGCTTCCGGCTGCGGCGTCTGAAGACCGGCACCCCGCCCCGGATCGACGCGCGCTCGATCGATTTCGACCGGACGACCCTCCAGCCCGGCAGCTCGACGCCCCTCTGGTTCAGCCAGGCGGGGGCGCGCGGCGAACTCGCGCCGCTCGTGCGCCCGCCGTTGCCGCTGTATCCACAGGCCGAGGCGACGCCCTGGCGGGCGCAGATGGCCTGCTACCTCGTCCACACCAACGAGGTGGTCCACGACCATATCCGCGCCAATATCGATCGCGCGCCGATGTATGACGGCACGATCGCCGGGATCGGGCCGCGCTATTGCCCCTCGATCGAGGATAAGGTGGTGCGCTTCCCGCAGAAGTCGGCGCACCAACTCTTCCTGGAACCGGAAGGCTGGCGGACGACCGAGGTCTACGTGCAGGGGGCGAATACCAGCCTGCCGCACGATGTGCAGTGGGCGATGCTGCGCGCCATCCCGGCGTTGCGCGAGGCGACGATCACCCGTTTCGGCTACGCGGTCGAGTACGACGCGGTCGATGTGGGGGAGCTGACGCCGACCCTGGAATCGAAGCGGGTGCGCGGCCTCTTCTGCGCCGGGCAGGTGAACGGCACCAGCGGCTACGAGGAAGCGGCGGGGCAGGGGCTGCTGGCCGGCCTCAACGCCGCGCGCCATGCCGCCGGGGCCGCGCCGGTCATCCTGCGGCGCGACCAGGGCTACCTGGGGGTGATGATCGACGACCTGGTGACGCAGGAGTTCGTCGAGCCGTACCGGATGCTGACCTCGCGCGCGGAGTATCGCCTATTGCTGCGCGGCGACAATGCCGATCTACGCCTGACGCCGCTGGCCTACGACGTGGGGCTGGTATCGCGCGAGCGTTACGAGCGCGCGTGCGCCAAGGAGGCCGGGCGCGACGCGGTCTTGGCCGCGCTGGCGGCGACGCGTCTCACCGATAGCGGCGTCACCCAGGCCGCGCTCGCCGAGGCGGGGATCGCGCCGCTGGCCGGGGCGATGTCGGCGCTCGAGTTGCTGCGCCGCCCTGCCGTGGCCTGGTCGCAGCTCGCGACGTTCCTGGCCGCGCAGGGGCCGCCGCCCGCGCAGTTGGCGAGTTGGGGGGCTGTGGGGGCCGAGGTCGCCGAGCAGGTGGTGACCGAGGCGCGGTATGCCCACTATATCGAGACGCAGCAGGCGCAGGTGCGGCGCCTCGCGACGATGGAGGGGCGGGCCATCCCGCGCGATTTCGCCTACGCCGCGTTGCCGAATCTGCGCGCCGAGGCGTGCGAGAAGCTGCTGGCGATCCGACCGGCCACCTTGGGCCAGGCGGGCCGGATCGCGGGGGTGACGCCGAGCGACCTGGCGGGCCTGCTGGTGGCGCTGGAACGCGCCGCCTCGCCGACATTGGTTTTGAAGGAGTAAGCATGCGTGTGTTGCTCATCACCGATATCCACGCCAACCGGGTGGCGCTGGAAGCGGTGGTGCAAGATGCCGGGGCGGTCGATGCGGTGTGGTGCCTCGGCGATGTGGTCGGCTATGGGCCGCGCCCGAATGAGTGCTGCGTGTGGGTGGAGACGCACGCGGCGATCACGGTGGTGGGCAATCACGACTGGGCCGCGCTCGGGAAGCTCGATCTGGACGACTTCAACGAGGGCGCGCGCCAGTCGACCCTCTGGACGGTGGAGCAACTGACCCCCTATGCCTACCAGTGGCTCGACGCGCTGCCGAATCGCTATATCGAGGGCGAGACGACGCTCGTGCATGGCAGCCCGCGCCACCCGGTCTGGGAGTATCTGTTGCGCCCGGCCCAGGCGGCGGCGAACTTCGAGTACTTCGACACGTCGGTCTGCTTCGTCGGCCACACGCACGCGCCGGCGATCTTCCAGGAGGCCCTGGCGCGGCGCGGCGAACCGAGCTATGTGCCGCCCTACGGCGAGCCGATCGCGCTGACGAACGGGCGCTATCTGGTCAATCCGGGCAGTGTCGGGCAGCCGCGCGATGGCGACCCGCGCGCGGCCTACGCCATCTACGATCCCGATACCTGCGTGATCGAGTTCCGCCGCCTGGCCTACGACGTGGAACTTACGCAGCGGCAGATGCGCGAGGCGGGGCTGCCCGAGTCGCTGGTCGTGCGCCTCGCGCGCGGGCTGTGACGGGGGCTTCAGCCACGGGTGCGGTTCAGTGTTGTGCGCGGCGAAGGTCTACGGTGATGACGACGGAGTGGCAGGCGGTCGAGGCCCCGCTGCGCGGTGGTGGCACGTCAGGCCCGATGCGGTGGGCGAGCAACGCGGGGCCTCGACCGCCTGCCATCTCGCCCTCGCCTCACCGCGCAAACGTCGAACCGCGCCTGTGTCGACTAGCCCCGCCATGCCGCCATTGGCGTGCGCTATACTTCGCTGCTGTGGGATGTGCGGTGCGCGTGTGGGGCATTGGCTGAGGAGGGGTGTGCGGCATGGCCGCCGATGAGAATCTGATCCTGGTCCCGGTGAACGGGACGGTCGTGGACGAGCGCGCGCTCGACATCGCGATCCTGCTGGCACGGCGCTATCATTCGATCGTCAGCGCGATCCATGTCGTCGAGGTGCCGCAGCAATTGCCGCTAGAGGCGGAGATGGGCATGGAGGTCGCGCGCGGCGACGAGATCCTCCAGGCCGCCGTGCATTGCGCCGACCACTATGGCTACGCGCTGGAGGTGGAGCTGTTGCAGGCGCGCACGGCCGGCTCGGCGATCGTGGACGAGGCGCTGAGTCGGCGCGCGCGCCTGATCGTGATGGCGACGCGGGTGCTCCACCGTTCCGGCGAGATGACCGCCGGGCGGACCACGATCCCCTACGTGCTGAAGAACGCGGCCTGTGAGGTGCTGATCTGCCGCCGTTCGCGAGCGGAGGTCGAGCAGTGATGCGCGGAGGCGCGCGACGGGTGCCGCCGGGCGGTTGGAGGGGGCGATGAAGGTCGTGATCATGGGGTGCGGGCGGGTCGGCGCGCAACTCGCCGGGCGACTCGAACGGGAGGGGCACGAGGTCAACGTGATCGACCTCACGGCCAAGGCGTTCCGCCGCCTGCCGGATGGTTTTCGCGGGCTGACCGTCGTCGGCACCGGGATCGACGATGATGTGCTGCGCGCGGCGGGGATCGAGGGGGCCGACGCGTTCGTCGCCACCAGCGAGGGCGACAATCGTAACATCATGGCGGCGCAGGTCGCGCGCGAGATCTTCGGCATCAAGCAGGTGGTCGTGCGGATCTACGACCCGGTGCGCGAGGAGACCTATCGCGAACTCGGTCTCGACACGATCTGCCCGACGCGACTCGTCAGCGGCCTGGCGTACGATCGGCTGATGGCGGCGAGGGACGGGAGTCGTGAGTCGTGAGTCGTAAGTCGTAAGTCGGTAGTTCCTCGACACCGATGCGATGGCTATGACCGAGCAACGGTCGCCGAACCCCTTCCCTGACGACCGACGACCGACGACCCCCCGCCACCGACTTACGTCTTACGTCTTACGACTCTCTACGAGGGAGCCCATGTACATCCTGATCGTCGGCGGCGGCAAGGTCGGCTATTACCTCACCAAGACGCTCGTGAACGAGGGGTCGAACGAGATCCTGCTGATCGAGCGGGACCAGCAGAAGGTGGACATCTACACCGAGCGTTTCGGCACGGTGGTGTTGCAGGGCAACGGCGACGAGGCGACGACGCTGGAGAAGGCGGGGGCCGCACGGGCTGATGTGGTGATCGCGGTCACCGGCGACGACGAGGATAACCTGGTGATCTGCCAGATGGCGAAGCAGCGCTTCACGGTGCCGCGCACGATCGCCCGGATCAACAACCCCAAGAACGAGGAGTTGTTCCGCCGCCTCGGCATCGACACGACGGTCAGTTCGACCAATGTCATCCTGAGCCTGATCGAGCAGTTAATCCCCCAGCGGCACTTCGTCCACCTGATGACGTTGCGCCACGGCGACCTCGCGATCGTCGAGGGGATCATCCCCGGCGACTCCCCGGTGAACGGTCGAACGCTGTCCGAGATCCCGTTCCCGACCGGGGTGGTGATCGCCGCCGTGCTGCGCGGCGCGGAGTTGATCCTGCCGACGGGCGCGACAATCCTCCAGGAGGGGGATGAGATCGTGGCGGTCACGAAGCGCGATCAGGAAGGTGCCCTGCGCGAACTGCTCCTCTCGTCGTAGCCGCTTTTCCAACGACGCTGATACGCTCGCCGCAACTGGCAACGAGAGCGTTTATGAGCAGTAGGGTTCGGTACGCGGCCTTGGGCCTGCTTGCAGCCCGACACGATCGCTCATCGCGCATGTCATGTCAGCCTTCTTTCATCAGGAGGCCCTTGTTCACGCCCGCTCGTTCGCGAGGTCGATCGGTGCCTGGCAGCAATGCTTGGCGGGCGAGCAGCACCGCCAGTCCCGCCATGAACAGGACGATCGGCAGGACCGCCAGCAGCGGTGCGCGCTCCTGGGCGGACGAGAGCATCGCGAGCGCACCACCCGCCCACGCCAGCCCGAGCCAGACATGGGGCCGCAGTATCTAAGGTTCTCCCACCAGAACCTGACTGCATATGAGCCATGCGGGTGCGATCAGGATGCTGAGATCGTGCGGGTTGAGGTGGGGTGAGATCAGGATCGTGACCACCAATGCCAGCGCCCATACCGTCTGCGCCCCCGCCCCGCCCCGCCGTTGTACGCGCCACCAGACCCAGAGGAAGCCTCCTAACGTCAGGACCGCGAGCGCGATGAACAGCGGCGTGACCAGACTGGGTGCCGACTCGCCGAAAAGGTTCACTGCCACGCCACGCCAGGTGACCATGTACATCGGTTTCTCGGCCACTGCCGCGCCGCGATTTGAGTCCACCAGTACGAATCGTAGATAGTGCAAGGGCCACGCCAGCCCCAAGATGGGCGTCACGGCGATCACTATGGTCGCCAGCGCACCCCCCGCGATCGTCAGCGCTTTCCAACGTCGTTCCAGCACGAGCAGTCCGACAACGAGTGGCAGGAGTTGTGGCTTCAGCGCGACCAGCAGCAGCATACCGCCGAGCAGGCCATCGCGCCTGCTCCGTAATCCCGCATAGACACCGCAACAGCCGAGCAGGACGAAGGTCGTGTTCTGCCCCAACCAGAGCGAGAGATGTACCGGATAGTAGGCACAGGCGGTCGCGATGACCACCCACCGCTGCGGGACGGGAATCGGTCACGCCTTACCCAGTAGCCATAGCGCCGCCGCGAAGGCGAGCAGCGACCCCCATGTCCAGAGCCAGAAGGCGACACCGGGCAGCTGGGTCAGGGGAGCGGCCAGCAGCGCCTCGATCGGGGGGTGGTTGTAAATGTTGACGAACGTGCCAGGCACAAAATCTGGGGCAAGCACCCGAGCCTGGGCCAGCCGCTGCGTCTCGAAGTCGTATAGGAGCGGCCCTTGTCCATCGCGAAGGATCCGCGCAGCCGTGAGCGTCGGCAGAAAATCGGTCGCGCCCCGTGCGTATGCGCTCGATCCACCGGCCGACAGGATTCGCAATGCCCCCGCTACGAGCTGGCCGACCGTGAGCGCGCTCAACACCATCACGGCAATCTTCATCGCGAGTGTCCAGGGTGTGGCCTGTGCCGCTTGTCGACGCGATGCGTCCGTGCGTATGCGGTCAACCATGGTGCGTCTTCACCCCCCTCCCCGTCTCAACTTCGCTATAGCGCTATCAGAAGGCTGCCCCTTCCGCCAGTACGCAAGCAAGAGTGATCTTTCGTAGACAGCTCTGGTGCCGCCAGTAGCCTGCGGGAACCACCTGGTCCCGACATTCACCGCTGCACTCGCCGTACTCAACGGGAAGCACACATGCGCCTCCCGCTCACGGTGCCTCCGCCACCTGGCGTACGAATAGGCGCTCGATGTCCCCGGTGTAGACCTCGCGCCATGCGGGATCGTCGCGGAGGGCATGAGCCAGCGGGCCAGCTTTGTCGATTAGGACGAGGGTGATCTGCCATTCGTCGAGGAGCCGCTGCCAGCCGGGGCGGGCCAGGATCGTGTCGCGGTAGCGCGTCATCAGCGCGTCGCCGAACGGGTCGGCGCGACCGTCGATGAAGACCCGGCGCTCGGGATAGAGCCGCCCGATCAGGTAGCCCCCCCAGCGATACTCGTTGAACAGGTTCCCGCGCGGCGCGGTCGCGCGCAGGTAGTCTGCGCCGCCGACCGGGTAGCCCGCCGTGTTCGGCTCATGATCGCGTTGCCAGGCCCCGCCGGGTGCGGCGCTGGCGGCCAGCACCGCCACGGCAAGCAGGAGCGCGGGGAGGAACGCCGCGCTGACGCCGCCCGCGAAGCGTCCGAGCGCGCGCGCGCGTATGGTCGCGGCGAGCCGTTCCCAGGGGAGGGCCGTGAGGCGCGCGGCGAGGAGGGGCGTGACGACGATGGCATAGAGCGGGATGTGGCGGACCGATTGCAGGGCCATGAAGGCGACCGTCACGCTCCAGAAGAGTGTGGTGGGGCGTAGCGGCCTGCCGCTGAGGCCGAGGCCGAGGGCCAGGAGCAGGCTGGCCGCGAAGGGGAAGACGAGGGTCTGATGGAAGTCGGGCGATCGCCACTCCGCGATGAATTGGAGGGAGGCGTTCTCGCGCCCGACGTAGGTGAGCGGGTAGCGGAGGGCGTCGAGGCCGTGCGGGGTCAGCCCCGAGGCGAGCGTGGCGAGGACGGTCACGCCCACCAGCGGCCCGAGTGGCTGGTCGCGGCGCCCCAAGAGCCGCTCGGCCACGCCCCCGACAACCGCCAAGCCGAGGAAGACCAAGCCGATCACGTAGCCACCATGCAGGTTGACCCAGAGGGCCAGCAGCGGCGGTAGCACCCAGAGGCGGCGACCGCCGCCCGCCGCGTGGCGCGTGAGCACAAATGCGAAGGAGGCCAGCAAGAGCATCGTCAGCATCTGCGGTCGGGCGTTGATCGAGGGCTGCATCATCAGGAGTGCCCAGCAGCAGAGGAGCGCGGCCCAGGGGGCGTGCGCGCCGTAGTGGCGGCAGGTGCGGTAGACGAACACGATCGTCGCGGCGCTGACCACGCCGAAGAGGGCGGCGACGCCGACGTACCCGACCTGGCGCGAGACCAGGAAAATCAGCAGATCGGTCAGCCATTCGTGGGATATCCACGGCTGCCCGGTGACGGTGAACGAGTAGTCGTCCACGCGCGGCACGCCGCCGGTATCGGCGATCAATTGCCCGGTGCGCAGGTGCCACCAATAGTCGGGATCGGTCTCGCCGAGGAGGGGCAGGCAGAAGGCGAAGACGATCAGTGGCAGGAGGAGGAGCGCGCGGCCCCGGCGCGCGTCGATGCGGGGCGTTGGTCGCGCATCGATCCCCGGCGCTGTCGCGAGCGTCTGTCCCATCGCCATCGGTGGCGTCTCTCCCCCGCTGTATCGCCTCTCCCCCAAGGGTAATCGCCGTTCTCCGCCGGGTCACTGGCCCGATGGTCCCGGTTTCGCCGCGTTGTGCCCGAGAAGTGCGGCGAATGGCACTCGCGCGCCCGTTCGACGGGTTCGATCGTATGGGCGGGCGTGACAAGTCGTGATACGTGTGGAAGGGTGCGCATGGGCGAGGGTGCGGGGCGGCGGGACGCCGGGGAGGCGCGCGCGGCGCGGGCGGGACGAGCGCGCGCGGGGGCGGGCGAGGGGCTGACGCCGGTGCCGCTGGACCTGGCCCCGTTGCCACCGGCGGTGCGGCGGCAGATCGCGGCGCGAGGGCGGGAGGAGTCGCTGGCGGAGGAGATCGGCGCGTTGCGGGCGGTGCTGGCGCGGCTGCTGGCGACAACGGGGGACGATCCGGCGCAACTCGCGCAGAGTGTGCCGCGCGTGGTCAATGCGATCGTGCGCGCCATGCAAGTGCAGCGGCTTCTCGCGGGGGAGTCGGCGGGCGACCTCAACGAGATGGTGACGCGGGTGTTGGCAGAGATGGGGGTGGGAGACGAGTGACGAGTGACGAGTGACGAGTGACGAGTGACGAGTGGTGCGTCCCGTCGTAGCGGGAGCATCTGCCGAGTGATGAGGGATGAGGGGGCGGAGGTGGGGTAGGGGTGTGCGGGTGAAGTCGGGGCGTGATGCACAGGAAGGGTGGTGGAGGATACCATACGATGAGCTGGCGCGGCGGCGACGGGCGCGCGCGGGGGAGGAGTTGCGGGAGCGGCTGCGGGCGGAGCGCGACGAGTCCGCGCTCGATCTCGATCCGCGCAGCGCGTACGAGTTGCTGACGCGGCAGATGGTGGCGAGTCTGACGGAGGAGTTGCGCGAGATTCCCTGCCACGACGCCGAAAACGACCCTTTGCAGCGACTAAGTACCACGCACGATGCTGATACTAACCGGCTGCCATCCGCCGGTTACAGCTTACAGCGTATCATGCGTCGTCAAGTGGCAATTCACGTCAGCCACGTCGAGTATGCGTCCCGCGCGGACTCACACGGCGAGGCTAATGTGCGGCATAAGGAGGCAGAACCTAACCACGCGCCGCTGTGGCCGAGGCTGCTTACCATCGTGGGTGGCTTGGTCACGCTGGGTACGTCACTCCGTATGGCCTACGGCTTTGCCGAATGGGCTTTCCACCTCCTCGCGGGACGGTGACACGGCGAAGGCGGCGGGGGTGGGGAACCCATCTACCCCGGCAGCGACTACCCGCGCTTGCACCGGCACCGAATCAGCCGAAACAGAGGATATTAGCCCTAGAGGCACTGTGCGCCTCACAACGCGACGAAGACCTGCTTTGTACACTAGAAATGCTGCACAATAAGGGCTGGTCGGGTATGCTGACGGGCGGAAGGGGGGCCGCGATGATCCTGCGCTATCACCACCTGACGATCGCGCCGACGGTGTTCCGGGCGATGACCGGCCTGGG